>ERZ1292645.271-Hain-H14-02um-R2-271-length-20510-cov-9_pt2 | contig 17950 bp, 17 predicted proteins | sample MGYA00564401_ERZ1292645 | MGnify/ENA primary metagenome ERZ1292645 (study PRJEB36523, sample SAMEA6512644) | groundwater metagenome | collected 2019-01-09 | study: AquaDiva: Metagenomics assemblies of 32 groundwater samples | reverse complement strand
AGAGGTTTGATGGAGAGATTGTCAGCGCTGACTCAATGCAGGTATACCGTTATATGGATATTGGCACGGCAAAGCCTGTTAAGGAGCAGAGAGAAAAAATTCCGCACCACCTGATAGATATAGCAGATCCGGACGAAGAATTCACTGCGGCAAGATATAGCGATGAGGCTTCAAAGGCAATCCGAGAGATACACGAGAGGGGGAAGAATGTATTTGTTGCCGGCGGAACAGGTTTATATATAAAGGCGCTTACAAAAGGGCTTTTCAAAGGCCCTGGCTCTGATGTGCGGCTTAGGAATGAATTTGCCATCCTCGGCTCTGGAAGCGAAGGGACAAGGTATCTTTATGAAAAATTGAAGGAGGTGGATCCGGAGGCAGCGTCCAGAATACATCCCAATAATGCAGCAAGGATTATTCGCTCCCTTGAGGTTTATTATCTGACAAATAAGCCCATATCTGTCTTTCAAAAGGAGCATAATTTTTCCGAAGAGCCGTATGAGGCAATTAAGGTCGGATTATCGGCTGATAGAAAGTCTCTTTACAAAAGCATAGAGGATAGGGTAGATAATATGATGAAGGTTGGCTTGGTAGAGGAGGCAAGAAGACTTTTGGATATGGGTTATTCACCCGACCTCAAGACAATGCGCGGTCTGGGATATAAAGAGATTCTTGGTTATATTCAAAATAAATACGGATTGGAAGAGGCTGTGAGAGAGATAAAGAAAAACACCAGAAGATATGCCAAGCGGCAGATGACATGGTTTAGGAAAGAAGCGGATATAAGATGGTTTTCTTCTGAGGAAAAGGGTAAGATAATAACCTTGATAGAGGGGTTTCTGAGATGAGGCTTAAGACTATAATTTTATTGCTGTTTACTGTGTTTTTTATTTCACCTCGCGCTTTTTCCAACAATAATAACATCATTCGCATTGAGGTTATGGGCAGCATCCCTGTGTCCATTGATACAAAAAAACCTGATGATATGGCTGTTGAGGATGCGTTCAGGAAGGCTATTGCAAAAGCAGTAGAGACAATCGTACCTCAAGGAGGGTTAGACACTTTTACCCTGATACTGGATGATAAGATTTACAGTAATGCAGGCCGCTATATTTTAAATTATCGCATTCTTTCGAAGGAAATCATGGAAGATGAAATCTCCGCAGCGGAAGGCGGGGTGGTAATATATAATGTCTCAATAGAAGCGGATATTGCAGTTGACCTGTTAATAAAAGATTTAACTTTTGCAGGGATTGTTCATGAAGGAGAGACAAAAACTTTTGCAATTACTATACTGAACCTTAGAAACTATAAAGGGTTTGAGCTTTTCAGAAATAATATACTTAAAGCCAAAGGTGTAAAATCGATTCATTATAATTCATTTATCAGAGATAAAATAGAAATGACCGTAGAAACAAGCGGAGGGTCCCAGGCGCTAAAACAAGAAATTATGACTATGTATATAAAAGATTGGAAAATAGAGGCCGCTGTTGCATCAGGTTGGTTTTCTGCAGACAGGATAGAGGTAAGATTTTCCCCGGTGGAAGGACAGGTGAAGCAATGATACGAAAACCTCTTAAGTTCTCAACTTTTATTTTACTGGTTACTGTCCACTGTTCACTGTTCGCTGTTTTCAGCGGTTGCGGCAGTGCTGTTCAATATACACTTACGCCTGATTATAACGAAAAGATGCCGCGCACAATTGCTGTGATGCCGGTGGGCGGCGATATTGGGGATAAAGATGCGCATTACCTCTTCAGGACTATGACGTATGAAAAACTTATCCATGTGGGATATTCTCCAATCTCTCTGGAAACCGTAGATGACAGGCTTCTTCGCAGCGGAATGAGAAGGGGTGAATTCTATAACAAAACCCCAAAAGAACTTGCGTCAATATTGGGCGCGGATTCCATTCTGTATACTACTGTAACAGAGTGGGATTCTACAGTTTTCCTTAGTTACGCCTCTATGAAGATAGGGGCTAAGCTTGAATTATATGACGGGGTCAGCGGGGAAAAATTATTGGAATCAGAGTTTAAAACTAAAGATTCTGATATGAGCCTTGAAAAAAATGTTGTTGAATTTGGGGTTATAAAGACTTATGAGCCGGTGATCCAGCGCGTAATAGACGCTATTTTTTCAATCATGCCTGCTGCTAAGATGACTGCAAGAGGCAAACCGCAAAAGAATTATTATGACTGGTTGCCATAAAAATCAACCTCAAGCTTAACTGTTTCTTATGAACATACCAAACCTTCTGACAATATTTAGGATATTACTGGTTCCGGTATTTATCATCTTTGTTATTCACAATGACCTATGGATGGCCTTGATTATATTTATCTTGGCAGGCATAACAGACGGCCTTGATGGTTTGATAGCAAGGGTATTGAATCAGAGGACGGTAGTTGGCGCATATCTTGACCCTATTGCCGATAAGATGCTGCTTATATCCGCATATCTGAGTCTGGCCTTCAAGGACATGCTGCCGGGCTGGCTTTCTGTGATAGTTGTGAGCAGGGAGATAATAATCCTTTCAGGAATTGCTATAATATCTTTAATGGGCAAGGGGACTGACATTCGCCCTTCCATTGCAAGCAAGTTTACCACGGTATTTCAAATACTCACCATAATCATAACCCTCTATCCTTTCTCAATCCTTTACATTCAACTCTTTATAACAACAACTGCTGTCCTTACAATCCTGTCTGGTCTTCAGTATATGTATCGCGGAATAAAAACAATGGGAGACATTAAGTGATGCTGGAAAAAGGGAAATTAGCAAAATTTATTTTAGGGTTTTCTGTTATATTAATCCTGCTTTTTATCCTTTATACCTTGAGGATAGTTTTCATCCCCATAATATTGTCATTTTTTATGGCATACCTCTTGAATCCTTTTGTGGAATTGCTGGAAAGGAAAAAGATTAACAGAGCCGCTGCCACCGTCTCTATATTGGCGATACTCCTTGTTGCCTCCTTTTTCCTGTTCTCAAGTCTCTTATCAGTTATCCAGAGGGAGATAAGTATTGCCGGCGAAAAGCTTCCTTCATATATCGCAAGCCTTGGGAATGCCATTCTGCCCAGATTAAAAAATATATTCATGTTAAAAAATATGCCAACAACCATAGAAGAACTTTTTATCCAACTTGCAAACTACGCAAGAGGACTGTCGCCGGATGTAATATCCATACTGGCCGGGGGGTTATCCTCTGCGTTCAGGAGCACTTTAAGCTATGTCATAGGTCTTCTGGGGTTTCTTATAATACCGTTTTATGTTTTTTACATACTAAGAGATTTTGGAAAGATAAAGACCATAGTATGGCGTTACATACCTCCTAATCAGAGACACTGGTTTGATGTAAAGTGGGATGAGATAGATTATGTCTTAAGCGCCTTTCTGAGGGGCCAGCTTATACTGTCCGTTATAATGATAGTCCTTTACAGCATAAGCCTTTACATAATCGGGGTGGAGTTGTCATTCTTCATCGGTGTAATAGCGGGCGTAGCCTTTCTTATCCCTTTTATGGGGTTGGTAGTTGGGATCTTGCTTGGCGGGACAATGGCCTTGCTTCAGTTTCAGGATTTTCTGCATCCCCTCTATGTAATAATAGCCTTTGTAATAATGCAGATACTTGAGGCCTATGTGATAACACCCAAACTTATCGGCCAAAAGGTCGGGCTCCATCCTGTAGTTACAGTGGTTTCCATACTGGTGTGGGGAGAGCTTTTAGGGATGTTTGGCATATTGATTGCTATCCCTCTTACGGCTATTCTGAAGGTATTCTTTAAATCCATTGCAGACAATTTCAGAAACTCACCGTTATTTGATGCATGAATTTGCAAAAAACGCGCGCAGTATCGTAAATTCATCAAAATTAATCAAAATACTTGACAAAATTATTAAGGTATATTAGAATTTGCCAAAATATGAGGTTATCTACTAAGGGACAATATGCTGTGAGGGCAATGGTCAGCCTTGTCTGTCACGCAAACGGCGGGCCAATAACACTAAAGGATATATCTGACAGCGAAGGTATATCGCTGGCCTATCTTGAACAGCTTTTTGTCAAGCTCAGGAGGGGTAATATTGTAAAGAGCGTTAGAGGGCCTGGAGGTGGTTATGTTCTTGCGCGGCCTGCAAGCGAGATAAAGGTGGGAGAGGTAATAACTGTAGTTGAGGAATCTTTAAATCCGGTTGCATGTCTTGACGGAGACCCTTCCGTATGCGCAAAGGCAAACAAGTGTGTTACCCAACGTGTTTGGAAAGGGCTGGCCGACAAGATAAAAGAATTTTTAGATTCCATTACAATAGAAAACTTAAGCCGCGAGGCAAATCAGTTATCAGTAGGCAAGGGAAAACAGGTTGAGGCTGAGGTTTAGGCTAATGAAATTCTTAACCTCAACCTGTATTTAATTAGGAGGTTGTTTTGAAGAAAATCTATTTGGATAACAATGCGACAACGCCAATCCATCCCGAAGTTCTGGATGCTATGCTGCCGTATCTGAAGGATGAATTCGGCAACCCTTCAAGCATTCACTGGGCAGGCAGGAATACAAGAAGGGGAGTTGACGATGCAAGGGAAAAGACAGCAAAACTTCTGAACTGCGATGCAAGCGAGATTATCTTTACGAGCTGCGGCTCAGAGGGCAATAACCTTGCAATAAAAGGTGTCGCAGAATCAAAGAAAGACAAGGGGAACCATATAATTACCACAAAGGTAGAGCATCCTGCTGTTTTAAGCACATGCAAATACCTTCAAAAAACCGGGTTTGATGTTACATATCTTGATGTTGACAGCGAGGGCATGCTGGATTTAGACCAGCTTAAAAAGGCAATAACTCCAAAGACTATACTCATCACGATTATGTTTGCCAACAATGAAACAGGTGTAATATTTCCTATTGAAGAGATAGGTAACATTGCTAAAGGGCATAATATTTCTTTACACACTGATGCAGTTCAGGCCGCAGGAAAGATTCCTATAGATGTAAAGAAGATGAATATTGATCTCTTGACCATTTCAGGGCATAAACTATATGCGCCAAAGGGGGTCGGCGCATTGTATGTAAAAAGAGGAGTGAGATTGACGCCTCTTATCCAAGGCGGCCATCAGGAGAGAAACAGGAGAGGCGGCACGGAAAATGTTGCGGGCATTGTTGCGTTGGGAAAGGCGTGTGAGATTGCTCAAAGAGATATGCCGGAGGAGATAAAGCATCTTGCGGCGTTGAGAGACAGACTTCAGAAAGGCCTGATGGAGAAGATTGCCCATGTGCGCCTGAACGGTCATCCGACGAAGAGAACGCCAAATACCGTGAATTTGAGTTTTGAATATGCAGAAGGAGAGTCGTTGCTTCTAAATCTTGATATGAAGGGTATAGCGGCATCATCCGGCTCTGCGTGCACATCCGGCACATTGGAGCCGTCGCATGTGCTGGTTGCTATGGGAGTCCCGCTGGAGGCATCACACAGTTCCGTTAGGTTCAGCCTTGGCCGCGGCAATACTGTGGAGGATATTGATTATGTGATTGAGGTTATGCCTGCAATGGTGGAGAGGATGAGAAGCATGTCGCCGCTTTATTCCACTATTACAGGAAAGGGGACGGATATAACCTTTGCTGAGAGCGGTTCACACAGCCATTGATTGAAAGGAGAAAATTATATGTACAGCGAAAAGGTAATGGACCATTTTAGCAATCCGAGGAATGTCGGGGAGATAGAAAACGCCGACGGCGTAGGCACTGTTGGAAATCCTGCCTGCGGCGATATTATGAAACTCAGCATAAAGGTTGAAGGCGATATTATTAAAGATGTTAAGTTTAAGACATTCGGATGCGGCGCGGCTATTGCGACAAGTTCAATGGTTACAGAGCTTGTTAAGGGGAAGCATCTGGGCGAGGCAGAGGAGATATCCAACGCCACTGTGGCAGAGGCGCTTGGCGGCCTTCCGCCAGTAAAGCAGCACTGCTCAAACCTTGCGGCAGATGCGCTCCATGCCGCAATAGAGGATTATAAGAAGAAAAATGCGCAGAAGTAGGTTGTAAGAGACAAATATTAAACGGCTTTTATGGCGGACATACAGTCCGCCATTTTTTTACCAATGAAGACGCACGGGAAGTTACAGGAGATGATGGATAAACCAAAACGTGTTGTTATTGCCATGAGCGGGGGCGTGGATTCCTCCACTGCGGCCGCGCTTCTTAAAGAGCAGGGCTATGATGTCATAGGCATCTCCATGCAGTTGTGGGACTACACCGAGGGGAAAAAAGACAGGCCGGGAAGCTGCTGTTCTCTGGATGACCTCTATGATGCCCGGAGGGTTGCAGATAAATTGGACATTCCATTTTACGTGGTCAATTTTGAAGAGGCGTTTTCAAAATCAGTTGTGGATTATTTTGTGGAGGGTTATCTCCATGGAGAGACCCCGAATCCATGTCTTAAGTGCAACCAGGTCTTAAAATTTGAGACGCTTTTAAGAAGGGCTCTGGAACTTGAGGCGGATTTTCTTGCAACAGGTCACTACGCAAGGGTCAGTTACGATGAGGATAGAGGACGGTATCTGCTCTTGAAAGGCAGAGATGTATCAAAGGACCAGTCTTATTTCCTTTTTACAATGACACAGAATCAGTTACAGCGGATTAAATTTCCTCTGGGAGATTTGACAAAAACAGAGGTTAGAAGCCTTGCAAAGAAATTCAGCCTGAATGTTGCGGAGAAGAAAGACAGTCAGGAGATATGTTTTGTGGAAGAAGACTACCCTTCCTTTATAAGCCAGAGGCTCGGCAGGATGGATGTACACGGCGAGATAGCGGATACATCGGGCAATGTTATCGGCATGCATAACGGGCTTTATAAATACACAATCGGACAGAGAAAGGGGCTTGGCGTAACAAAGGGTGAGCCATTATATGCGCTTAAATTAGATGCGGCAAGGAATAGGCTTGTTGTCGGCCCTGAGGAGAATTTGTTCAGAGACAGCCTTATTGCAAAGGAGACAAACTGGATTGGTATACCATTGCCTGATGGCCCGATAGATGTAACTGCCATGATAAGGTACCGCCATAAAGGCGCAGATGCAACGGTAATCCCTTTGGCAGACGGCAAGGTAAAGGTCTGTTTTAAAAGGCGCGAGAAATCAATAACCCCTGGACAGGGGGTGGTTTTTTACAGAGGCGACGAGGTTATAGGCGGAGGCTGGATTGAAGGATGAAGGAAGCCCTGAAGATGTTGTATGCAATGAGATAAACGGAGGGAGGATAACAGATTATGCCGTTGGCCGATAAAAAAGAATTGGAAGAACTTGCATCAAGGCTTTCTTACACCTTCAATGATATCAGCATCCTTGAGCAAGCCCTTGTTCACAGGTCTTTTCTTAATGAGAGGGGAGACCAGAATATGGAGAACAACGAGAGGCTGGAATTTTTGGGTGATGCGGTTCTTTCCATAGTAGTAAGCCATCTTCTTATTAAAAGATTCCCTGATGCTGACGAGGGGGCGCTGTCTAAGTTCAGGGCAAGACTGGTAAATGAAAATACCCTGGCCAAACTTGCAATGGATATTGAATTGGGCAGGCATCTTCTTCTCGGCAAGGGCGAAGAGCTTACAGGCGGAAGGGGAAAGTCTTCCATACTCTCTGATGCGTATGAGGCAGTCATAGCAGCAGTATATCTGGACGGAGGGTTTGAGTCGGCATTTTCTCTTATAGCAGGACAATTTTCTTTTCTAATACAAGATGTTTCTGTTGCAGAGGCCTCCATGGATTATAAAACAGAACTCCAGGAACAGACTCAGGATATTTTCAAGGCTGCGCCAAGCTACAGACTTATCAGTGAAACAGGGCCTGAGCATAATAAAGTTTTTGAAGTTGAGGTGTTGATTAACGGCGAAAGATTTGGAAGAGGTCAGGGAAAGGCCAAGAAAGAGGCTGAGCAGCGGGCTGCAATGGAGGGATTGGAAAAGATAAAGACTCGGGTGCAAGGTAATGAAAGCCCTTAGCCTATAACCCATGACCTATAACCTGCATTTCAATATGGCTAAAAAAAAACAACTCATAATTCCTATATTCATCCCACAGGAAGGCTGTCCACACCAGTGTGTTTTTTGCAATCAATCAAAAATAACAGGCAAAGAAAAACTGCCTGATGCAAATGAAGTATCAGACACAGTCAGCGCATATTTGAAGACATGGAAAGGCTCGGGCAGAAAAGAGATTGCTTTTTATGGCGGTAGTTTCACAGGCCTGGATAAAAATATACAGGAAGGATTTTTATCCATAGCCTATGGTTTTATAAACGACGGTTTAATAGATTCTATCAGGATATCCACAAGACCTGACTATATAACATATGAAGGATTATTGCTTTTAAAAAAATACAAGGTTGAAACAATTGAGCTTGGCGTTCAGTCTATGTCGGACGAAGTATTGAGGCTTTCAGGCAGGGGGCATAAGGCAAAGGATACCACTTTGGCAGTTATGCTATTAAAAAAACATGGCTTTAAGGCCGGCCTTCAGATTATGCCGGGTCTGCCTGGGGATACAAGCGATACTATACTTTTTACTGCTGCGAAAGCTGCGGAGCTTCAGCCTGATTTTGTTAGGATCTATCCAACCCTTGTTATAAGGGATACCCCTTTGGAAAAGATGTATCTATCGGGTTCATATAATCCATGGTCTTTAACCGAAATGACGGATATATGCAAAAAACTTGTTTCTTTATTTAATGATAAAAAAATTCCGATAATCAGACTCGGTCTCCAGCCAACTGAAATATTAGAAAAGAGCATATTAGCCGGCCCATATCACCAGTCGTTTAGGGAACTGGTGGATAAAGGTGTTATTACATCTCTTTGATATTCTTCAATAAATTTCAATAAATTTCCTTGACAGTCTTGTTTGTTATGATAAAATTTCGGTCCAGTGCGGTTGTTTCTGCTGCATAAAGCTATAGGCGCGTAGCTCAGGGGTTAGAGCGCTACCTTGACACGGTAGAGGTCGGCGGTTCGAGACCGCCCGTGCCTACCAATTAAAGTGGACGGAGAAGGATTTTGTAGTATTTAAATTTAAAAGGTATCACCCCTATAACTACAGGTTAAGGTTAAGCTTGAGGTTGAGGAAATATTTAACCTTAACCTAATCCTCAATCTGTTTTCTCGTAGGGTTGATGCCTTTTGTTGTTTTTTTAACCATATGAATAATTTAATCAAAATAACATTTCCTGACGGAAAGCTTAAAGAATATCCGGCTAATGTTGCAGCAGAAGATGTTTTAAAAGACTTTGATAAGGGGCTTTTAAAAAATACTGTGGCAATGCAGATTAATGAAAGGTATGTTGATCTCTCATTTCAGTTAAATGAGGACAGCCGTATAAAGCCAATTGCTATTGATTCAAAAGAGGGGCTTGAAATCTACCGCCATTCCGCATCCCATGTTATGGCGCAGGCAGTAAAAGAACTTTTTGGCAGTGATGTAAAGGTTACAATAGGTCCGTCTATAGAAGATGGTTTTTATTATGACTTTGATTCGCCACGTTCATTTACCCCTGAAGATCTGGAAAAAATAGAAAATAGCATGCTTGAGATTATAAAAAAGAATAAGCCTTTTCTTCGGATAGAGATGAGCAGGAAAGAGGCGATGGAACTGTTTGGCGAAATGGGTGAGACTTATAAACAGGAACTCATAAATGATATACCTGAGGACAAGGTGAGCGTTTATAAACAAGATGGTTTTGTTGACCTGTGCCGCGGCCCGCACCTTCCTTCAACAGGATGGATAAAGGCATTCAAACTCTTAAGTATTGCAGGCGCCTACTGGAGGGGTAGTGAAAAGAATAAGATGCTCCAGAGGATTTATGGCGCGGCATTTCCCACAAAAAAGGAGTTAGATGATTATCTTTACAGGATAGAAGAGGCGAAAAAAAGAGACCATAGAAAGCTGGGCAAAGAGTTGGACCTTTTCAGCATAAACGATGACATCGGTTCAGGGCTTGTCTGCTGGCATCCGAACGGCGCGGTTATCAGAAGTGTCATAGAGGATTTTTGGAAAAAGGAGCATTACAGGCACGGCTATCAGATCATCTATACGCCGCACATAGCCAAGGTTGATTTGTGGAAGACGAGCGGGCATTGGGATTTTTACAGGGAGAATCTTTATTCACCCATGGATATTGAGGGCCAGGATTTTATTGTGAAGCCGATGAACTGTCCGTTTCATATCCAGATATACCGGAGCCAACTTCGGAGCTACAGGGATTTGCCCATCCGCTATGCTGAACTTGGAACCGTCTACAGATTTGAACGGTCAGGGGCGCTTCACGGCTTGATGCGTGTGAGGGGATTTACCCAGGATGACGCCCACATCTTTTGCAGGCCGGAACAACTGGAAGATGAGATTAGTAGTGTGTTGAATTTTACTCTTTACATATTAAGGAGTTTTGGGTTTAATAGCTACGATATATATCTTTCCACAAGGCCTGAAAAATTTGTCGGCGACCTTCTTAACTGGGCAAAGGCAGAGGATGCGTTAAAGCATGCGCTGGAAAAGACAGGGCTAAAATTTCAGATTGACCCCGGTGAAGGGGTTTTTTATGGCCCGAAGATAGATATAAAGATAAGGGATATACTCGGAAGGGCGTGGCAGTGCTCAACCATCCAGGTTGACTTTAACCTCCCGCAAAGATTTAATGTGGCTTACAGAGGAGAGGATGATAAAGATCACCAGCCAATAATGCTGCACAGGGCCCTCATGGGTTCCCTTGAGAGATTTTTCGGGGTTTTGATAGAGCATTACGCAGGGGCATTCCCATTGTGGCTTGCGCCTGTGCAGGTTATCGTGCTTGCCATTACCGATAAGAATAATGAATATGCAAAAGAAGTTTATAATAGGCTGAGGGAAGAGGGTATACGGGCAGAGCTTGATATAAGAAATGAAAAGCTCGGGCTGAAGATAAGGGAGGCTGAATTAAAAAAGATTCCGTATATGCTCGTAATAGGCAGTCAGGAAGAAGAAAAAAAAGAATTTTCACCCCGAGGAAGAAGCGGCGCAAAGCCAATGCCTTTTATGTCTGTTGAAAATTTTATAGAGACTATTAAGAAAAACAATAAACCCTTATCATAAGGGATAAATCAGGAGGTGGTGTTATAAAAGATCATACAAGAATAAACAGATGGATACGGGCTCCGCAGGTGCGGGTGCTTGACAAGGAGGGAGCGCAGCTTGGTATCATGGCTGCGAGGGATGGTATAAAAATTGCGGAAGAGGCAGGTCTGGACCTTGTAGAAATATCGCCGAATGCGGTCCCTCCGGTGTGCCGGATAATGGATTATGGGAAATATAAATACCAACTGAGCAAGAAGTCTCACGAGGCAAAAAAGAAACAGGCTGTAATCCATCTTAAAGAAGTTAAGTTGAGATCAAAAACAGATGAACATGATTTTCAGTTTAAGATGCGGCATGTAGAAAGATTCCTCGCCGACGGAGATAAGGCCAAGATTACAATCGTATTCAGGGGGAGGGAGCTTGCGCATATAGATCTGGGAAGAGAAATGCTTAAGAAGGTAGTGGATGTAATTAAAGATAAAGGTGTTATAGAACAGCAGCCGCGGATGGAGGGCAAAAGCCTGATAATGATCATTGCCCCCATGGCAAAATAAGAGTCACAAGGCACCAGGTCACAAGACACAAGTTGCAAGAAACAAGTTTCAAGTTTTCACTTGTGACTTGTGACTTGCAACTTGAAACTTTATAATTAAGGGAGGATTTATGCCAAAGTTAAAGACCAAGAGCGGCGCAGCAAAACGTTTCAGCATTACAGGCACTGGAAAGCTGAAAAGGGCAAGGGCGGGCCGCAGACATCTATTGCTGTCCAATTCCGCAAGAACATCGCGGGGTATGAGAAATGCCGTGTATGTTGGAAAGGCCAATCATGACCAGATAAAAAAGTTGTTGCCATACGGATAACAGAGTCACAAGGCACCGGTTGCAAGACACAAGTTACAAGAAACAAGTTTCAAATTTTCACTTGTGTCTTGTGACTTGAAACCTTATAAATATTAAATGAGAAAGGAGTCATAAAAATATGCCGAGAGTAAAAAGAGCAGTTAATGCCAAAAAGAAAAAAAGAAAGATATTAAAGGCTGCCAAAGGAATGAGGGGCGCCAGGGGCAATTTGTATCGCATTGCAACAGAGGCTGTTGATAGAGCCATGGCTTATGCGTACAGGGATAGAAAGGCAAAGAAAAGGGAATTCAGAAGCCTTTGGATAGCCAGGATCAACGCTGCAACAAGATTGAACGATATATCCTACAGCCAGTTCATGAAGGGTATGAAAAAGGCTAATGTAGAAGTGGATAGAAAGAATCTTGCCTATCTTGCGATAAACGACCCCCGAGGGTTCTCACAGATTGTTTCCATTGCAAAGGCAAGTTTAAGCGCATGAGAGACAAGCTTCAGCAACTAGAAAAAGCTGCCCTTGAGGAGATAAACTTTGTTAAAGGCAAAGAAGCTATTCTGGAACTTAAGGTTAAGTATCTTGGCAGGAAAGGAGAACTTGCCTCTCTTACAAGAGAACTGGGGAAACTTTCCAATGAAGAACGGCCAATTGCAGGAGAGTTGATAAACACCATAAAAGCCAGAATAGAGGATAAGATAAATAGCCTTTTAGCAGATATTGTAAAGAGAGAAAAGGAAGAAAAACTAAGGGCCGAAAAGGTTGATGTAACCCTGCCAGGAAGATATGGCCGGTTAGGAAAGAGGCACCCGATAACCCAAGTGATGGATGAGGTGGTCAGGATATTTTTCGGTATGGGTTTTCAAACAGCAAAAGGCCCTGAGATTGAAACTGATTATTATAATTTTGAGGCCCTCAATATACCAAAAGACCATCCTGCAAGGGACATGCAGGATACCTTCTATGTAGAGACGCATGGCAATGCGTCTCTACTTAGGACACACACCTCTCCTGTGCAGATAAGGGTAATGCAGGGGCAAAAACCCCCTTTAAGGGTAATTGCCCCCGGAAAGGTTTATAGAAGGGATTCGGATATAACCCATACGCCAATGTTTCACCAAGTGGAAGGGTTTATGGTGGATGAATTCATTACATTTGGCGACCTCAAAGGTGTTCTCAGCGTCTTCCTCCATTCTCTCTTTGGAGAAGATACAACCATTCGTTTCAGACCGAGTTTTTTCCCATTTACAGAGCCTAGCGCAGAAGTGGATATTCAGTGTGTTATATGCAATGGCAAGGGTTGCCGCGTGTGCAAGAATAGCGGATGGCTGGAAATACTTGGCGCCGGCATGATTCATCCGATGGTGTTCAAGGCTGTGGGGTATGATGTTGAGAAGTTTTCCGGTTTTGCGTTTGGCATGGGCATAGAGCGCATCGCAATGCTTAAATTTGGAATAGATGATATAAGGCTCTTTTTTGAAAATGATGTCAGATTCCTAATGCAGTTTTAACCCTTATCTAAGGATAGCCGCAAATAGGCTTTTAAAAACTTCACAGATCCATTTTTCAAACATGCTTATTTTAAATAGCACATGGATATACCCTATATGGAGATAAAAAAGACGCGCCGGCTTGGAGAACTTCTCGTTGATTCCGCCCTCATTACCGAAGACCAGCTTAAAATTGCCCTCGAAGAACAAAAAATAGAGCCTCTTCCTCTCGGCGACATCTTAATTAAAAATGGTGTTTGCCGGGATGTTGACATTGCTCAAACCGTTTCAATGCAGTTGAACATAAAGTATATTGAACTCGGTTCAACGATAATAGAGCCTGAAGCTATCCAACTTGTCCCTCAAAAATTAGCCGTTATGTATAAGCTGATTCCAGTTTGTATTGATAGAAGCATGTTGACCGTTGCTATGGTTGATCCATTAAACCTTCACATCATAGACGAACTGTCCCTTGTAACCAGATGCCGGATAGTCCCGGCAATTTCCACTGCACGCGAAATAGACACTTCAATTAAACATCACTACTCAATTGCTGACGCAGTCATTAATCTCCCGACAGGCATGGGTTTCGGGTCTGCTCAGGGTGTCGTGGAAGTTGTTCATGAAGCCACCACCAATATTGCTGAGGATATGAAAAAGAGCGAACTCCCGCCCATAATAAAACTTGTGAATGATATAATATTCAACGCGGTCTCCAGCCGGGCAAGCGATATACATATAGAGCCTCACCAGACGGAAATCAAACTTAGAAACAGGATAGACGGCTTATTGGTAGATGTCATGCAGCTTCCCAAATGGCTTCAGGGAGCTATTACTTCGCGAATAAAGATTATGTCAAAGTTGGATATTACCGAGAAAAGATTGCCGCAGGATGGAAAAATAAAGATTAGAGTTTCGGATAGAGAAATAGAACTACGGGTGTCATCACTCCCGAGCCAATATGGCGAAAAGATTGTGATACGCATATTGGATTCAAAATCAGGTGTTGTGGAATTAGGCAGCACGGGTTTAAGCAAGGAAAACATAAAATCAATAGAGAGATTGATAGAAAAACCGCATGGTATAGTTCTTGTTACCGGACCCACTGGAAGTGGAAAATCCTCAACGCTTTACGCAATGGTCAATTCTATAAAATCGCCTACAATCAACATCATCACCCTTGAAGATCCTATAGAATATGAAATTAAGGGCATAACACAAGTAGCTATTGATGAAAAAACCGGCCTTACCTTTGCTTATGGCCTCAGATCAATATTGCGACAGGACCCGGATGTTGTGATGGTTGGAGAAATACGGGATAATGAAACAGCGACCATTGCCATTCAAGCCTCTCTTACCGGTCATCTTGTTTTAAGCACGCTTCACACAAATGACACCGTGTCCACAATAGTAAGATTGAAGGATATCGGCGTGCCTTCCTATTTAATTGCATCAGCTTTAAATGGCATTATTGCTCAACGTCTCGCGAGAAAAATATGTACAGATTGCAAAGAACCCTATGATCCATCACAGGCAGAATTGAAAAATTTAGGACTTGCCGGAAAAAAAGGAAATACATTTTTCCATGGCAAGGGCTGTCTTAAATGCAACTCTACTGGATATAAAGGAAGGCTTGGAATTTTCGAGATACTCCCTGTAGAATCAGCCATCAAGGAGCTTATTAGAACAGATGCGTCAGAAGGGGTAATAAAAAAAGAGGCTGCTGCAAAAGGCATGACTTCGCTCAGAGACGATGGTATTAAAAAGGCATTGGATGGGCTAACCACAGTAGAAGAGTTAATAAGAGTCCTCTTTGTCGAATTAGGCGAGGATATTACAGAATGCCCGCACTGTGCAGAAAAGTTGCATGAAAATATGAGCGCATGTCCTAAGTGCGGTTATAAACTCAAGGATATTTGTCCGTCCTGTAAAAGGGATATAGATCCAACGTGGTTGTTTTGCTCGTTTTGCGGTGGAAATCTCAAATTGACATTGCCAGTCGCCACTTAATATTTTGATCTTAAATTATTATAATAAAATGGGTTGCCCGATTATTTCGGATTGATTTAAAAGAGGTTTAGCGCTCAATGAAGGTTAGTTATAACTGGCTTAAAGAATATGTAAAAAAACTCCCCCCGCCTGACGAGCTTGCAAAACGGCTCACTATGGCAGGTCTGGAGGTAGAGGGCATTGAGGCATTGGACAAAGGGATTAGCGGTGTTGTGACAGCGCAGATACTCTCCGTAGAAAAGCATCCCAATGCAGACAGGCTTTCCTTTTGCAAGGTGAAGACAGATAAGGGGATTCACGCCATTGTTTGCGGCGCCAGGAATATGAAAGATGGCGATAAGGTGGCGCTGGCGCTTCCCGGGGCAATACTGCCGGGGGGTATAAAAATAGAAAAGACAAAGATACGCGACGTTGAATCTGAAGGGATGATGTGTTCTGAGACTGAGCTCGGCTTCAAGGATGTGTCGGAAGGCATCATGATCCTACCACAGGACTTCCCAATTGGCAAAGATTTTACAGAGGCAATGGGTCTGAACGACAGCATATTGAATGTGAATGTTACGCCCAACAGGCCGGATTGTTTATCCATCATGGGAATAGCGCGGGAAGTAGCTGCCATAACAAAAACTACACTCAAAACTCAAAACTCAAAACTCAAAATCCAGAACTTAAAACTTAAAACTCAAAACTCAAAACATATAACTGTTTCCATTAAAGAGCCGTCTATGTCCAGACGGTATGCCGCGATGGTTATTGAAAATATCAAAACAGCGCCTTCACCTGATTGGCTAAAGCGCAGACTGGAATCAGCCGGTTTCAGGTCAATAAATAATGTGGTGGATATAACAAATTATGTGATGATTGAATATGGCCAGCCGCTGCACGCATTTGATTACGACCTTATCTCTGATAAACAAATTATCATAAGAAGGGCTGATGAAAATGAAAAGATACAGACCATTGATGGTTTTAAGAGGACACTTACACAGGAAATGCTCGTTATTGCAGATAAGGAAAGGCCTATTGCCCTGGCAGGCATAATGGGGGGTAAGGAAACAGAGATAAATGATGCAACAAAAAATATCCTCCTTGAAAGCGCTTGGTTTGACCCTTCCTGTGTCAGGAGGACATCTAAGACATTAGGGATTTTCACTGAGTCATCTTACAGATTTGAACGCGGTGTGGATATAGAGGGTGTAACAAAGGCATTGGACAGGGCTGCTCAAATGATAGTTGAGCTTGCGGACGGTAATATTATGGCAAATGGAGCTGTTGACAAATACCCGCGGCAGTACAAGCCTCTATCTATTAAGGCCGGGCTTTCAAGGATTAATAAAATTCTTGGGATAAACATACATAAAAAAGAGGTTGAGGATTGTTTCAACAACCTCGGCATTGGTTTTAAGCCGGTAAAATTAAAAAACAAAGACGACGCGATGTGGGATGTTACACCGCCTTCATTCAGGGTTGATCTGATTAAAGAGATAGACATAATAGAAGAGATTGCAAGGCTGTACGGTTACGAAAAAATACCCGCTACCCTTCCTACGGCCAGATTGTCAACCGCAGAAACAAAAGGGGATGATTTGATGAAAGAGAAGGCGAGGGATATTTTAACCAACAATGGTTTTCTTGAGGCTGTTAATTACAGCTTTATATCGCCAAGGTTTTTTGAGATTACAGCATCTGATATAAAAAATGGTTTGAAACTTCTGAATCCATTGACAGAAGAGCAGTCCATAATGAGGCAGAGCCTTGTCCCTGGCCTTTTGCAAACCATGCAGTATAATCTAAATCATAATAACCATGATATATGGGTTTTTGAGATCGGCAGGATATTTATCCCCAAAGAAAAAGAAACTGGAGAGAGGAATATGATAAGCGGCCTGATAAGCGGCCTTAGGTGCAAAGAGGCATGGAACACAGGAAAAGACAGCGCAGACTTTTATGACATCAAAGGGGCGGTGGAACAGATTTTAACAGGGCTTGGTGTTGAGAGATATATCTTTGCTTCCAAAGCAGATATCCCATTTTTACACCTCGGCAAGGCTGCTGTTATTGAGGCTGATGATAAGCGGATTGGAATAGTTGGCGAGATTCATCCGGATATTATGCAGAGGCTGGACATAAGACAGTCTGCATATATATTTGAACTGGATATGCAGATTATTGCTGCGGCGGCAAGCAGTCCCAAAAGATACAGCTCCATACCCAAATATCCAATGATAGTCAGGGATGTGGCAATGATAATAGAGAAGGAAATCCCGTTCCAGAGAATTTATAATGCTATTAAGGGATTGGGCATCAAACTTCTTGAGGAAGTTAATGTATTTGATGTATACTACGGTGAAAATATTCCAGATGGCAAACACAGCATGGCCATTCGCTTTATGTATCGTTCTCCTGATAGGACGTTGACCGATGATGAAGTTACTAATGTTCATTCAACTGTATTAGAAAGTTTAAAGACAAGATTCGGGGTAGAGATTAGAGGAGAGTGAGCCTTAC
>ERZ1292645.202-Hain-H14-02um-R2-202-length-25551-cov-6_pt2 | contig 18063 bp, 21 predicted proteins | sample MGYA00564401_ERZ1292645 | MGnify/ENA primary metagenome ERZ1292645 (study PRJEB36523, sample SAMEA6512644) | groundwater metagenome | collected 2019-01-09 | study: AquaDiva: Metagenomics assemblies of 32 groundwater samples | reverse complement strand
TTCCACTCTGCGTATATCGGATGCTTTTCGGTAAGTTCTCTGACCGTTTTTCGCACTTCTGTCGCGACTAATTCATTCCCGATATTTTTGAGCGTTCGCGCGATCATTCGTCCGACCGTTCGTAACTCTTCTTCCGTAAAGCCGCGCGTTGTGAGTGCCGGCGTGCCGATGCGCAGTCCTGACGGGTCTAACGGCTTCCGAGTGTCGTAGGGAATCATATTTTTATTGGTATAAATGCCTGCCGCGTCAAGCGCGCGCTCCGCCACAGCCCCGCCCACGCCGAGCTTCGTAAGGTCAACCAAAACCAAGTGATTGTCGGTGCCAGCAGTCAAAACGTCAATGCCCTGGGCCATAAGTTCCGTCGCAAGAGCTTGCGCGTTTTTGACGACCTGCGTTTGGTAAACGGCGAACGATGGCTGCATCGCCTCTTGGAATGAAACCGCCTTGGCCGCTATGCAGTGCTCTAACGGCCCCCCTTGGAGGCCGGGGAAAACGGCCGAGTCAATTTTTTGCGCCAAGTTTTTTTTATCATCGGGACGGAGTCGGTCTGCGGTTTTGCACAGGATTATGGCGCCGCGCGGTCCGCGAAGCGTTTTGTGCGTGGTCGTTGTTACGACGTCCGCATACGGAATCGGATCGGGGTGGAGTTTTGCCGCCACAAGCCCCGCAAAGTGCGCCATGTCCACCATGAAATATGCGCCAACTTCATCCGCGATTGCGCGGAAGGCGGCGAAATTAAGGTGCCGCGGATATGCCGTGAAGCCGGCGACGATCAGTTTCGGCCGTTCCGCGAGCGCGAGCGCGCGGACCTCATCCATATCCATGCGATGCGTATCGCGTCGCACGCCGTAGGGGACGATTGTATAGAGCTTCCCTGAAAAATTGACTGGCGAGCCGTGCGTGAGGTGCCCCCCGTGATCCAGGCGCATGGCCATGATTTTCTCGCCCGGGGCGAGGAGTGCAAAGTAGGCGGCCATGTTGGCGGATGAGCCCGCGTGCGGCTGGACGTTGGCGTGCTCCGCGCCGAAGAGCGCCTTGGCGCGGCTTATGGCGAGCGATTCCACGACGTCAATCCATTCGTTTCCGCCATAGTAGCGTTTTCCCGGATACCCTTCGGAATATTTGTTGGTGAGCGGCGTTCCCAGCGCCTCTAACACCGCTTCGGAAACAAAATTTTCCGAGGCAATCATTTCCAAGCCAGACTGCTGCCGCTTCACTTCCGAAGCGATGGCGGCGGCAATATCGGGGTCAGATTGTCGGACTTGGGAGAGCATACCCAGTATATCAACCTCGACTGCAAGTCGAGTTATAGGTTAGCCGAGCGTTCATAGCGACTTTGCGTGTTTTCATAGACGCGTTTCTACGTTCATCGAGCACTCATCGCGATGAGTGCTCGATGAGTCGAGGTTGTATTACTGGGCATACGGCAGTAGCGTATCAAGCGATTCACGCGAGGTCTAGGCGTCAATGGCAGAGAGCCGCAGTTACAAAATACCCTCTCCGCATTTGCGAGCGGAGAGGGCGAGAAGAGTCAGTTTGGTCGCCCGCGGGCGACCGTGGCGATGAGCGCGATCGTATCGCGCACCCGCTCGCGCGCGGCGTGCTGCGCGATGGCGCCGCTTGCGAGATAGAATGTTCGGAGCGCTCTCGGGGGAGCGAACATGCCTTCTAGGAGCGTATCTCGTTCCGTCGAGGGAGCGCTCGCTACGTTCGTCATTTCGGTGAGGTGCTGGAAGTCCTCGTTCGCGCAATTCGTAGCGATGAAGTTCCCGAGGCCGTGAAGGCCAATGAGGAGAGCGCTGAAAACGCGCCTGTAAGCCGTCCGATCGTCATTCGCGGGTGCGATGCCCTTCGCTTCCTGCATGATGTAGTGGAAGAGCGCCGGGTACTGCCGACTCCACCAGCTGGAGAGTGTGAATTCCTGTTCGTCGGAGATAACCTCGCTCTGAATGCCTTTGGGGCGCATCTCGGATCCGGCCATCGTTTCCTCCATGGAAAGAACAACGGGGCATTGTGCCAGAACCATCCCAGAAAGTCAAGGTTAGTTCGCCCCGGAAGCCGCCGGCTCAATGACAAACATTCTGCGACCCTGCTTGTCAATGTAGTTTTGCGCCGTTGCCGGCTCGCCTAAGCGATTTCGAATGAAGTAATGCGTGTAGGCGTGCTTTGTGAGTTCGAGGGTTTTTCCGACATCCAGCCGAAACAAACGATCTTTTGGCGTCTGGATCGGCGGATCGGACCATAATTCGAACATGATCGCTTCCGGATCGTTCGTGTCAGGGCGACTCAAAACATAAATCGGACGGCTAAAGTTGTTCGCGATGACTAGCGGTCTCGCGCCCATGGCGCCTCCGTTTGGAAAAGAGCTATAGTTCAGTATACTCTGAATCAGCAAGTTGAAGCACCCCATGAATCTCAAGGAAGCTCAATCTGTTCATATAGTCGGCATCGGCGGTATTGGTGTTTCCGCCGTCGCAAAATTTTTATTTCAGGAGGGAAAGCGCGTTTCGGGCTCCGACCTCGTCGGAGGGGAGAGCGCCGAAGAGTGCAAGGAACTCGGAATGTTTGTGATGGCGGGCCATCATGCGGAGAACATTCCGCCGGAATGCGACCTTGTCATCTATTCCGACGCCGTTCCGGAAGACAATCCCGAGCGGCGCGCTGCTGAAGCGCGGGGGATTCCGCAGATGAGTTATGCGGAAGCGCTCGGAGAACTTTCCCGCCGGAAGCGCACGATCGCGGTTTCAGGAACAAACGGCAAATCCACGACGACCGCCATGCTGGGGCTTGTGTTGGAGGCGGCGGGCTTTGATCCGACCGTGATTGTGGGGAGCAAGGTGAAAAGTTTTCGTTTTGGAAACCTGCGTGTCGGAAGCGGGGACTGGCTTGTCGTTGAAGGCGACGAACATCGCGCGCATATGCTTCATCTGCATCCCGAGATGATCGTGCTCACGAATGTTGAAGAAGACCATCTGGATTACTACCGCGATCTCGCCCACATCAAAGACACCTTTGACGAATACATCCAGAAATTGTCGCTGGAGGGTGCGCTTGTTTGGAATGCCGACGATTCCGCGTGCGAGGATCTCGCGGAGCGCGTGAGTATGACGCGGACCGTGTCATATGGTATGGAGACCGCGGGAGATTACATGGCCCGGAATATTGCTGTGCGGGATGGGCGGCAGGAGTTTGATCTTCTGTGGACCGTTCCTCACGAAGAGACGCTGGGGAGAATCTCGCTGCAGATTCCAGGACGCTTCAATGTAGCGAATGCGCTTGCCGCCGCGAGCGCCGCACTTGCTCTCGGGATTCCGTTTGAGACGGTGGCAAAAACGCTTGCGGGATTTTCGGGAATTTGGCGGCGGTTTGAGCGCGTGGGGGAGCGAGACGGCGCCGTGATCATCTCCGATTACGCGCATCACCCGACCTCGGTGCGCGGAACAATCGCTGCCGCGCGCGAGTTTTATCCCGAACGAAGAATTGTCGCCGTATTCCAGCCGCACCAGAGAAATCGCACCAAAAAATTGTTTGAGGATTTTGTGCGGGCGTTTGCGGGGGCGGATGCGGTGGTAATTTCTGAAATTTATGAAGTACCGGGACGCGAAGAAGCGGAGGATCGCGACATTTCTTCGCGCGATCTCGTCGCGGCAATTCAAAAAGAGGGGCACAAGTACCCCGAGGGGCACAAGTACCCCGAGGGGCACAAACCGGAAGAAGTCATCTACGGCGGGGGATTAGAGGAAACAAAGAGTCTGGTCCGCGAGCTTCTGGCCCCTAACACACTTGTCCTCATCATGGGTGCGGGGGACGTTTACACGATTGCGCGCGAGTTGCTTGTATAAAAAAATAAACCCCGAGCGCAAAGCGTTCGGGGCGGTGGTCCTCTTTGGGCGAAGACATCTTCTGACGGTCATTGTCAATAGCTGCAGGTTTCGTCGCAGCGCGGACCGGAGATGGTGATGGCAAGGTAGCACACGGGGCTGGGACCGGTATCACCCGGGAGGGGAAGCACGTTCAAGGTGAGCGTTGCGGTCACCGCATCGCCGTCGCCGTTTCCCGTGATGTCCAGCGTGAGGTCGTTGTAGAGATTCGGCAATCTCCAGGGGTAGCTCGCGTTCCAAGCTCCATGGCGATCCACGGAGACGTCCGGAACCACCAGCGCGTCTTTCTCGGTCCCGAAGGTGAAGTCAAAATCCGTCTCCGTAGCAGCGTCAATCCGCACGAGGAGCGGCGACCATTCCGGGGGTCCGGGGTCATCCGGATTGCAACTGTTCTCGTAGTCCTGGATTTCGGTGAGGTACGAACCCGGAAGTCTTTTGCGGATATCCTGGTTGCAGCCCCATCCGGTTCCCGCAAGCACGAACGCGATCGCAATGGCAAAGAACGAGTTTTTGAACATTCTGCCTCCTGCGCGGAACCCTAGCGCATTTGGAGCGGTTTGTCAACTCTCGGACTTCCGCTACACTAATGCCATGGAATCCTTGAAGAAAATTTTCGGCGACCGAATCCGCACAGACGAGCCGCTTTCGCGTCACACGAATTTTCGCATCGGCGGCCCGGCGCGATATTTTTTTGAGGCGCGGAATTCTGACGAGGTTGCGGCTGGAATATGTGCCGCGGTGGGGGAGAATGTCCCGTTTTTTTTGTTAGGCGGAGGATCAAACATTTTGGTTTCCGATAAAGGATTTGACGGCCTCGTTGTGAAGCTCGCGAATCGCGCTGTCTCAATTGAGGGGACTCGTGTTCGCGCCGAGGCGGGGATGCTTAGCGTTCTCCTCGCGCGGAAGACGGTTGAAGCGGGGCTTGCTGGATTTGAATGGGCCGTTGGATTGCCCGGTACCGTGGGCGGAGCGGTGCGGGGGAATGCCGGCTGCTTCGGAGGGGAGATGAAGGACGTGGTGCGCGAAGTTGAGATTGTGGATCTGCGGAACGGCTGCACTACGCGCACGATTGCTGCCGCAGAGTGCGAGTTTGGATACAGAGATTCGATATTTAAGCATTTCAAAGCCCCGCTTGCCCCGTCCCGTGGTCCGACTGGCTCCTTGGCGGGAGACCAGTCGGGATCCCTGGGCGGCGGGATGGGGGTCGTGCTTTCCGTAACGTTGGATCTTTCTCCGGGCGAAAAGGAACGCGGACAGGCGCTTCTCCGTGATTATGTTTCGCGCCGGAAAGAAAAGCAGCCGACGGATTATTCCAGCGCCGGTTGTGTTTTTAAGAATATTTCCGCCAAAGGCGGATCCGCCTTTGGCGGAGAGTTTATTGATGAGGCAGTTTTGGAAAAACTGCGTAAAGATACCGATGTTCCAGAAGAATTTTTGAAAGCTGGCCGTATTCCCGCGGGCTGGATTATTGAACAGCTCGGGCTCAAGGGCACGCGGATTGGAGAGGCGATGATTTCCGAGAAACACGGAAATTTTATCGTGAACGCCGGTCGCGCGACCGCCGACGAAGTAGTTCAATTGATTGTGCTTGTTAAATCGCGCGCTCGAGAGATGTACGGCTTGCAGATGCAGGAAGAGATTCAGTATGTCGGGTTCGAGTAAGAGAAATACCCGCGCCCCAAGTCCGACTAATGCCTCGGTTCCAGTAAAGCTCTGCGCGATACGCCTGCGGCTTCCGTTGAGGAAATAAAACGCTCGTAGTTGGACTTTGGGCGGGGTTGTTACTCCCAACGAAATTTCATTCTCCGCCGGCTGGCGGATATAGCTCTGAAATTTCGGGCGAGTAACAAAAAACGCCCATCGTTATTAGCGATGGGCGGCAGGGCGTTCAACCGACCGCGCGCAGTTTTGCGCTACGATACGGATCGTGGCCGGTTTCCACTTCGGGGAGCGAATCGGTGAGTGCGTTCACCTTGGCGTCCATGGCGGCCACGCGAATGCGGTCGCGCGCAATGGTTCCGTAGAGTCGGCGGCTCTTCTGCATCAGTCGCTGTATCCTCCAGCGGATTCGTCGTTCCGGAGACGCGGAGAGAAAGCGCACTGCCGCGCGCTGCGTCCGCTGCAAATTCCGCCACATAGCCGCCTCAAGGCTCCGCCCGGCGTCAATCGCGTAGTTTAAAGCTATGATGCCAAGCCAGGCGGCAGCCATCAGGGCAAATAGGGCGAGCGTGAAGGCGTTCCAGGCGAGCACTGCTGGCCAGAAGAGCGAAACCGCGGCGCAGTAGACCCTGCGGTTCTCGAAGCATGGCCAGGGAGCATCCAGACTTTTGATGGGAGCGATGAGGGTCTTGGCGAGCGTATCGCCTTCGGTCCCCCACGCTTTCCAACGCGCCATGGCAATCAGGACGCCGATCGTGATGTAGAGGATGGCAAGGGACGCACCCAAGGAAACGCCGTCAAAGAATGCGCCGGGCATGAGTTCCGCCTCCATGAAACACTCCTTTCGTGGAGTTGTGAAAAGGACCCTTTTATGATACAAAAGTATCCGAGTAAAGACAATCCCTCACATTTTTATTGCCTGAGTGGAGTCGAAGGCCTACCATTACGCATCCCTTCGACAAGCTCAGGGAATAAATCTTGGTCAGGGAATGCCTGTGGTGAGCCGCGTCGAATCAAAAACGTTTTTCTACAGTCTTAATAAATAATAAAAAGTGAGGGATGCAAATCACCATCAAGGCAACAAATTTCTCGTTAACGCCGGCAATAGAATCGCTCGTTGAAGAAAAGCTCGGCGGGCTTGCGAAGTACATCCAGCCGCTCGATGCGACCGGTGTTGCGCTCTGTGTGGTGGAGGTGGGGAAGACCACGCGCCACCATTTGAAGGGGCCGTTCTTCCGCGCCGAGGCGGATGTGCGGCTTCCGGGTCGCGTTCTTCGCGCGGAAGCGTCGGAGAAGACGTTGCTTCGGGCGCTGGTCACGGTGAAGAGGGAGTTGCAGAAACAGATTGAAACGTATCGCGGGGGGCAAACCGCGAAGCGGCTGCGCGGAGCGCGCGCCGCGAAGAAAAAGAACATTACCCCCGAGGCGCGGGAGCCGGGCGAGGGAGATCTCTCAAAACGCCACTGGAACGAGTAGTTGGGCTTACCGACTACCGCATTCCGACTACTGCAGCAGGTAGCCGGTAGACTGTAGTCGGTAGTTGCGTTTCACATGTCCATACTTACAAAAATTTTTGGCGATCCGAATGCGCGAGTTTTGGCGAAACTCGCTCCTTTGGTTCACGAAATCAACGCCCGCGAAGCGGAGTGTAAAAAACTTTCGGACGATGCTTTGCGCGGCAAAACTGCGGAATTTCGTCGTCGGCTGAACGAGGGCGAGGCGCTGGACGACCTGATTCCAGAGGCCTTTGCTGCCGTACGCGAGGCGGCGAGACGCACGCTTGGCCAGCGCCATTTTGATGTCCAACTTTTGGGTGGAATCGTTCTCCATCGCGGCATGATCGCGGAGATGAAGACCGGAGAAGGAAAGACGCTTACGGCAACACTCGCGGTTTACCTGAACGCGCTTCCGGCGCGGGGCGTGCATGTGGTTACGGTGAACGACTACCTCGCGAAGCGCGATGTCGTATGGATGGGGCAGATTTACCATGCGCTGGGACTCACCGTCGGCTGCATCCAGCACGAGAGCGCGTTCGTGTATGACCCGCATTACGGAGCAGTCAGAAGTCAGAAGTCAGAAGTCAGGGAGGCGTCTGGTATTCACGAGGGGCTCACGGCAGATAAAGAACGCGACACTATTGGCGCTTTCAAGGTGGAGGCGGAGTTTTTGCGTCCCGTTCCGCGCAAAGAAGCGTATGCGGCGGATATTACCTACGGCACGAACAACGAGTTCGGCTTTGACTATCTCCGCAACAACATGGCGACCCGCTTGGATGACATGCTCCAGCGTCAGCTCCACTATGCGATCGTTGACGAGGTGGACTCCATTTTGATTGACGAAGCGCGAACGCCGCTCATCATCTCCGCACCGTCGGAAGAGGCGACGGAGATGTACTACCGCTTTGCGGAGTTGGTCTCACGGCTTACGGAGAACGAGGACTACAATGTGGATGAAAAAATGCGCGCCTCCACATTAACCGAAGGCGGCATTACTAAAATGGAGAAGTGGCTGGGAGTTCCGAATTTGTATGCGGAAGGGGGACTCACGCTCGTGCACCACATGGAACAGGCGCTCCGGGCGCACGCGCTATTCCGCCGCGACCGTGATTATGTCGTGCGCGAGGGGGAAGTCGTCATCGTGGACGAGTTCACGGGGCGGCTCATGTTCGGACGGCGTTACAGCGAGGGGCTGCACCAGGCGATTGAGGCAAGGGAAAAAGTGCCCATCCAGCGCGAGTCGCAAACCCTTGCGACGATAACATTCCAAAATTATTTTCGTCTGTACGAAAAACTCTCCGGCATGACCGGTACGGCTGCGACCGAAGCGGAGGAGTTTGCGAAAATTTATAAGCTTGAAGTCGTGGCGATTCCGACCGCGAAACCACTCGTCCGTGATGATCATGGCGACCGCATTTATGCAACCGAGACGGCGAAATACCGCGCAGTCGTCGCCGAGGTGAAAGAGCGTCACAGCCGCGGCCAACCGGTGCTCGTCGGCACCATTTCCATTGAGAAGAACGAGGTGTTGTCAAGGATGCTGGAGCTTGAGGGGGTTCCGCATACCGTCTTGAACGCGAAGAATCATGAGAAGGAGGGAGAGATTATCGCGCAGGCTGGAAGGAGCGGAGGCGTGACTGTGGCCACAAACATGGCAGGTCGTGGCGTGGACATTATCCTCGGGGGAAACCCCGAGGACCCTGAGCAGCGTCGAAGGGTTGTCGAATCCGGCGGGCTTGCCGTCATCGGCACGGAGCGGCATGAGTCGCGGCGGATTGACAACCAGCTTCGCGGCCGATCGGGGCGGCAAGGAGACGCGGGCGAGACGCGTTTCTATGTTTCACTTGAAGATGATTTGATGCGGATTTTCGGCGGCTCGCGCGTGAAGGCGATCATGGAGCGCTTCGGACTTTCGGAGGACACGCCGATTGAGCATGGGATGGTGTCGCGTTCGCTCGCCGCCGCGCAGCGTAAAGTTGAGGGGCACAATTTTGATATTCGGAAGCACTTGCTTGACTACGATGACGTGTTGAACCGCCACCGTGAAGCGATTTACAAGCGGAGGAGAGAAATTCTTGACCTTGGGGAAACGGATCCCGCGGCGCTTCGCGAGAAGATTCTGGAAATGGTGGAACATGAGCTGGAGCAAATGGTGCTTTTTCACACCGCATCGGAGGCGGAAGCAGAGTGGAACTTGGAAGAAATTTTTGAGGCCGCGGGGACGATATTTCCGCTTCCTCCGGATGCGCGGGGGAAGCTCGCCGATTTCCGTCACACCGCCGGCTCAAAATTGCAGGATGCCACCGCGCGTACCACCATCATTGAGTATGTGATGGAGCTTGCGCGCGCGGCATACGCCGAGACGGAGAAGCGCGTGAATGCGGCCGCGAGCGGAGCGAGTCCCGAAAGCCTTCGGGAGGGTTCCTTCGACGCCATGCGGCAGGTGGAGCGGGGAATTATGCTCCGTGCGATTGACACGCTTTGGATTGAGCACTTGGACGCGATTGACCATCTGCGCGCGGGGATCGGGCTGCGCGGATTCGGCCAGCGCGACCCGCTCGTGGAATACCAGCACGAGGCGTACCGGATGTTCCGCGAGCTGCTGCAGCTTATTGAAAAGCAAGCAGTGTACTCCATTTATAAAGTGGGCTTTGCCGCGGCGATTGCCCCGTCGCTGCTCTCACGGCGCGGGATTCAAGTCGTCGCTCCGGCAAAGACGATGGAAAAAGGGGAGATTCCGGCGGCCGCGGGCGGCATTGCTCCCCAGAAAGTCGCTGCCACTTCCGTCACCGCCGCCGCAACTCCAAAAGTGGGGAGGAATGACTCTTGCCCCTGCGGGAGCGGGCAGAAATATAAAAGGTGTCATGGGCAATGATGATAGAAAAAAGCCGCTGGGCGAACCATGCGGCGAAGATGGCGAGAAGAGCTAAATTTACTCCACTCGTATTACATACATCGAGGTGGGGAAATCGCTCCAGACGCCTCGACTGATGTTTACTGCCCTTCCGTGAGGTATTCCGTAAGGCAACCTAGGTCCTGCTTCAGTAATGCTTTCGTCGGTCTTGGTGAAGAGATATTCCGTGCCTCGGAGTCCACCATGACCATGGTTATCGCCGGGAAGCGGCAACCCAATGAATTTCTGACCAATCTTGAGTTCCCCGAAGGTCAGCGGTTCGAAGCACTTACCAGGCATTTCCATCCAATCTGACTTTAATCGAGAACCTGCCGTAGATTTCATCACTGCCTCCCTCTGTTGAGAATCTGCTGATATTATCATAGAACGCATTAGGTGTCAAACTTGAACCCCGCATGACATTTTCTATATTTAAGCCAATTCAGTAGATGTAGAAGCAAAAAATGGTTTAAAATAAGGGAAATCCGTGCGGGACATCATTAAAACAGTAGAAGTGTCATGGGAAGTGAAGCACTAAAATTTAAGAGCGATAAGTTCAGAAAATCGCGGGGCGGACATTCTCGATGGCTTCTGATTTCGTGTGTAAAATGCAAAGCGACACTGTTTCTGTATCAAAAAGACGGGCCCGGCATACTGAAGCGATTATACTTGGATCGAATTACTGACCAAGCAAGAACGAGTTGTGGAGAATGTAAAACCGCTATCGGAATTCAAACCATCTATAAAAAGGAAAGCCGTCCAGTCATCCGATTATTCGTGGGAGCGATTGAAAAGCAAGTAATTAGCGCAGATAAAGCTAAAAAGTTCGTGCGGGCTAATCAATAAAGAATAAAAGTGTCATGGGGCGAGTGAGGGTGTAGAAATGTCATGGGCGTATTGCTCCGGTGTTTAGGACATGCTACGATAGAAGCATGATAAGCGAATTTGTTGCAAAAAAATTAAAAGCAGCACGCTATAAACTCCTTAAAGACGGAAGTTATTTTGGCGAGATTCCAGGACTGAAAGGCGTCTGGGCAAATGCGAAGAATTTGGAGGAGTGCAGAGAGGAATTGAAATCCGCCTTAGAAGATTGGATGCTCTTCAAGCTTAAAGAAGGAGATGCGATTTCTGGTTTAAGAATAGGCATTGATCGGCGACGCTTGGTGAAGACTCATGAGAATGCCCGGTAGTATTTCCTGGAGAAAACTTGTGCAGAAATTCAGAAAATTAGGCTTCGACGGCCCATATGCAGGCGGCCGTCATTTATTTATGAAGAAAGGAGATTTAAAAGTGATCATACCGAATCCCCACCATAGAGATGTGGCCAAACATTTAGTCACGGAAATTTTACGTCAGGCAGGTATCTCGTTAGAGGAATGGGCTGATGTTTAGACTGTCACATAACGACCCTCGCCCCTGCGGTTCGGGAAAGAAATATATGGAAATTAAATTAGTTACTGATTCAATCACTAAAGCAGAACTGGAGGAGTTGGCCAGAGCGCGCTTCGGCGATATGGTTAAAGCTGTGGTTGATATTAATAAGGGGATTATGGCAGTAGGCGGAGAATTACATGCTGACGAAGAAGCGTTGTTATTGGAGCAAGGATCGAAACAAGAAAATCTTTGGGGTATCAATTTTTATCCCGATAACTCAAGCGGCGAATGGATTGAGTTTAATTCTATGATAAATATCCGGCCGTCGCAGGGTAATCGGTCGCGAGGCGTGGAGGACGAATCAGTACGAAAGAGCATCCGGGAGGCGGTGGAGAAGTTGGTTAAAGAATAACTACCCTGTTCTCTATGCCATTTCAGCATCAAGAGCTTGCCGCCGGAAGATGGCAAGAACTCTCGCTCGCGGAGCAAATGGGTAACATCGGCAGCGAGATAAGCCGCGCTTTGCGCTGGCGGGACAATGATCAGAAACTTTTTATCGGCGCGTTTGATAGGGCGTTGGAATTGCTTGACCTAACTATTTCTGATTCGCGCTGGAGGGGACGGCTTAAGGAACTCACAAGAGTCAGGGAAGCCGTTGGCGACGCCTTTTGCGGCGGTAGTGAATATCGGACGTCTTTTGAAGATCTGAATCGCTATTTTTTTAATTTCGCAATTGCAGCTCGGGCGCACAGATAATTTGCGGACAGAAGCGGAAGGAAGTTTAAGAAGTGGCATGGGGCGTAGGGAGATAAAAAAGCCGCTGGGTGAACCATGCGGCACGGGTTACTCTGGGATTTCTATGATTAGGCCTCGATCAAGCCAAATCTGGATCGCGTGTCCTACGGTTATGGATTCGTGGCGCTTCCTGTTTCTTATGGTCCAGATCGTGTGACCGTCACTTGCCAATATTACGCCATCTTCTGGGCCGATGAGCGCGTCAAATTGATCCTGCGGGGTAAGGAAACCAAGCACTATCGGCTTAAGAATTCTGTATTTTTTCAATCTACCTCCTAAAATAAGCTTTGAGAAATTCTATCACTAGATTAAAAGACCCATGCGTGTCAGTCAATAAGCGACAGTATTGCCATGGCGCATGACTATGAAGTTGGGAAAATACCGGCATTACAAAGGGAAAGAATACGAAGTTGTGGGTGTGGCGAAGCACAGCGAGACGCAGGAGGAATTGGTGGTATACCAGGCGCTCTATGATGATGGCGAGCTGTGGGTGCGGCCGCTCGCCATGTTTGCGGAAGAAGTAGAACATGACGGCAGCCGTGTGCCGAGGTTTCGGTTTGTTGGATAATTAAGAATTGTCAATGAGTCTTTTTAGTCTTTTGCTGATTCTCGGCTCTGCGGTTATCCACGTTGTCGCCCACGTGGCGCTGAAGCGTACTCAAAACAGAGCGGCGTTTGTGTGGTGGATGCTGCTTTGGGGTTGCGTGCTGTTTTCTCCGGTTCTGCTCCTGGGGTGGCAGCCGATTCCGCCGCTTGCGTGGGCCGTGTTAGTTGCGAGCGCGATTTTTGAAGCGCTGTATTTTTTGTCCATCGCCAAGGCCTACGAGACCAGCGACCTCTCCGTAGCGTATCCGCTCGCTCGCGGCACCGCTCCGGTTTTTTTGCTTCTGTGGTCTACCGCTTTTTTAAAAGAGCGTCCGACGATTGAAGGGGTTCTGGGGATTGTCGGGCTTATCGCGTCCGGCCTGTACCTCATAAATTTGCCGCACCTGGGCGCGTGGCGCGAACCGTTGCGCGCGCTTCGCGCACAGGGGCCGCGCTTTGCGCTCGCGGCCGGTCTCTTTATTTCCCTCTACACGGTGCTGGATCGCTACGGCATCGGTCTTGCCCAGGGCTCGTCGTATTGGTGGCCTCTTCTTTATACATATCTTGCCCTGTGGTTCACGTGGCTCTTCCTTACCCCATGGACGCTCGCGGCCGTGGGCTGGAAAAATTTGAAGGAGGAATTGCGTTCTTCCCGCGCGGCGAGTTTCATTGCCGGAGCGACGACGCTCGCCGCCTACGCGGTTGTTTTGTACGCTATGAACGCCGGAACCCCAGCGAGTTACGCGGGCGCGGTGCGGGAGATAAGCGTGGTGCTCGGCGCGGCGGCGGGAGTGTTCCTGCTCAAAGAAAAAGGCACCGTGATGCGCATCGTTGGGGGAACGCTTGTGGCCGGCGGCGTGGCGGTAATCGCACTCTTTGGTTAAGATGTCGGCATATTGAAATTTCGAAATATTCGCCGTTGCTCTGGACAGCTACCGTAGTGGGCGGATATATTACGATGCGTAAATGATGGGCATCATCTATCACGGTTGCGCGACATGAACCTCCGTTTCCTTCCCCGAAAATCCATGGCATCACCGAAGTTACATCCGCGGATGCGACTTCGCTTTGCCGTAGTCGGCGTGCTGCTTTTGGTGCTCTTTGCGGGGGTCTATGACTACCCGACGCTTTGGAATCGCACCGCGGACGCCATCGGCGCAGGGCTTCATGATGCCGGTGTTAAGTGGAAGCCGCCCGCTTTGCGCGCGGAGCCGTTCTTGCTTGGTCTTGACCTGCAGGGCGGAACGCATTTGGTCTATGATGCGGACGTTTCGCAAGTTTCAGAAAAAGATCGGGGATCCGCGGTGGAGGGCGTGCGTGACGTGATTGAGCGCCGCGTGAACGCCTTCGGCGTCGCCGAACCCATTGTGCAGACCGTGAAGTCGGGGGGCGCGTGGCGGGTGATCGTGGAGCTCGCAGGCATAACGGATATTTCTCAAGCGATTCGCATGATCGGGGAGACCCCGTTTCTGGAATTCAAAGAAGAAGGGCCGGTGGCACCGGTCCGCGAGCCGACGCAGGAAGAGCTCCAAGCGCTCGCAGAGTGGAACAAAGCGGCTCGCGAGCGCGCATATGTCGCTCTTGCCCGCGCGCGCGCAGGAGAGGATTTTACCGCACTCGTTGCCGAACTTTCAGAGGAGAGCGCGAAAGAGATCGGCGGCGACATCGGATTTATCGGGCGTGCGGGCGGTTTTGAATCGGTTGCCATCCGCCTCGCGCGAATCGGTGCACGCGAGGGAACGATTCTCCGGGAAGTGGTTGAGATTGACGTCGGTTACGGCGTCTATCGCGTGAAAGAAACGCGCAAAAATCCGGAAACCGGCGCTACGGAATACCGCGTGGAGCGCATATTCTTCCCGAAGAAATCCATCGGTGACATCATTCCCAGTTCGCCGTGGAGAGCGACCGGCCTCGGCGGTAAGCAACTTGAAAGCGCTTCGGTGATTTTTGATCCTACCACGGGAGAACCGCAGGTGAGTCTTAATTTCAATAGCGAAGGGAAAGCGCTGTTTGCAGAGATTACTACGCGGAATGTCGGGAAGCTGCTCGCCATTTTTTTGGATGGCCAACCGATCAGCATCCCGCGCGTTTCCGAGCCGATCACCGGCGGCTCCGCTATCGTCTCCGGCACGTTTGACATCCGCGAGGCGAAGCTGCTGGCGCAACGCTTGAACGCCGGAGCGTTGCCCGTGCCGATTACGCTTGTTTCGCAGCAAACAGTCGGCGCGTCTCTGGGAAAGTCATCCCTGGACCGGAGTCTTTTTGCAGGACTCATCGGTTTTGCGATCGTAGCGCTTTTCATGGTGCTGTATTACCGACTGCCCGGGTTGCTTGCCGTGGGAGCGCTCGTGTCGTACGCGACGCTTCTCCTCGCGCTCTTCAAATTTATTCCGGTGACACTCACGCTTGCCGGCATCGCAGGGTTCATTCTTTCCATCGGGATGGCGGTGGATGCCAATGTTCTTATCTTTGAACGCCTCAAGGAGGAGCTTCGCCTCAAGAAGACGATTGGCCTTGCGGTAGATGAGGCGTTTCGCCGCGCATGGCCATCCATCCGCGACGGTAACCTGACGACGCTGCTTTCCTGCGCGGTGCTCTTCTGGTTCAGTGAAAGTTTGGTGCGCGGATTTGCACTGACCCTCGGAATCGGAGTGCTGGTCTCTATGTTCTCGGCGATTTCGGTGACTCGAGTGTTCCTCAAGATGATTGCGCCGCATGTCGGACGCCTGTGGTGGTACAGAGTTCACGTTGAATCCGAGAATGTAGAACGTAGTACGTAGAACGTAGCACCGACGCGAGCCGATCGAAATCTCTATGTTCTACCTTCTACGTACTACCTACTAACGATATGATTCGCATCATCGCTCAGAGAAAACTGCTCTACCTCATCGCCGGAATCCTCACCGGCGGCTCATTGCTTGCGCTCGCCTTGTGGGGGCTCCGTCCGGGCATTGATTTTACCGGCGGCTCATTGTTGGAAGTTGAGATTGCGGGAGAGCTCCCAACGGCCGAGGCGGTGAACGAATCTCTCGCTTCGTTGAACCTCGGAGATACTACCGTTCAGTCGGCAGGCGAGCGAGGGTTTATTCTTCGTTTTCAAACCGTGGACGAACCGACGCATCAGCAAGTACTACGCGCATTGCAAGATCGTTTCGGTGCGGAGGAGGTGCGATTTGAATCCGTCGGCCCGGTCATTGGAAAGGAATTGCAACGGAAATCAACTATCGCCCTTATTCTGGTGCTCATTGGCATCGCCGTGTACGTCGCTTGGGCGTTTCGGAAGGTGTCGCAACCGGTTCAATCGTGGAAATACGGCGTGTTGACGCTCGTCGCTGCCGCGCATGACGTGATTATTCCAATGGGGCTTTTTGCCGTGCTGGGGCGGTTTGCCGGAGTTGAGGTCGGCACTTCATTTATCGCCGCACTGCTCACCATTTTGGGATATTCCGTGAACGATACCATCGTCGTTTTTGACCGCGTCCGGGAAAATCTGCTCCGCAGCCGCGGCGATTTTGGAGAAATTGTTGAGCGGAGCGTTCAACAGACCTTCGCGCGGTCCATTAATACAACCGCCACGTCCCTTTTTGCCATTCTCGCCGTGCTCTTTTTTGGGGGAGAAACGGTGCGTCCGCTTGCGCTCGCGCTTACGGTGGGCATCGCCGCTGGCGCCTATTCCTCTATTTTTATCGCCAGCCCGTTGCTCGTAACTTGGGAGAAGCACAGTAAGAGATAGAGTAAGAGAACGAACAGACGGCCTCGTCAGAGGTGGTTTTTTTTGTTATTATGAGATACGATTTCGTATATTCGTCGTTATTCATATTTTCGTAACCGCTTTCTCACGCTCCGTAAAACTCTTACTCTAGCCCTTACTGCCCAACGAAGCGAGCGAAACGAAGTGATACATTCGTTTCCGAGCGAGGATGGGCAGTATCCGCAGATACTATTACTTCGTCATGCCTACGATTACGATTGACGTTCCCCAACTCCTCGCCCTTGGCGATCAAGGACCATTTGCCATCATGTGGTTCTTTTTCGCGCGCGGCGGATGGGTGGCGTTCGTGTGGGTGGTTCTGTGGGGTCTGTGGACGATGTGGGTCATCTCGCGGCAGATTAAATATTCAAAGACCCTTCGCTGGCATCTGCTCGCCATTGACATACCGAAAGCGAATGAACAGTCTCCGAAGGCGGTGGAGCATATTTTTTCCCACCTTGCGGGCGGGCTTTCGTCGTTTACCATGAAAGAGAAGTACTGGGAGGGGAAGTTTCTCCCCACCTTCAGTTTGGAAATCGTATCCATTGAGGGATATATTCAGTTTTTAATTCGCACCCAGTCAAAGTACCGCGATTTGGTTGAGGCGGCGGTGTACGCTCAATATCCGGAAGCGGAGATCATGGAGGTGGAGGATTACACGCCGAGCGTTCCCCGGACATTTCCGAGCGAAACCCATGACCTGTGGGGCACGGAGTTCGTGTTGGCGAAAAAGAACGTCTATCCTCTCCGCACCTATCCGCAGTTTGAGCACTCGCTTTCGCAGGAGTTTAAAGACCCGATTGCTTCCTACCTGGAAGCTCTTTCGCGCATTCGTCCGGGAGAGCAGATTTGGATTCAGATTTTGATTGTGCCCACGAGGGGGGAATGGGCCAAGGCGGGCCAGCTGGAGATCAATAAGCTTATGGGGAGAAAGGAGGAAAAAAAGCCGTCTGCTTTGGCGACGGTTCTTGAGATCCCGATGCGCGCTGCGGGAGAACTTGCGGATATGTTCCTCGGCGGCGGCGCCACCGAGCAGAAAGAAGAAAAGAAAGAAGCGCCGTTTCGGATGCTCATGATTTCTCCCGGCGAACGGGGCACGCTGGAGGCGATGGAGATGAAGATTTCAAAAATCGGGTTCGCAACGAAAATCCGCTTTGTCTACATCGCGGAGAAGCAAGTATTTGACAAGGGTTCGCGCATCGCTCTGGTTAAAGGCGCGTTCCAGCAGTTCGGTTCTCTGGATTTGAACAGCTTCAAAAATTATGGAAAGGTCACTCCCAAGAGCGATTACTTCTGGCAACGCCATAAAATCTTTGAACATCTGACCCTCGGCTCTTACAAGACAAAGCACACCCGACAGATGCATCTTATGGGCGCGTACCGTCGGCGGGATTCGTTTGTCGGCGCTCCGAGATACATATTGAACATCGAAGAGCTGGCGACGCTCTTTCACTTCCCGCAAATGATAGTGAAGACGCCACTTATTAAGAAGACTGAAGCGAAGCGCGCCGAACCGCCATTCTCCCTCCCCAGGAAGGGCAGGCCGATCGCGGGAGGAACGCCATAGCACGTAGCACGTAACACGTAACACGTAACACGTAACACGTAACACGTAACACGTAACACGTA
>ERZ1292645.325-Hain-H14-02um-R2-325-length-18094-cov-9_pt1 | contig 18094 bp, 17 predicted proteins | sample MGYA00564401_ERZ1292645 | MGnify/ENA primary metagenome ERZ1292645 (study PRJEB36523, sample SAMEA6512644) | groundwater metagenome | collected 2019-01-09 | study: AquaDiva: Metagenomics assemblies of 32 groundwater samples | reverse complement strand
TGTGCCGGTGCCTGGAATGAGCCATTCCTGATCCTGCCTGGGGGCCACGTCGAGGATGGTGACGTGCATGCCCTGGAGGGATTGCGGCGTGAAGTCGAGGAAGAGGTTGGTGTACGGTTGGCGGTGGTGCGGAAGCTGACGATCTTGGCAAACCAATGGCTGCGCGGGGATGACGTGGTGCACGAAAAGATGCACCTATACGCGGCGATGGCGAGCAGCCCGATTGGCGGCAGCCCATTCGTTCGGTCGCCGGAAGCGCATACGGTACTGCGGTGGGCGTCGATGTATGATCTTACTGCCGGCCTCGTGCAGTTGCAGCCGCTAGCACTGCTCCCGTGGGTGTTGCGGTGTATGGGGAGGGCGTGAGGTATGGCGTTACTGTCCTTTGTGGCTGGCACAGTGAATCTTCAGCTGCCCTTTGTCGTTACCGACCCTTATGGGGATGTGCTCACGAATGCAACGAGTGCCACCGTGACGTGGTTGGCCGAAGATGGGCGCTACCGTCCGCTGACGCTCGTGGTAGCCACGAGCGCTGTTTTCGCATATATATTATCTGGGAGTGATTATCCTGGTCCGCGCTATGAGCACGGACAATTGCGCGTGAGTATCGGGATATCAACTTACTGGCTTCCGGCGTTTACCGTCGCTGTGATGCCTCAAGGATAAATAGTCAGGAGTGATGTTTATATGTCATGGGATAGCAAAGATAGTCAGCGTCATCGGGGGCGGGGGCCGGCAGGAACTGTGGTCTCTGAGCTGCCGGCCCCCGCTGCGCCGAAAGAGGGGCTTCCGGAAGTGCTTCCTACCGTGGCGGACATGCTCTTCTGGGATGCGGCGACGAATGACCAGTGGCAGGATGCGGGTGTGTCGCATGAGGAGGCGCGGGAGTTGGCGGCGCTTGGGATGATCAGTGATCGGCAATGGGACGCGTGGAGCCGTATCGCCCGCCGCGGTGTGCAAGAAGTCTAGGGGAAATAGGGATGGGACTCAAAGCCTTCTGGCAGCGCTACCGTGAGCAACGAGCGCGGAAGTTTCTCGTGGCACAACCAGCGGCGGCGCTCGCCGTTTTGCGGCAAGATCCCGCATTGGCGGCAGTAGCGCTGCACGGTCTGTATACCAACGATGCTGCGTTTGTGGCACGTCTGAATGAGATGGATGCGGCCGCAAAGGGACCAGCACGAGAAAGTCTGGCCTATCCTGTTTTGTCGAGTATGGGTTTTGGTGGAAGGCAACCACTGCAAAGGTCTATCCCAAAGCCGACCGCCTGGAATTTGCGCCGCTTTTCCGAGTATCCCCCAGCGCGGCGGGCGATCAACGCGATTAAACTACCCCTGCTGGATTTACCGTTTAGCGTCGGTCTCAAGAAGCCCATCGGGGCGAAGCGCACCGACGCGGATCCTGAGCCGACGGATGAGCAGCATGCGCGCATCGAAGCGGCGACCGCGATACTGATGCGGCCGAACGATGAGTATCCGGGGCGGGAGTTTCTGGAGATGGTTCTTGAAGATCTCCTGATTCTCGGCGGCGGAACATTCGAGGCGCAACCCAGCGACGCGGATGAACGTCCGTTGTTTCTGTGGGCTGTCGACAGTCAATCCGTTCGTATCAATGCCCAGTGGACGCCAGGCAGCCGTGATTTTCGCTATAGCCAGGGGCGTGGCTACCTTTTAGGTGCAGCAGGGTCCAATGACGATGTAAAACTGCAGGACGAAGATCTGTGTTATATCAAGCTGAATCCGCGCACGAGCACGCCGTTTGGGTTGGGCTATCTTGAGGTGGCATTCTCCACCGTTAACGCCTTCATCGGGAGCTTTGAGTATGCCGAGCGGCGGGCGAGTAACAGCACGCCGAACTATCTCATCTTCCTGGGCGAGAACGCGACGCCGGAGCAGGTGTCCCGGTTTCGGCACTACTGGGAGAATGAGATTGAAGGCTTTGGCAAGATTCCGATCGCGGGCGGCGGGCGAGCTCCCGCGGTTCACCCGTTTGTCGGGAGCGGGGAAGATCCACTGTTCTTGAAATGGCAAGAGTTTCTGATTCGCGTTATCGCTATGAGCTTTGGGCTCAGTCCCATGCGTCTCGGTATTGAGAGAGACGTCAATCGCAGCACCGCAGAAGCTGGCCAGGCTGACGATTGGGCGACGATTGCGCCAGTAGCGAATGTGGTGAAGGAAGCGATTACGTATTGGTTGCTCTGGAAGCGTCTCGGTTGGACGGACTTGGAGTTTTCCTGGCAGATTCGCACGAGCGATGAGATGAAACAGGCGCAGATTCTGGCGCTGCAGTGGGAGAGTGATGCGCTCTATGTGGACGAACTGCGAGAAATTTACGAGCGCTCGCCATTGCCAGACGGTTTGGGACAAATGACGATGAGTGCCTATACTCAGGCGATCAAGGCGGCTGCCGGGATGCCGACCGGGCGCGGTATCTCAGGAGAAGATGATGACCGTGGCGGCGGCGTCTCGCCCTTTGGGGACATCGAAGAGACGCAGCTCTCGCCGCAGGAGCGTGCCTTCCTGCGTGAGGCGATGCGCGAGCGGCGCCAGCGGGCCGTTGCGGGCTAGGGGCATAGGAAAAACTTATCGCCTAGTCACTTCCTGGGTACATCATGCTACTGTCTTTGGGGGAAGTCTCTCGCTGCGGATAAGGCGTCAACGAGGATGGGGTATGGCTGAACTTCAGGGGGTCGCGCCGCCAGGCTGGGAAAAGTCTATCAAGCGGATGAAGCGCTCGAAAGATGTAAGCAACCCATTTGCCTTGGCATGGTGGCTCAAAAATCGTGGTGCCACACCGGCGAAAGAGGAAGACGCTGTCGAGCCAGTCTTTGATGCGGAAGTGGCCGCGGCGCTACATGTCCTGGCGCATACGCCTCTGCCCGCCATCTTTCTCGCAGCTGGGCGTGGTGAGACATGGGCGCATGTGCGGCTACTCGATATGCAGGCGGGGTCGTTACTCATGGAGCAGGGCCGATGAGTCTCTGGACGCTGGCGCCCGAAGCCCTGGGTGAGACGATCCGCGAGATTGCAGAGGAACTGCTGACGCATGAGCGGAAGATGAGCCAGGCCGCGGCGCTCTACTGCGAGAAACAAGGCGGTTTCCAATGCCGGACCTGCCGGTACGCGGTGGCGCAGAACGCAACACATGGGCGTTGCGCGATCATGGCAGGGACGATCCATCTCGATGAGGGCTGCTGTGCTGTGTGGAGTGCCGATACGGACCAGTTGCACCTCTATCGGGAGCCCCAGGTCGATGCCGTATAAAGATCCTGAAAAGAAACGGCAGCATGAGCATGAATATTGGCATAGAAGTCCAAAAGCAAAGGCGCGTTCACGACGTTGGGTAGATGCGAACAGAGCACAACAAAATGCTTCAAATAGGTGCTGTTATTACGCTAATCGTACAGAACGGATTGCGAAAGCTGTTGCTTATCATGCTGCACACCCAGAAATAGCCCAGAAGTCACAAAGAAATTGGGTACTGAGGAATCCTGAACATGCAAAAGCCCTTAGCGTTAAACATTCTGCCTGCCGAAGAGCAAGAAAAATGGCGATTGGTATGAATGATTTTACGATAACTCAATGGGCATTGACTCGTTTTTCTTATAATTATTGCTGTGCCTATTGCGGGAAGAAACAAGAAAGATTGACGCAGGATCACGTTATTCCTATTGTCAATGGTGGTCCATATACCGCTTCAAATATTGTTCCAGCTTGTAAGTCATGTAACAGCAAGAAAGGGACAAAACTAGCAATGCCATTTGTATCGAATCAAATGGTCATCACGGAGTGCGCTTAATGCTTTTAACGACACGGTATGTCTATAAGTGTCCGTTTTCGCTTGATGCTATTGGTTTGGATATGCCAGTTGGTGGGAGCCAAGCGGTCAATCGGGCGCCATTTTCCGGTATCTTAACTCGGGTGGATGAGCCGAGCACGCGTCCGCCGCATGGGTCACAGGGGCATCGCGTATTTATCCCGCGCGCCGTGGCTGAGGCGGCGTTGCCTACGTTGCTCGGGATGGGTATTGATGTCTCTGGTAACTTTAAAGATCATGCCAAACAAAAGAAAGTTGGCGTAATTACTGAAGCGCATATCGCTGGGCGTGATCTAGTGTTTAGTGGCCATTTATACGACAAGGATTTTCCTGAGGAGGTGGCCTATATCCAGGAACACAAGGCAACGTTGGGTGCCAGTTACGAGATTTCTGATGTTACGGTGGAAGATACGGAAGCCGCGATCTGGACCTTGACGGGGCTGACGTTTACCGGCGCCGCCATCTTACAGAAAAATGCGGCAGCCTATCAGGATACGGCCATAGCCGCCCAGGCACAGGAGGAGGATTTTATGCCCGGTGAAGGCGCAACGATTCTCGATGAGTTGAAGAAAATTGGTCTTAAACTCGACGCCGCTCTCGAAGAGGATGCGAGTGACAGCGATGAGGAAGACGCTGCGGCGGGTGAAGAGGAAGCGGCTGCCGCCCGCAGCGTCGAGGGCGCTCGGAAAGCCCGCGAGGAAGACGACGCAGAGGATGCTGCTCGGCACGAGGCCGAGGCGTCGCGCTTGCGGCTCAGTGCGGCCACACGGCATGAGGCGGCCGCCGTACGGCGTCTCGCCGCTGGACAGGCTTTGGCAGCGGAGGAGACGGAAGCGCGGGCACGAGAGGAGGCCGCGGCGGCGCGGCATACCGTTGCGGCGAAGCGGTTACGAGATGAGGATGCGGCCTGTAAAGCGGAGCGTGACGCGGACGCAGCTGCGAAGCACACGGACGAAGATGACGCGAACCTGATGCCGGGGCTGTTCGCTATGTTGCTCAAAGGCATGGGTTGGAGCAGGGCAGGCGGGAAGGCGGACGCTGCAGCGACGGACGGCAAGGCCGGCAAAGAAGGGGACGCGGCGATGGCGACGATGATGGGCCGCATGATGCTGAAGGCGATGGCTGGGGGCGATGCAGCTCATGAGGACGAAGCCGAAGATGTCGCGCTCTTCAAGCGGCTACTACGGATGCATGATCAGGGCGATTTCAAGGCATCGGCGCGCAAGGGAGGACTGGTGACTGATGATCTCGACACCCGGCGGTTGCGGCGCGAACTGCGTGATCTGCACGCCGGAATGGAACTGATCACCGACACGCTCAAAAAGCAATCGGGGCTGTTGACGGATTTGGTCCAGAAAACGAAGACCCTGGCAACAGATGTCCATCGCCCGGGGCAGGGTGGCCCCGTCCGTAAGACCATGGCGGCCGGAGCGACTACATTCCTTGGGCCGTTTGATGGGGCGACTTCCGGAGATAAGAGTGGCAAGGTCACGCTGGCGGAGATCAACACCGCCTTGGACGAAGCCGGTCTTGAGGTAGGGCCGAAAAACAACCTTACACGCATGGCCAAGAAAATTGACGCGATGATGGCGGGGGTCGTGACAGACGACTAGGGACGGATAGGGACACGCTGTCCTGGGGCTGGGGGGCGCTCACGGCGGCATAAGGAGCAGAGCACATGGCTGTGACACGCGAAGCAGGGTTTGCCACCATGGATGCGGCGGCAGACTTCATGGGGCCTGGCGCCATTTTGACGCCGGTGTTCCAGCCCGAGATTCTGGACATGGTGAAGCGCCGGGGCATGCTAGGCCAGCGCATCAAAGATGTCCCGGCGACTGGGCAGCCGAGTCGATACTTTGAGCAAACGCGGATCGTGACTGGGGTGTTCCAAGACCCGCGCACGTTGGTCTACACGCCTACGGGGGACCCGACCCGTCGCGAACGGTACGTGACGATCAAGGCGATCTACGCGTCCATCGGGTTCAATCTCTTCGACGTGGAAACGACACGCCAGCAAGGGCAGTTCGCTATGTTGGTTGCCAAGGACGTGGAAGATTCGGTGCAAGGCACTCTTCGGACCAGTGATCTTGGGTTGTGGAACGGGAATGATACGAGCCTGATTATTCCGACGAGCATGGAATATGTTGGGGGGCTGACGCAGATCAACCGAACTGCGACCATTGCGAGCACCGCACGGATCATTGACGGTCTCAAGGCAGAGATCGCGGTGATGGTGGCGAATACGCAGTTCACAGTGCGCCCTACGGCGGTTTATGTCAATCCCATTCTTGGTGATCTTATTGATGCCGAAGAACGTCTGAATCAGCGCCAGATTCCGACGACCGTACTGAACACGGTTACGGGCGGATTGCTGGTGCAGGCGTTGGCGACGCAAGCTGGACATATTCCGTTGATCCCTGATGCGTTTTTGCTCAATGGGTCGACGGGAGGGAGTGCCACGGAGTCCGGGAAGACAGATTACAAGGCAGTGATCCTTTCAGAAGAGTTGGTCGAGAGTCATTACATCACGACCCCAGTGCCACGTGTATTTCAGTTAGGGCTCGAAGGGGGGCTTGCCACACGGTACGCGGTCGTCTACTTCAATGCTCCGGTGTTTAAGGGCAAGGCCGATGCGACGACGAACCAGGGGGTTGTGGAAGGCAACCAAACCAGTTACGCGCACTCTGTTGTGACAGTCGTCAGATAACTATACCTCCTCATACTATATAGGAGGGTTGTTGGTGTCTGAGAGGAGGTAGGTGAGTATGGACGTACTAAGAACCCAGGTCTATGGTCTCGTAAGTGTGGCGGTGTCGGCTGGGGACGGCATCCCGATTGACAGTATGATCGCGCAGCCCCCTGTCCTGATTACCGGGTTGGCAGCTCTGACCAATACGCCCGCAGGGGCACCGACGGGCGTGAATGGTGTGAGTGCCCCGATGCAGACGTGGGCGGAATTGATCCGGCGTATGTTTACATATGTGACGTCGCCGAGCGCGATCATTTCCGGCGGAGCGTCTGGATTTGCGATCCATGTCGTGGTGCCGAGTACCGCGCCGACGAGTGGTATCTACGGCATGATTCAGGGGGTGCCGTTCATCGTCGGCGCCGCAGCGAACCTCGTGGGGACACCGACTGCGGCCATGAGTACGACGAGTAACCAGATTCGGAAGGTACTCGTGACCATGACCGTCTCGGCCCTGCCAGCGCAGGGCGGACTCAACTCGGCAAATGCCGCCGTGCAGTTTATCTACGGATCGGCTATGGTTACGTCTGCGAGTGTTGTTAATTCGGGCGGGGCGTCATCCTATTTTGATTTGGTGCCGTTACCGCTTCCGTCAGCAGGCGAAATTCCAGTTGGTTGGCTTAACGTGCCGAATAATTTTCCGGTGAGTACGGCGATTTCAGCGACGATGATGTGGAGTGATTTGCGGGCGGTGCAGGGACTCAACCTGAGCGCCTTGCTGCAAGGACGGATGCAGCCGTAAAGGGCGGCATCGGGCAGGTGACTCCGGCGCGAGCGCGGGGGGCAGCCCACCCCCAGAGAGGCACGCCGTACTCGTGTCGGAGCACAATTCTCTGGGGAGAGAAGCAACGATGACAGCTGACGAACAATATGCGGTGAACATGGCATTTTTGGCGCGGCATCCGTCGGACGTCATGCGGCAGATGCCGGCGCAGTTGGCGGCGTTGCCGATGACGAACGTGCGGCTGATGCCGAACGCCCGGGGGCAGGTATGTGGGGCTGCGTGGTCCGTTACGGAGCAACAGTGGGTAGGGCTCTGTGACATCGAGGACCCCGTAGCGCAGGCCGAGCGGAGCGCAGACGCGATCTACACGCCGCAGGTGCGCGTGCTGACGATCTGTGGCATAGGACTGGGCTACGCGGCAGCGGCGCTGGCGCGGCGACTTAAGCCCTACCAGCGCCTGAGTATCTGGGAACTGTCGCCTAGCCTGTACAAGGCGATGTTCTATTGCTGCGACGTAACTTCCCTCTTTTCTGATAAGCGTGTGCATTTTTTCATCGGGCCGGATGCTGCCACACACATCGAAGAACACTGGCTATCGCTGGACGTACAGGAAAAACTCGCTATCGGGATGCCCCTGGTCGGTGAGTATGCGCTCCATGTCGACCACGCAGAGTATGAACACCTCTTGGCGCGGACATCGGATATGCTGCGGCATCACATGGTTGGCCTCTCGACGTGGAAAATGTTCGGGGGCGTGATCGGGGACAATGACCTGCGGAATATCCCTGAATACGTCATGACGCCCGGCTATGAGCATCTTGGAGGGCTGTGGCAGGATCGGCCGGCAGTCTGTGTGGCAGCTGGGCCGTCGCTGGAAAAGAACCTACAGCAGCTCCTGGTGCCCGAAGTACGAGAGCGTGTGGCCCTGATTTCCGCCGGAACGACGTATGCGTTGCTTCAGGGATTACATCTGGAGCCCGACGTGGTGACGACGATCGATTTCCAGCGATTGAATTGGACGGACCAGTTTCGCAGTATTCCCCTTAATCAGGCCTGTCCGCTCGTCTACCTGCATTCTACCTATCCCCAGACGGTTCGGCGCTGGCCCGGGCCGAAATTTGTGGCAGAGAACGGGAGCGACACGGTGCAATGGTTCCGTCGTTTCGGGGAAGGGAAAAAGTCTGCGGCGCAAGTACAGACGGTGGCGCATCTGAATGTAATGGTTGCGTTGACGCTCGGAGCGAATCCGATTCTTCTGCTTGGGCAGGACCTTTCGATGCCATGGGCCGCCCATCATGCGGTAGGGGCCCGGGCGCAAGACCAGGCACCCGCGGAGGTACCTGCTGAGGCGTTCGTCGAGATGCCAGACTACCAGGGGCATCCCGTCTGGACGCGCCATAGTTTCCTCAGCATGAAGACGGTTTTTGAACGACTGGCTGTGGAGTATCCTGGGCGTTTCGTGAATTGTTCGGAAGGCGGCCTTCCTCTCACGGGCATTCCCAATATGCCACTGGCGGATGCCCTCGCGCGGGTTCCGCAGGGGATGGCTGGTGGACGCGTTGCATTGCAGAATGCGATACACCGCGTATGGCACGGATATACCCCGACTATTGCGTCTACCCTGGTGCCAGCATTGGAGACCTTGCAGCACGAGATGGAACTGTTGGTGACGGACTGGGCGCCGGCGGTACTGCGGTGCCAGGCCGAGCGTGAGCGATGGCAAGACTGTGATCCCGAGGAAGATCTGGCGCATGACGGGCGCGGGGAAGCGGCGCAAACGGCACTCCTGGCACTGGAGCCGCACTTAGCTGCATCTCAGGCGGCGTTTAGTCTCTTTTTGATTCGAGAATTTCGGATGATCGAACTGATGGCGGCGCTTCCGGAGGGTACTGCGTGGCTGACAGACGCGCGTCTGCAGCAGCGCTATACGGCGGATCGGTTAGCGACCACGGCGCAGCTGCTGCTAGGAGTCGCTGACGACGTGCGCCGCGCTTTACAGGAGACGCTTCGGCGTCTGAAGGATGTGGTGCCATTAGAAGGCGCGCCAAGCTCGCTGACGCACGATACGCCACGGTCTAGTACGATACATCGTCTTATCGCGCATCAGCACTATGGTATGGCGCTTCGCTCTCTGTGGGATATGTCGGCAGGCGAAAGCTCGCCTGCCGAACGAACGCGCTTGATTGGGCACTGTCTGTACCATACGCAGCAGTATGCTGCAGCACTGGCAGTTCTCGCGCCGGAAGGCGTAGCGCCTGCACAGAGGGTACGCATGCAGCGGCATATAGCACAATATGCGGCGGATATGCGCGCGGCACTGCCGGTGTATTTTAAGGCCCAGGGGCCTTCTGTTCCCCTAGAGGTCCCGCAACTGATGTCTGCTGAATTCGGACTTCCCATGACGCCACTTCCGCTTGCGCTTAATGGCGTAGCCCTAGGTGCCTCTCAACCTGTAGGTGTCTCTGACTAACCTTGAAGGGAGTAGCTCTATGCCGGTTACATCCAGCACATCGGTCCTTGCAGGTGCCCGCGAGATCAATACCACCCATATGGTATTTGCCTACCAAGACATCGCGGGGAAAATTGCGACACTCATCTCATTTATGAACGCCGCGACGTCTGCCATTTCAGTACTTAACGTTGCGGTGTCTGCCCTGAATGCCGCAGGGGTAAGTGCTGCAGCGAGCGCAGTTACCTGGAGTGCCTTTAGTACTACTCCTACGAGCAGTCTCCTGCTGAACTCGTATCCGGGCACTGTGGCCAATTTTACTGCGTAGATTTGGAGACGTAACGGTATGGCGGAACGGTTGCACTCCATGCGTCTTTTCAATGCAGCACTTGTCTCTGGACTCGCATCGGGTGTCATTTCGTCGGCGCTGGATATGCGCCGCGACGTGATACGTCTCGAAGCATTTTTATTTATGGCTTCATCCCCGACGAGTCGCGCGGACCTCAGTTTTGAGTTTGCCGTAAGCCCAGATAACAGCACCTTTGGGGCTTTTGCAGATAACACAGCCATTTTTACGAGTACGGTCAGTCTTACGGGAATTTCTGCCGGATGGCTTGCGGTCCCGATGCCGAATACCTTGGCACCATTCGTTCGATTTATCATCAGCGGTGTGGGATCGAATCCGGTGGATACGCGGATTACGGGTGATGTGGTATTGCGAATGAATTAGAGCGTTCAGCATATGCCGGACCGTCAGGCAAAATACCTATAGAACAAAACACGATTATTACCAATTTCGGAGCTGACCCATGTCCATAAACGCAGGGATGATACTGCTGCTGTTCTGTGCATGCATAGCTGCATTCGTCTAGCAGGAGATGCTGTTATGTCGCGAAGGCTAATGATCGCGTTCTTAGTACTGTGTGTTTTCAGAGTATTGGAGGCACAGGCACAGGGAGTTAGTAGTAAGGCGAATCGGAATCTTGAGAATATGTCAGGGGTCTCTGGGAGCGGGGTCACGCTGGCACCAAGTGCCTCCTCAAGTGTTGGGATTACGCCTGTAGTCTCGCCGTCTGCGGAATCGAGCCGTGTCCTTAAAGCAAGTGGTGGGAATCTCTACAGCGTCTACGCGACCAATCTGACAGCGACGGCGGGCTTTCTGGTGATCCTCAATGCCACGTCGGCCCCCGGTGATGGGGCGATTACGCCGCTCGAATGCGTGCCCCTGCCCGCCAATGGTGGTGTGGGGCTGAACTATAGTCCTGGCCCTCCGGCGGTGTATAGCACAGGGATTACGGCGGTGATCACCTCGGCGACAACGTGCTTTACCAAGACTACGGGGGTCATTACGGGCTTCATCCGTGGAGCCGTGCAGTGAAGCACCTTACGGCTGTGCTGGTCTTGTGGTGTCTGTGCAGTACGGCGTCTGCCGCGATTCCTGCCACAGCCGTGTGGGAGGTACGTCCCACCACGGGCTCAAACCTCAACGGCGGCGGATATGACTCGGCGCTGACGGGGGTCGGGTCGAGTGTCGATTGTTCCCAAACAGGTACCATTCTCTCGTTCACGGACCTTACCGCTGCGGCCTCGAGCACTCTCACTGATTCTTCGGCACAGTTCACCGCCGCGCATGTGGGCAATGCCATTCATCTCGAAAGTGCCTCCGTGGGGACGCCAGGCTATTATTTTATCACGGTGTTCACTGATGCGAGCACCGTGACGATTGATCGTAGCACCACGATTACCACGGGCGTGGGGAAACTGTGTGGCCCTACCAAATCGTTCAACGGCCAGACCACAACCACGCTGGCGGCGTCCCTCGTGGGAGGCAATATCGTCTACGTCAAAAATGAAGCCTGGAATGAGGCGGTCACGCTCAGTGCCTCGGGAACAAGTTCCAGCAGTATCCTGGTGGAAGGCTACAACACGACGCGAGGCGATGCGCCAACCGGCACGAGTCGCCCTACCAATGCGCGTGCATTGGCTGGAGCAGTAGCAATGACGATAAGCGGAGCATTCTATCAGGTCAATCATCTGGTTGTCTCGGCCGCTGGGACAAATGGATGGAATTTTAGTGGTGGCAATATCGTGCTCTGGAATGTCCGTGCTACCGCGTGTGGTTTGGCTGGATTTTTGAGTCCAGGCGGTAATGTGACCTTGTTGCAGTGCGAAGCTGATTTGAATGGTAGCATTGGCGTAAGCGTGACCACAGCAGTTGGCACGGTACTCTATGGATGTTACGTACACAATAATGTGACCTCTGGCGTCAATACATCGAATAATGGGTATGTCGGCATATACAATAGTATCGTTACAGGGAATACGTCCCACGGGATTTCGGTTTCCGCTGGCGCGCCAGTACTTCATGTGATCGGCAATACGATCAATTGTAATAGTAGTACTGGGAGTTGTGGGGCTAGTACGGTGGATGGTGTCAACATGGCCGCTGGCCTGGTATTCAATGCTGGCAGTATCTTCTTGAATAATATCTTTAGTAACAATGGGCGATACGGAGTCAACAAGGTCACTCCGGTTGGCGTCAATACGAATCTCTGGTTGGATTACAATAACTATTTTGGAAACGGGACAGCAGCTCGGAATAATGTGCCCGTAGGTCCACATGACTTGGCGCTTGATCCGTCGTACGCCAACGCGGCTGCTGGAAATTATGCCATTGGAACATCGCTTCGAGCAAAGGGATATCCTGGGCTCTTCCCGGCGGCCTTGACGACTGGCTTTCGCGATATTGGCGCAGTGCAAAGTCCGGGGGAGGTTCTATTCCATGTTTTTCCGTAAAGTAGTTTTTCTGTGTGTCATTGTCTGCTTGTGTGGTGGGCTTGTCCGTGCCCAGGTTCCCGACCTGCCCCAGGCGCCCACGACGTTTTATGACGATCTCAATGGGTATCTCAGTGCACTGAGCGAGCAACTCGCCGGATGTACTGAAGTGATTACGGCGGATGACAATGGCGTGACCCTTCAGGCGGCGCTGAATACTTCTGTAGAGAATGCCACGATTTGTACCCCTTCTGGCCCTGGCGTCACTATTAGTACTAATCTGACCGTCCCTGGGCATGTCAATTTTATGCAGTATAGCCCTCTTATGTTTAGTGGCACGGGCACTGCGTTGACAATTGGCTCTATCACATCACAACCAGCCCATAGGACGTATCGTCTTTGGATAACTCGTGCGACTCAAAGTCTCTGGACAAGTGACGAGGATATTGGGGTACGGTTTATCAACGTAAGTACTTCGGATATTCACCTTGTTGAGATTCAGGGTTTCACTATTGGTGTACAATACCTTGCCGATGGGGGCTGTGCCTGCTATAACCAGACGAAAGTGCACCTGATTCTCAATAATAAAATTGGGATTGACCTGACCCAACAACATAGTGGTGCACCGAATGCCAATACGTTTTGGGGTGGACGGTTCACGCATAATTCTGGGATAGGTGTTGGTCTGGCACGTTATGGTGTACGCTTCAACAGTCTAGACCTTACCTATGTCAATACCAATGAAAATCGTTTCTATGCACCTTGTTTTGAGCTTGGGAAGTCCTGGGCCGGTGTGGCAGACGCTGTACCAATTCTCATGCTCCATGGACAGAACAATGCCGTTATGGCCGCGCGTTCAGAAGGCAATAGCCCTCATTTTGCGGATGTGCGCAATATGGCGCAGCTCAATCAATTTGACATTCTCTTCCTGGGTGGGACTTCTGAATTAAAAGTACTTCATAGCCCAACCAATCCTGGTGATTCACTCTTGACAGGGGGCGGGCAACTTAAAGTTCAGCAACAAGCCAGTCTAGATATATGGACGTCAGGGGCCTTTCATAAGACATGGACGAATGGTATCACCATTCCTGGCGTGGTGATTGGTTCTTCCAGTAGCGCGATTGAGAGTCCGCAGGGAACGGGTCTGATCGCGACTGCCACGTATGTCGAAGTGCCGGGCTTCCGGAGTCTGGTGCGGTATGTCTCTACGGAAACGCTCAAACGCTTCGTCATTTTTCTCGATGCGGATACCGGCTTTGGCGGGAGAGTGCGAATACGGGCGTATGACGCTTTCGGGAACATTCTTGATAGTACAAGTGCTGAGTACCCTAATGTTGTCGGGTTGTCTGGAGCGGGATTTAGCTACTCATCGTCCTATGGTGGCGCATACGTTACGGGCGGCGACTCGACAAGTCCCCGGTACTTTCGGGTCACAGACGCAGTGAAAAGTGTAGCGGTGTTGCTCACAGGAGGCTCGCTGCCCTTACGTATTCGGGGCTTTCGAATTGCTGCTGTGGATGCGACTGGCCATGCCGCTACGTGGACCAATTTTGATAGGTGATCTCGTGCGAAGATCGCGACTGTCTTTCTGGTGCCTCCTAGGGCTGATCTGGGCATCTCAGGCCTGGGCTGCCCTCACCGCCACGACTATCTTTGAAGTGCAGCCCACCACCGGCTCGAACCTCAACGGCGGGTGCTACGATAATGCCTTTCGTGGTGTGGGTGCGAGTATTGACTACACCTACGATGCGCCCCAGGTCTTTTCTTTCACGGACCTGACGGCTGCCGCGTCGACCGCGCTCACCACCGCGTCGAATTCCTTCACAGCGGCCATGGTGGGCAACTGTTTGCACCTCGAGAGTGCCGCGGCGGGGACGCCGGGTTATATCCTGATTGTGGCGTTTGTGAGTGCCGGCGAGGTGACGATGGAGGCCAGCCGGACGATTACGACAGGGGTTGGCAAACTCGGGGGTGCAACAGCCTCGTATAATGGTCAGACCACAACCACATTGGCGGCCTCGCTTGTGGCGGGAAATATTGTGTATCACAAAGCCTCGGGGCAGACATGGAATGAGGCTGTGACGTTCAGTGTGGTTGGTTCCGCAGCTGCATTTCCTATCATAGTTGAGGGGTACAACGTTACGCGGGGGGATACTCCGACAGGCACTTCGCGTCCTACCAATGCTCGGGGGGGTGCTGGAACCGTTGGTCTGAATATTACCGTAGCCTTTTACCTTCTCAAGAACATCGTGGTCTCTGGGGCCGGGACGGTAGGCATCCAATTTACATCTAACAGTGTTTTGCAGAACGTGCGGTCCACTGGGAACGGGACTATTGGTTTTTTGGGTACCTTTAGCAATTTTCTCTATAACTGTGAATCGGACCTGAATACGACCGTTGGCGTGAGTTTTACCTCCATAGGGAACACGGTTCTTCACTCCAATATCCACAATAATACCGGGGCAGGGTTCCTAAGTATCGCCAACGGGATCAATTATTACCTGAGCAATATTATTGCTCACAATGCGAGCCATGGAGTGAGTTATACCACCGCGACGCCTACGCCGGTGTTAGTCAACAACACGATTGATTGTAACAGCAGCGCCGCGTCGTGCGGATCGAGCGCGGTCGACGGTGTGAACATCGCCAGCGGCCTGGGCTTGTACGCGCAGAGCGTCGTGCTTAATAATATCTTCTCGAACAATGGACGTGATGGTTTTCGGAAAGTTACAGCGGGTGGTGTGTATTCTGGTGTGCTCATGGACTACAACGATTACTTTGGGAATGTCGGGACGTCCCAGACCAATGCGATTGCGGGGACACACGATACAGCCCTGAATCCTGGGTATGCGAATGCTGCCAGTGGTGACTATGCCATAGGGATGAATCTCCAAGCGCTCGGTATTCCTGGGCTGTTTCCAGCTGGGACAAGCATGGGGTATACGGATATGGGTGCCATCCAACGAAAGAGCGAGGATTCCTTCCATGTTTTTCCGTAATGTGAAGCAGCTTCTATGGTTTGTCATGCTTGCCAGTGTGTTGAATCCCTGCATCTTCCCACTTCAGTTCAGCATCGCTGCGCCGAAGCGTGCCCTGCTCCAAGAAGACGTAAGTTACGTGAATGCTAACGTCTATGGTGCTGGTCTCAATGCCACGACGTTGAACGCGGCACTCTCGGCATTGGGAACTACGAACAAACAAACACTGTTTTTGGCTACTGGCGTCTGGAATCTCGCCAGTAACGTCACGGTGCCGCTTAACATCACATTGTGGATTCCCTCAGGGACGACTGTGACGATCAATGGTGGAGTGACGTTTACGGTGAATGGCCCGCTGCTCGTGGATGCGGATAACGTGACATGGCATAGTGGCGCAGGAACGTTTATTTGGAATTACGTAAGTCCAATCTCTGTATCCCTCGGCATACGAAGTATTGCCCAGGATGGCGCGAAGTGCGATGGTACTACTGATGATACCGCAGCACTCAATGCGACGATTGCCTATTGTATTACGAATCGTTGCCGCGTGTTCATCCCTCCTTCCGCAACGTATTGCAAGGTAACGGCGCCGATTAATGTTCTGGGGGCGAATGGGTTGATCATCGAAGGGGTAAGCCGCCGTTTTTCACATTTGTACTGTACCCAGGCTGACGACTGTCTCCGCCTCGGCGATGGGACGTCCCCGAATCAAAGCCGTGATGTTATTCTGCGGAATTTTGAGATTTTCAGTAGCAACGTTGCAGCGCTTTGGACGCTGAAGCTGCTTATTGCGTATAATGCCATCATCGAGCAAATGCAAATAGTGAACCCTAGCACACAACCAACATTTGGCTTGAGTGGCGGTATTTATGTCAATAACTCAGCAGATGTGACAATTCGTGAAAATGTTATTGCGCCGATTCAGGGCGGAAGTAGTGGTATTCTCGCGACCAATGCTTCTAATAACTTGAATATACTTGCGAATCGCATCGATGGTGTTGCGAATCCAACGAGCGGTACGGGGATGTCTATTATCACGCGTGGGGGGGTCATCCAAGGGAATGCAGCACAATCCTTGCAGGTAGGGTACAATCTTACCGCAGGAACAGGATTTCTTTTTGCAGGCAATTATTGTGAAGTGTGTAGGACGGGAATTCTCAATGATGCTACGTATCTAGAAGGAGGGAGCATCATCGGAAACTTTTTCGATACCAATGGCACGACGACCTATCCTATCGACATTAAATTTGGGAAAAATCTTACCATCGCGAATAACCATTTCTTTGGGCATCCTCTCAATCAAGTAAATGGACGCTATGTGGCAATTAATGCAAACTACGAAACCAATAATGATTGGGTTATTGGACCGAATAGTTTACATGATACCCTTGGCACGCCTCCGTTTGTAGACCAAGAAATCCTGCTACATAGTAGCTATGGTAGCAAAAACATGGATGTGGTAAGTGCTCACGCATTCTACAGTGGCACGAATATCTTGCAGGGAACTTTTGAAGCGTGGCCTACTACTACTACAGGTCCAGGACCATGGAGGCTTTCTATAGCAGCGCCACGTAGGGCTACTGATTCACCTTTTGGGAGGTATGGGGCTGATTTTGATGATCATTCTGCCGCTGGGTTATTAGTTATTCCTTTTCCTGTGATTTCTACTACCTATAATGCTGGGTTGCGTGGTCAGTATGCCATGTTTTGTATCTACCTGAAAACCGTCTCTGGGGTAGGAGGGAATCTCCGCGTACAAATTGTCGATGGTATTAATACATATGTCGGGAATGTTATTCCTACAGCAACATTTGCACGGTCGTGCCATGGAGTGACAATTAGTGCGACTGCTACGATTTTTGAAATTCTTTTAGATAATAATACCACAGGAATAGGTACAATACGTGTTGCATCGCCGGGTCTATGGTTAGGTACTACGCTGCCACAGTTGCCTGTTACAAATCCTTCCTGGCTCTATGCCTCTGGGCCATTAGCTATTGATGGCACTACGCATGCTAGTACAGGAGCTGGGGATCAGCAGCTGGTCGTCACCACTGTGCCAAAGTTTCTCTTGGGAAACAGCAGTACGATAAAAGTGAAAGCTGTTGGTACTATTGCAGGTGTTAATGATACTAAAACGGTTAGTTTGATCTATGGGGGTAGTACACTTGCCACAATTAGCGAAATGGCTGGTGATACTGCAGATTGGTCGATCGAGGCAGAGATACTGAATATCAATGATTCGACCCAGCGTATCAATGTGACGACGAAGGCTGGAACAGCGTTTAAAGCGTTTGATTATCTCACTACGTCAGTGGCCAATTTTGCGAATGACAAAGACTTAGAAATTCGCGCCAATCCTACCAATGCGGGGGATACGGTGAGCGTGACCTATTTTCGAGTCGATCTGGCATTTTAGATGCATGTCTCTACAGTGTAGACACTTTGAAAGGAGCAAGCGATGCCCGTTGACGAGATCAAAATTCCACGCGTCTATCTTACCGATACCAATATTAACCGCAAGAGCGCGCATCATACGCTCTACGCTGGCCCTGGCAAGGGCGAACTGGCACCAGGGGAAGAGCCGCCGATGTATCGCCTGGAGTTCG
>ERZ1292645.324-Hain-H14-02um-R2-324-length-18095-cov-5_pt1 | contig 18095 bp, 8 predicted proteins | sample MGYA00564401_ERZ1292645 | MGnify/ENA primary metagenome ERZ1292645 (study PRJEB36523, sample SAMEA6512644) | groundwater metagenome | collected 2019-01-09 | study: AquaDiva: Metagenomics assemblies of 32 groundwater samples | reverse complement strand
TCAGAAATCACGGATTTTTTAGAGCGGCGGTTGTTGTGCCGAGAGTCTTTCTTTCCGATACGAAAAAAAATGCCGAAGAACATTTGCGGGAACTGAAGAATGTCTATGACCAAGGCGCGGCCTATGCGGTTTGTCCCGAGCTGGGTTTGACCGGCTATTCCAACAGCGATTTGTTTTTTTCTGACACCCTGCTTGAAGGAGCCAGAGACTCTTTAAAATATATGGCCAGAAAAACGGCCTCGTGGAACATGCTCATAACTGTCGGCTTGCCGATGGTTTCCGGAGGAAAGCTTTTTAACGTTGCCGCGACTTTTTTTCACGGAAAAGTTTTGGCAATTGTGCCGAAAAATTATCCGCCGGAATACCGGGAGTTTTACGAACTGCGCCACTTCAGGCCTGGCAGGGAAATGACCGAGCATGCAATAGATTTTTTCGGCCAAGAAGTTCCGTGCGGAGACGATATTCTTATTAAATCCAAAAAATTTCCGGATTTTATTTTGCACACAGAAATTTGCGAAGACCTTTGGGCTCCGATTCCGCCGTCCGCGGTCGGCGCTCTTGCCGGAGCAACGGTTCTCGCCAATCTTTCGGCTTCAAATATCACCGTTGGCAAATCGGAATACCGCGAGAATCTGGTTGTGGGATCGTCCGCAAAAAACCTTGCGGTTCAACTTTACACGGCCGCTGGTTACGGAGAATCAACTACCGATCTTGCGTGGGATGGCGACGGTTATATAGCCGAACGCGGGCAACTGCTCAAACGCACCGAGCGGTTTAACAGAAAATCAAGCCATATTATCGCAGACGTTGATTTGAATTCACTTGTCGCGGATCGAATGCGACAAAACTCTTTCAGCCAGAACGCTTATGACCATCGTCGTGATTTCCGAGCCGTTGTTTTTAAGGGCGATATCGGAAGCGATGAAAAAAGTTCGCGCCTTGAAAGGGCAATTGATCCGCATCCGTTCGTTCCGAAGAATCCCAAGAAAATTGACGAGAGATGTCGCGAGATATTCATGATTCAGGCCACGAGTTTGGTTCGGCGCCTTGAGGCCTTGCCCGAGGGCCGGAGAAAAGTGGTAATCGGAGTTTCGGGCGGACAAGACTCAACGATTGCGTTGTTTGTTGCCGCGCACGCCATGGATTTGATGGGCGTCTCAAGAAAAAATATTATTGCGATTACCATGCCCGGTTTCGGCACCGACAAAAGCGGTTACGATAACGCTTGCGAGCTGATTAAAGCGATTGGCGCCACTTTTGTGGAAACTTCTATAAAAGACTTGTCTGCTCTGTTGTTTGAAAAAATAGGTCACGATCCGAATGTTCATGACGTGACATTTCAGAACGTTCAGGCGTGGGCTCGCAAATTCATTGAATTGGCCGCGGCGTCCGAAAAAGGCGGAATGGATCTGGGAACGGGAGATCTGTCGGAATCAATGCTCGGCTGGTCCACGATGTTTGCCGATCACGCCAGCCACTACAATGTTAATGCCAGCGTGCCTAAAACTCTTGTTTCATTTCTGATTAAGTGGGCGGCTAAAGTTATTTTTAGCGAGGACGAAAGACTGAAAAGAGCGTTGAATAAAATCTTAAGAGAAATTATTTCGCCGGGATTGCTGCCGTTAAAGAAGGGAAAGGTCGCGCAAAAGACAGAAGAAATAATCGGACCATACGAGCTTCATGATTTTACCGGCTACTACTTTATTCGTTTCGGTTTCAGTCCTTCTAAAATCGCGCGAATGGCCTTGCATGCGTTTGGCGGCAAATACGCGGTTGGCGAAATCAAAAAGTGGCTCAAAGTTTTTCTAATCAGGTTTTTCGACAACCAGTACAAGCGCTCCTGCATGCCCGACGGCCCGAAAGTCGGTTCGGTCAGCGTTTCGCCGAGAGGCGATTGGCGCATGCCGTCCGATGCCTCGCCGCGGATTTGGCTGGATGATCTAGCTGAAGTTCCTGAAAAAATTTAGTCAATTTATTGTCGCCCCGCAGTCGCGGGGCGTTTTTTTATCGCTTTGAGCAGTGTTATATTAGTGTTAATGCTTGAAAGGCTTAAAAAAATAGATTGGGTTCTGGTGCTGTCCATTCTGCCGCTTTTGGTCGCGGGATTGATTTCAATGAAATCTTTTGATGGTACTGGCGATTATTTTTTCTGGCGCCAGTTTATCTGGATAATATTGGGTTTAGCCGTATTTTTCGGCATCAGTTTTTTGGATTTAAGATGGCTGCGCCACAGCTTGCCTTTGGTATTAATTTATTTTTCCGTGAACGCCTTGCTTTTAATGTTGATATTTTTCGGCGAGGCAACCAAGGGAGCCGCGAGTTGGATAAGGTTCGGAGTTTTTTCGCTTGAGCCTTCGGAGCCGGCCAAAATCGCCCTTATCTTGATTTTAGCCAAGTATTTTTCGCGAAGGCACATTGAGATTGCCAATATCAAACATATTATAGTTTCCGGATTCTACGCGCTGTTGCCGGTGGGTATGGTTTTTTTACAGCCGGACCTGGGATCGGCAATGGTTATTAGCGCTTTGTGGTTCGGGATGGTTATGGCTTCGGGCATTTCCAAGAAGCATTTTTTTATTTTAGCCGCGGCAGTTGTTTCGGTCTCGGCGATTTTGTGGCTCTTTTTCTTAGCGCCTTACCAAAAGGCGCGAATTTATTCTTTTTTAAATCCTTACCTTGATCCGAGCGGCGCCGGATACCACACCATCCAGACAAAAATCGCGGTGGGCTCGGGCGGGCTATACGGGCGTGGCATAGGTTTTGGAAGTCAATCGCGCCTGGAGTTTTTGCCGGAGCATCAGACCGATTTTATTTTTGCCGCCTACGCCGAAGAATGGGGGTTTCTTGGTTCGGTATTTTTAATAGTTTTTTTCGCGCTAACTGTCTGGCGCGTGGCCAGAATCGGTTCGTCTTTAAACGATAATTTTGGCCGGCTCTATGCCGTGGGTTTGGGCATATTGCTCACCACCCAGTTTTTTGTGCATGTCGGAATGAACGTCGGACTGTTGCCGATAACCGGCCTGCCTTTGCCATATGTTAGCTACGGCGGCTCGTCTTTGCTGACTTTTTTCGCGGCCGCGGGTATTTTGATGTCTTTGAAAATAAAATCATAGTTTTAGCCGGATAAGGTTATTCACAGGCGCTGGTATGAGGCATTTGACAAAAAAAGACAGGGGAGTATAATGAATTCTTAGGTGCTGAATTGCCCTAGTAATTAATTAAATAAGCGCGTAAAAACCCTCTAAAACAAGGGAAGAAGGGGTTATTTTAGTCTATTTTATTAAATTATTTTTTATGGAGATTTATGGAGAAAAAACACTTTTCTGCCTATAAGCCGTCGTTAGTTGATTTGCCTCCCTTGGCGTCTCCCCAGCTGGATTCATTTAAAGGGTTTTTGGCCCACGGGCTCAAAGAGCTTTTTGATGAGTTTTCACCTGTTGAAGACTATACCGGCAAAGAGCTTGCTTTGGAATTCGTCGATTTTTATTTTGATGAGCCTAAGTGCGACGAATATCACGCCAAAACCCATAATTTATCATACGAAGCGCCTTTACGGATACGAGCAAAGCTGACTAATAAGCGGACGAAGGAGATTAAAGAGCAAGAAATATTTTTGACCGACATGCCGCTGATGACGCCCAGAGGCACTTTTATCGTAAATGGCGTTGAGCGCGTTGTTGTTTCGCTTTTAGCCCGATCTTTCGGACTTTATTTTACGGCGAGCGCCTACGGCGGACGAAAATTTTTCGGCGCGAAAGTCATTCCTTCAAGAGGCGCCTGGCTCGAGATTGAGACCGAATCGGATAACGCTATCTATGTCAGAATAGACCGCAAAAGAAAAATCGCGGTGACAACTCTTTTGAGAATGCTCGGCATGGCTAACGACGACGATATTAAAAAAGCTTTTAGCTCGGCGGATAATGCCGGCGAATCTTATATTTTACGCACGCTTGAAAAAGATTTAACCCATAATTCCGACGAAGCTTTTATTGAAATATACAAGCGCTTGCGGCCGGGAGAGCTTGCCACGGTGGATACCGCGCGCGATCTTCTTGAGGGCCTGTTTTCTGCCGAGCGCTATGACCTTTCGATCGTGGGCCGGCATAAAATGAACTCGCGCTTGTCCGTTTCCGGCAAAGAACGCATGGAATCGCGCGTTCTTATTTTGGCCGACATGGTGGACATTGTTTCGCAGATTATAAAAATGAATAATGACCCTTCAGCCATGCCGGATGACATAGACCATTTAGGCAACCGGCGACTTCGAGGTGTCGGCGAAATGCTCCAAAATAAATTGCGCATCGGGATGATGAGGATGAAACGGACCATCCAAGACCGCATGTCAACTCTGGATATAAATACTTTAGCGCCGGCTCAATTGATTAACTCCAGGCCGTTTATGGCATCAGTCAAGGAATTTTTTACCACCTCCCAGCTCTCGCAATACATGCGCCAGGAAAATATTTTAACCGAGCTTGAACACTTGAGGCGGCTGACCGCGATGGGTCCCGGAGGTTTGACCAAGGAGCGGGCCGGTTTTGAAGTGCGCGACGTCCATCCGTCCCATTACGGCCGTATTTGTCCTATTCAGACTCCCGAGGGTCCGAATATAGGTCTGGTCGTTCACTTGTCCACTTTTTCGCGGATTAATGATCTGGGAATACTTGAGACTCCTTACGCCAAAGTTAAAAAAGGAGTCATAACCGATGAAATAATTTATTTCAACGCGTTTGATGAGGTGAAGCACAATATTGCCGCCGCAAATATCAGATATGACGACAAGGGACATATTTTAGATGAAGAAGTTGAGGCCAGAGTCCAGGGACAACCAAGCACAATAAAGCGCGAGTCGGTTGATTTTCTTGATGTTTCGCCGACTCAAGCCTTTAGTGTTTCAACCAGCCTTATTCCGTTTCTTGACCACGATGACGCAAACCGCGCGATGATGGGTTCAAACATGCAGCGCCAAGCGGTTCCCTGTATTCAGCCGCAAGCGCCGCTGGTTGCGACCGGCCTTGAAGAAAGGGCTGCCCGGGATTCGGGACGGCTTTTAATTGCCGGAGAAGACGGCGTGGTTAAAAAATCCGATGCTTCGGCAATCGTGATTAAGTCCGGAAACAAAGAAAAAACATATAAACTCATAAATTATCTTCGCTCCAACGATTTTACCGCGATTACCCAAAAACCCCTGGTTAATGTCGGCGACAAAATAAAAAAAGGCGATATCTTATCCGATGTTTCGTCTTCGGACAACGGCCAATTGGCTTTGGGCCAGAATGTTTTAGTGGCATTTCTTTCTTGGGGTGGGGCAAATTTTGAAGACGCGATCATACTTTCCGAAAAATTGGTGCAAAAGGATATTTTTACCTCGGTTCACATAATGGATTTTAGTATCGCGGTTCGCGACACTAAACTTGGTCCGGAAATAACCACCTACGACATTCCCAATGTCGGCGAAGATAAACTTAAAGATTTGGATGAAGAGGGCATTGTCAGAATCGGCGCTGAAATTACCGCCGGCGACATACTTGTCGGTAAAATTACGCCCAAGGGCGAAGCCGATCTCACACCCGAGGAAAGACTGCTTAGAGCCATATTCGGCGAAAAAGCCAGGGAAGTTAAAGACACCTCGCTTCGTTTGCCGCATGGGCGCAAGGGCCGCGTGGTCGGAGTTAAAATTTTTTCGCGCGAAAAAGGCGACCCGCTTGAAACCGGAATTATTAAGCAAGTTCAGATTGAGGTGGCTGAAGTCAGAAAAATTTCGGTCGGCGACAAATTGGCCGGACGCCACGGCAATAAAGGCGTTATTTCAAGAATTCTTCCGGTTGAGGACATGCCTTATTTGGAAGACGGAACGCAAGTTGAAATCATTTTAAATCCTTTGGGCGTTGCCGGCCGAATGAATGTGGGTCAGGTTATGGAAGCTCATCTTGGATGGGCTGCTGAAAAATTAGGTTATCAGGCTATTACCCCGGCTTTTCGAGGCGCTACTGAAGACGAGATTAGGGAGGAACTTAAAAAGGCCGGCATTCCGACATCAGGCAAAGTTCGGTTATATGACGGCCGGACCGGCGAGGCTTTTGACCAGCCGGTGACGGTGGGACAAATTTATATGCTCAAACTCAATCACATGGTTGAAGATAAAATCCATATGCGCTCGATTGGACCGTATTCGCTGATTACCCAACAGCCTTTGGGCGGCAAAGCACAGGGCGGGGGACAAAGATTCGGCGAAATGGAAGTATGGGCTCTGGAGGGATATGGCGCCGCGCACACTTTACAGGAAATGCTAACTATAAAGTCAGATGACGTTTTGGGCCGGTCAGCCGCTTACGACGCGATAGTTCGAGGGGAGCCCTTTAAAAGCCCCAATATTCCGGCGTCTTTTCACGTGCTTTTAAACGAGCTTAGAGGTTTGGCCTTAGATATTGATTTGGTCGGTTTAAAAGAGTCGCCGGCCGACAGGGCCTAATAAAATTTTTATGGAAACAAAAGCAACAGACCTTCAATCAATTATTTTAAAAATAGCCTCGCCCGAAAAGATTTTGGCGTGGTCCAGGGGCGAAGTTACCAAACCCGAAACCATCAATTACCGCACTCAGCGCTCGGAAAAGGACGGCCTTTTCGACGAGCGCATATTCGGCCCGGAAAAAGATTACGAGTGCTATTGCGGAAAATACCGCAGAGTGCGCTACAAGGGAATAGTTTGCGACAAATGCGGTGTTGAGGTTACGCGTTCCATTGTCCGGCGGGAGCGCATGGGGCATATCGCGCTTGCGACTCCCACGGCCCATATTTGGTTTTTACGCGGCGTTCCTTCAAGAATCGGCCTGCTTTTTGATTTAACTTTGCCAGACCTTGAAAAAATAATTTATTTCGCAAGCTACATAACGGTTAGGGTGGATGAAGAAGCCCGCGCTCAGAAAATTAATGAGCTGAATAAGGAATATAAACAAAAATCAAAAGGATTGACGCGCCGCGATGAAACGGTCAGGCTCAAAGACGCTTACGAAAAGACAAAAACCGAGCTTGAGAATATGAGGCCCTTGCAGATTTTGTCGGAGGCCGAATACCACCGTTTAAGTTTAAAGTACGGCGACATTTTTGAGGCAGGAATTGGCGCCGACGCTTTGCACCGTTTGGCTAAAGATATGGATTTACAGCGCACAATAGCCGCTTTAGAGCTGAGGCTTAAGGAAAGCGAGACTCAAGAGCGCCGGAAAATCGTAAAGCGCCTGGCTTTAATTAAAAGTATTGCGCGCGCAGGCATTAGGCCTGAATGGATGTTTCTGACCGTCATTCCGGTAACACCCCCAGCTTTGAGGCCTATGGTTCCGCTTGACGGCGGACGGCACGCCACTTCCGACGTTAATGATTTGTACCGCCGGGTGATTAATCGCAACAACCGTCTTAAAAAACTTCTTGAGCTTTCAGCGCCCGAGGTTATTGTGCGCAATGAAAAACGCATGCTCCAAGAAGCGGTTGACGCTCTTTTTGATAACAGCATCCGCCGGGGCCATTCGGCCGTAACCAGCCAATCTCAAAAAAGAGCCCTGAAATCATTAGCCGACGCTTTAAGAGGCAAACAGGGCCGATTCCGTCAGAATCTTTTAGGCAAGCGCGTGGATTATTCCGGCCGTTCGGTGATAGTCGTGGGACCCGAGTTAAAATTGCATCAATGCGGACTGCCTAAGCATATGGCCCTTGAACTTTTCAGGCCCTTCGTCATTTCTAAATTGATAGTCAACGGCCTGGCGCATAACATTCGCGGCGCTAATAAAATGATTGACGAACCTACGCCCGACGTCTGGTCGGCTCTTGAAGAAGTTATAAAAAATAGGCTCGTGCTTTTAAACCGCGCGCCAACCCTGCACCGTCTCGGTATTCAGGCGTTTCAGCCGATTCTGATTGAAGGCAATGCCATTCAGATTCACCCCTTGGTCTGCCAGGCTTACAACGCCGATTTCGACGGCGACCAGATGGCAGTACACGTGCCTCTGACCAACGAAGCTCAAAAAGAAGCCGAAGAGCTGATGTGGTCTATAAAAAATTTGACCAAACCGGGCAGCGGCGAGCCAATCGTCAATCCGACGCAGGACATGGTTTTAGGCATCTATTGGCTGACTAAAATTTTGCCGGGCGCTAAAGGCGAAGCCAATATTTTTTCCAGCCCCAACGAAGCGATTCTGTCTTACGAATTCGGTTTGGCCGATTTAAGGGCCAAAGTCAAAGTCGCGATTACCGATACTCCGAAATACCGGGGAGTTGCGGGTGTTGGCGAATCATTTTTTGAAACTTCAATCGGCAGATTGCTTTTTAACAGCGCTTTGCCGGAAGATTTCTCTTTTATCAACCGTGACGTAAGTAAAAAAGATTTGGGCCAGGTTGTCGGCATGCTCATAGCCCATTACGGTCGCGAGGCCCTGCCGCCGATTCTGGATAAAATAAAAGACTTTGGATTTAAATACGCGACCATCTCTGGCGTTTCGTGGGGCATGGGGGATTTAATAGTTCCGGAAGAAAAAAACGCGATAGTCGCGGAGGCAAGGATAAGCGAGGCCGAAGTGGATAGGCAATATAATGACGGCCTTTTGACTGACGAAGACCGATACAAAAAAGTAGTTGAGATTTGGAATGGTGTTATGCAGAAAGTAAATGAACTGGTGCCTAAGACCCTCGATGTTTTGGGTTCGGTTCATACCATGGTTTCTTCCGCGGCCCGAGGAACTTGGGCGCAAGTAGCGCAAATGGCCGGAATGAAGGGACTGGTGAGAAACCCCGCCGGACGTATTATTGAACTGCCTATAATTTCTAATTACAAAGAAGGTCTGGGAGTGCTTGAGTATTTTATTGCTACGCACGGCGCAAGAAAAGGCACGGCGGATACCGCTCTTAAAACTTCGGTTGCCGGCCACCTTACTCGCCGGCTTGTTGATGTGGCGCAGGACATGATAGTAAGCGTTGAAGATTGTAAGGACACAAGCGGTGTAAAAGTGACTCGCAAAGACGCCGATGATTATGGCCGGGGTTTTGCTAATCGCGTTTTCGGAAGAGTGCTTGCACATGAAGCCAAAGACAAGCACGGGAAAACTCTTTTTAAAAAAGGGAGCCTTTTGAGTTTTGATGACGCGGAGCTTATGGAGCGCGCAGAACTTGACGAAGTTTATTTGCGCAGTCCTCTTAGCTGTAAGATTCCGCGCGGTCTTTGTCAGCAGTGTTATGGTTATGATCTTGGAACGAATGAATTGGTTAAAATGGGCGAGGCGGTCGGCATAGTCGCGGCGCAAGCTATAGGCGAGCCGGGGACGCAGCTGACCATGCGGACATTCCACACCGGAGGAGTTGCTACCGGCGGCGATATAACTTTGGGCTTGCCTCGAGTTGAAGAGCTTTTTGAGATGCGCCTTCCTGCTAATCCGGCAATACTTTCAGAATTTGACGGCACGGTTATTGAAATAGCCGCAGATGGCCGGGATAAAATAGTAAAAGTACTGATTAACCACGACGGGTCAAAAACAAAGAGCAAAAAAGATGAGGTTAAAGAATACCAGATTCCTTTCGGCCGGTCGGTTTTAGTTGAAAAAGGCGCTGACATCAAGCGAGGCGCGAGGCTTTCTGACGGTTCAATTGAGTTAAAAGAGTTTTCTAATTTAGCCGGCGCAATCGATGCCCAAAATTACATCATAAACGGCATTTCCTATATTTACGCCTCGCAGGGAAGCTCGACCAATTTCAAGCATATTGAATTGATTGTCAGACAAATGTTTTCGCGCGTAAAAGTGGTTGATCCGGGCGACACCACTCTGGCGGCAGGCGAGCTTATTGAAAATGCCGAGGCAATCGAAGAAAATGCAAAATTGCCCAAAAATGCCAAGCCGGTTAAGACCGAGTTATGCCCGTTGGGCATAACTCGGTCGGCCTTGGCCTCCTCAAGCTTTCTGGCCGCGGCTTCTTTCCAGGAAACGACCCGCGTTTTGATATCAGCCGCTCTTGAAGGCAAAGAAGACCGGCTTCGCGGTCTTAAAGAAAACGTCATAATTGGCCGTATCATTCCTGCCGGAACAGGATTTCGCAAAAATTCAGGCGATATTTATTCGCCGGTAGAATCGGAAGAGGTGGTCGAAGCCGAAGCAGAAAAGTAAAACATTAAACCAAAAATCTCCCGACGCTCATCGGGGGATTTTTTGTTTTTGTTGACAATTCTCTAAATTTTAGTAAGGTTACTTTGAAGCACTTTTAGATAAGAGGAGAAAGTATATGTGGGATTCTTCAGCCTTTGATAAGACCGGACATCTAAATCCAGCGCCGGTCAGCGATCAGCCAAATCCAAAAAAACTGATTTTGTATCGCGGCGGGATAAAATACACTCTTTCGGCTAGCGATAATATCACGAAGTTTCTGGAGCAGTTTAATCAATTTGGCGGTGACGAATTAATTCGGCTTGAACAGGGGTCGCATGAGGCCTTGAATTTGAAGGTTAATTGGAGACTGTATATTGATGCTTTTAATAAGGCCAGCTCTTTTAACAGACGCCCAGAATTCTTTAATAAAATTTTAGTTTCCGCGGGAATATTGTCTTACCAAAGAAAAAATAACTGGATGATTTTGTCGCAGGAAATTTTGTTGAATCCATCATCTGCAATTAACCTCTATTTTACAAGAAAAAAAGATGCTATTGATTATGCGCGCGTTGAACTTATTAACGCTTCCTATTTCTGGGAAATTTGCCAAGTAACCGAAGTCATATCTTCTTCGGCTGTCAGATCCAGCGCCTCTTAAAAAGAGGCGTTTTTTAATGAAGTTTTAAACTTCTATGACCACCGGCAAGACCATGGGCCTGCGATGGGTTTTTTGGAAGAGGAATTTACTGACGTCGTCGCGCAAGTTGTTTTTGACCCAATCCCAATTTATTGGATGCATATTTTGCGTGGCATGCTCCACCACTTTTTTGGTTATAAGGCGGGTCTGATGCAATAAATCTTTTGATTCGCGAAGATATACGAACCCGCGCGAAATTATGTCCGGAGACCCCTTCACCTTGCCCGATTTCGCGTCCACTATCGCGATTACGACGAATATGCCGTCTTCAGCGAGCATCTGCCGGTCGCGTAAAACAACTTCTTTAACGTCGCCCACGCCGAGGCCGTCAACCATGACATAATTTGTCGGTACGCGTTCCGTCAGAAGTTTTATCGCGTCTTTGGTTAATTCCAAAATTTGGCCGTTGTCCGGAACCACGATTTTTTTAGGGTCAATTCCGGCTTCCTCGGCGAGTTTAGCGTTGACCGCCCGCATATAAAAGAAACCATGTATCGGAAGAAAACATTCTGGCTTGATCATCTCCATCGTTTCTTTTAATTCTATGCGGGTTGCGTGTCCTCCGGAATGTATTCCGAAAATTTTATAGTGGTAAACGATTGCGCCCTGGCGCGCCAGATTGTCGCGAAGCGTTTGCACGTACATTTCGTTGCCCGGAACTATTGATGAGGAAAATATGACAGTGTCGGTTGGCTTGATTTGCACTTCGCGGTGAGTGCCCGCGGCCATGCGGGTCAGCCCGGCATGCTCTTCGCCTTGGGCGCCGGTGGTAATAATGACGATTTTATTGTCCGGATGGCCGTTGATTTCCTTTATCGGAATTACCGTTTTTCTTTTGAGTTTCACCAGTCCCAGTTCTTGGGCTATGGCAAAATTGGTTTGCATGCTTCTTCCGGTAATCGCCACTTTGCGCCCCAGTTTATCGGCTATATGCACGATTTGAGTTAGGCGGTCCAGAAGCGAGGCGAAGGTGGAGACGATAACCCGGCCATCCGCTTTTTTCAGTAGTTCCTCAATATTTTCTTCCACTTGCCATTCGGGCATTGAACGGCCGGGCTCTTCGGATTTAGTGCTATCAAGCATTAAAAGTCGCACGTTTTTTTTGCCCAACTCCTGAAACGATTTAAGCCCAATCGGGCGCATTTCGCGGTCGTAGAAAAATTTAAATTCGCCCGGATGCACAATAAGTCCTGCCGGAGTGTCTATTTCCAAACCCACTCCCTCGGGAATATTGTGGGCGACCGGAAAATAACGCACAGTGAAAACCCCCAGCTTGGTTACGGATTTTTCGTTTATGTATTCAATATCAAGTTTGGCCGCGTACGGATAATCTTCCTGCCGTTTTTTGATTATGGCCGCGGTAAGCTGGGTGGTGTATATGGTCGGATTACCGAGTTTGCCGATGAGTTGTGGCACAGCGCCGATATGGTCGTAGTGCCCGTGAGTTATTATCACTCCGCGAATCTGGTCCTTTTTATTTTCCAGGTACGAGATATTCGGGATTATATAATCAATGCCGTGCATGTTTTCATCCGGAAACTGCAGACCCATATCGATTATGAGAATGTCCCGGCCGTATTCAAAAAGCATCATGTTGCGTCCGACCTCGCCAAATCCGCCTAGAGCTATGATTCTTAAAACCCCCGGCTTAATAGGCGGTATTGTTTTTTGGCTTTCTCCGTTGGCAAACACGAAAGGGCCGCGCGCCTGCCTTGAGTCGCGTCTTTGAGAATGCATTTTTCTCCCGCCGGATCTACCGGCGGGATTGTTCTTTCTCTCAATCATTTATTTATTTTGAATTTAAAATTAATAATTTTAATCAATAATTGTTGTGCGCGCCCCGCATAAATTTTGTCTGTGCCGAGGGGGAGATTCGAACTCCCATGATCTTGCGATCGCTAGCTCCTGAAGCTAGTGCGTCTGCCGGTTCCGCCACCTCGGCAAAATTATTACGGGGTAAATCTGCCAGTTCCGCCACTTGGGCGATTTTAATTTATAAATATTTTCCAAACTCGCGCGGTGTAAAGATGCCATTTACTGACATTGGCGAAGCGTTCCGCGGGAACGGTCGCCATTTCGGTGTCAAAACCCAAAAGACCGCGGGGCGTAATATAAAGGTAATAAGGAGAGTAAAGAAAAATTGCCGGCGCGTCTTTAATTATTTCTTTTTCAAATTCAACATATTTATTTTTTCTGGCCCCGACATCGTTTAAGGTTCTGGCCGATTCCAGAATGCCGTCAACGGTTTTATTGGCGTAAAGCGCGATATTAAGTCCCGGATCGTTTCTTTGCGAAGAGTGCCAGAAGGCGAACGGATCGGGGTCTCGCCCGACGACTTGCCCGAAAAGCAGACTTTCGTAGTCTCTGGGTCTTATGACGCTTTGGTTAAGGTCGCCTATTTCGTAAAGACGGACCTCAACTTTTACTCCAAGCGCTTGCCACGCGTTTTTTACCGCTTCAGCCGTTTTAACCAGCTCGGGCGTGTTGGCCGTGGAAATGCTGAAAGATAGTTCCGCGGTCGGTTTTCCCTTGACGCTTTTTTCGCGCACGCCCTTTTCCTCATTATATTTCCAGCCGTTTTTTTCAAGAATATTTTTGGCTTCGTCTAAATTAAACGCCGAAACTCTTTCTTGGTCTATGATTCCCGGAGGCAGAGGGCTGTTTAAAAAAATTCCGTAGCCGTTTAAAACGCTTTCAACCAGATTTTCTTTGTTTAAAGCCGTATCAAGGGCCAGGCGCACTTTTTGGTCCCGGATTATTTCGGATTTATTCTGGTTGAAAAAAACTCCGAAAATTCTTGGCAGAGTCAGTGTTTTTACGTCCGACCGGCCCTGTTTTATTTTCGCGACCCCGGCCGTTGATATTGCGCCGATTGAATCTATGCTTCCAGTTTCGTAGGCAGTAAGCATTTCACTTTCGGAATTGTAGAAAAGAACTTCTATTTTAGGCACAAACGGCCTGCCAAGAGCGTAATCGTCAAAAGATTTAAGCTCGTATGCGGTTATGATTCCGGCCGAATTTCTTTTGGCTTTCTTAATCTTATAAGGGCCGGCGCCGATAGGCTGGCGGTTGAATTCGGAAAGACCGAATTGTTCCGAAGTCGCGTTTTTCCAGATATGTTTTGGCAGAATCCCCAGCGTTGTGTTTTCAAGAAACGGAGCGTACGGCTTTTTAAGCGAAAATTTTACTGTCCTCTGGTCGGAAATCTCTGTTTCAACTCCTTCCCAATTGGCTCTGATCGGGCTTTTAATCGCGGGATTTTTAGCCGCGTTAACGGTAAATGCTATGTCATCCGCGGTTATTTTTTCTCCGTCATGCCAGAATAAATTTTCTTTCAGCCGGAAAGCATATACCAGTCCGTTTTCCGAAATTGAATAATCTTCGGCCAAATTTTTTTCAAGCCCGCCTTTGCCGTCGGACTTCATGAGACCGGCATAAACCAAAGCGGCCAAATCTCGGTCGGCGTCGGTTGAAGACAGGACCGGATTTACCAAGTAGGGCGTCCCGATAATGCCCTCGCGCAAAGTTCCGCCTTCAACCGGCACGATTGCCGCAAATCTTTTTTGAAGCTCGGTCCATACTCCCAGTATGCCTATAAAGAAAACCAAGGTCATGACCAATAAAGCCACTTTTTCTTTAGTGAGCATGTTGCGCAAAGCCAGCCTTATCTCAAAAATAGATGGCGGGTTAAGTCGTCTGATACGCAAAATGGATATTAATTTTTCTTTCATCTCCCACGAAATTAAAATAGACTCAAAATCGCAAGAATCAAAAATATAACCCCAAGAACAATAGTGCCCGTGAAAATCACTTTTTCAAAACCGCGCTTTGTTCTATAAATATTGCCCTCGCCGCCGAAAGTAGCGCCTAGTCCCGTGCCTTTCTGTTGGAGAAGAATCGCTCCTATTAACAGAACTGCCACCGTTATCTGGGCATAAGGCAAAAGAGTGTTTATTGCCATTTATCCCAGTATAGGCGAAAAGCGTGGCGGTGTCAAGGCCCCAAAGCAAAGCCAGGGTCTTAAAGTAAATCCAAGGTCTCAAAATAAAGCCATTAGAACTGAGTCTTTTTGGCGCATCAATGTTCCACACCCGGTGTGGCACAAGAAGACTAATTGTCTTATAATTGAAATAATGCTTAGACCCTCACCAATCATACAAGGAGAATATTATCATATTTTAGGAAGAGGAAATAATAAAGAAAATATTTTTATTAACGATAGAGACTATATTCGTTTTCTTTTCCTAATTTTATATTTTCAATCCCCCACAAGTTTTGAAAACATCAGCCGTATAGTAGACGCGTATATTAAACAAGGCAGATTTGCTATTAATCCCGACACGGTTAATGAAATTTTAAGAAAAAGATTCGTTAATTTAATCGGCTTTGCCTTAATGCCGAATCACTATCATCTTATAGTTTATGAAAGAAAGGCGGGCGGTATATCGCGGTATATGCAGAGAATTCTTAATTCCTCCACCAAATATTTTAATCTTAAATACGAGCGAGTCGGGCACCTTTTTCAAGGCCCTTATAAATCTGTTCATGTAGAAGACAATGATCAACTACTACATTTATCTTCTTATTTACACCTTAATCCAAAAGACTTGAATAAGTGGCGCAGCAAAGAAATAGAATATCCTTGGTCGAGTTTTCAAGACTACGCGCACAAAAATAGGTGGGGAAGGCTACTGGCAACCGATATTATTATGAATCAATTTGATGATGGTAAGGAATACGAAGAATTTACTCTGACTAGCGGCGCCAAAAATTTATTGGATGAAATTGAAGAGGATTCAAAAATTTTTTAATTGCTAACAATGTGCCACACCCGGTGTGGCACATGTGCAAGGACGGACTTACTTGTGTTGCTGGTTAGACGACACGCTTGTTTCTTACTCTATCGGATTTCTTGAACGCGGAAATGTTTTGTGCTATAAAGATGTTGCAGGCAAATGGCCTGCAAAAATCCCGCCGCAAAAACGCGGCATAATAGGAGGGCAGTAAGTGCAAGAGAAACAGCCGGAAGGGCAGCAAAAGAAACACTCGCTCCTTGAAATAAAACATTTTCCGGCACTTACTTGGCCAAAATTTCTTGAAAAATGGGCTGACCCGAGTCTTGAATTGGAACTAAGAATCGGATTGCTTCACTGCGGTTTTGATATTCCTATAGATACACACGAAGGAATAGCAGAAAGACTTCTTTTTTACTTTGACGTGGCTGACGGTTACTGCCTCGAAGAGAACTTTTCGGAAAATTACAGGGACGCTGAAAAATGGTGGGTCTCCGGTGTTAATAAAACTCTCTCCGTTGCAGGAATCAGGCAACTGGTTGCAAGAAAAGCATTTCAACAGCTATGCCTGCGATTTTTCAAAAACGAAAACAAAGAAAGTCACGCGCCTTCCTGGGCCAAATTTTTACTCAAAGAAGAATCATTTAATAAGATTTTATGGTTTTTTAGGCTCAACACTTATAACGGCCTTGTGAACGACCCATATACTACAATAGACGGTGGTGTTAAAGAACATTATAAAGAAATTGTAAGAGATTTTCTGGATAGATTTATATTTATAGTTTGGGGAGGGTTTGACGCACACGTTCTTTGGAACCAAGTGTTGGATGTTAAGCAATACGAACTTTCAGGGGTGCAGAAAGAAAGATTTCTTAAATCTAGGCCCCAAATTATTGAGATACTTTATGCCACAAGAAAGATGAGGCGGTTGATTGAGCTTACTAGTTTAAGGCCTGGAAATGAAAAAGTGTCTAAAGAAGTCGGACAGGATGTTTTTGATAAATTGGCCGAACTAGCAATGGCATACATTTTTTCTGGAACAAAAGGCGAACTAAATATTGCGCGCTCTTTGCTTCAGGGCAGTCCCGCCGCCGAAGTCCTTACGATTTTGAAGGCACGAAAACACGCCCAAGAGCAGTCCGAATTGGGTTTGGCTTAGAAAATATAAATCATATAGATCATATAGAGGTGTGACACCTCTTATTTTTTTGAAATTTGTTTTGATCTTAGTTTTTTATGATAAGTTATGGCGAAGCGATGAGCTTCGTCGCGCATTGAGGTTAAAAGATGAAGTAGGGGTTCCGGGCCTTCTTTTAGTTTTATTATCCAGCCGTCAGGCGTATATACTTCCTCTTCTCGTTTGGCTAGAGCCACGATTGCAATATTTTTGCCGGTTCCGTATTTTGCCGAAAGAGCCGCGCCAAGTTGCGCTTTTCCGCCGTCCACGATTATTAAATCGGGCGCAGGCCAGTCATTATGTTTCAGGCGCCGGCTTAATATTTCTTTTATCATCGCGACGTCGTTTGGCGTATCATGTAGGCGGATTCTAAATTTTCTGTACTCATCTTTGTCGGCTTGGCCGTTTGTAAATACAGCCATTGAACCGACAGCCATTTTGCCTTGAAAGTTGGAAATATCAAAAATTTCTACGCGTTTTACGCTTTTTATTTTTAGAACGGCTCGCAGGTAATTTAGGCCTTTTTCGCGCCACGAATAGTCGTCGCGGGCGAGGTAGTGCCGATGCTCAAAAACTATTTCAAGAGCCTTAAGTTCATCGCGAAACTTAGCGGCCTGTTCGTAATTTTTTCTGGCCGAAGCCAGCTCCATTTGTTTCTTGGCCCGACTGATAACCGCAAGATATTTTCCCGAAAATATTTTTTTGATTATTTTTGCGTTTTCTTTGTAAGTTTTAACCCGCATAGACGCATCGGGATAAAAATTCGGCCACTCTTTTTCTTTAAGGCAGCATACGCCAAGACATCGCCCGATCGAAGCCTGTTGGCAGGGGCGGGAGTGTCTTATTTCTCTTTTTAAAGCGCATTGGCAATAGGGGTACGTGCGGCGCAAAGTTTTTAGCGCTGTTCTTACGGCCCAGCCGTCAGTAAACGGCCCAAGGCGGACAAAGTCGGACTTTTTTTTGGACAAAGTCCGACTTTGTCCACTTTTTGGTTGGTGGGTTATGAAAATTTTGGGAAATTTTTCTTTGGTGAATGCCACATAAAAATACTGCTTATCGTCGCGCATTGATACATTGTATTTCGGATGATGTTTTTTAATCAGCGCGGCTTCTTGTATTAAAGCCTCTATGTCCGAACTTAATTCGCGCCACGAAACATCCGCGGCTTCTTTGAGCATTGCACATTTTCGGGCATCTGATTCGTCTTTTCTGAAATACGAATATAGACGCATTTTTAAATTACGCGCTTTGCCGATGTAAATTATGTTTCCGGTGTCATTTTTAAAAAAATATACACCCGGAGTGTG
>ERZ1292645.323-Hain-H14-02um-R2-323-length-18100-cov-6_pt1 | contig 18100 bp, 11 predicted proteins | sample MGYA00564401_ERZ1292645 | MGnify/ENA primary metagenome ERZ1292645 (study PRJEB36523, sample SAMEA6512644) | groundwater metagenome | collected 2019-01-09 | study: AquaDiva: Metagenomics assemblies of 32 groundwater samples | reverse complement strand
CGGATGTTATTGTTGCTTCATTTAATGTGCGTGATGCTGGATGGGGATCGCTTAATAAACCAACCAATATTTTTGATGGACTCAATTATAAAAGCTATGACGGTATCCTTGTACTCTCCGTAGCTATGTATCCACAAGGGCAGGGCAATAATGCTGCGTGTGCAAGTGGCGCTTATGATAACTACTGGAAAGAAGCGGGCAGCTATCTTGATAGCATTGGTCGAAATTCCCCAAGTACTATTATCAGAATTGGTTGGGAATTTAATGGAGATTTTATGTATTGGCACAGTGATGCTGATCCAACGAATTTTAAAACTTGCTGGAATAACGTGGCAAAGGCAATTAGATCCACAGCTCCCAACGTGCTTCTTGATTGGACATTTAATGCACACGGTTCCCCCTTCCCAGCAAGTGGAAATCCTTTTGATGCCTACCCTGGAGATGAGTATGTAGATATCATCGGTATTGATTCCTATGATCATTATCCTCCCAGTCATGATCAAGCTGCATGGGATAACCAGTGTAATACCAATAATGGATTATGTTATGTTATTAATTTTGCCCGTGAACATGGGAAGCTCTTCTCTGTCGCAGAATGGGGAGTTGCTGTTGGCAGTGCTGATGGTGGAGGAGATAATCCATTTTATATAGAGAAGATGTTTGAAACATTTATGGAAAATCGTGATATTCTTGCTTATGAAGCCTACTATAATGCGCCAATCTCTATAGAGCCAGGTAATGTCGGCTCAGGTATTTATCCAGCTGCAGGATCTGTTGATGCTCCTCAATCGTCAGCAAAATACCTTGAACTCTTTGGAAATAATAGCCCTGCGAATGGACTTGGCGGAGGAGTCGATTATAGTACCTGGGGAGCAGGTACTGGAGGGGGAGGAGGAACCGTTAGACCTTCTCCTACGCCAACCTCGATCCCTCTACCCTATTATCCTGAGATAAGTCCATGGGTATTTATTATTCCCGGGATCATTATTTTTTTGGCGGTTATGTTTCAATAAAAAACGTGTCGGGGTGCGGAGAGTCGAACTCCAGCCATACGGCCCCCAGCCGCACATTCTACCGTTAAACTACACCCCGTTAAAAAAAATCAAAATAGATAAATCTCTATCGCAAATCTATTTTGCTATCTTGTATTTTAGCATAGAATTGCTATTATTAGTATATAAATTATGGCAAGAAGCGCAGCAAATCCACAGAAGGGAAACGTAGTAGAACAAAAAAATGAAACCTCACAGAAGCTTGATTCAATCAAGATTGCGATGGATCAAATCGAAAAACAATATGGGCGTGGTGCAATCATGCGTTTTGGTGATTCTGCACAGAAGTTTGATATTTCGGTTATTTCAACAGGGATCTTGCCGTTAGATATTGCCCTCGGCGTTGGTGGGCTTCCACGAGGTCGTATCGTTGAAATTTATGGTCCTGAAGCTTCTGGAAAGACAACTGTTTGTCTCTCAACGATAGCGCAAGCACAAAAACATGGTGGCATTGCTGCTTTTATTGATGCTGAACATGCACTTGATCCTCTTCGAGCGCAAAAAATTGGTGTTAAGCTCGACGAACTGCTTATTTCGCAACCAGATACTGGAGAGCAAGCGCTCGAAATTGCAGAAAGCCTTGTTCGTTCAGGAGGTATTGATGTGCTTGTTATTGACTCTGTAGCGGCTCTGGTCCCACGAGCTGAGATCGAAGGGGAGATGGGAGATTCTGTGATGGGTCTGCAAGCACGATTGATGTCACAGGCACTGCGTAAATTGACGGGGGTTATTTCTAAGTCAAAAACGATTGTGATCTTTACCAACCAACTTCGTCAAAAAATTGGTGTCATGTTTGGTAACCCGGAGACGACCACCGGAGGAGTTGCTTTAAAGTTCTACGCGTCTGTTCGTATGGATATTCGTAAGATTGAAACACTCAAGGATAGTGAAAAAGTTTTTGGTTCACGTCACCGGGTGAAGGTTGTTAAAAATAAAATTGCAGCACCTTTTCGTCTTGCTGAGTTTGATATCCTTGAAGATGGTATTTCTCGTGAAGGAGGCATTGTGGACGTTGCGGTTGAAATGGGGATCATCGCAAAGAGTGGTGCTTTTTATCGCTACAATGAGCAACTGCTTGGACAAGGCAAAGCAGCAACCGTGCAGAAGTTAAAGGAAGAGCCTGAGTTGGCAAAAGAGATTGTCGCAAAAATTATGGCACAAAATAAAGATGGAAGAGCTCCTCTTGTCGTTGGAACAGAAGAATCTGAAGATGCTGAAGAAGAATAGTCTCCATGGAGGATTATAGAAAGTATTTACCACTCGCCTATCGTTACCTCACTATACGGAACCGTTCAGAAAAGGAAGTAAGAGATTACTTTACAAAAAAAGATATAACCTCAGAAATAGTTGATAAAATAATAGTCTCACTCTATGCTCAGAAATTCCTTAATGATGAGCTGTTTGCTCGCTCATGGATCAGAAGTCGCGCGAGATCAAAGCCAAAAGGGAGATATGCTCTTGAGATGGAACTCAAACAAAAAGGAATTTCCGCCGAAATCATTGAAAAAATTTTCGCAGAAAACCAAGAAGATCTCCCTGATGAATTAACTCAGGCAAAACAGCTTATTCAAAGAAAAATGGAAAAACTGAAGGAGAGTTCAAAGCAAGAAATCTATCAGAAGGTTGGGAGCTTCCTCTCACGCAGAGGTTTTAGTTGGGAAATAACGAAGAAAGCAATTGATAGTTATCTTTAAAGGTATGCATCAAGTCCACCCTTTGGTGCAAAAGCGCTCGCAAACGCAGTTCGTGTACATTCGAGCAACTCATCCGCTGTCAGTACCTTCTCATCTCTAAGCATTTTATATTGGTCACGAAGCCTTCCTCCTTCAAGCATCTCTGGCCAATCTGAGTTAATAGTGAATCTTACTCGGTTTTCAAGGAATGTTTTTAGGATAAACTTAAGCTCATCTTTATTTTCAATAGCTTTTGTCATAAGATTTGATACAGGACATACTTCAAGTACTGTGTTTTGTTTTACAAGCTCTTTCATTAGATCTGGATCATATGCTGCCCGAATACCATGCCCAATTCTCTGCGGCTGTAAAAATTCAAGGGCTTCCCACATGTCATTATCGAAGTCATCCTTAATATGTTCTCCTGAATGTGTTGTTATTTTTAATCCTGCGCGTCTTGCTTTTTGAATAAGCTCCTTATACTCTTTTAATTGAAAGCTCTTATGATTTGTTCCTCCTGAAAAATCAATACCAACAATCCCTCGTTTATGATATTTTATTGCCTTTTCTATAATAATTGCATTCTTTTCGAAAGGAAATTCACGAGCGAGACAAAAAATGATACCAGCAGAAAGTTTTGGGTATTCGAGTAATGCTCGTTCCATTCCTCTAATCATTGCTAGAATAATTAAATCTAGGTCATGCTCTCCATTATTATTATGCCTCATTGGATTATTACGAATTTCGATGAGTGTAATATTATTTCTTCTATAGGCGCTACTCATAATTTCATACATCGATCTTTCCAGTGCGTACGTCCCTGATCCAAGCTTATCCAATATTGGATGCATGATTTTTTTCAAATACGCTTCCAGAGTCATTTTCTTATTCTGTGAAAGACTTATATAGTCCACAAAATCAAAATAGTCTTTTCGAGGTAATTTTATTCCTTGGTCGTGGGCAATTTGCCAATAGGTCGCTGGACTAGTAGACGCAGAAATATGTGCATGAAGTTCGGCTAGAGGATATGTCGGAAAATTATCCATAGATAATTATAAGTCTAAATCCATTATTTGTCAAAACACGAGTATTGTTTTTCATTTTTTCGTATGCTAGTGTGGAAATATGGTACCTTGTCCCGCCAATGAAATTCAGACAGATTTTGGTTGCTTACCCAATGACCCTATTGGTTTTGCGCAACGTTTTTATGGGATAGGGCTTGGTTTTGTGGCAATGGCAGCACTGGTAGCGCTTATTTTGGGTGGGTACGCTATCCTTACCTCGAAAGGAAACCCTGCTCGGGTGAGTGTTGGGAAAAGTTATATTTTTTATGCCATTAGCGGTCTCCTGCTTGCTATTTTTGGCTTTGTGTTTATCGAAGTCGTGCTTATTGATATCTTGAAAGTACCTGGTTTTAGTTAATCGATCTATGAAAAAATTACTGCCCAATTTTCGTTTTTTTGTTCCGTTTATAGTTATAGCTGTCCTTTTTATTGGAGCTTTATCCTTTTCTTCTCCTGCTTATGCTGTCGATGAGGAGGTAAATCCTCAGCCAACAGGGGCTTATTGGGTCGTTGATCCAGAGGTAACCTTCATTGGAAAAAATGCTGCGAGAGCTGGAAACATGCTTGATTGGACCCTACAAAACTATAACTGGGTTTGTGTGACTGAAACGCAAGCTCCTACAGAAAACCAGGCACGTGTTTGTGATAATAGTGATAATCCACTTGCTCAATTCTGGTCACTCATTGTTATTAGTATTGTTGTGCCTTTACTCTTTTTTGTCATTCTTGCTACAGCGCTTGTCATCATCATTACTCGGGGGCGGAGTCTCACTATTATGCGGTTCATTCCTCGTTTTGTGGCTGTTATTTTGCTTATTGTCTTTTCCTATTCTATTTTACAGTTCTTTTATCAGTTTACTGATCTTATCCAAGGCTTCTTCCTAAAATCAGATGACCAAAGCGACCTCTCTTGTCCACCCAACTGTATCTCTCAAGCAGATTTATTGTATGTGGGATGGGATTATCGAAATTTTGTTGGCCTTAGGCTCTTAGGCGATTACAATGCTGAATCCGCTTTTATCTCTCTTTTATTAACAAAACTTACTGCTCTGACCTATTTTGTCATGGTTGGAATTTTACTCATGCGTAAGATTATTCTTTGGTTCTTTATTATTGTTTCACCAATTTTCCCATTGCTTCTTTTGTATTATCCTACTCGGAACACAGGGAAAATCTGGATTGGTGAATTCTTCCGATGGTTACTCTATGCACCACTGTTTGCTATATTCTTAAAAGGACTCGTCTCTATGTGGCGATGGCAAAGTGATAATGCAGGGGCTGCTGGACAGGGAGGCGGCGGTGTCCCGCTCATCTTTAATAATCCAGGTATCAATCAGGCTGATCAAATCATTTATCCAACAGCGGTCAATATCCTTCTTGGTGGTCCACAGCAGTTGGTAACGCCAACGAACAGTGTGAACCTAACTGAAACATTCGCGCTCTATGTGGTTGCGCTTATTATGTTATGGGTGGTTATTTTATTGCCATGGATCCTCTTGCAGATATTTCTTGATTATGCTGCTAATTTCGCTCCTGGTGATAGTGCCGTCATGAAAACCCTTGTTAATCTAGCAACGGCAAATAGAACTCCTATCACTCCTGGTGGGCAGCCTCCTGCACCAACTCCTCCTGGTGATGCCGGAATTGCCATGAGTATCCCTTTTGCAAAGAAATTTAATATTCCAAAGGGCTTGCAGCCAGCTGGTGAAGCAAAAGAGATTGTCTATGAAACTACCCCTGCGACAATGTCTGCAAGCCAGCCTCGTGTCATGCCTATTTCGCAAGCAAATGCACAAATATTAAATGTAGCAAATCTTTCTCTTCCTTCTATGCGTGATATTGCTAAATATGAAACGGCACTCTTATCAAAGGATGCAAGTCAACGTCAAGAAGTTACACAAGTACGAGAAAAACTTGAACGTATTGCCAATCCTATGGCAGTGACAGCAACAACAGATAGACAACAATATAATCAGCTCCGTGATCGATTACGTAAAGAGACTCAGCAAGGGAATAATATGGCAGCATCTATCTTGAATGCTGCAAGTACAATGTCGCAATCAATGGCAACCAATAGTCAAATTAAAAATGTGCTACAACAGATTGCAAATCCAGCTTCAGTAAATAATATTGTAGATCGAGAGCGGATGACAAAGCTTAATCAAATGCTTTCTAAGGAAAGTAAGGAGAATAACAATGCCCTTGCTTCGTCCATTTTGTCCGTAAATGAAAACACTTCGGCAAAAGAGGTAGAAAAAATCCGAGATACATTGATGCAGGCAAAACAGCAGGAGGTTGCGGTGAGTGTTATGAATACGATTTCAGGGGGACAGAAGCAACAAGTAAGTACAGCTCAAATGCAAACAGTCCTACAACAAATTGCCAATCCAGCCTCTATTACCAATGTTGCTGATCGGGAAAAAATGACTAAGCTTCATGATACCCTTTCTAAGGAAAGTAAAGAGAATAATAATCAGCTTGCAACCTCTATCCTTTCGGTTACCGATAAAACCTCAACAGTAGAGATTGAGAAGATTCAAAATCAGATTATGCAAGCCAAAGAGAACAGTGTTGCATCCTCTGTTTTGTCAACAATTGATTCGTCAGTCAAACAAGTGCAATCAACCGAGCAAGTGCGTAGTGTCCTTCAGCAAATTGCTAATCCAGCAGTGGCAGTCTCTCCTGTTGAAAAAGAGAGACTTACTAAACTTAAAGATTCATTGTCTAAAGCAAGTAAAGAAGGAAATGAGCTTGCAGGATCAATTCTTGGTATGACAGAAAAAACTTCAACTGCAGATATTGAGAAACTTCAAGAGAAAATTCTTCAGGCAAAAGAGAAGGGAGAGCCTATTGCGACCGAGCTTGCTAAGGTTGGAGAAACAGCTGCCCGAGTCTCTCTCCCCTCAGTTAATCGAGTGCAGAACGTTAGCCAACAGGATTACAAGGCCATTAAGGATATGTGGAAAGAGAATTACCAAAACCTTGAAGTACCAGAAGGCATGGCTGGTAATAGAAGTGAATGGATTCGTGATGATATCGCAAAGATAGATGAAATCGTCGGTATGCTTACCGCTGCTGATCCTGATGTCGTTAATCAAGGAATGCAAGAAGTCTCTGACATTCTTCCTTTTCTTCTTGTCGGAGGATTTTCTCAGACAGAAGTTGTCGGATATCTGAAGGCAAAACAAGATGCTGCCAAAGAGATATCCGTTGCACTTGTGCAAGATGAGGAAGAGAAAGTTACCGTCACGACGAGGAAAGCTGAAAATCAAGCAACCATGGCTGCTACTATGGATGAGCCCTCAGCAAGTAACTCAGCTTCAGTTGCAAGCGGTACCGAGGAAGGTGATGAGAGCTTGTTAGCAAGTGGTATAAGCAAAACAACCGTTGTTACTCCTACTATTTCAAATGACATTATGAACATCGTTGATTTAAAGATCCCGAAAATGCGTGATATTGCGCGGTATGAAACTCGTCTACTCTCACGAGATAAAACGCAGCAAGAGGGAGTTGCTAAAGCAAAGGAGATACTTACCCATATTGCAAATCCAATGCAACTAACAGCGAGTCCTGAACGAGAAAAATATGAAGCATTACGAGAACGCTTGGTGCTTGCTGGGCAAAAAGGAGATATCACCGCTGGTGCGATCCTTTCTGCAGCTCAGAATCTGAGTGGAGAAGTTGAAATGCTTGCACTAACACTCGCAGAACTAAAAAACGTACTCGTACAAATTGCTGATCCTACAAAAGTTCCTGTTGAGGCGGAGAGAGACTTCTATACACGGCTACACGAATTCCTTGTCAAAGAAAGCGAGTCGAAGAATGAACTTGCGACACAGGTTCTTGCAGTGAGTGATCAGACCTCCGTTGCCGATATTGAAACATTAAAAGGAAAACTTGCTTCTGAGAAACAACAAGGAAGTCCAATTGCTACACAGGTGGTAAATGTCCTTGATCAAGTAGTTACTCTTAAAGAGTTGCGAAAGGTGTTGGATCATATCAATCATCCCGAAAAACTTTCGTCTGATGCCGACAAAGCATACTTTACCAAATTACACGATGAACTAACAAAGGCAAGTACTGATGGAAATGCTACGGCCACCCAAGTATTGGTGGTAAAAGAAACGGCTCCTGCTCAAGACATACAAAAGCTTTTTGATCAACTGCAAGAAGCAAAGAAAAATAATGATCCTATCGCGGCAAAAGTTCTTGGTAGTATGGGGAGTGCCCTTCTCACCTCGGTAAACACAACACAACAAGTTAATAATGAAGAATACACAGAAGTAAAGAAGATGTGGGAAGAAAACTATCAAAAACTGCTTGTTCCTCAAGGTTATACAGAAGATGATAAGGGAAGAATGGATTGGATAAAAGCCGATATGCAGCAAATGACTGATACGGTTAACTTACTGGTTTCACCCGAGAAAGAAAAGAAAGAAGAAGGGATGAAAAAAGTAACCGATATTCTACCATTCCTGTTGCTGGGCGGCTTCTCTTTCAATGAAATTATTGCTTATTTACAAACAAAACGTGAAGCAGCAGAAACAGTACTCAAAGCAATGACCAACGAGGAAGAACAAAAAATAAGCGTTCCTGCTCAGCAAGGCACAAAAGAGCAAAAAGAAATGAAAAGTGAAGAGTAAAAAGGCCTTGCCCTTTTTCTGAAATTAGTATTTAATAGTACTAGTACTGCCTATGTTTGGAGGAATTTTCAATCAAAAAAAAGGGAAAGATGATCCATCTGCTGATTCAACAGCGGCAGCTCCAGTGGATCAATCTCAACAGCCAGTAGCACCGCCTTCTGCTGCACCTACGGCATCACCTTCACAGGCGCAAACCCCAGTTGTTTCGTCCTCAACAAGTGCAAGCGATCCCACATCTCCGTCCGCTACTGATCCTACTGTAACGAGCGATCCTACCATAGTACCTACAACTGATCCTGCGGCAGTAACTACTCCTGTCTCAACCTCCAATGTGGATACTGGGACTCCCGTTACGTCGGATGTCTCAGCGCTTAGTCACTTAGATCCACGTACTTCACAAGTACTGACACATGCGCAGGAAGAGACAAAAAGGATCAAACAACAGTTTATAGAGCCTGATCAATTGCTTATTGGATTGCTTTACGATCAGCAGATTTACCAGTTACTAGCTGATTTTCAACAAGATGGGGGGGCATTATCAAAAGAAGTACAAGCTGCCGAAAAAATGGGTACGTTTAAAGAACAACCAGTTCTGAGCAAAACTGCTCAAGAAGTTTTTGATCAGGCATATCGCGATGCAAAGATGCGTGGGTCAAATTTTATTTCTCCTGAAGATCTTTTGATTGTGCTTTCTTCTCCCACCTATACGACAGGAGCTTATTTGCAAAAGAAGGGGCTCAAAAAAGAAGCTATTGTTGATAAGCTATCAAAAAATCCAAAAGCAAACTATAGTCACAAGACCATTCTTGAAAAATATGGTCTTGATTTGACAGAAGAGGCTCGAGCCGGACGGCTTGATCCTGTTGCTGGACGCGAAAAGGAAGTCGACCGTATTGTCCACATCCTTCTTCGAAGAACCAAAAATAACCCAATCATTATTGGTGAGACGGGTGTTGGAAAGACTGCTATTGTTGAAGGGCTCGCTCAAATGATTGTAAATGGGAAAATACCAAAAGATTTGCAAGACAAACGAATTTTTCAACTTGATGTAGCTTCCCTTGTTGCTGGCGCAAGTCACCGGGGAGAGTTTGAAGAAAGACTTCGAGGAGTAATTAACGAAGTGCTTGGTGCAAATAATAAAATCGTTCTCTTCATTGATGAAATTCATACCTTGATGGGTGCTGGTGGTGACGAAGGTATGAGTGCTGCCAATATCATCAAGCCACATCTGGCTCGTGGACATTTTCAATTAATTGGAGCGACCACGACGACTGAGTATCGTAAAAATTTTGAAAAAGATAAAGCTTTTGAGCGACGCTTCCAGCCAGTAACTGCTGAAGAACCAAGTGAAGAAAATGCCGTTGAGATGCTCAAAGTTATCCGTCCTAAATATGAGAAATTCCATCATGTAACCATCCCTGACGATGCGCTTAAGGAATGTGTCAAGCTTTCTAAGAAATATATCGGTGAGCGATATCTCCCTGACAAAGCGGTCGATTTACTTGATGAAGCCTCTTCTGAAGTCAAATTGCAAATGGATGGAGGGAAACGTGGTGATAATCAAATCAAAAAGTCAGATATCGAAAAAGTGGTGAGTGCATGGACAGGTATCCCGATTACCAAACTTACTGAAGATGAAAGTGAAAAATTGCTCAAACTTGAGGACCGTATTCACCAACGATTGATTGATCAAGAAGAAGCGGTAAGTGCCGTCTCTGAAGCTGTCAGACGTGGTCGAATTGGTCTTGCTTCTGGTAAGCGGCCAATTGCTTCGTTTATCTTCCTTGGACCTACTGGTGTTGGTAAAACAGAACTTGCCAAGACCTTAGCTGAATTACTTTTTGGACGTGATGATGCGATGGCTCGGCTTGATATGTCTGAGTACATGGAAAAACACGAAGTCGCCAAACTTATTGGTGCTCCTCCCGGATATGTCGGTTATGAAGAAGGTGGGGTACTGACTGAAGCTGTCCGAAAGAAACCCTATTCAATTGTGCTTATGGACGAAATCGAAAAAGCACATCCTGATGTCTTCAATATCCTCTTGCAACTTCTTGAGGATGGTCGATTGACAGATAACAAAGGGAATACTATTTCCTTCAAAAATACCATTGTGATTTGTACTTCCAACATTGGAAGTTCACTCATTCAGCAACAACTCAGTGCAATTGATGCACAAGCAAAGCCAACAGCAGAACAGCTCAACAAACAGTTTACGGATCTACAAAAAATCGTAAAAGAAGAGCTGACGAAGTTCCTTCGTCCTGAGGTGCTGAATCGTTTTGATGAGGTAGTTATCTTTAAGCCACTTCGACCAGAGCATATGGCAGGCATTGTCCGTCTCGAAATTGCAAAGACAGCAAAGCTTTTAAAAGAAGAAGGGTATACTCTCCAGATTACCGAAAAAGCAGTGGCACAGCTTGCTAAGGATGGCTATGATCCTGTCTATGGGGCACGTCCACTTCGCCGTCTGATTCAAACTGCCATAGAGAATCCAATTGCGCTTGCTATTATTGGGAAGAAATTTGTTGTTGGAGATACGATCGTTATCGATTACAGTACTGATACCAACGAGTTTGTTTTCGTCAAAGATACTTCTTCAGAGACGGCAATTGTACTAACTGATGAACAATTCAAAGAAGTCCTTCAAAAAGTTGCCCAGCCTGAAAGTATTACGGATGCAGAAGAAAAAATGAAATTTAGTGCACTCCATGATAAATGTGTTCAAGCAAGTACTGGAGGCAACGGGACAGCTACAGCAATTTTGTCAGTAAATTCAACCTCTTCAACCACTGAGATTCAAAAGATTCGTAAAGATCTTGAAGATGCAAAGAAGAAAGGGGATGCTTTTGCGATTGAATTGTTGGATTTGGCAAATAGTGTTGCAAAGCAAATCCAAACAGCGACAACCTTTAAGAAAGTGTTGTTACAGATTATTAATCCAGCTACCGTTACCTCTCCGGTAGAAAAAGAAAAGTTTGTTGCACTTCATGAGCGACTGCTTGCCGAACAGCAACAGCAAAATCAACTTGCAGTGAGCATCATGGCGGTAAATGATGCCACTCCACCACAGATAATTGAGACACTGATGCATGATTTGGAGCAAGCAAAAAATCAGGGGAGTGAATTCGCGACAGATGTGCTTGCAGCTGTCAATGCAATGGTAGCGGACTCAGCTCAGTCAAAAACAGCCAATCCTGGTTCTCAATACAAAAAAATCTTTAGGCAACTAAGTAATCCACTCTATCTGGCCTCTCCTGAGAATAAAGCGAAGTTTAGCCAGCTTAATGAGAAAATTACGGAAGCCAGCAAACAAAATCATCAACTTGCAGCTGCAATATTGGCCATTACTGATATTACTTCAGATGCAGATATTCAAGATGTATATAACAAACTAGAATTGGCAAAGAAAAACGGAGATCCATTGGCAATAGAAATCCTTACAGCAGTTGCGGAGGAACTAAAGAATGCTGATGTCAATGATCTTCGCCAAACACTGAACCTGTTGATTAATCCGATAGCAGCAGCATCAGAGGCAGAAAGAACACAATACACGGACTTGCAGGCAAAGATATCCCATGAAGCCGAAAATAGCAATAAGCTTGCGGCTATGGTGCTTGCTATAACCGAGGCTACGACCAATGAAGAGCTTACACAGCTTAAACAACAATTGGAGCAAGCAAAAATACAGAATGATATGGTAGGGTTGCTCATCCTTGATGCAGTTGCAGGTACATTTGGGAGGACAGAGGCTCCAGCGGTTGCTGCCCCGATTGCTCCCGCTTCGGTAAACCCAGCACCTTTTGAGCAAATTGCTCAGCAACCAGCAATGGTGAACCCAATTATTCAAATTCCTACTGTTGTGACGGTTGACTCATTGGCGGCATCTGGGACAGTCCCACAGATGCCAGCCATGCCAGAGCAGCCAACAACGCCAGTGTTCCAACCACCGGTTGCTACTCCATTTCAACAACCACAGCAAGCAGCTCCTGCTGTTACTCCCGTTGACATCAACGGAGCAGCATTACAGCCGCAGCAATAGTCTATGGCTTGACAGACGCAGACGGTTCTCGTAGGCTTAAGATATGTCAGAACATTCAGTGCTTCCTCCAGAGGCTCTTCCGGAGCAGCTTCGTAAAAAAACAAACCTGCATATCCCCATAATACTTATTACCTTTTTTATCCTGCTTGGTGTATTTTTTTATTTTTCTTATTTTACAAACAATACTTCCCCCTTAAGTCCTTCTCCGACAATTGGTCCTTCCGAAATGCCTGACCAAAATGCAGTAGTCAATATTGTTCCATCATCAACTAAAGAAAATACCGCTATCGCGGGACAACTTGTCATTCGGGTAAAGGAGAGTGTTACTGAAGCGCAATTGACTGATTTGCTGACAAGATACAATGCCAAGATTGAGAAAAAAATTCCAGCCCTCTCCACCTATGTCATTTCCGTTCCAGAAGAACAAGAGACAATGCTTGAGGATGCACTTCTTGCGTCGGAATTACTTGCTTATGTAGAGCAAAATTATCGACAACAGATTCAGATGATCCCCAATGATACCTATTTTAGAAATCAATGGGGGTTACTGAATACTGCCCAAACAATAAAGGGGAAAAGTGGTCTCGCTCATGCCGATGTCCAAATTACTGCTGCTTGGGATGTGAGTCAAGGAGAGGGGATTAAGATTGCTGTACTTGATACGGGCATTGATCTGACGCACCCAGACATTGCCTCACAAGTGATTGCTCAGAAGAATTTTATTACCAATACGGTTGACGATAAATATGGTCATGGGACACATGTCGCAGGGGTTATTGCTGCTAAGACAAATAACGAGCGAGGTATTGCCGGCGCTTGTCCTCGTTGTCAATTACTGATTGCAAAGACAGTCGGAGACGATGGCATGAGTGATACGGCAGTCGTTGCGGAAGGTATTATTTGGGCTGTCGATAATGGTGCACATATTATTAACATTAGCCTTGGTGGTAATGATTTTACCCAAGTACAGTCCGATGCAGTAGCCTATGCTTGGGAAAAGGGATCGCTCGTTGTTGCTGCGGTGGGTAATCAGGGAAATACTACCAAATTTTATCCGGGAGCATTAACCAATGTTATGTCTGTTGCTGCAACCAATAATCTTGATCAAAAAGCAATTTTTTCCAATCATGGTTCATGGGTTCAAATATCCGCACCTGGAGAAAATAGTTATTCGACTTTCCCCACGCACGCCTTTGGTATGCAAAATGTTTTGTCTCTTCAAACAAACTATGATTATCTTTCCGGGACATCAATGGCCGCACCTCTTGTAAGTGGCATTGCTGCATTGGTATGGGATTCCGCTTATGGTGGATCCAATACCCACGTTGTGCAGCGGTTATACGCGACGGCTGATCACATTGAAGGAACAGGAACGTTTTGGCAAGCAGGACGGATAAACGCCGCAAAAGCAGTAGGCTACAGTGATCCATCTCCTTCAACAACAGAAGCCTCAGCAACTCCTACGAGTTTTATGTATTGCCTTGGGGGATGTCTAACGCTTACTACCCATCCTCCATCCTTAACCCCCACAGCTCCAATAGAAGATGCTTCACTTTCACCTGTCGTGTCTCTCCAAACAGTATCTCCTTCAGATGTTATGACGGTCATTCCTTCTGATCATCCCAACAAAACTATGCAATCAGATGGGCAAGAAAGTCAAAAAGGATTAGTCTATAAACTTTTGTCGCTTATTCTATCGTTTTTACAGAAGCTATTTTCTCTGCTTGGATACTAGTACTGGTTCGTTAGGTTGTATTTTGCACCCATACTTTTTATACTAAGAACAACACGCTGCCCTATGAAACAATATACTTTTCTTCCTTTTCATTTTTTACATTTTTGGTATGTAGAAGCTCCTGTTGGATTGTTTGTCTTTTTGCGGTCAGTGAATGATGCGTTTTTACGAATATTTTCTTTACCGCTCTTTATTAAAACGTTTTTCAAACCTTTGAAAAATGAATATCGTGAAGGCCTCGTAGGTTTCTCAAGAGCCATGGGAATTACCCTCAAAACAATGCTTATTCCAATTGAAGTTGTTCTGTTCTTGATGCTCCTTACTTTTGAAGCAATTATCTTTGTCAGCTTTCTTGCCTTTCCTATTTTGACACTAGCGTTATTATTTTTATAACAATGATGGTTCTTTACTCAAAATTATATAAATGGTACAGAAATGCTTTGCTTCGGAGTATCCGATTACTTATCTTTTTCTTGTTAGTCTACATTCTTTATTATAATCTAACCAATGGTCTCTCTCCTGTTCTCCCACAATTCTTCTTTAATATTTTTGTCATGATTGAACTGTTTTTCCATTATAAAGTGAGCAGGGTTTTACCAGCAATTCCTGTGGAAAAAAACGATGGTAAAAAAATCTATGATTCATTTACGTTACAAGCAGTTGATGGCTTTGCTACAGGTCAGACAACAACCCAGATTCTTCAGAAGCTTATTAAATATCCGCAAATAAAAGCAATTATGCAGAAAACGACAATTACGCATACAGATCTGCCTTTGGAACCGTTAAAAAGTGAGACATTAGCACAAAGTGCTTTTGATACAGCAAAAACATTTCGTGGTAACTATGTAACAACGATTGATATTTTCCTTGCGTATCTGCTTATGATTGAAAAAGATACCAAGCTATTATTTGCCAAGCAGTTAAAAACCCAGGATTTGGTGAGTATTGTTACTTGGGCACGCGTAGCTTTCCCTCAAGAAGAAAATCCGAAGAAAATACAAATACATATTGAAGGGGGAGGGTTTGGTGACGCATTAGTTGATGGCTGGACTCCCGAAACCCAAAAATATACAGCAGACTTTACCTCGCTCGCAACTCGTGGAGAACCGTTTATCAAAGGGCGTGAGGCTGAATTCAAAACGATGCTTGAGAGTATTCTCAGACTTGAAAGTAATAATGTACTGCTTGTTGGCGAAAGTGGCGTCGGAAAAGAACATCTGATTCGAGCTTTGGCGTATCATAGTTTTGAGGGTAATCTTGGTGGTGGCCTCAATTATAAGAAGTTTTATCAACTGCTTGTCGGTGCGCTCACTGCTGGAGCTTCCACCAGGAGTGATTTGGAAGTACGTCTACAGGCTATTATTGGCGAGCTTTCACATGCCAGTGATGTGGTGCTTTATATTCCAGAATTTCAAAATATCGTCGGCGCAACTTCCTATAATCTTGATCTTTCAGGGGCTATTCTCCCTTACCTCCAGTCGGGCAATATGCCAATTATTGCAACCATGACAACTGGTAGCTATAAGGCCTATATGGATAGGAATCCTTTAAAGGAAGCCTTTACCATTATACCGATGAAGGAGCCTGACAAAGAAGCAACAATGCAGATGGTACTTGCTGAAGCAAGTGTCATTGAAAAAAAATACAAAGTAATCCTTAGTTATCGGGCAATTGTTGCATCGGTTGAGCTTGCCGATCGATTCCTACAGGATCAAGTGCTTCCGGGAAGTGCAATTGCACTCCTTGGCACAGTGGCAAATACGGTCTCGCTCTCTGACAATGCAGATACTTTCGAAAAAACGCACCATAAAATCGTACTTGAGAAAGATGTTATTACAAAAGTTGAACAAACAGTCCATGTAGCCATAGCCGCACCCTCTCAATCAGAAATTAATACCCTTCTGCATCTTGAAGAAAAGATTCATGAACGGCTTATTGATCAAGAGTATGCAGTAACCGCTATTGCTGAAGCAATGCGTCGTATACGCTCTGGTGTCATGACCTCAGAGCGGCCAATATCGTTCCTTTTTCTGGGGCCAACTGGTGTAGGAAAGACAGAAACAGCCAAAGCGCTTGCAAGTTACTACTTTGGTGGAGAGAAAAACATGATTCGTTTTGATATGAGTGAGTATACTGATGAAGCAGGCTTGCTAAGGCTTCTCGGTTCACCTCCTGGTAAAGGAAGCGAACGAGGCCTGTTAACAGAGCAAATACGTGATAATCCCGCCTCACTTATCTTGCTTGATGAGTTTGAGAAAGCACATCCGGCAATTCATAACCTCTTTTTACAGATACTTGATGATGGCCGTTTGACTGACAACAAAGGTGAGACAGTATCTTTTCGTAACGCTATTATTATTGCCACTTCCAACGCTGGCTCAGAATTTATCCGTGAGGAGTTAAGTCACGGCACGACTTTTAATAAGGCTTTTCATCAGAAATTAGTACAGTATTTACAAACAAAAGGGATTTTCAAACCTGAGCTTCTCAATCGGTTTGATGATGTGGTTACCTTTAAACCACTTGGTCCCGAGCAAATAACAAAAGTCGTTCATTTGATGCTGAATGAACTGATAAAGCATTTGGCAGAGCAAGATGTTGCGGTCACTTTTGATGAGGCGGTTATTGAAAAGATAGTTTCCGAAGGATTTGATAAGGATTTTGGTGCGAGACCACTTCGGCGGTATATTCAGGACAATATCGAGGATCTTCTTGCGCAACATACACTAACCAAGGATATTACTCGTGGAAAGAAAGTTAATTTCTTTTTGAATGGGACAGGTGCTTTGGATATCTCTGTGGAGTAGATTATAAAGAAATCCTAAAGAGGCTGTTAAGAGTACCCTATTCGTAGCTTCGACTCAGTACGTTTATTTTCCTCTATAAATTTTTGTGCAGTTTTTTCAGCTTTTTTCACAAGCTTAATAACTTCCTCATATTTTTCTTTTGTATCTTGTTGCATTTTAGTTTTCATCTTATTTATATCTTACAAGCACCTCTTTCTTCAGTCAATGCTCCAGTTGTACTTAGTATGTAAGAATTTCTTAAATTCTTCTAAGCCCCATGCTCCAGAAATTTGTACATTAGTCTTTATTGCCGTAGTAATTTTATCAAGCTGTTCTGATGTCATCTGATCATGACGAGAAAGGAGCTCTATAATAGTGTTTGTTATTTCGAAAGAAGTGCTTCGACAAAAGGCATAAAGGAGCGAGTCAATTGCCTTACTTCGATATACTTCATTTTTTAAACACACCTGAGCGATCGCTAGAACAAGTTCTTTACTGTTGTCCTTGGGAAAATAATTTGATGGATATTCCTTATATTGTAAAGCATGATATTTGTTAATAAAGCCATAAGGGTTGAGATCTTGTAGCTTTATGGGAAAAATTTTCTTTTTCATACCTACTGCGACTCCTGTTTCTTGATCAGTAAAGTCAGAGGTTTTGAATTTATCAGAAAGTAGCGGAATAAAGAGATCGGTACTCTCAATTGCTTTTAATATTTCTTCCTCAAAAATAGACGATGGCGGAATATCGTCGTGTGCAATAAAAGTTTCATAGCCACAATAATTGTTAAGGTAGTATTTAAACCTTCCTCCAATAATTTTTTGCTTAGACGAGTAACTGATAAAGACCTTAATGCGGTTCATAAAACAAATTTATATTATTCTACTAAAAAGAGAAAGTATTTACTATATCTTTTATAACAAACCCTTAAGATGCACTGCTTGAAGGTTTTCCCTCATTCTGGTATACTTACCCATATGCCAGCGATACAACGTAGTGAATTTGCATTAGCTCTAAATCAAGTCGCTTCAGAAAGAGGAGTTGACGTCAAAGTCGTTCTTGAAACAGTCAAATCTCTGGAAGCGCAGCTTGTCATGCGCAATTA
>ERZ1292645.321-Hain-H14-02um-R2-321-length-18202-cov-9_pt1 | contig 18202 bp, 19 predicted proteins | sample MGYA00564401_ERZ1292645 | MGnify/ENA primary metagenome ERZ1292645 (study PRJEB36523, sample SAMEA6512644) | groundwater metagenome | collected 2019-01-09 | study: AquaDiva: Metagenomics assemblies of 32 groundwater samples | reverse complement strand
CTCCCTCATCTGCGTAAACGGATGCCACAGATATTTTTTGTCTAAAACTTTGAGCCTGCTATTTTCCGCCATAGCAATCAATCTTTTACGCGCTCTCTATAAAAATACTGTCAGGGTCTTCCAGATAACCAATTATCTTGTTTAAAAACTGGGCTGCCTCTGCCCCGTCAATGACCCTGTGGTCAAAGGTGAGGGAAAGGGAGATAATCTTTCTTATTACAATCTGGCCATCCTTTACCCATGGCCTGTCTGAAATCTTTCCTGTGCCGAGGATTGCCACATCCGGATAGTTTATGATAGGCGTTGCATAAGTGCCGCCGAATGAACCAAAGTTGGAGATTGTAAATGTGCTTCCCTTAAGCTCCTCAAGTTTTATCTTTCTTTCCTTTGCCTTCTCGCTCAGTTCCTGAAGCTCCTTTGCCAGTTCCAGGATTGTCTTTTTGTCCACATCCTTTACAACAGGCACCATAAGTCCTTCCGATGTATCAACAGCAACGCCGATATTGTAATATTTTTTAACTACTATCTCCTCGCCTGCCTCATCAACAGACGCATTGAGCATAGGGTGTTCTTTCAGGGCATGCTGAACAGCCTTCATTAAAAACGGCAGGAATGTAAGCCTTATCCCCTTTGACAGGGCAGTCTTTTTTTCCTTTTCCCTCAACCTCCAGAGCGCCGATACATCCGCATCATCCATGCCGGTAACAAATGCGGCTGTGCGCATGCTTGCCAGAAGATTCTTTGCAATGCTCCGCCTTAAGCCTTTTATTGTAACCCTTTCAACAGAACCATACTGGTCTTTTGTTATATCCTTGCCCCCGCCTGATGCCTTTACTACATCTTCCTCTGTTATCCTTCCCATTAAACCAGTGCTTTTTACCTTTTCAATATCTACGCCAAGCCTTTTTGCAAGGCTTCTAACAGCAGGTGTTGCCAAAATATCTTCTGCCTCCGGCAGGCGGCCAACTACACCAAAAGATTTCTTCTCTTCTTTCTTTTCCTCTAAACTTTCTGCGATGGTAAGCAGGACATCGCCCACCTTTGCAATCTCGCCTTCCAGTTTGCGTATCTTCTGCACAAAACCCTTTTTGGGCGAAGGCACTTCAACAACAGCCTTATCCGTCTCAACCTCAAGAATAGCCTGATGCTCATTAACAGAATCGCCTTCTTTAACAAGCCACCGCCGTATCTCACCTTCTGTTATTCCTTCGCCTAAGTCTGGCAAAACAAAATCAAAAGACATAATACCTCCTACATCCCGCCTTTATCATAGGCGTATCCCATCTTGGCCTTCAACATGCCGTCAAATCTCACGAGGCTTTTATATATCGCGCCTGCAATTGCATCATGGGTTTGCGGCAATGTCAACTTTTTTTCATCCCTTGCATTTGATATAAACCCCACCTCTACAAGCACTGCCGGCATTGCAGCGCCGGCAAGCACAATAAAAGGGGCCTGCTTTATACCGCGGTTTTCCACCTTAAGTGTACGGCAGAGGCTTTCCTGAAGCATCTCTGCCAGTTGGCCGCTTTCATTTAAAAACTCTGTCTGCGCCATATCCATCAAGATAGTCTTCAGGTCATCGGCCCCTTTGCCGTCTTTTTTATCTCTGGCAGATATTGCAGCATTCTCAAAATCAGCCGCCCGTTTTGCATCTTCATCGGATGCGCCAAAACTTAAGAAATATGTTTCAACACCGGATGCCCCTTTTCTATATGCTGCATTGGCATGGATGCTTATAAAAAGGTCTGCCTTATTTTTATTTGCAATTGCAGTCCTTTGTTCCAGAGGGATAAAAGTATCGTCTGATCTTGTAAGTATTACCCTGCCTCCCATCTTTCGTGAAATGAGTTTTTCAAGTTTTTTTGCAATCTGAAGGTTTATGTCCTTTTCCTTTATCCCGGAAGGCCCAATGGCCCCCGTGTCTTCTCCCCCGTGTCCCGGATCAATGACAATGGTTTTTAATGCACCAGCCTTATTTATGTTCCGCGTTTCGACAAAAAACGCGCTGGCTAAAGAGGCGGTTACAAGATGCGAGATGCAGACTGCAAACAAAAAACCGGCAATCTTAAATTTATAATTTGTATTTTGTATCTTCATTTTTTCATTTAAGATATTCTTACAAGGGATTAACAAATAATTATACAGTTTCTCGACTTTATCAGAATTTTTTTACCAACTCAAGCAGATTATAAATTCAAATGACACAGAAAATACTTCCACTTGATATTTCCCCCGATTCTGTGGCAATATTTACGCATAGCCTACAGAGGAGGTGATAAAGATGTGTCAAACATGCGGATGTTCAGCATGCGCCAAATGTGGCAAACCGATCAAGAACGGCGTATGTAGCGGTTGCAACAAGAAGTCAACAGAATGCACATGCAAATAAAAAAGGACCCCCTTGTTAAAGTTTTGCCAACAAGGGGGTCCTTTTTTATACCTGTTTTAGTTCCACCGGGTATCCGGCGTCTGCCCATGGATTAAATCCACCTATAAGAGGCCGTACATTCTTAAACCCTTTACTCATCAATATTTGTGCCGCACGGGCGCTTGAGTGCTCATCTGTTCAGGTGCAGTATGTAATTATCTCTTTGCCCTCAGGAATTTTTATAGGATCTTTTTCTAATTCGTTGAGGGTTATACGCACTGCCCCTTGTATCTTTTTGTTGCTTGAGTTATAAGCACCCTCTGCCCGGACATCTATAATTACCAAATCCTCTTTTTTATCCATCTTTGTTTTAAGCTCTTCTTTTGTTATCTTCAATATGGACATAGTGCCTCCTTTTTACTGCTGGTTTAGTCTTTTTTGGGCAATTGACCAGTCAATGTTCTTCATAAATGCGTCAATATAAGGCGGCCTTTTAACGCCGTAGTCTATTACATAGGCGTGTTCATAAACGTCCATCACAAGCACAGGCGTAACGCACATAGGCACATTGAAATGATGGGTATCAAGACAGTAATTGTGGAGTTTTGAATCATAAAGGCAGAGGCCAAGAATTACCCACCCTCTTGCAGCCATGCCGCATGCCTTAAAATCCTCCTGCCATTTTTCAAATGACCCGAAATCTCTGGCTATCATGTCCGCAAGCTTGCCGCCCGGCTTCTTTTCGCTTTTGACGTTTAGGTTTTCAAAATACAGTTCGTGCAAGATAACGCCGTTCAGCGCAAATGTCTCATCTGCCTTCAGCGCCCTGAACTCGCTGTAAATCTGATTTGCCTTGCTTCTGTCTGATGCCTTGAGTTTTTCCTCAATCTCGTTGAGTTTATTTACATACCCTGCGTAGAGTATGTCCCTGTGCTGTGATATCTGATTATCAGATATGCCGTCCAGCCCCTTGATTTCAAATCTTTTCACCTGATGTGCCATTGTCATGCACCTCCTTTTGAGAAATTGATTAAATCATAGCAGACGAAGATTAGTCTGTCAACCGGGATTAAAAGATCTCTGCGGCTCTATGATTACCTTTATGGAATCCTGCGCCTTTGCAGCGAGCTGAAATCCTTTGCCTGCATCCTTGAGGCTTAATCGGTGGGTAATCATGTCTTTAAGATTGACGCGGCAGTTTGCTATGAGTTCTATTGACTGCTCAATATCAAACTGGCTTGCCGCATAGGATGTTGTGAGTGTTACTTCGTTCCGCCAGATGTCCCAGAGCGGGATTGGAATTTTCACATCAGGGTTTGTCGGCGCAAAGAAAAGGACTGTTCCGCCCCTGTCAACAGATTGCAGACCTTGCTGGATTGCGGTCTCTGCTGCTGTGCATATGATAACAAGGTCTGCCAGCATGCCCTTATTTATCTCTTTCAGTTTTTTCGGCACATCATCTCTTGCGCTTATTACCTCATCTGCGCCAAATCTTTTAGCAGCATTCAGACGATATTCACTTACATCTGTTGCTGTAATCTTTCCTGCGCCAAGCGCCTTTGCAAGCTGGATGTGAAGAAGCCCTGACATACCACTGCCGACGACAAGGACCTTTTGTCCGGACTGAAGACGAGAGAGTTTTAACCCGCGAAGACAGCACGCAAGCGGCTCTATGAATGTGCCTTCTTCATAGGACATTTCCCGAGGCAATACAAATGTCCCCCGATCAACATTTATCTTTGGCACACGGATATATTCAGCAAAACCGCCAGGGTCAAAGTTTGTGGTTCTGAGTGTATCGCAGGCAGATGTGTGGCCTGTGAGGCAATAGTGGCATGTGTTGCAGGAGACATGATGAGAGACAAAGACCCTGTCCCCTTTTTTATATTTATCTATGCCTTTGCCGACCTCAACAATATCTCCCGCAATTTCGTGGCCTAAAACAAGAGGCGCCTTTTTTATGCGGTACCACTCCATGACATCACTGCCGCATATGCCGCTTGCAATTACCTTTACAAGGAGTTCTCCTTCCTGAATCTGCGGGACAGGCCTCTCTTCAAGCCTTACATCGTTATTATTGTAATATACTGCAACGCGCATCAGATTTATCTCTTCTTTCTTTTCCCTTTCTCCTTGTTTGTAATTGCCGCCTTTATAAATTCCTCAAACAACGGGTGCGGCTGCATTGGCCTGCTCTTAAATTCAGGATGAAACTGGCAGCCCAGAAACCAGGGGTGATTTTTATATTCCATAATCTCTACAAGGCTGCCGTCAGGGGAGAGGCCGCTGAATATAACCCCCGCCTTTTCCATCGCATCCCGATAATCATTATTAACCTCATATCTGTGCCTGTGCCTCTCGCTTATATCCAGTTTCCCGTATGCCCTGAAGGCAAGGGTGTTTTTCTTCAATACACACGGATATGCCCCAAGCCTCATTGTCCCGCCCTTTGATGTAACACCCCTCTGCTCTAACATCATGTCAATTACACGATTAGACGTATCAGGATTGAATTCACTGGAATTGGCGTCTTTCAGGCCGCAGAGGTTTCTTGCTATCTCTATTGCGGCCACCTGCATACCGAGGCATATGCCGAAGAATGGGATCTTTTTTTCCCTCGCATACTGAATGGCAAGGATCTTTCCCTCTATGCCCCTGCTTCCAAAACCGCCGGGGACAAGAACAGCATCAATGTTTTTAAGCAGGGCTTTTGGGCTGTTCTTTTCCACATCTTCCGAATCTATGTATATCAGACTAACACTGGAATTATTTGCAATCCCGCCGTGCACCAGCGCCTCATGGAGGCTTTTGTAAGAGTCCTGAAGATCTATATACTTCCCCACTATGCCTATTATTGCCTCATGTTTAGGGTTCTTTCTCTTCCTTGCTATTCTCTCCCATTGCTCAAGTTTCGGCGACCCTGTCCAGATATTTAACAACTTTACAATCTTTTCATCAAGCCCCTCGTTATGGAAGACAAGCGGCACCTCGTATATGCAGTCAACATCCATTGCAGTTATGACCGCATCCCTGTCAACATTGCAGAATAGGGCAACCTTTGCCTTTAGTTCCGGGGAAAGATTGCGGCTTGTGCGGCAGAGGAGGATGTCAGGCTGAATACCTATCTCCCTTAATTTGTTTACGCTGTGCTGAGTCGGTTTTGTCTTTAATTCGCCTGCTGTATGGATAAAAGGTATCAGGGTAAGATGGATATACAGGCAATTTTCCTTGCCGAGATCAAACCTCAACTGCCTTATTGCCTCAAGAAACGGAAGGCTCTCAATATCGCCTACTGTTCCGCCTATCTCAACTATGACAACATCAACATTGTCAACAACCTTCAGGATATTGCCTTTTATCTCATCTGTTATGTGCGGGATTATCTGAACTGTGCCGCCAAGATAATCGCCTCTTCTTTCCTTTGCTATGACAGAATCATAAACCTGTCCTGTTGTAAAATTATTTCTTTTTGACATCCTGGCAGTTGTGAACCTTTCGTAATGCCCCAAATCTAAATCTGCCTCTGCTCCGTCATCCGTAACATAGACCTCGCCGTGCTGGAACGGGCTCATTGTGCCAGGATCAACATTTATATACGGGTCAAGTTTTTGAAGGGTTATAGTTAAACCCCTGCTTTCAAGCAAGGCGCCAATTGACGCAGAGGCAATGCCCTTGCCGAGCGATGAAACAACGCCGCCTGTTACAAATATGAATTTGGTTTTGATATGCTTTTTAGGTTCGGCCATGGTTTTTTATTACTATCTTTCTTACCCTCTCCATATCTTCCTCTGTATCCACACCTATTGAATCATGTTCTGTTTCAACAACCTTTATCTTATAACCATTTTCCAGAACTCTCAACTGCTCAAGTTTTTCCGCCTCTTCCAGGGATGTTGGCTGCATTTTTGCAAATTTCAGCAAAAAATATTTTCGGTAAACATATAGTCCGATATGCTTGTAGTGAATACTTTTTTTCTGGCCACTGGCCACTGGCCACTGTTCACTGTTTCTAACATACGGTACAGGCAGCCTGGAAAAATAAAGGGCAAAATCGTTTTTATCAGTCACAACCTTTACAACATTCGGATTGTTCAATTCTGCTTCATCTCTTATCTTTGTCTTGAGGGTTGCCGCAACTATTTCCGAATCATTCGTTAGCGGCCTTATCGCCTCATCAATCATTTCCGGCTCAATCAATGGCTCGTCACCCTGGACATTTACAATTATATCAGCGTTCAGTCCGTCTGCCGCCTCTGCAATCCTGTCCGTGCCGGTCCTGTGTTCAGGGGATGTCATTACAGCCTTGCCGCCAAAATATCTGACTGCATCAAAAACCCGTTTATCATCAGTGGCTGCGATTACATCATTTGTGAGCTTTGCCTTCTTTGCCCTTTCATATACCCATTGGATCATGGGTTTTCCGGCTATATGTAGAAGCGGTTTCCCGTTAAGACGGGTAGAGGCATACCGTGCAGGGATAATGGCAACAACATACATTCGCTCAAATATATCAAATCACACTTTTATGTCAAGAAAAGTTAGTTGACTTTCCTTATCCGGCGGATTATGTTATTAAAAACATCTCCCCGATAGAAACACTCGGGGATAAACGGAGGAATCTTTATGGGAGATAAAGAGAATATAAATCAGAAGAGTTCTACTGAGTTCACGCCGAAGCGGTGGGTTGGCTTAAAGGTTTTTGGAAGTATCCTTATTCTTCTTGGAACAATAAATATTATATTTTTTTTGAAGATGGGTATAGAGACTCAGGGATTCTATATCCTGATGGTAGCCGCCGGGGTGGTGTTATTTATAATAAGTTTATGGAGAAATTATGAATGAGACAGCGGCAACACGTATTAAAAATATACTTCAGACCGTAATCATACAATATATCTATGCCGGCGAGCCTGTTGGCTCAGGGATGGTGAGCAAGAGGCATATTCCACACCTAAGCCCCGCCACAATAAGGCATATCATGTCGGAGATGGAGGAGATGGGGTATCTGATGCAGCCACATGCCTCTGCGGGCAGGATACCTACTGATAAAGGCTTCAGGTTTTATGTTGACAGTATACTGAAGATAAAGGAGCTGCCCCAGGCAGAGAGAGAAAAGATAAATGCCCGGTGTCAGAGGTCCCAGGAGATTGAAAATATAATGTCCGATGCGTCAAGCATCCTGTCGTCCCTGTCAAATTGCATGGGTGTTGTTCTTGCCCCAAAGTTTGATAATGTTTTTATAAAGCACATTGAATTTATAAGGCTCGGCAGGACACAGGTTATGATGCTGCTTGTTTCCAACTCGGCCATTGTCCAGAATTATATTGTCAGGATAGAAGAAGACTTGAAGCAGCATGACCTTGAAAGGATGTCGGTTTATTTAAACAGTATTGCAAAGGGGTTGACACTGCGGAAGCTCAAGAAAAAGATAATAGAAGAGATGAGGAAGGAAAAAACCCTTTACGACCGGCTTATGGCAAAGGCGCTTAAATTAAGCAAGGCCGCCCTTGATGAGGGCAAAAATAGAAATGTCGGCAATATATATGTGGAAGGCAAGGCCAATATATTTGACCAGCCTGAATTCATTGAAGACGCGGAAAAGATGAAACTCCTTTTCAAAACATTTGAAGAGAAATCGGTTCTGGTGAAGGTGCTTGATAAGGCTATGGACGCCAATGGCGTTCAGATATTTATCGGCCCTGAGAGCGGATTTGATGAAATCAGGGAGTGCAGCGTTGTAACCGCGCCTTACAGCGACAACGGCAATATATTTGGAACCCTTGGGATAATAGGGCCTATGAGGATGAATTACTCCAGGGTCATACCTCTGGTAAATTATACCGCGGATCTTTTAAGTGATATAATGGCCAGAAGATAAGCGGTGTAAAAGAGAGACGAAAGAGGCGCAAGTCGCCAGACTGGTGTCTTGAGACTGGTGACTATATTTGAGGGGGGAATACATGGGAGAGCAGGAAAAAGAAAATATAGAACAAGAATCCCCTGATAAAGACCTTCAGGGGCAGGCGGAAATAAAAAGGCTCAATCTTTGCCTTGAGCAAAAGACAAAAGAGGCAGAGGTAACCTTTGATAAATTTTTAAGGGCATGCGCAGACCTTGAAAACTATAAGAAGCGGGCAGAAAAAGAAAAAGGCGAATTGATAAATTTTTCAAATGAAAGGTTTATAAAAGAGGTCATTCCTGTAGTGGATAACCTCGAAAGGGCAATTGACCATATAGAGGATGAATCAGATCTTGCTGCTGTGAAAGATGGAATAAAACTTGTCCTTGATAATCTTTTGGCTGTCCTAAAAAAGTTTGGCGTTGAGGCGGCCTCTGCAATGGGCGAAAAATTTGACCCAACAAGGCATGAGGCAATAAGCCAGGAAGAGATATTGAACTCTGATACAGGAACTATTATTAAGGAGTTTCATAAAGGTTATTACCTTAACGGCAGGCTTTTAAGGCCTGCCATGGTTGTTATAGCAAAGGCGCCGGAAAAGTCTCAGGAAAAGGAAGAAGCAGAGAAAGGGGGGAGTGAAAAACAGTATCAGGGTGTCAAAGTGTCAGAGTAAAAACTTTGATACTATGATACTTTGACTCTTTGACACTATTTTATGGGCAAGGTAATCGGCATAGATCTGGGCACAACCAATTCCTGTGTTGCTGTTATGGAAAACGGCAGCCCTGTTGTCATACCTAATCAGGAAGGGGGAAGGACAACCCCTTCTGTCGTGGCTTTTACCGATTCAGGAGAGAGGCTTATCGGACATGCCGCTAAGAGACAGGCTGTTGTAAATCCATCCAACACATTATATGCGATAAAAAGACTAATCGGCAGACGTTATGATACCCCTGAGGCAAAACGGACAAAGGAGCTCGTGCCGTTTAAAATAGTTGAAGCGCCAAACAGCGATGCATGGGTAGAAATCAAGGGTAAAACCCTGTCTCCATCGGAGATATCTGCCATGGTTCTCCAGCGGATGAAGGAGATAGCCGAGGATTATCTCGGAGAAAAGGTGTCAGATGCTATCGTAACTGTGCCTGCATATTTTAATGACAGCCAGAGGCAGGCAACAAAAGACGCCGGGCAGATAGCAGGGCTGAATGTCCTGAGGATTATAAATGAGCCTACCGCGGCCGCCCTTGCCTATGGCCTTGATAAGAATAAAATGGGAAAGGTTGCCGTGTTTGACCTTGGCGGAGGGACATTTGATATATCAATCCTTGAATTGAATGAAGGTATTTTTGAGGTCAAGGCAACAAACGGCGACACTTTTTTGGGCGGCGAGGATTTTGACCAGAGGATAATAGATTTTCTTGTGGAGGAATTTTTAAAGGAAAATGGCATAGACCTGACACAGGACAAGATGGCGCTTCAGAGGCTCAAGGAGGCGTCAGAAAAGGCGAGGTGTGAGCTGTCATCGGTTTTGGAAACAGAGATACATCTCCCCTTTATATCTGCTGACAGCGCAGGGCCAAAACACCTTAGAAAAAAGATAACCAGGAGCGAGCTTGAAAGAATGGTGGACGACCTTATTGAGAGGCTCGTCATGCCATGCCACATTGCGCTATCAGACGCCGGACTTGAACCGAAGGATATAGATGAAGCAATCCTCGTGGGCGGTATGACAAGGATGCCGCGGGTAGTTAAAAAGGTTGAGGAGATATTTTACAGACCTCCGAACAAAGGGGTGAATCCTGACGAAGTTGTTGCTATTGGCGCTGCTATCCAGGGCGGCGTTCTGAAGGGCGAGGTAAAGGATATAATCCTGCTTGATGTCATACCGCTTTCCATCGGCCTTGAAACCAGAGGAGGGGTATTTACAAAATTAATATCGAGAAATACAACGATACCCACAAGAAAGAGCCAGATATTTTCTACTGCCTCGGATAATCAGACAATGGTTGCTATACACATACTTCAGGGTGAAAGGGAATTGGCTGCGGACAACAAATCCCTCGGAAGGTTTGAATTGGTTGATATCCCGCCGCAGCCTATGGGGGTTCCGCAGATAGAGGTGACCTTTGATATAGACGCCAACGGCATCCTTCATGTCTTTGCAAAGGATATTGGAACAGGCAAGGAACAATCAATAAAGGTTACAGCCTCATCAGGCTTAAGCCGCGTAGAGATAGAAAAAATCATAAAAGATGCAGAGGCCCATCAGGAAGAGGATAAAAAGAGGAAAGAGATTGTTGATGCGAAAAACACTGCGCATGGCCTTATATATACGACAGAGAAATTGCTTTCCGAGATTAGAGGCCGGATTAAAGAGGTTGACAGGCAGGTTGTGAGAGACGCATTGAATGTATTGAAAAATGCGATAGAAGGTTCAAATCCAGAAACTATAAAGGCTGCTACAGACAGATTGTTTCAGGCGTCAACAAGATTGACAGAGGGGATGTAAGGATGGCAAAAGACTTTTATGAAATATTGGGCGTTGACAGAGGCGCCTCTGATGAGGAGATAAAAAAGGCATACAGGCAGCTTGCCCACAAATATCATCCTGATAAACATTCTGGCGATAAGGCTGCTGAGGAGCATTTTAAGGAGATAAATGCTGCTTACGAGGTTTTGAAAGACCCTGATAAGAGGGCGCAGTATGACAGATTCGGATATGCGGAGACAGGGGCGGGCTTTGGGCCAGGGGCCGGGTTTGGCGCTGATTTTCAGGATTTATTCGGCGATGTGTTTGGGGATTTTTTTGGCGCAGGCAGAAGACGCGCAAGGGGGCAGCGCGGCGCGGATTTTAGATATGATCTGGAGGTTACCTTTGAAGAGGCGGCCTTTGGCGCAGAAAAAAAGATAAAGATTCCTAAGACAGCCAAATGTCAGAAATGCAATGGAAGCGGCGCAAAGAATGGAACATCTCCCGCACAATGTCCAACCTGCCATGGAAGGGGGCAGGTCAGCTACCAGCAGGGCTTCTTCAGTATATCCCGCCCATGTTCCCACTGCAGGGGTGAAGGGACTATCATAAAAGATCCCTGCGCTGAATGCAGCGGCATAGGCAGGATAAGGGAGATAAAAAGTCTCAACGTAAAGGTTCCACCCGGAGTTGAAACAGACACAAGGCTTAGGTTTTCTGCTGAGGGGGAGGGGGGTATCCACGGAGGGCCTCCTGGTGACCTCTATATAATCATAAGCGTCAAACCTCATCCCATATTCCAGAGACAGAATGATGATATAATATGCGAGGTTCCAATAAGTTTTCCTCAGGCGTCGCTTAGCTGTGATATAGATGTTCCAACACTTGAGGGAAGCGTCAAGCTCAAGATCCCTGCCGGAACCCAGTCAGGGAAGATATTCAGACTTAAGAACAAGGGCATAGCCTCGCTTCATACAGGCCAAAGGGGAGACCAGAATGTAATTATAAAGGTAGAAACCCCGGCAAGGCTTACATCCCGGCAAAAAGAACTTATGGAAGAGTTTGCCAGAATAAGCGGGGAAGAGACAAATCCAATAAAAAAGAATTTTTTGGAAAAGGTAAGAAACCTGTTTGAATGAAGGATAAACCAGAAATCAGGAGTCAGGAGTCAGCAGTTACAAGTCACAAGTCACAAGTCACAAGCAGAACACTGGTGACCTGGTGTAAGAAGCTTTTATTCTGTATTCTGTTATTTTCTAATACAGCCTTTGCGTTGGAATCATCGTCCCCCGCCACTGCTCAACCGGTGTCCATCGCAAGGATTGGCGTCATTCTGCCTTTGAGCGGAAAGTATGCCGCATTTGGGGAGCAGGCATTAAAAGGAATATTGCTTGCAGCAGGCATATTTGAAACAAAGGGACAAGAGGGCAAGGGGGCAAGGGGACAAGATAATATCCAAACCGCGAATGTGGAAATAATTATCAAAGATACCAGAGACGATCCGATTGCATCGGCAAAGGCTGTGGAAGATATTGCCTTAAATGAAAATGTTGTCGGCATAATAGGCCCTCTTTTAAGCATAACCTCAAGGGATGCCGCCGGAAAGGCGCAGGAATTAAAAGTTCCAATAATTGTTCTATCGCAGAAGGAAGGCATTACCAATGCAGGCGATTATATATTTAGAAATTTTTTATTGCCGTCCGAACAGGCAAAGGCCATTGCTCTTTATGCCATAAACAAATTAGACTGTAAGAAGTTTGCCGTGCTTTATCCTAACAGCCCCTACGGGACAGAACTTGCCAATCTCTTTAAAGAGGAGGTTAAGAAAGGCAAGGGTGAGATAGTGGCTGAGGAGCAATATAAAGAGGGGCAGACATATTTTGGCAAAGAGGTAGTGCGGCTGTTTAAAATAAAGGAGACTGAAAAAAAGGAGGGCAGAAGGAGCATAAAGACATTTGAAGCAACTGTGGCAGCGGACGCGCTTTATATACCGGACTATTTTGATACTATCGGCCTCATAGCCCCTCATCTCGCATATTATAACATCAAAGATATTAAACTCCTTGGATCTAACGGATGGAACTCTCCAAAACTTATAGAACTGGCAGGTAAATATGTGGAAGGCGCAGTCTTTACAGATGGTTTCTTTGCAGGCAGTAAAAGGGAGACTACCTTGCAGTTTGTGAATAATTTTAGAGATCTCTACGGCACAGAGCCGGGCATTATTGAGGCGCAGGCCTATGACGCGGCAAGAATGATGATAGAGGCCGCCATAAAAAGTCAGGGGTCAGAAGTCGGAAGTCGGAAGGAAGAGATACGGGCAATCCTTGCCGATTTAAAAAACCTTCCCGGCGCGACAGGCAATATTGCCTTTGATAGGGACAGAGAGGCGGTAAAGGATCTTTTTATGCTTGAGGTCAGGAAAGGGAAGATAGTGGAGGTGAAGGATTAAATTTTATTTATGCCAAAACTTACCCATATAGATAAAAAAGGCAAGGCAAAGATGGTTGATGTGACTGCTAAAGATATAACTGAGCGTGAGGCGGTTGCAAAGGGGAGTGTCTTTATGCAGCAAGGCACATTGGAAGTTGTTCTGGCAAACGAGATTAAAAAGGGGGATGTCCTTGGTGTTGCAATGATTGCCGGCATTATGGCAGCGAAAAGGACAGGTGAGATAATACCCCTGTGCCATCCCCTGAATATAACCTCTGTAGACATATCATTTGAACCGGTACGAGACAAAAAATGTATTGATATAACTGCAACTGTGAAGGTTTCCAGCCAAACAGGTGTGGAAATGGAGGCATTGACAGCAGTTTCAGTTGCTGCCTTGACTATATATGACATGTGCAAGGCTATCGATAAAGGTATGACTATCTCCAACATACGGCTCATGAAAAAGACAGGCGGCAAGAGCGGGACTTATGTAAGAACAGGCGATGGGTCATAGGCAATAGGCTATGGGTTATGACTTTTTCCTATCACCTATTGCCTATCGCCCCTTGCCTGTTTTTATATTTACATCATCTCATGTTTTGGGTATAATTTGCCGTTATGGAAAAAGAAAAAAAGGAATTCTTCAGAAATCTGCTTAATCAAAAACTGGAGGAACTGCTTACAGTGGCCGGAAAGGCTGTAGTGGAGATGAGCAGCACAAAGGAAGAGGCCTTTCCTGATCCGACTGACAGGGCATCCCTTGAAACAGACAGGAATTTTCTGCTGCGAGTCAAGGACAGGGAACGAAGGCTTATAGCAAAGATACAGGAGGCGCTGAAGAGTATAGATAACGGCGCTTATGGAATATGCGAAATATGCGGCGAGGGAATATCAGAAAAAAGACTTGAGGCAAGGCCTGTTACAACATCCTGCATAAAATGTAAGGAGGAGGAAGAGGCGCAGGAGAAGTTGAGAAAGGGAGTATAGCGACTATGCCGGAACTTAGAAAAGACCCCATAATCGGAAGATGGGTAATTATTTCAACGGAAAGAGGGAAAAGGCCTTCAGAATTCCTGGTTCAGCACCCCCCTACTAAAGACGGCTTCTGCCCGTTCTGCCCAGGAAATGAAGATAAAACCCCGCAGGAGATACTGGCCTACAGGCCGGATGATTCCAAACCTAATACGACCGGCTGGAACCTCAGGGTTGTGCCGAATAAATATCCTGCCCTCCGCATAGAAGGGGGTATTGACAGAGAAGGCGACGGCGTGTATGACAAGATGAACGGCGTGGGGGCGCACGAGGTAATAATTGAGTCAACCAATCACAAGGATACCTTATCCAGCATATCAGAAAAACAGTTTGAGGATGTCCTGTGGGCATACAGAGACAGGATAATAGACCTTAAAAAAGACCCCAGATTTCGTTATATCCTTATATTCAAAAATTATGGCGAGGCCGCAGGCGCCTCGCTTGAACACCCCCATTCACAGCTTATAGCGCTGCCCATCATTCCTAAAAGGGTTGTAGAGGAATTAGACGGCTCGCTTGAGTATTACAATTACAAGGAAAGATGCATATTTTGCGATATTATCCGTCAGGAGATAATGCAGGGGGTGCGCATAGTGGCTGAAAATCAGGATTTTATCGCAGTAACCCCGTATGCGCCAAAGGCTGCATTTGAGATATGGATACTTCCGAAGAAGCATGAGTCTGCCTTTGAAAACGGCCAGAGACATGAATACGAAAACCTTGCCAAACTCTTTTCCAATATATTAAAAAGAATGGACAAGGTCCTTAATTCTCCGCCCTATAATTTTATACTCCACACATCGCCTTTAAAAGACGGAAATAGCCAGCATTATCATTGGCACTTTGAGATAATGCCGACATTAGTCAAGGTTGCAGGCTTTGAGTGGGGCTCTGGTTTTTACATAAATCCGACTCCGCCGGAAGAGGCGGCAAAGTTCTTACGGGAAGCAAAGGTATAGATGGGTTACGATATTCTTGTAAAGGTGATAGAATTGACTGATTCTGAAGAGGCCCTTGAAAAAAGGCTTGAGGGTGTTGCCAGACTTCTATCAGGGTCTTTTGCCTTTGATCAGTGCGCTATATATTTATTTGACCAGGATAAAAAAATTTTAAATCTTGCCGTAACAGCCGGGGACAAACGATCCGCCGGGGGCGGATGCCAGAAGGCATACAAAGAAAACGAAGGCTTTCCTGGTTTGGCCATTAAGAAAGGGAGACCTGTATTTGCAAGCAGGTCTAAACCAGCGAAAGGATTATGGCAGAAGGTTCCTGACAAAGGCGCGAATGGCTTTGCCACCATAGCCTGCTGCCCGATAAAGGACGATCTACTTTATGGCGTCCTGTATCTTAAAAACAAAAGGGAGAAGACTCTATCGCCTATACAAAAAAAGCTCTTTTCTGTAATTGCGCTTCAACTTGCCACGGCTATTAAGCATTACGAGTATATTGTCAATTTAACGGATGCCAATACAAGGATGAAGGATATGCAGGCAAGGTTAGTCCATGCAGAAAAACTGCTTGCCTTGGGCGAGATGGCCGCAACCCTTGCCCATGAAATAAGAAACCCGCTTATGTCCATCGGTGGTTTTGCAAAAAGGCTGCATCAGCAGACTATCCTTGATCCTTCTCATGTTATATACGTAGAGAGAATTGTAAAAGAGGTTGAAAGACTTGAAAAACTTATGGATGGGATAGTCCATTTTTCAAGTAAAAGCGGCTACGAGTTTTTATCTGAAGACATAAACAAGATTATGGAAGAGGTTATCCAATTTTTTGAAGACGATTTCAGGAGAAACAGAATAGATGTCATTAAAGACCTTTCTCTTGATATGCCGATGGTAAAGGTTGACCGTCAGCAGGTAAAATTGGCTTTTAATAATCTCATGGCCAATGCTATTCAGGCAATGGGAGACGGCGGGACGCTTACCATAAAAACCAGGCATAAAGACAAATGGATAGTAACAGAGGTGAGCGATACAGGCGGCGGCATTGCCCCTGAAATAATGGGCAATATATTTAACCCGTTTTACACCACTAAAGAAACAGGCACAGGTCTTGGCCTTGCCATAACACATTCCATTATAACAAATCATAAAGGCATTATAGAGGTTAACAATAACATGGGGATAGGGGTTACCTTTACAATAAAACTGCCTGTCGCAATAACCGGTAAACTGTTAACTGTATTAAAAAGGAGGACACTATGAATGAAAAGATCCTTGTAGTAGATGATGAGGAAGGAATAAGGCTTTTATACAAGGAAGAACTTATGGACGAAGGGCTGGATGTGCATCTGGCAGCATCAGGAGAAGAGGCCCTTGCCAAACTTGAGAAGGATAAATTTGACCTCGTAGTCCTTGATATAAAGATGCCCGGAATGGACGGCATAGAGGTGCTCCGAAGGATAAAGGAAAAATGGAAAAACCTTCCAGTAATCTTATCTACTGCCTATCATCACTATAAACAGGAATTCGGCACATGGGCGTCCGATGCATATGTAGTAAAATCATCTGACCTGAAGGAATTAAAAACAACCATTAAGGACATACTTAATACAGGCAAGAGATGATACTCGTTACCGGCGCAACAGGTTTTGTCGGCACGAACCTCCTTAAAGAGATGCTTAAGCAGGGGCTTCAGGCAAGATGCCTTGTAAGAAGCCTTTCAAAGGCAGAGGGTGTAAAACAACCTGGGGTAGAACTTGTAAAAGGAGATGTGACTGACAGAGATTCTCTAACAAAGGCGCTTGAAGACGGCAAGGTGGCAACAGCAGTTCATCTCGTTGGGATATTGAGAGAGACAGGGAGGGCAACCTTTAAGGCAATCCATACCGAAGGCACACGAAATATGGTGGAGGCCTGCAAAGAAAAAAGTATAAAACGTTTTGTTTATATAAGCGCCCTTGGCACAAGAGAGAATGCGAGAAGCCAGTACCATAAGACAAAGTGGGAGGCAGAGGAGATAATAAGAGCTTCCGGCCTTGACTATACTATCTTCAGGCCGTCAGTTTTATTTGGCAAAGAAGATAAGTTTACAAACCTCTTTGCCAACCTTATTAAGGTTTCTCCATTTATCTTGGTTCCGGGAAACGGCAGGAATAAGATGCAGCCAGTCTCTGTAAAAGACCTTGCTGCGGCAATGACTGCGGCAATAAAGGGCGCGCAATCTGCAAATAAGGTCTATGAAATAGGAGGGGCTGAAAGGCTTACCTTTGATCAGATAATTGATGCAATATGCAGGGCGCTTGGAAAAACAAGGCTGAAGATTCATGCGCCAATGCCTTTTATGAGAATAGGCGCAGCAATAGCCGAAGCCATTTTACCAACGCCGCCAATCACAAGAGACCAGCTTTTAATGCTGGAAGAGGACAATGTAACGGATAATAATGCATTGGAATCAGTTTTTGGCATCAAGCCTGTAAGGTTTGAAGAAGGAATGAGGAGTTACCTGGGGGCTGGAGACTAAGGAGTTGAGGCTGGTTTTCCTAACCCCTATACCCTACCTATTCCCTGCATTTATAAACGGGGGGTTAGCTCAGTTGGGAGAGCGTCACGTTCGCAACGTGAAGGTCGCCGGTTCGATCCCGGTACCCTCCACCATTTTTATCTTCTGGCCAAAAAACCCTTAACCATCTTTTCCTCATCAGCCCTTGTCTTTATCTTTTCATCTAATCTTTCGTCAAGGAGCTGGCTGAGGATTTTACTGTAGATCGGGCCTTCCGGCACGCCCAGCCGCTTCAGGTCGTCTCCATGGAGCAAGGTTTTGCATTCCTTTAAATGGGTTATAAAGTTTGACATTGCCTTCTTCGTGTCATTCAGTTTTGTTTTTGCCATGATGTACAAAACATCTTCCAAGGGAAGCGGTTTCAGGAGATGATAAATCTCGCTGGGCCTCAGGGTTTTTTTCATTTGCATTATATTTAATGCCTTTCTTGCATTACCCCTTGCCTCCAGTATATTCACCCGATGCTTGCCTGCAATAGCAAACCTTTTCT
>ERZ1292645.319-Hain-H14-02um-R2-319-length-18233-cov-6_pt1 | contig 18233 bp, 15 predicted proteins | sample MGYA00564401_ERZ1292645 | MGnify/ENA primary metagenome ERZ1292645 (study PRJEB36523, sample SAMEA6512644) | groundwater metagenome | collected 2019-01-09 | study: AquaDiva: Metagenomics assemblies of 32 groundwater samples | reverse complement strand
CGCAAAGAGCGGCTGAAAGTTTTAGCCGGAGCCGGCTATAATCTTTTCCGCGTACCCGCGGAAAAGATTGCCATAGATTTTCTGACTGATTCCGGCACCGGCGCTTTAAGCAAATATCAGCTGGCGGCCAGCGGAATGGGCGACGAAGCTTACAGCGAATCGGAAAGCTGGCAGCGGTTTAAAAAAGCGGTTCAAAAAATAAGCGGCAAAAAAGAAGTGATTCCGGTTCATCAGGCCAGAGGCGCGGAAAAACTGCTGGCTGAAGTTTTAATCAGTTCGCCCAAAGATTTTGTTTTATCCAATACTCTTTACGACACCACGCGCGGGAATTTTGAATCCAGCGGCGCCAAGTGCGTTGATTTTTTAGTTCCGGCTAAGCTTTCTTCCTGGCAAAAATTTAAAGGCAATCTTGATTTAAAAAAAGCTGAAAAATTTTTGCGCGGGAACGAATTTGATGTTAAAGCCATTGTGCTTACTTTAACCAACAACACCAACGGCGGACAGCCGGTTTCTTATGAAAATGTTTTTGCCGTTTCCAAATTTGCGGCCAGCCGGAATATTCCTTTGATTCTTGACGCCTGCCGTATATCGGAAAACGGTTATTTTATAAAGAAGCTGGAAAAAGGATTTGAACGTTTAACAGTTCGGGAGATTATTAAAAAACTTTGCGGTTTAGCTGACGCGGTTTATATGAGTGCGAAAAAAGACGGGCTTTCGGACGCCGGCGGATTTTTAGCAACCAGCGATAGGAATTTAGCCAACCGTTTAAGGGTGCTGGCTAATTTTTACGAAGGTTTTCCGACCTCCGGCGGAATGTCCGGTAAAACAATGGAATCGGCTATTCAGGGATTTGAAGAAACGGTTCAGGAAGATTATTTGGATTATAGGATTGCGCAGGTGGCTTATCTTCATAAAGGTTTGGCGAAAATCGGTTTTTCTTTGGTTAATCCGCCGGGCGGGCACGCGGTTTATGTTGACGCGGGGAAAACTTTAGCGCATGTTAAAAAAAATAATTTTCCAGCCCAGGTATTGATAGCGGCTTTTTATGTTGAAGCCGGAATGAGGTGTTCGGAAATGGCCGGCTCGCTTACGAGAGGAGCTGATGAGCCTTTGGAGTTAGTGCGTTTGGCGATTCCCCGCCGTGTTTATACAAAGTCGCATTTGGAATCGGTTTTGGAAGCCGGAAGAAGAATTTGGAAACAAAGGAAAAACTTGGCCGGTTTTACTATAATTAAAGCGCCAAAGCAGCAGCGCCAATTTTCGGCTGTTTTAAGGCCAATAAAAAAGAATTTAGGATTTAGAATATAGAATTCAGGGCGGTTAAGCGCCAAAAATTTCCTAAATTTTAATTAACCCTGTTAAATAATTTTAAATTTTTTAATATGTTTTACTATACCCATATTTTAAAATCAGAAAAAGACAAGAAGTTTTATACTGGATACACTAAAAATTTAAAATTAAGATTTGAGCAACACTTCAAAGGGCTTGTTGAGTCTACAAAAGATAGGAGACCATTAAAATTGATTTATTATGAAGCATGTTTAAACCAACAAGACGCTACTCATAGAGAAAAATACCTGAAAACATTTTATGGAAAAATGTTTATTAAAAGGCGGCTCAAATCTTATTTAACAGGGTAAATGTCATTCTCAAAAATAATCGTCGGGCTTATAGTCTTGATTCTGGTTGCAAGCCTGGCGTTAAATTTGTTCAGTTATTAAAAAAAATAGTCCCGAGGGACTATTTTTTGAGGCTCCATTTTCCGTCTTTTTTAAGAGAGCGGTTTTCTTTAATAATTTCTTCAAATCGTTCGGTTTTTTCGTTGAACCTTGACCCGATAACAAAAGCGTTAGCCGGAATATTCTTGCGGATTTCGCCGCCGGCAATATAAGCTGAATCGCCGATATTTACCGGCGCTATCAATTTTACGGAATCCCCGATAAAAACATTTTCACCGATATGGGTTGTGTGCTTTTCAGAGCCGTCAAAATTAGCTGTGCTGGCTTGATGGCCGATATTTGAACCGCTGCCAATAACGCAGTCGCCTAAATAAGACTGGTGTTTCATTTTAACGTTAGAGCCGACAATGCATCTTTTAAGATGCGCGCCGGGGCCGAATTCGCAATCAGACCCGACTTCCGAATTTTCAATTATAGCTTTATGGATAATTGTTCTTGAGCCGATAGCGCTGTCAATGATTTCCGTTCCGGCTTTAATCCAGCATTTTTCTTTGATAATCACATTGCCTCTTAAAATAACCATTGGTTCAATGATTGTTTTCGCCGGCTGTTTCGGGTCAAATTCAAAATAAGTCGCGGTTTCATCATCAATGTAAACATTGTCCGGGTCTGGGGCTATCACCCGTTCCAATAATTTAGGGCACTTGCTTAATCTTTTCATTTTAAATCTCCTTGTTATTGAAATATTTTTTAAAGGCCTGCTTCCGTTGGAATTAAGGATTTGCTTTGGGCTAAAGGGCTTTTTCTAGTCAAAATTTTAGGTTATACTAAATCCGTTGTCAAAGCCTTATTCTCAAAAGAAAATCGTTGTTATCGGCGGTGGCACCGGCGTTTTTACGGTTTTAACGGGTCTTCGCAAGCATTTTAGCGATTTAACTGCTGTGGTTACGATGTCCGATGACGGCGGTTCAACCGGAATTTTGCGCGAGGAGTTCGGTATTTTGCCTCCGGGCGATGTCCGACGTTCGCTTGTCGCTTTGGCGCGAACCGATAATGAAGTTTTAGCTCAACTTTTTAATTACAGGTTTGAAGAAGGAGCCGGGCTGACCGGCCACAGTTTTGGAAATTTAATGCTTACCGCTCTAGAGAGGTTGACCGGCAGTTTTGATTTGGCTGTTAAAGAAGCCGGCAGGATTCTTTCAATTCAAGGCCGGGTGCTTCCTGTAACTTTAAAAAACGCTAAGCTGTACGCTGAATTGGAAAACGGTAAAGTTGTGCGGGGGGAAACCAATATTGATATTCCCAAATACGACAGCGGTTCCGCAATTAAAAAAATCTGGCTAAAGCCCCGGGCTGTTGTTAATCCGGAAGTGTCAGCGGCCATTTTGGGAGCTGACGCGGTTTTAATCGGTCCGGGAGACCTTTATACAAGTTTAATTCCTAATTTTTTGGTAAAAGGAATGAGCGATGTTTTGAAAAAGAGCCGAGCTAAAAAAATTTATTTCGTTAATGTGATGACTAAATATGGAGAAACACACGGTTTTAAGGCTTCGGATTTTTTAAATGTTTTGGAGCGTTATCTTGGCAGGGGAATTTTGGATTTCGTTGTTGTTAACGTTAAAAAACCGGGCTGGAGCCGGCTTAAAAACTATGTGCAGGAAAAAGCCGAATTGGTTGAATTTGACAGAGAAAATTTTGCGCGCCGGCCGACCGTGATAACCGCTGACCTTTTGCGGGTAAAAGGACTGGTCAGACACGACTCTGATAAAATAACGAACTTGGTGAAAATGATTTTATGATTTTTTGTAAACAACGCCGGTATTTTTAATATTTTTATGTTTTTAAAATTTTTAAAAAAATCAGACCCTTTGCTTTGGCGGCTGATAACAAGTGAAATAAAACGGCAGGAAGAGACTATTGATTTAATTCCGTCGGAAAATATCATCCCGCTTCAGCTTCTTGAAGCGCTTGGTTCGCCGCTCGCGAATAAATATTCCGAAGGCTATCCGGGGAAACGTTATTATCCGGGCAATAAGCATTATGACGCTATAGAAAATTTGGCGTGCGAGCGGGCTCTTAAAGCTTTTAAACTGGACCCTAAAAAATGGCATGTTAATGTTCAGCCTTATTCAGGTTCGCCGGCTAATCTGGAGATTTACTCGGCTTTAATGAGGCCGGGCGAGGTTTTAATGGGAATGTCGCTTTTTGGTGGCGGGCATTTAACGCACGGCCATAATGTTAATTTTTCAGGCCAAATTTATAAAAGCGTTCAGTACACCGTTAAGCCGGCAACCGGATTGATTGATTATCAGGAAATTGGATATTTGGCAAAAAAGCATAGGCCGAAAATAATTGTTTCCGGTTTGACTTCTTATCCCAGAAAAATAGATTTTAAAAAAATTGGAATGATTGCCGGGAAAGTTGGAGCCTATCACGTTGCCGATATTTCTCATATTGCCGGATTGGTGGCGGCCGGACTTCATCAGTCGCCGTTTCTTTACAGCGACGCGGTTATGGCAACTACTCACAAGACTTTGCGCGGGCCAAGAGGCGCGGTTATTTTTTGCAAAAAAGAACTTGCCGTTCGCATTGACAGGGCGGTTTTCCCGGGAATGCAGGGCGGCCCTCATAATCATACTATCGCGGCCATAGCCGGAATGTTTAACGAGGTTTTAAAGCCTGGATTCAAGAAATATCAAAAACAAATAATTAAAAACAGCCAAGCGCTGTCCAAAACGCTATTGGAATCGGGTTTTGATTTGGTAAGCAATGGCACCGACAATCATTTAATGGTCGTAGATTTACAAAACGCCGGCGTTGACGGAATGACGGCGGAAAAACGTTTGGAAGCCATCGGTATTTTAGCCAATCGCAATGTCGTGCCCGGGGACACGTCGGCGTTTAAGCCCAGCGGACTTCGTTTAGGAACGCCTTTTGTTACGAGCCGCGGAATGAAAGAGAAAGAAATGCAAGTTATAGCGGGCTTGATTTACTCTTCTGTTTTTCAAAAAGAACCGGTTGCGGTCTTATCTAAAAAAACCCGTTTATTAACGCAAAAATTTCCTTTAAGTTATTAACATAAGCGGTTTAGATTGATTATGTTATAATAAAAAATATGGAAAAAGGCGCAACCGTTCCCTCTATTTTTATATTATTATTTGTGGCTGTCATGATTATCGGCGTTTATTTTTGGGGCAATGAACTTGTGAATATGTTTTTTTCTTATACTCCAGACTCTCTTCTTGTTCAGCCAAAAGCGTCAATAGCAAAACCGGCTGAAGGCTTAGGCGCTGATATTGTTTCCCAAGTTGAAAATCCTGTTGAAGGCAAGCTTCCAGAAACCAATCCGTTTTCAGCCCCGATTAATCCTTTTGAAAAAGTTTATAAAAATCCTTTTTCGCAATAATAAACCGCAATGAGAACCCATAAAATTTTAGGAATTTTATCTTTGAGCTTCGCCGCTTTATTAAGCGCTTATATTGTTTTTGCCGCCAATCCTTTTGATATTACTTTTCCGGTTGAAGAGCTTGGCAATTGCGTTAATCAAAGCCAGTGCAAAGCGTATTGCGACCGTATAGAAAATTTTAAAGCCTGTTCGGAATTCGCCGCCAAGCACGGTTTTACTGTAAAAGTTGAGCAAAGCGCGATTGAGGGCAGGGTTGATAAGTTTGTTGAGATTTTAGAAGCCGGCGGCGGGCCAGGCGGATGCAAAACCGAATCCGAGTGCCGCGCTTATTGCGAAGACCCGGCTAATATTGAGGCTTGTTTGCAATTTGCCGAAACCCATAATTTGCTTCCGTCCGATGAGCTCGGGGAAGCTAAAAAAGTAGCCAAAGCATTGCGTTCCGGCGCTAAACTCCCGGGGAACTGCCGCAATAAACAAGCTTGCGAATCTTATTGTTCACAGGCAAATCATGGCGAAGAGTGCCTGGCTTTTGCCGAACAATCGGGAATTTTGCCCAAGGAAGAACTTGGCATTGCCAAAAAAGCCCATGAATTGATGGCTAATGGTGAATCGCCCGGAGGTTGCCAGTCCCGTGACGCTTGCGAAGCGTATTGTTCCGATTCCAGCCATCAGCAGGAATGTTTTGAATTCGGCGTTAAAGTCGGGTTTATCAAGCCGGAGCAAGCCAATGAATTCCGCCGTTTTATGCAGGAAGGCGGCCCGGGCGGCTGTAAATCGCGCGAAGCCTGCGAAGCTTTTTGCAATGACCAGGCAAACCAGGAAACTTGTTTTAATTTCGCCAAAGAGCACGGGTTTATAAAAGAAGAAGACGCCCAGCGAATGAAAGAAAGCATGGGGCATATGAGAATCGGTTTGGAAAACGCTCCGCCGGAAGTGGCGGAATGCCTTAAAGCCAATCTCGGCGAAAATATTATTGAAGACATTAAAGCCGGTCGTTTGACGCCCGGGCCGGATATCGGCAACAGAATGCGTTCGTGTTTTGAAACCCATATGGGCCGAATGGCTCCGCCCAAAGAAGCTTTTGAGCATATGCCGCCGGAAACTTTGAAATGCATGGAGGAAAAGCTTGGCGCGGATTTTGAAAAAATCCGTTCAGGCGAATCCGTGCCTTCTCCGGAAATGGGTGAAAAAATGCGCGCTTGTTTTGAATCTATGCCAAGACCGGAAATGCCAAAGCTGGAGGAAATTTTAAAGAACGCTCCGCCGGAAGTTCAGGCTTGCTTAAAAGAATCTTTAGGAAGCGATTTTGAAAGGCTGTCAAGCGGCGGAGAAATTAATTTTGACTTAAAAGATAAAATGCGTTCCTGTTTTGAAAAAATAATGCCTTTGCAGGGCGGAAGAGGTGAAGGTTCTATGCCAATGCAGGGCAGAGAAGGCGGTTTTGGGCAGGGAATGATGGACGGAGAAATGACGCGTTTTGAAGGACCTGGCGGTTGCCGGACTCCGCAGGAATGTATGAATTATTGCGCCAGCCACGGAGAGGAATGCATGAAGTTTGGCGGTCAGCAAGGCATGCGCAGTGGCGGGAGTGGTGGAATGATGGGCGGAGAAGGAATTATTGGCGGAGGGGGTCCGACTGAATGTCCCATAGAAGAATGCCATAAAGAGCCAGGTAGCTCGTTTTGCGAACAGAAAGTAAAAGAATTAATAGCTGGAAATCCCGGCGAGCGTTTTAAATATGCCGGTTGTTTCCGCGGCAATACAATGCCACCTCAGCCGTCGTCAACCAAAAGAGGACTTTGTCCGGCAATGCCTACAGTTAATTCTTGTCCGGAAGGCCAGATTAAGTATCAACTGTTTAATTCTCCGGAATGTGGTATTTATTACGGCTGCAAACAAGCAGGAACAGCCGAACAGCCGTCGCCGCGGCCTGAATATTGCATTCAGGTTATAACTCCGGCGCATGACCCGGCTACCGGAGCGTGCAAACAATTTTCCACTCCTTGCGATGTTCCGCAGGGCTGGATAAAGGGCTGTCCGTCCGGAACCGGCGGTGAAACAGGGGTTTTCCAGCGTCCCGAATCAACAACCGCCTGTCCGGCTTTTACAATGCCGATAGCGTGTAAAGAAAATATAACGTCTGATATTTGCCGGCAAGAAATTCAGAAATTAGCCGGAGCTCATCCGAACTGCGGTTATGAAAAGTTTTTGCAGCAATATCCATCGCTTGAACAATATCAGCAGTATCAACAGCAATATCAGGGAACATATCCTTATCCGGCGCAATAATGCAGATTATTGACGGGAAAAAAATTAAAGAAGAAATAATCGCGCGGTTAAAAAATCAGCCGCGGCCGGGGAAAAGGCTGGCGGCGATTTTATTCGGCAACGACCGGCTTTCAGAAATTTTTATTAAAGAAAAAGAAAAAGCCGCCAAAGAACTGGGAGTTGATTTTAAAATTTATCAATTTGATGAAAAATTAAGCAATGACCAAGCCAGGGATGAAATTTCAAAAATCGCTCTTCAAAAACCGGTTGGTGGCGTGATTGTTCAACTGCCTTTGCCGGAGTATTTGAACGGGCGTTATGTTTTAAACGTTATTCCGCGGGAAAAAGACGTTGATGTTTTAGGCGAGCGGGCGTTAGGGGCTTTTTACGCTAATCGTAATCTTGTACTGCCGCCGCCGGCCGGAGCCGTGGAAGAAATCCTAAATTCTAAATCCTATATTCTAAATTCTAAAAATGTAGCGGTTGTCGGCCTTGGGTTTTTAATAGGCCGGCCAATAGGTTTATGGCTGATCGGCAAAGCTCAAGAAATTTATCTTTTAGCCAGCCAGAGTGATTTGGGTATTTTAAAACACGCGGACTTGGTGATTTCCGGTGTTGGCAAAGCCGGCTTAATAAAACCGGACATGTTGAAAAATGGCGCCGGGATTATTGATTTCGGGTATGAAGAAGTTAACGGTAAAGCTAAGGGCGACTTTGACGCTAATACTCCTGGTGTTGATAAAATGTCATTTTATACTTCCACGCCAGGCGGCACCGGCCCGATCGTGGTAGCTAAAATTTTTGAGAATTTTTATAAGCTGAATACTTAAATAGATTAACTTGCAATTTTTTAATAAAAAAGCATAATAATAAACGGTTAATTTAACAAATTATTAATAATAAGGAGGCGAAATGGTTAAGATTGTGGAAAAGTTAAAAGGATTGGTTAAAAGGGGGAAAGATGATAATGAAGTAAAGGTAGTAAAAAAATGCTGTGATGAAAAAGAGTGCGGATGTAAAGGCCAGTGTGATTGCGAGTGCGGTCCATTTCGTTAAAAAGTTTAAGCCCTCTTGATTTATTATCAAGAGGGCTTTATTTTTAATAAATTCTTTTAGCAATTTACATCATCCCTTTCTTATTTTGAATTTAAAAATAAAAATTTAATAAAGCAGAAATTCCTGACCATTCGGATTGGTCAAGACTGTAAGAATTAATAAGATTTACGTCAAAAACCTGTTTTTGTTTCGTGAATTTCGCGCCAATGCCGAAAGCTAGTTTTTGCTGATAATCCTCTTTCAATCTTCTGGTAGCATGGTCAAAAACCAAGTTGGTTTCTCCGGCGTGGCCAAAAGACATAAACCAAGTCTTGAACGTGTAAGTCATTTCTTCGGCGTCAAAAAACAATGATGTTGAGTCGCTGATTTTGATGTCGCCGATGCTCGTGGTGATGACCAGTTTTCCGTAATCCCGAATTTTGTAGAGATTGGAAACGCCTATTTGGTCAAAGTTTCTGTTGGCAATCACTCTTGTGCCGGATAAAGTTCCGGAAAACATAGCGTCATAAATTCCTTGATTAGCGCGCTTGTTAAAAGATTTTCCTTTAAAAGAGACTATTCCTAAAAAATATCTGCTTTCCGGCTTATTCCTGAAAATAGTTATAAAGCTTGGAAATTCGGAATTTTCCGCGCCGGAATAAGCCAAGCCGTATAATTTGGCATTATTACCAGCGTCTAAATTATGGGTTAATCCGAAAATCAGGGAATAAGATTTAAAATGCGGCGCTATCGCCAAACCAATGCGTTGTTCGGTATTTTGAGAGGAATTTTCCGTTGAAAAACCGGTTAATACGTCCGCGTTTTCTAAAAAATCAAGACGGCCATATCCGTAATAAAGAGTTTTGCCGGAATTGTCGGATTCCAACGCTATCTCGGTTTTTTTGAAAAACTTGCCGTAGCGGTTAAGGTAAATTCCGTAAGCGCTGAAATCTTTTTCTGTTGAGTTGTCTTCTGTTAATTGAGTAGCGGCGAATTTCAACATGTAATATTCGTTTAGCTTTAATCCGGCGTTGAAATCAAATTGTTTTTTAATCAGCGGCAGGAACGCCGCGCTTTTTTCCGAATTTTCGGCAATTAAATATCGGACGCTAATGGTCGGCTGGTTTCCTTCCCAAACCGTCAATGTATTTGAAAGAACAGCGCTTGCCCCAAGATTTTTATCTTCAAGATAGTTTTGCCGGAGTTCGTATTGAACCCCCAAATCATAAGAAGCAAAAGAAATTTGCGCAGATAACATAAACAACAGCCCAATAATCAACAGCAATAATATTTTTCTCACTTTTTTCTCCCTTTTTAGTTTTTAACCACCTTTGGTTTTTATACATGTCTTTAAAATCAATGTCAATCAATACATTGATTAATGATTGCGGAAATCGGCGTTTTGGTTTTACGGTTTTTGGAGAGAATCCAGTTATTCAAAAATAATAAGAACGGTTTAGAAATATATTAATTAACGCCAGCTTAGCTTGCGAAAAGCCGCCTTAATAAGGCGGCTTTTTAATTTTTTTATTCACTGATAAACGCGGCTTCGGTTTTCTTTTTTATTTCGTTCAGGGTTTTTTTGTCTTCCTTAAGCTTGGCTTTGACGTTTTCAATTCCCACTCCCAGTTTTTCTCCTTCAAAGCTGTAGCTGGCGCCTGATTTTGTTATGACGCCGCGAGTAAGCGCGGTATTAACTACGTCGCCGGTGTAAGAAATTCCTTGCCCGTACATAATGTCAAATTCTGCAATTCTAAACGGCGGCGCCACCTTGTTTTTTACGATTTTGGCTTTGACGCGGTTGCCCACGGACTCTTCGCCTTTTTTTATTTGCGCGGCCCTGCGGATATCAATTCTGACCGAGGCGTAGAATCTTAAAGCCCGGCCCCCCGGAGTTGTTTCCGGATTTCCAAACATGATTCCGATCATCATCCTTATTTGATTGATAAAAATAATCACGGTTTTTGATTTAGCGGCGATGGCGGTAAGTTTTCTAAGGGCCTGGGACATTAGCCGCGCTTGAAGTCCGACGTGATGAGCGCCCATTTCGCCTTCTATTTCAGCGCGCGGCGTAAGAGCGGCTACTGAATCAATTACCACTACGTCAATAATTCCGGAGCGAACAAGGCTTTCAAGAATGTTCAGAGCCTCTTCTCCGTCGTTTGGCTGGGAAATCAGCAGTTCATCGGTTTTTACGCCTATTCTTTTGGCGTATTGCGGGTCAAGAGCGTGTTCAGCGTCAATAAAGGCGGCCTTACCCCCCAGTTTTTGAGCTTCCGCAACAACATGAAGAGCTAGTGTTGTTTTGCCGGAAGATTCCGGGCCGAAAATTTCAATGATTCTGCCGCGCGGCAAACCGCCGACGCCAAGAGCCAAATCTAAAGAAAAAGAGCCGGTTGGAATAGTTTCAACATGAATATGGGATTGCTCGCCTAATTTCATTACCGCTCCTTCGCCATATTTTTCTTGAAGCGCGCTGATTAACCCGCTTAATTCATCTTTTTTATTTTTTTCTGTTTTATCTTTATCGCTGGTCATTTTTTTATTGAATGTTATTTTGTTGCCGGGCATTGTTATTTTCACTCAAAGGCGCGTAAATCACCCTCCTATTTTCAATAATTTCTCGGCCAAGAAATCTTTTTACTTTAATTTCAATATTATTAATGCCTATTGTAAGAATAATATTTTTTGAAAAATTCCCGTTTTTATCCGCAAACACTTCTTCGTTATTTATTTTTACGGCATCTTGCGGGTCAACGCGGCCCGTTAATTTGATTATCGGCTCGCTGGCAATTTCGTCAATAGCCGGAGTCGCGAGGTATAAGCTTGGCTGGCCAAGAAAATCATCGCTTCTAAAAGCGATATAGACGGTCGCGATAATCAGAATGCCGCTCAAAACAACTCTTTTCTTGCTGATTTTTTTGGGGGCAAAGCGGTTGTCGGGCAAGCGGTCATCAGCCCCGGACTTTTTAATCAGTTCATTTTCTTTTTGAAAATCGCGCCACCAGTCATTGCCGTTGGCATTTAAAATTTCGGCGATTTTGAAAATATAGCCGCGTATGTAAGGCGATGGAGGCAGGCGGTCGTAATTTTCATTAATCAGCTGTTCAATAAAATACGGCGGAACACCGCTAGACTCGGCAAGCTTGGTTGCATTGAACCCTTTTATTTCCATCAAGCCGGCCAGAGCCGCGCTGAAATTTTCTTTTTTGTCATTAGTCATTTTTTGTTTTTCATTATCCATTATCCATTTTATCCATATATACTTCCCTTGGTTTTGCTCCGTCTCCCGGCCCTATTAGGCCTTTGGCTTCCATTATATCAAGAAGTCGGGCGGCTCGGGCGTATCCGACTTTAAGCCGGCGCTGAAGCAAAGAAGCGGAGGCTTTTTTAGCTTCCGTAATTGTTTTTACAGCTTCATCATAAAGTTCGTCATCGTCTTCTTCAAGAGCCTCGTCAAATACTTCATTGTTTAACGTTGAGTCGTTTGCTTCGCCGTTTAATGATTCAGCGTCAGTTTCCAAGTTAATTTGGTTGTTTTCCCTTATAAAATCCGTTACCTTATTAATTTCTTCTTCTGAAATGTAGGCGGCTTGAATGCGTTTTGGTTTGGAAAAGTCGGGTGAGATGAATAAAAGGTCGCCGTTGCCAAGCAGTTTTTCCGCTCCGGCGGTGTCAAGAATGGTTCGGGAATCAACCTGGCTGGCGACCTGTAAAGCGATGCGGGAAGTGATGTTGGCTTTAATTAAACCGGTTATGACTTCAACCGACGGCCGCTGAGTGGAAACAACAAGGTGGATTCCGGTGGCTCGCGCCATTTGGGCCAGCCGTATTATTGACCCCTCAACCTCGCGGCCGTAAGCCGCCATTAAATCCGCTAATTCGTCTATGACTATTAATAAGTAGGGCAGTTGGTCTTCGGGAGTTTTATTATTGTAGCTTTTAATGTCCCGGGCGCCGGCTTCCAAAAGAATCTCATAACGCCTTTCCATTTCTTGAACCGCCCACCTGAAAACGCTCAAAGTTTTTTTGCCCTCGGTTACAACCGGCGCGATTAAATGGGGCAGGTTTTCGTATACGGAAAGTTCAACCCTTTTCGGGTCAATAAGAATGAGTCTTAAGGTGGCGGGAGAGTTTTTATAAAGAAGGGAAATAAGAAGCGAGTGAATTGTTACGCTTTTGCCGCTGCCTGTCGCGCCGGCTATTAAAAGGTGGGGCATTTTGGTGATATCGGAAAAAATAGGTTCGCCGCTTACATCTCTGCCAATAACAAAACCGATGGGGCCGGCATTGGCAAATTCCGGATAAGCCATCAAACTGCCCAGCCGCACCAGAGCCGCTGTTTTATTTGGCACCTCAATGCCAACCAGAGATTTTCCGGGAATAGGCGCTTCTATTCTTATGGGATGAGCCGCCAGCGCCAGAGCCAAGTCTTGGTTTAAAGCCGTGATTCTTGAAATTTTAACGCCTTCGGCTGGTTTTAGAGTGTAGCGCGTTACCGCCGGGCCAACGCTAATTTCTCCCATTTCAACCGGAATCCCGAAACTTTCAAGGGTTCTTTTGATGATGTTGGCATTGGCCCGCAGGTCGCCAATGGTTGGTTTTTCAGTTGATGATTTAAGAAGGCTGATTGGCGGCGCTACGTAATCTTTCATTTGAACCGCTTTGAACGGTTTTGGTTTATGCTCAAGATATTCTTTTTTGGCGATTTCCGGCGCCGGCCCCTCAATATTTTCTTCAACGCTGTTTTGGGTTGTTGGCTGAAGCTGCGCGGAGCTATTTAATATTTTAAGTTCAGTTTGTTCCTGCTCCAGCTCGCTGATATTTTTTTCTTTTTTTGTTGTAAGCCGGCTCCAGGAAATTTTAATCGGCCAGTTAAGCATTATTATCAAACCGGCGGCAAGGGAAGCGATTAAAATAACCATTGATGCCGGATAGCCGAATGGAATTTCAATTACGCCTATCAAAGAACCGGACAAGCCTCCTTTTTGGGGAAAGTTAAGGTCAATAAGGCCGAGACCGGCCGCGATGAAAATAAAAGCTGCGGCTGTAGTTATCGGCAGGGGACGGTTGCGATTCGTCGAAAGCATAAGGCAGGCGGAAATAAAAAGCGTTGCCGGCCAGATATAATATCCCCATCCGAAAAGCTTTGACAGGAAAGAATAAAAGAATTGACCGGCCGGTCCGGCTTCGTTAAACGCGCTTAATATCATTAAAACGGTTATGCCAAGAAGAATAATCGCCGCGACTGATTTTTTGACGTCCGGATGAAGCCGTTGTTTTTCTTCTTGATTTCCGCCGTTTCTTCCAGCCTTGTTGTTTTTATTATTGCGAGCCATTGTTTTTATTATTAAGCAAAATCAGGTAAAATTCAATTAAAGGCTTGGCCTAAAAATTGAAGCTGAGGGCGCTCAATTTTTAGTTGCCAAACTTTAACCCTGTGAAATGCCGCTTCGCGGCTACTGCCAAAGGCAGTATTTCACAGGGTGCTTAATATTAAAATTTTCTCGTTATGCTCAAAAATTTTATTAATGCAGGCATCTTTAAAGCCTATGATATCCGCGGCCGGTATCCGGACGAACTTAACGAACGAACAGCCGAGTTCATAGCCGCGGGAATCAAGAAAATATTTCAATATGGAAAAGTAGTGATAGCTCACGACGCTCGTTTAAGTTCCCCGGCGCTTTATAAAGCGGCTGTAAGAGGACTAAACTATTCTAATGTTTTTAAGAACATTAGAATAGAAAAAATAAAGATTATTCAGGTTGGCATAGCAACTACGCCGATGTTTTATTTTCTGGTTAATCATTTTAAAGCTGGTGGCGGCATAATGATTACCGCTTCTCACAATCCGAAAGAATATAACGGTTTGAAAATAGTCGGTAAAAACGCCGCGCTCTTAAGCGGCGTGGATATTTTGAATATCATTTTACGAAAAAAAGAAGTTTGACCTCGCGATATTAAACGTTAATATTCTGAGGTCAGACTTCTAAAGTCAAAATGTAAATGATTAATTACTTTAATTCATACGTCGGTTTTTTGAAAAAATTTTTTGATGTCAGGCGGCCGCTGAAAGTTGTTTTTGATTGCTCAAACGGAACTGTTGGTTTGGTTGCGTCAAAATTAAAAATAAAAAATTTAGAATTGAAAATTATTAACGCCAGACCAGACGGTAATTTTCCGGCGCACGGTCCGAATCCTATGGTTGCTGGCGCTTTAAAACAGCTTCAAAAAACCGTTCTTAAAAATAAAGCCGATTTAGGCGCGATTTTTGACGCTGACGGCGACAGGGTTTTTTTTGTTGATAATCATGGCCGGCTAGTTGATTCGGATGCAATAGCTTATTTGCTGATTTGGTATTTTAACGTTAAAAAAGCGATGGTTGATGTGAGAACAGGCTGGCTTGTAAAAAAAATCGTCAAAAAAGAATTAAACGTTAAAATTATTGAATCGCGGGTTGGCCACTATTTTATGAAAAAAATGATGCGCCGGGAAAAACTTGAATTTGGCGCCGAGCGTTCAGGTCATTATTATTTTAAAAAGTTTTTTTATTTGGATTCCGGGTTAATGGCGGCGATTGAGGTTATAAATGCGGTTTCCAAACTGCCTTATTCGCTGGCTGATTTCGCTGATTTATTGCCGGCCTTTTATAATGCGGGAGAGGTGAATTTTAAGTTTAACGGCAATATGAAAAATATTATCGCCGCTTTGCGGAGAAAATACGGCAAGGCGGCGCAAAGGATTTCCCGGCTTGATGGTATTACTATGGAATTTAAAGATCGGTTTGCCAGCCGAAGCTTTGCGCTGTCTTCCGAAACTCCGCGTGAAAAACTGGGCGAAGGCTGGTGGTTTAATATTCGTTTTTCCAATACCGAGCCTTTGCTTCGTTTGAATCTTGAAACTCAAAACAAAGATGATTTACAAAAACATTTTCATCAAATAAAAACTCTGATTGACTCTTTGGCTCATTAGTTATAAGTTATAAGGTATTAGTTTTATTTTATTATGCCCGTTTTATTTAACAGTTCTTTCGGTCTTCGTTTAACGCCCAAGCAGGTGGTGGATGAGGTTGTCCGTTTTATGCTGGCCGAGCCTAATCGCCGGTATAAAGTCATAATCGGAAGCGATTCCGAAAAGTTTAGCGATGATTCGGCTGATTTCGTTACGGCTATCGTGGTTCATCGAGTTGGCAACGGCGGCCGTTATTTCTGGCGTCACGCTTCTTTTGAAAAATTTTATACTTTACGCGACAGGATTTTAAAGGAAGTAATGCTTTCTTTGGAAGTGGCGCAGGAGGTTTTTAATCAGTTCGCCGCTTGCCAGGCGCCCCGGTTTGATTTTGAAATACACGTTGATATCGGTGAAAACGGCGCCACTAAGCCTATGATTCAAGAGGTCGTTGGCATGATTCGGGCGCATAATTTTGAAGTAAGAACAAAGCCGGACAGTTATGCCGCAAGCAAGGTGGCGGACAGGCACGTTTAGGGCTTGTTCAAAATTTTCGAGCCTGCGGCGAAGAAAATTTTGTAAACAAACCTATAACCCCGCACCTTTTGCGGCAGAGATTTTAAAGTAGCAACTAAATAGAGCCGTAAGGCGACTTTCGTCTCTAATTGAGTTAAAACAAAGTTTATGCTATAAAAGGTGCGGGGTGCTGAATTTTTCAGCTACTCGCTTCGCTCGCAGGAAAAATTCGCATGGACAAAATAGTTTTAGACATAGAAACTAAAAATTCGTTTTTTGAAGTGGGTCAGGACAATACCGCGGCTTTAGAGCCGTCGTTTGTCGGTTTGTACTCCTACAATCAGGATGCCTATTTGTCTTTTTTTGAAAACGATTTTGACAAACTCGGCGAGGTGTTAAAAAGAACAAGGCTGGTTGTCGGTTTTTGTTTGCGCAGGTTTGATTTGCCGGTGCTGAAAAGATTTTTCAGCTTTGACGTAACCGCTATTCCGAGTGTTGATATATTTGAAGATATACAAAAAGCCGTTGGTTTTAGAATCGGGCTGGGAGCTTTGGCTTACGCTAATCTGGGAGTCGGGAAAACAGGCCACGGCTTGGAAGCGATTGACCTTTATAAATCAGGCCGTTTGGAGCAGTTAAAAAATTATTGCCTTAATGACGTAAAGATAACCAAAGAGCTTTACGAGATGGCGCAAAAACAAGGATATCTTTGGGTGCCACGCCGCGACCATCCGGAAATGATTAAACTGGCTTTAAGTTATCCGAAAGAAGAATTCGTTCAAGCGCAGCTACTTTAAAAACCCGGCTTTCAGTTTATCAGTTTCATTAGTTTATTAGAAAGCCAGTTAAGTTAAAAGTTAAAAAAAGAGCCCGGGAAGATTATCCTTCTGGGCTCGTTATAGTAGTAGTTTGTGATTAAGAATTAAGAATGCAAGAGTAATGAAGTCCTGAATCGTCTTGAATAGACATAGGAACAAAAGCTTTTGTTCAATATATAAATTCAAGAGATTCAGAATTCAAAACCCAGCTTTCTTAATACTTAAATCACAAAGTACATACCAAAATATTTTAAAGAACTAATTTAGCAGTGCAGTCAATTCTATCATTACATTAACAATATACACCCGCTTTATTATTTTGTCAATAGCCAAAAGCCTCTTTAATTCGTATATTCGTAAAGATTAGTAATTTCGCGCGATTAATAAGCAATAGTCGAACATTTTTATTAATTTTTACAGGATGAATAAAAAAATCAAAAGAATTTATCTTGATTACGCCGCTTCCACGCCGGTTGATCCGGCAGTTGAAAAAGCAATGTGGCCTTATTTTACGGAAAAGTTCGGCAATCCGGGCTCTTTGCATTCGTTTGGCCAAGAAGCAATGGCCGTGGTTGACGAATCGCGGGAGAAAATCGCCGCCGCGATCGGCGCGGATTTCAGGGAAATTATTTTTACAGGTTCGGCTACGGAAGCCAATAACTTAGCGCTGCGCGGCGTTGTGAGGGCGGCTCGGTTATTTTCTACCGGAACCGGGCGTTCTTCGGCTCCGGCGGCCGAAGTCGCCCTTGACCTCTCGCCTAGCCGACTTTTTGCTTCGCAAAAAGACCAAGCTCGGCTAGGCTCCGAGACATTCCGTACGAAAACAACCGAGCCGCCCTTAAGAATAATAATTTCTTCCATTGAGCACGAATCTGTTTTGGCAACGGCACGGGATTTGGAAAAAGAAGGCGCGGAAGTTATTTATTTACCGGTTGATAAAAAAGGTTTTGTTGATTTGAAAAAGCTGGAAAAAGCCCTTAATGAGCGGACGGTTTTGGTTTCCGTGATGCACGTCAATAATGAAATCGGGGCCATTCAGCCGATTGCGAAAATTTCCGAAATAATCGGAAATTTTCGAGCGGTAGGCGGTAAGAGGCCAGTTAAAAATAATTCCATTTCCCATTTTACATTCCCCATTTTACATACCGACGTCGTTCAATCATTCCCGTATTTGGATTGTGATGTTAATAAGCTCGGCGTAGATTTAATGACTTTATCCGGCCATAAAATTTACGGACCAAAAGGGATAGGTATACTTTATGTAAAGAATTTAGAATTTAGAAAACAGAATTTAGCGGCTGAAAAATCCCTAAATCCTAAATCCTATATCCTAAATCCTTTTATTACCGGCGGCGGCCAGGAATTCGGTTTGCGCTCCGGCACGGAGAATGTTCCTTTGATAGTCGGTTTTGCCAAGGCCGTTGAATTGGCTGTTAAAAATAGGGAACAGGAAAGCAAAAGAATAAAAAATCTTCGCGATTATTTTTGGCGCGGTCTTAAAAAAATCGTTCCGAAAGCCGCTATTAACGGAAGCTTAATCAATCGTTTGCCTAATAATTTAAA
>ERZ1292645.283-Hain-H14-02um-R2-283-length-19819-cov-5_pt2 | contig 18276 bp, 16 predicted proteins | sample MGYA00564401_ERZ1292645 | MGnify/ENA primary metagenome ERZ1292645 (study PRJEB36523, sample SAMEA6512644) | groundwater metagenome | collected 2019-01-09 | study: AquaDiva: Metagenomics assemblies of 32 groundwater samples | reverse complement strand
TCACTCGCCATCTCAAATTTCACAGGCATAAGCGTGAGGAATCTCTCCAATATCTGCTCGGGCCTGCGTCCGAGGACAGACTTATACGGACCTGCCATTCCAAGGTCAGTAATATAAGCAGTGCCACGAGGCAGTATCTTCTCATCAGCGGTCTGGACATGGGTATGTGTCCCTGCAATCACACTTACCATACCATCCAAATACCAACCCATCGCAATCTTTTCACTGGTAGCCTCAGCATGTATATCTACGGCTATAATTGGTGTCTTACCCCTTATCTTTTCTATCTCCTCTTTTACAGTTCTGAACGGGCAATCATAATTAGACATAAATATACGCCCTATAATGTTAATAACCCCGACGAGAAAGCCGCCTTTGGTTTTATAAACAGCCGCCCCTCTGCCAGGGACACCCTTAGGAAGATTGGCAGGTCTTAATACCCTATCCTCAGTATCTATAATCTCCTTTATCTCTTTCCTATCCCATATATGGTCACCAGTGGTAATGACATCTATGCCAGTATCAAACAATTCCATGGCAGTCTTTGGTGTAATGCCTGAGCCTCCTGCTATATTCTCTCCGTTAGCAATTACAAATTCCACATCTTCTTCCCACTTTATTTTTGGCAATAGGACGGACACGGCATTTCTGCCAGGCTCACCTACAATATCCCCTATCAATAGAATTTTCAACTATTTTAATCCCCTTCTATGTTGTCATTGCGAACGAAGTGAAGCAATCTCGCTTAGAGATTGCCACGTCGCTTCGCTCCTCGCAATGACTCTTTGTCATCTATTTTTTCTATCCTAACGGCACATACCTTGTATTCAGGAGTGAGTGCAAGTGTATCCTCTCCAGGACCTGTAAGCCTGTTTGTCAAGACATCTGGATAATGGAATGGCATAAAAACTGTGCCAGGTAGGGACCGTTCTGTTACCATAGCCTTTACTTGTACCTCACCACGCCTTGAGATAATGCTAACGGTTTGTCCTGTTTCTATTTTCAGGTTTAAGGCATCATCAGGATGTATTTCCACAAATCCTTCAGAAGATATAAAATTTATGTCTCGGCATCTAAGGGTCATAGAAGCATTATTGTAATGGTAGAGTATCCTGCCTGTCGTCAGGATTAAAGGATATTCTTCATCAGGAAGCTCTTCAGATGGTGTATATGCAAGGTCATTAAATAAGCCTTTACCCCTTGTAAAGATATCTTTATGCAAGATTGGTGTTCCTGGATGCTCCTTATCCCAGACTGGCCAGACAAGCCCGTCGCCTTCAAGCCTATCATAACTAACACCTTTAAATTCTGGGGTCAGACGAGCAATCTCATCCATTATATCAGATGGGTGATTGTAATCCATTTGATAGCCCATTGCCTTAGCAATCAAGCACATAATTTCCCAATCATTCTTTGTGCCTTCCGGAAGAGGAAGAACCTGTTTAAGTTTTCTTATTCGTCTCTCTGCGTTGGTAAATGTGCCTTCTTTTTCAAAAAAGCATCCAGCAGGAAGTATGACATTAGCAAGATTGGCAGTCTCTGTCATAAATATATCTTGAACCACAAGAAATTCAAGTTTCTTAAGTGCCTGGGATACAAAATTACTATTTGCATTGGTTGTGGCTGGGTCGTAGCCGATTATATACATCGCTTTCAATTTCCCAGCATCTGCTGCTCTGTACATCTGTGGTTCTTTTAATCCTGGTTTTGAAGGAAGATCCCTTCCCCAATCATCAGAGAATTTCTTGTTTGCCTCCTGATTATCCACACGCTGATAGCATGTATAAACATCTGGCAGTGCGCCCATGTCGCATGAACCCTGTACATTATTCTGACCTCTCAAGGGATTTATCCCTGCGTTTGGCCTGCCTATATTACCTGTAATTAATGCCAGATTTGCTAATGACATGACGCCATACGAACCAGATTTATGCTCTGTTACACCCAGTCCATAAAGAATCATGCCTTTTTTAGTGCTTGCATATAGCCTGGCTGCTTCTATTATTTTTCCATCAGGAACGCCTGTTATCTCTTCTACTCTTTCAGGGGTGTAATATTCCACCACCTGTCTCAGCATTTCAAAATTCTCTGTCCGTTGTGCAATGAACTCCTTGTCTTCCAATCCCTCTTTTATAATTACATGAAGCAATCCGTTGATGAGAGCTACATTGGTGCCTGGTTTCAGGCGTAACCAGACCTTTGCCATACTTACAAGTTCTATCTCCCTCGGGTCTATCACAATCAGTCTTGCGCCGTTAAATCTAACAGCTTTCTTGACCTTTAGTCCTGCAATTGGATGTGCCTCGGTTGTATTAGAGCCGCAGACCAATATCACCTCTGCCCCTTCTATATCATCCAGTGAGTTAGTGGCTGCACCGCTACCCAATGCTGCTCTTAGTCCTGTGACTGATGGGGCATGGCATACCCTTGCACAGTTGTCCATATTATTGGTACCCATCACAGCACGGGCAAATTTTTGAGCCAGGTAATTCTCTTCATTTGTTCCCCTTGATGAACTCAAGAAACCGAATGCGTCTGGACCGTATTTATCCTTAATCTGCTTAAGTTTTTCTGCTATAAGCAAGAGCGCCTCATCCCAGCTCGCTTTCCTGAATGGTTTGTCTATATTGTCCCTTATAAGCGGACTTCTAAGTCTATCAGGGTGTTTGTAAAAGTCAAAACCAAATCGTCCCTTTACACAAAGGCTTCCATAGTTAGGTGGGGATTGGACATCAGCAGTTACTCTGACTATCTCGTTATCATTCACATGAACTTCTATACTGCAGCCTACACCACAGTAAGTGCATACCGAATTGACCTTCTTTGTTTCCCATGCCCGTGCTTTTCTGATAGAGGCTCTCTCTATCAAAGCACCAGTTGGACAGACAGAAACGCAATGCCCACAGAAAACACACCCGGATTCCTTTAGGGGATTATTGAAGGCAGTAGACACCATTGTCTTAAATCCCCTTTGTGAAAAATCAAGGATGTACTGGCATTGAATCTCGTCACAGATTCTCACACACTTCCCACAGAGGATACATTTATCTGTATCTCTATAAATCGCACCACCTTCTATTATTTCGGGGACCTTAGTCATGGTTTCACCTTGATACCTTGAAGTCTTAACCCCGTACTGATACATCAGTGTCTGAAGCCCACAGTTACCTGCCTTTTCACACGTCAAACAATCATTTGGATGGTCAGACCATAGGAGTTCCAGAATAATCTTCCTGGCACTTATTACCCTATCACTCATTGTTTTGACATTCATGCCATCAGAAACAGGTGTTGCACACGAGGCAGCGAGCGTTTTTGCCCCTTCAATTTCTACTACACAAATCCTGCAGGCACCTGCCTTAGACAATCTGTAGTCATAGCAGAGTGTGGGAATTTCAATGCCCAATGCCTTAGCAGCATGCAGGATAGTTGTTCCTGGTGTAACCTCTATGTCTCTACCATCAATAGTTAAATTTATCATAGTTTCATTCTACCACCACTGCATTAAATTTACATGTTTCAAGACAGACGCCACACTTAATACACTTGTCTAAACTAATCATATGTTTTTTCTTGACCTCTCCGGCAATTGCTCCAACAGGACAATTCTTTGCACAAAGGGTGCAACCTTTGCATTTTGCCTCATCAATATAATATTTAATTAATGCCTTACAAACGCCAGCAGGGCATTTTTTGTCTTTTATATGAGTCTCATATTCATCTTTAAAATAACGGATAGTACTTAATATTGGATTAGGCGCGGTCTGCCCCAATCCACATAAGGAAGTATCTTTAATAATCTTTGCCAATTCTAATAAGTCATCCAAATCCTTTTCTTCACCTTCACCCCTTGTAATCTTCTCTAAGATTTCCAAACACCTTTTTGTCCCGATACGGCAGGGTGTACATTTGCCACAGGATTCATTCTGGGTAAATGATAGAAAATAGTGTGTCAACTCTACCATACACGTCTTATCATCCAATACTATCATACCGCCTGAACCCATGATAGAGCCGACCTCGGCAAGTGTCTCATAATCTATTGGCAGATCCAGATATTCCCCTGGTATACATCCCCCTGATGGTCCTCCTGTCTGGACAGCCTTAAAAGTTCTACCTTTATCTACTCCACCACCTATTTCAAATATTACGTCTCTTAACTTCGTGCCTATAGGAACCTCTACCAGCCCTGTATTATTTACCTTACCTGTCAGAGAGAATATCTTGGTCCCTTTGCTCTTCTCTGCCCCTACTTTACTATATTCTCCTCCACCATCTAAAATAATCAAAGGGATATTGGCAAATGTCTCTACATTATTGATACAGGTAGGCTTGCCCCAGAGACCGGACTGGGCAGGAAATGGAGGCCTCGGCCTGGGCATTCCCCTCTTACCCTCAATTGATGCGATTAATGCAGTCTCCTCACCACAGACAAATGCACCTGCACCTTCTTTTATCTTAACAGAGAAAGAAAATCCACTGCCGAGTATATTCTCACCTAAAATCCCGGTTGCCTCACATTTTTCAACAGCAATCCTCAGCCGTTCTATAGCCAATGGATATTCTGCACGAACATATATATACCCTTCATTTGCGCCTATAGCATATCCGCCAATAATCATCCCTTCAAGGACACTGTGAGGGTTACCTTCAAGGACACTCCTGTCCATAAACGCACCAGGGTCACCTTCATCTGCATTACATATAATATATTTAGTATCCCCAATTGCCCTGGCTGTCAGTTCCCATTTTAAACCTGTAGGAAACCCTGCTCCACCCCTTCCCCTTAATCCTGAAATCTTGACTTCATTAATAATATCTCCAGGCTTCCTATTCAGTGCCTTTGCTAATGCAGAATATCCACCCACTTCCAAATAATCATCAAGGGATTCCGGATTAATTCTGCCATTATGTTTCAATACTAAGCGCATCTGCCTCTTATAAAATGGAATCTGGTCTATTAAGGGTATTTTTTCTTTATCTTTAGGAGAATGGACCAAAAGACGGTCTACAAGTCTATTCTTCACTATAGTCTCTTCTACTATCTCAGGGACATCCTTTACTGTAACACGTCCATAGAATATCCCCTTAGGGAATATTAAGACAAGCGGCCCTCTTTCACAAAATCCATGGCAGCCAGCCATCTTCACAAGGACCTTTTTATTCAAACGCCTCTCCCGCACCTCAGAACTCAACCTCTCCAGAATTTCTTCACTTCCAAATGCCTTACACCCACCCTGGCAGACTGTAATTAGAGTAGAGAACCGGGATGCTTTTTCTCTTACTTCTTTCCTGTAGTTTTCTAAGTCTTCTGAGTTGAAAAACTTTTTCATTTATACCTCTTTAGAATATCTTCAACATCATTTGATGTCAATTTTCCATAATATTGTTTATTTACTACCATAACGGGTGAAAATGCACAAGACCCTACACATGCCACAGTCTCAAGTGTGAACTTATAATCAGTTGTAGTCTCTCCATCCTTAATATTTAAAAGTCCTTCAATCCTTTTCTTAATCGCAGCCCCCCCTCTGACATGGCAGGCAGTGCCTTCACAGACCTTAATCAGATTCTTTCCACTCGGAGATAGTCTAAACTGTGCATAAAATGTAACAACCCCATAGACCTGGCTCAATGGAACCTTTAGCCGTAGAGAGACCTCTTTTAGTACCTCATGAGGAAGATGCCCATAAGCCTCTTGAGCCTCCTGTAAAACTGGGATTAAATCAGAAGAGGCACGTTTTGAACCTCTTTCTATTTTTCTATCTTTCAGAATATTATCTAACTTTTTCAAATTTATTCTCATTCATTTCCCTTATCGCTACTCATGATACTAAAAAGCATGAAGATGCTCAAGAGATATCCCTTTTACGCGGCCTTCTTTGTAGGCTTGATATCTATTTTCAGATTCTTTCACCCATATTTTTTCTATTTGCTCATCAGTTTTATCCAAGCTATCCAAGAGGATTTCAGCCAAATGGATTCTATCAACAGCATTTAATTCTAACATTTTTATCTTTATTTTCTTTGTCAACATTTTCTTTGTCCTCCTTTCATTCACCTAACGTTCTGCGTGAACATCACGGCTTCTTATCTTACACTCTAAATATACCCTGAGAATATGGTTTTGTCAATAAGTTTATGGGGTAGGGGTTATAAAGATTAGGTTTCCCCTGGGCATTTAGAAGGATAGTTAGATATAAGACATCTTTTACCCTTACCAATTAAATCAAGCCTGTTACACTTCTTAAGTGCAGCCATCACAAGGCGATGATTATCTCTATCCTTATACTGAAGGAGTGCCCTCTGCATTGCCCTTTCTTTTTCATTCCTTGCACAATGGATTTCTTTGCCGGTAAACGGGTCCATACCTGTCCAATATATACATGTAGATAATGTCATTGGCGTTGGGGTAAAGTCCTGCACCTGTTCCTGAAAATACCCCATGTCCCTCATATACTCTGCCAATTCTACCATATCATCTAATGTGCAACCAGGATGGGACGATATGAAATACTGAACAAGATACTGCTTCTTTCCTAACCTCTTATTAACCTCTTCATATTTTTTGATGAACCTCTGGTATATGCGGCTTGAGGGTTTGTTCATAATAGATAAAACTTTATCTGATATATGCTCAGGTGCAATCTTCAACTGACCGCTTATATAATGTTTGCAGAGTTCTTCCAAATAGTTACAGGTCTTATCTGTCAGAATAAGGTCATACCTTACACCAGAGGATATACATACCTTCTTTATACCAGGTAGTTCCCTTACCCTCTTCAGCATATCTAATTGTTTAACATGACTGTAAGACCTGGCTCCCATCATATACATATTTGCAGTAGGACCCCCTATGTCTGATATTATACCTTTAAAATCCTCATCTCTTGTAAATTCCCTTGCCTCATTCAGGATAGATTCCGCACTTCTTGACTGGACAATCCTTCCCTGATGGGACATCAATGCGCAGAATGAACAATTGCCAAAACACCCCCTGTGGCTTGTGATAGAAAACTGGACGGTCTTGAATGCTGGAACCCCGCCAAACCTCTCATAGTATGGGTGATGTCTGCGGGTAAATGGGAGTCTGTATATAGCATCTAATTCCTCTGTAGTCAAAGGAGTGGATGGCGGTAACTGCACTATGAATCTATCCTGATGAGCCTGAATAATAGTTCTGCCCTTCACAGGATTTAATTCATTATAAAATAACCTGAACGCCTCACAAAAACTCTTTTTGTTATCTTTTACTTCTTCAAACCCTGGTATTTCAACATATTCCTTGATAGATGCCAATTCTTCCTTACTTACAGTAAAAGCTGTGCCGCGGATATTTTTAAAGTCTGATATATTTTCACCGCTATTCAGCCTCCTTGCAATCTCCGGGACTTGCCTCTCGCCCATCCCATAGACCAGTATATCAGCACGGCTGTCCAAAAGGATAGACCTGCGCACCTCATCATCCCAATAATCATAATGTGCAAGCCTTCTCAATGACGCCTCTATTCCACCTATAATTAGAGGTATCTTTCCAAATGCCTCCCTGATACGGTTGGCATATACTATTACAGCACGGTCAGGGCGACTCCCGGATACTCCACCCGGAGAATATACGTCTCTCTTGCGTTTCCTTTTGCTCGGGGAATAATTGTTCAACATGGAATCTAAATTCCCTGAGGTAATTCCCACAAATAATCTTGGTCTACCTAACCTGACAAAATCTTTTATGGAATGCCAATCAGGCTGTGGAATAATGCCTACCCTGAACCCTTCTTTCTCAAGAACCCTCGCTATTATCGCCACACCAAAACTCGGGTGGTCAACATAGGCATCCCCTGTTATAAGGAGGACATCCAATTCCACCCATCCCCGCCTTTTCATCTCATCTTTTAAAATTGGTAAAAATTCAGCCCTTATCATATTATTTATGATAACACATTACCTTACTTTTTTCAAGGAAAATCCAGGGTAGGATTGACAAGATATTTTTATTCTGGTAAGAATCGCAACATTAAATAGAGGAATACCATTCCTAATGTTAATGAAATGGCGCTGAATTTGTTGGTCTTTAAGTGGGTTGCCGGAATTAAATCTGAGGCAGCCACATAGAGAAATGTCCCTGCTCCTAAGGATAACAAAACCCCCACTGTGGCTTCAGTTAACCCTCTCAGTAAAAACACAGTTAATATTGCCCCGAGTGGTGTAGCAAGGGCGACTAAGACTGAGTAGAAAATAGCCTTATTGCGACTTACGGAACTCTCTAACAGGACAGAAAATATAGCAATACCCTCCGGAAGTTCATGTAATATAACCCCGAGTGTAGCTATGACACCTATCCTGGGACTTATATCAAAACCTACTCCGATTACCATTCCATCAATCAGGGAATGAAAACCAATCCCTATACTCGCCACTAATGCACTGGAAGAAAGATGGCGGTGCTCATCATGTTCCGGATAGAATTTTTCTGCACCACTGTGAATCACCACTATATTCTCTAAGAGGTAGAAAACGAAAAACCCTACCAACCCCCAGAAGAAAGCACCCGGGCCCACCACGCTAACAGCCTCGGGTAACAGGTGCAGGAACGCCGCCCCCAGTATGACGCCTGCAGCAAAAGAATTCAGGTTATTGGTGTGCCTCCTTGCCCATTGTTCACGGTAGAGCAGTAAAAAGATCCCGACGCATGAAGCAAGTCCTGCAACTATTCCATAACAAATTGGGGCAGTTATATTACTCATCTTAAGTCTCAGGGGGATGAGATACTACTGGAACAAGGGTGTCTTCGGTAGTCCTCATCTCGTCCAACTGGATGGTTGTATCAGTAATGCAAAATTTTCCACGCAGGATAATATTTATCTGCCGGATAATCTCATCGCCTCTATGACGGTCCTTAGGCTCAATTAGCACATGGGAACTTAAACTTACCAGATTAGAACATATACTCCAGATATGCAGGTGGTGGACATCCTTCACACCTGGAATGCTGCGCATCATCTTTGCCACATTGTTAAAGTCTATCCAATTGGGAACCCCTTCAAAAAGGATATGTCCAGACTCTCTAAGCACCCTGACTGACCCTAATATGATACTTATTCCAATAATAATTGCCACAATGGGGTCAGTAAGATGCCATCCCGTGAAATAGATAATAACTGCCGCCACCACTACTCCTACAGAGCTTAAGAAGTCACTCAGGACATGCAATAAGGCACTGCGTAAGTTAATATCCCGGCTACCATGTCTTCTTAACACCAGAAGAACTACGAGGTTTGCCACCAAGCCAAAGCTTGCGATAACAAGCATCTGGAGACCCTTTATTTCCTGGGGCATCCAAAGACGCCCTATTGCCTCGTATATAATTCCTATAGAAACTAAAAATAGACTAACGCCGTTGAATATGGCAGCAAATACCTCAGCCCTGTGCCAGCCATATGTCCTCGTATCGCTGGCAGGTCTGGAAGATAGATACACCGCCACCAGACTCAACACCATGGAAAAGAGGTCCATCATCACGTGAGCGGCATCACTCAACAGGGCTAAACTGTGAGTCCATACCCCTCCGATGACCTCTACTACAAATATGCCGATGGTGAAATAAACGGCAAATTTAAGTTTCTGTTTGATTCTATTATCTGGATTCATGTTTTTATTTAATATTATTTTATAAGAGACGCCTGGCTGCGGCGATAACCCTTTCCTTGTCAGGCAGGACTGCCTTCTCTAAATTTGCAGCGTAAGGCATGGGCACATCAATGGATGCTACGCGCTCTATAGGACCATCAAGATAATCAAATGCTTGGGAGTAAATCGTATCTGCTATCTGCGCGCCGAACCCTGCAAATTCCCATCCCTCTTCAACTATCACCACCCGGCCTGTCTTTTTTACCGAACTGGTAATAAACTCGTTATCCAAAGGTTTTAGAGTGCGAAGGTTAATCAATTCCACCGATATTCCATCCTGACGCAAGGTCCGTGATGCCTCTTCTGCTACTAATAGCATCTTGGAATACGATATGATAGTGATGTCATTACCTTCCATCAAAATCTCTGCCTTACCCAAAGGAATAAGATATTCTTCACCAGGAACCTCACCTTTTGTATTGTATAGAATCTCGCTCTCAATAAATATAACAGGATTATCATCCCTTATGGCACTTTTAAGCAAACCCTTGGCATCCTTTGGTGTAGCTGGCATAACTACCTTTAATCCGGGGCAGTAGCAAAAATAGGATTCAAGAGACTGGGAATGCTGGGCTGCGAGTTGATATGCCGCTCCACCAGGACCGCGTATGACTATTGGTATCTTAAATTGCCCCCCTGACATATACCTTATCTTGGCAGCGTGATTTACAATCTGGTCCAGGGCAAGGATAGAAAAATTGAAGGTCATCATCTCAATCACGGGTCTTAAGCCCACCATTGCAGCCCCTATACCCACACCTGTAAATCCCTCCTCAGTAATCGGCGTATCTATAACCCTATTTTCTCCAAATTCTTCCAACAGTCCCTGGCTTACTTTGTATGCACCATGATAAAACGCTACCTCTTCGCCCATCAGGAAGACCTTATCGTCCCTTGCCATCTCTTCCCTCAGTGCCTGATTCAATGCCTCACGATAGGTAATAACAGCCATGTCACCTCTTAAACGTACAAATCATCATGAAGGGTATCAATAGATGGTGCAGGACTCTTCATGGCAAAATCCACTGCCTCATCTATTTCCTTTTTAATCTCTTCTTCCATTGACTGGACTGTACTATCTGAAAGTATGCTATCTTTCAATAATTTCTCTTTGAATGTAACGAGAGGGTCTCGCTTTACTTGTTCTTCTAATTCCTCTTTGGTTCGGTAGTGTGCAGGGTCAAGCATGGAATGCCCACGGAAACGGTATGTTCTCGCCTCTATCAGGGTAGGTATGCAGTGTTCCCTTGCCCGTTGAACCGCCTTCTCTACAGACTCCCTCACAGCAAGGACATCCATACCATCTATGTGGTCACGTTCCATACTATAGGCACATGCCTTCTGGCATATATCATAAAGTGACGTAGCCCTCTCTATCGGCGTCCCCATACCATAACGGTTATTCTCGCAGAGATAGATTACCGGGAGTTTCCATGTAGCAGCCATATTCAGTGCCTCATGAAATGCACCGATATTAACCGCACCTTCTCCAAAGAAACATAGCACTACCTGGTCTTTTTTCTGATATTTGATGGCAAACGCTGCGCCTGTAGCAATAGGCAGGTGTCCACCTACTATGGCAAACCCTCCGAGAAAATTTTTTTCTGCATCAAATAGATGCATAGAGCCGCCTTTACCCTTGCAAAGCCCTGTAGATTTCCCGAATAGTTCAGCCATTACTTTCTTAGGGTGAGAGCCTTTTATTATACAATGGCCGTGGTCCCTGTATGCGGATAGGACGTAATCATCTTCCCTTAGACATGAGATAGCACCAACACACACTGCCTCCTGCCCAATGTAAAGGTGGCAGAATCCCCCTATATGCCCAAGGGTAAACATCTCTGCCACCTTCTCTTCAAATCTTCTTATCAGAATCATCTGATAGAATAATTTTTTAAGGTCCATCTACGTTATTTTCTGAGCAATTTTGTGAATTCATCCCAGTGTTTCTGTTCTTCCAGCAAAATATTCTGTAACAGGTAGGATGTCCCCCACTCTCCAATTTCTTCTGCCTGTTTGATGCGTTCGGCATAATCATCCATTGCCTTCTTCTCTGCTGCTACGTCTAATTGAATCATCTTTTCTACGGTGTCGGCTTGTTTGATTTCTGCCGGCTTGACTGTAGGAACTCCACCCATGGCTACGATTCTCTCAGACAATTCCTCAGCGTGTTCCATCTCTTCTTTGGCAATACTCTGGAGTTTATCAATTATCGGCCCACGGCACAATCCTAACGTCAAATAGGAATGCTGCAGATACTGGACAATGGCAGATATCTCTGCTCCAAGGTCCTGATTTAACCCCTCTATCAATTGTTTCTTATCCATACCCCATCCTCCTTTCTATCTCTATACAAATAGTATCATCTTTTATAAAAAAGTCAAGAAGTTTTTGGAATGTTGTTGGAATGTCAAACATTGAAGCGTATTTCGAGAACGGTGTTCTCTGGGATGACATAGTCGCGGTCGACGAGCATGGTCAACCCCTTGGTGCGTGCGTCCTGCATACTGTGGGCTGTCATCATATTGTCGTAGCTTATGAGTTCCGCCTTGATAAATCCCCGGGCTAAATCAGAATGGATTTTGCCGGCACAGGTTACGGCATCCGTGCCTTTTTTCACCAACCATGCGTGAACTTCCTGTTTACCCACCGTGTAGAAAAACATCATCCCTGCTTTCTCCATGACGGCACGGCATACAACATTAGCATCCAGTGATGGGTCATCAACAACCACCGTGGGCTTGAAGCTCAACGGCCCGAGAGCCTTAACGATGGCGTGTTCGCTAACGTCTAAGGACAAATCGCAGAGCGGTTTCTGCTCTTCAAGATGCGCCAGGCACTTCCCGAGCACATCCTTTTCGGCCGGCCCCTCCACCCTTGACAGTCGTCCTTCTATCTTATCTATATCAAGGATGAGCAGGTCCAAAACACGGTCGCTCGCTATCGCAATGGCATCTGCCGCCTCGTAGTTTTCCAACAGGAACTCAAAGTAGTAAGGCGACAACTTTGCTGGCTGAAACTTCTCGGCGAAAGCCACGAAGACCCGGTCATTGTATTTCACCTTGCCTTCCTGCAGATTCAATCCTGTATATGCTATTTTCATTCTCTAAAGAAACCCTTCGTATAATTAATCACTGTAGTTATATTATAAATATATATCATACAAAAGTAATTTTGTCAACATCTAAGCACATCGCACATCAATGCAACAGAATTTTATTGACAATGGTTTTAAAGTATAGTAAAGTATAAAACGGTTGTGGGGCAGTAGCTCAATTGGGAGAGCGCATCCATGGCATGGATGAGGCCAGGGGTTCGACCCCCCTCTGCTCCACCAGTGTTACAAAAATAATATGATTCGTATATCTGTCTTAATATTTTTATTATTCGCTTTCCTGAACATCTCCACAAACTGCGAAACAGTCCAGAAAAAGGTCTATCTCATACCAGTTACTGGCGTAGTGGATTTAGGCTTGAGCGGATTTATAAAGCGCTCCACAGAAGAAGCCAAAAAATCCGATGCAAAGGCTGTCATATTTGAACTTGATACGCCTGGCGGCCGCGTAGATGCGGCTGAAGAGATATTGGAGTATATAAGGTCGCTAAAACCTATCCTGACAATAGCATTCATAAATGATGAGGCATCGTCTGCAGGTGCATTTATATCTTTTGGATGTGATAAGATAGTCATGGCACCTGGAAGCAGTATAGGTTCTGCCGAGCCAAGAACATCCATAGGTCCAACCTCAGAAGGCACTGATGAAAAGTACGTCTCTGATTTCCGCTCCAAATTCAAATCCATTGCTGAGGAAAATAACCACTCCGGCAACCTTGCCCAAAAGATGGTGGATAAGGATATTGAACTTAAAAAGGTAAAGATTAAGGGTGAGGATTTTATCCTGACCACTGAAGAACTTGAAGAAAAGAAAAAGGAATTTAAAGAAGAGGATATAGTAATAGAGGCAGGAAATATAGGATTCCAGAAAGGCAAACTCCTGAATCTCACGGCAAAAGATGCAGTGGAACTGAAACTGGCTGAGGCTGAATTAAAGACTAAGGAAGAAATTCTTTCTTACTTTGGACTAAAGGATTCAGTTATAATAGGAACGTCTCCAAACTGGTCAGAGGGCATAGTGAGATTCTTAACCCATCCCATAGTAAGTTCCCTGCTTATGACTCTCGGATTTTTAGGATTGATATTTGAAGTAACACACCCCGGATGGACACTCCCGGGAACCATAGCATTAGTCTGCCTTGCCCTCTTCTTCTGGGGACATTATCTTGTAGGATTGGCAAACTTGATAGAAATCCTGATGTTTATTGCTGGGGTGGGACTGCTCTTACTTGAAATATTTGTAATGCCGGGATTTGGTATCCCAGGGATAACAGGAATCATCCTTATCATTGGAGGACTTTTTCTTGCTTTAATTAAATCCGCTTCTCCGTTTCAGGCACCAAAAGTAGAATTAATGGGCGCCTTCTATATCATGGCATGGTCGTTTGCTATTACTTTAGTATCCATGGTCTTACTTATACGTTTCCTGCCGCAGTCAGGATTCTGGAAGAGGGTGGCATTGACAACAAGCGAAGAAAAAACAGGCGGTTACCGTGCGGATACTGCTGGCATGGAAACCCTTATCGGGAAAGTAGGCAGGACTGTCAGTATCCTCAGGCCAAGCGGCAGGGCGGTATTCGGGGATAAGATATTAGATGTAATTACCGAGGGCGATTTTATAGAAACAGAGAAGGAAGTCAGGGTAGTAAGGGTTGATGGTAACAGGATAGTAGTCAGTAAGGTATAGGGAGGTAGATACGTAATGCCTGCATGGTTTTTAGTGCTAACATTAATTACAATAGGTTTCATTCTGTTCATAATAGAACTATTCACCCCTACATTTGGTGTCGTAGGTATAACAGGCATTGTGCTATTAATTGCGGGGTGTTATATAGCAGTGACCCAATTAAGTATGCTATCAGGTATCTTAGTTTCAGCAGCAAGTCTTATAATTGTTATCGCCTGTATCAGGATATTCCCCAGAACGCGTATCGCAAAAAGGATATTCCTTTCTACGTCAGAAACCAAGGATACAGGTTTTCATTCCGGGTCAAAAGAATTAGATATGCTGATTGGAAAAGAAGGGGTGGCCATCACCACACTGAGGCCGAGTGGGACAGCCCTTATTGATGGTAAGAGGATAGACGTAGTTACTGAGGGAGTATATCTGCCGCAGGATTCGGTTATAAAGGTAACCGCGGTAAAAGGTCCAAGGGTAGTGGTAACGGAAGTAAAAAGATAATGGAGGGATAAGTTATGGAAACGGAATGGGTTCTTGTGTTGGGAGTCATAGCAGGTATATTTATATTGATATTCTTTTTCTGGATAATACCTGTCCGGCTGTGGATATCTGCACTGGCTGCAGGAGTAAGGATAAGTATACTCAGTCTGATAGGTATGCGTCTTAGAAAGGTTAAGCCGGAGATAATAGTGCCTACTCTGATTATGGCGCATAAGGCAGGACTGCCTTTAAAAATGGATGCGCTTGAGGCTCATTACTTAGCCGGTGGAGATGTATTTAAAGTAGTCAGGTCATTGATTGCGGCAGATAAGGCGAATATTGACCTTAGTTTTGAGAAGGCTTGTGCGATTGACCTTGCAGGAAGAGAGGTCCTGGAGGCTGTTCATACGAGTGTTAACCCAAAGGTGATAAATGTTCCTGAAAAGGAAAATGCTACAATAGATTCAGTGGCAAGAGATGGTATTCAGCTTCTGGCAAGGGCAAGAGTTACTGTGCGGACCAATATAGAAAGACTGGTCGGAGGAGCAACCGAGCAGACTATCATTGCGAGGGTTGGTGAAGGTATTGTTAGCACAATAGGTTCTGCTGAAACATATAAAGCGGTCTTACAAAATCCAGACTTAATCTCAAAGACTGTCCTGTCAAAGGGATTGGACTCAGGCACTTCATTTGAGATTTTATCTATAGATATCGTTGATGTAAATGTGGGGAAAAATGTAGGCGCCGAACTACAAACAAACCAGGCCGCTGCAGATTTGAAGATAGCCCAGGCAAGGGCTGAGACAAGAAGAGCGATGGCTGTTGCCCAGGAACAGGAGATGAAGGCAAAGACCCAGGAGATGAGGGCAAAGGTAGTAGAGGCAGAGGCAGAGATTCCAAAGGGCATAGCCCAGGCATTCCGTGAAGGTAAACTCGGTGTAATGGATTATTATTCATTGAGAAATATCCAGGCAGATACTACTATGCGGGAAAAGATAGTAGGCGGCGGAGAAGAAAAGAAGGATAAAGAATAATATTTAATATGGAAAATCTTATCTTTCTTATAATGATACTCATCTTCATCTTTCAGGGTATCGCTAATATACTTAAGAAGCAGAAAGAAAAGCAAAGGCAGCAACCTATCCCACAAGAGGAGGAACATTATGAAGTTCTTCCTCCCCAGGAAGAGGAGACTATTCCGCCATTACCTGAAGAATGGCAAGAGGAACTTCCTGAAGTTAAGGTAGAAGAGCCAATAATCTATCAAGAAAAGGTTGCAGAAAAGATAGTCAGCCTTGAGCCTGCTGTCCCTTACGAAAGAGAAGAACTTATTAAGATTAGATATATGGCAGGGTTGACCACTGAGAAACTCAAAGATGGTATAATCCTCTCTACAATCTTAGGACCTCCAAAGGCGTACAAATTTATGCGCCGGGGCTGAGCAGTGCTGGGGTGAGACAGGCCGGGGTGGTGGAATGGCATACACGTCGGTCTCAAAAACCGATGGTTGAAAAACCGTGTGGGTTCAACTCCCACCCCCGGCAGAAACGCATAAGACGAAGCGAAGGAGATAATTCCATGTCATTAGGGAGGATGCTGGAAAAGAGTGCCGCAAGATTTCCTTCCAAGCCTGCCCTTATATTTGACAAAGAGAGACTCTCCTATCAGGCATTGAACGAAAAATCAAATTCTATCGCCATAGAACTAACGGCATCAGGAATAAAAAAAGGCGATAGGGTCGGGCTCTTGATAGCGAATTCCATTGAGTTCGTTATCGCATATTTCGGAATAGTAAAGACAGGAGCAATCGTCCTACCCATTAACATCCTTCTCAAATCCGACGAGATAAAGTTTATACTCAACGATGCAGGAGCATCACTCCTTATTACCTCTGAAGAATTTATGCCTGTTATATCTCCAATCCGTTCAGAGATAGCCACCCTTAAAAACATTGTCATAAGGGGTAAATCCCCTGCCCCAGGCTGTATCCTATGGGAAGATATGTTAAAACATTATAAAGAATCCCCGCCTCCGGCAGATTTAAACGATGCGGAAGACGTAGCCTCTATTATCTATACCTCTGGCACAACAGGCCGTCCAAAAGGCGCTATGCTAACGCATAATAATTTATTATCGGATGTCCAATCAGCCGTAGAACTATTAGGATGCGGAAATGAGGAGGTCTTCCTCTGCGTCCTTCCCCTTTTCCATGCATTTGCGGCAACTGTATGTATGATTGCCCCTGTATATTTAGGGGCAAGTGTCGTCATAATGGGGCGTTTTAACCCGGTAGAGGTCCTCAAGAAAATAGAAGAGGAAAAAGTAACATTATTTGCAGGTGTCCCTTCCATGTATGCGGTATGGGCTGGTATAGAGTTACCTAAAATGAACTTAAGTTCATGGAAATTGTGCATATCAGGAGGTGCGGCACTGCCTGTTGAAGTAATGAAGGCATTTGAGGCAAAATATAAGATACCTATATGTGAAGGCGATGGTCCTACAGAGTGTAGTCCTGTCACTTCGTGTAATCCTCCGAAAGGGATTCGCAAACCAGGCTCAATAGGTCCTCCACTACCCCGTGTCTATATGAATATAGTAGATGATAATGGTAAGGAACTGCCAACAGGTGAGGTGGGAGAGATAATTGTCAAAGGTCCTAACGTGATGAAAGGATATTGGAATAACCCTGAGGCTACACGAGAATCCATTAAAGACGGATGGTTTTACACAGGCGATATGGGAAAGAAAGATGAAGATGGTTATTTTTATATCGTTGACAGAAAAAAAGACATGGTAATTGTAGGAGGAATGAACGTATATCCCAGAGAAGTTGAAGAAATACTCTATGCCAATCCAAAGGTGCTTGAGGCTGCTGTCATCGGGATTGAAGATAAACTCAGAGGCGAGTTGCCAGTAGCAATAATTGTCCTGAAGGAAAATCAACTTGCCACTGAAAAAGAGATTATAGAATATTGTAAGGAGAGGTTAGCCAATTACAAGGTGCCTAAAAAGGTGGAATTCGTTACTGCCCTGCCAAAAACTGCAACTGGAAAGATATTGAAAAGAGAACTAAAGAAAACGTTAACTTAGACTCTTCCCCTTCACTTTGTTCAGGGTCAGAGTGACATCCCCTTTTGTCATTCTGAGGCGCAGCCGAAGAATCTCGGCATTGAAATCCATTTAACTAAAAAGGAGGCTCTAATGCAGGTATCTGGAAAGAAGATAGTATTAAGCACAGGATTACGAACACCGATAGGTCAGGTAAATAAATCTCTGGCAGAGTTACTCCCGGAGGAATTGATGAAGATATTGC
>ERZ1292645.316-Hain-H14-02um-R2-316-length-18279-cov-8_pt1 | contig 18279 bp, 12 predicted proteins | sample MGYA00564401_ERZ1292645 | MGnify/ENA primary metagenome ERZ1292645 (study PRJEB36523, sample SAMEA6512644) | groundwater metagenome | collected 2019-01-09 | study: AquaDiva: Metagenomics assemblies of 32 groundwater samples | reverse complement strand
CGGCCCAGGGCGTCGATCTCTTCAGTACCGGCGGCACCCACCGGGCGCTGGAGCAGGCTGGTCTCAAGGTCCACGCCGTCGAGGAAATCACCGGCTTCCCCGAGATGCTCGACGGGCGGGTGAAGACGCTGCACCCCAAGGTGCACGCCGGCATCCTCGCCCGGCGCGACCTCCCCGAGCACATCAACGCGCTCAAGAAAGCGGCCATTCCAACCCTCGATCTGGTGGTGGTCAACCTCTATCCGTTCAGCGCGACGGTGGCACGGCCGGAATGCACGCTCGAGGAGGCGATCGAGAACATCGACATCGGCGGCCCGGCGCTGGTGAGGAGCGCCGCCAAGAACTACGAGCACGTGGCGGTGGCGACCGACCCGGCGGATTACGAGCCGCTGCTGAAGGAGATGGCGGCGGCCAACGGCGCGATCGGGATCGAGACGCGCTTTCGCCTGGCGCAGAAGGCGTTTTCCCACACCGCGGCGTACGACGGAGCGATCGGCAACTATCTCACCGCGCTGGATGCCACGGGCAAGCGCGCCCGCTTCCCGCAGCGGCTTAATCTGCAGTTCGAGCTGGCGCAGCCGCTGCGCTACGGCGAAAACCCGCACCAGGAAGCGGCCTTCTATCGCGCTGCCCGGCCCGCGCCGGGCAGCCTCGGCGCCTACCGGCAGCTGCAGGGCAAGGAGCTCTCCTACAACAACCTTGCGGACGCCGACGCGGCGTGGGAATGCGTGAAGAGCTTCGAGCAGCCGGCGTGCGTCATCATCAAGCACGCCAACCCGTGTGGGGTGGCGGTCGCCGCCAGCCTGACGGAGGCCTATCGCAAGGCATTCGCGACTGACCCCACCTCGGCCTACGGCGGCATCATCGCCTTCAACCGCGAACTCGACGGCCAGACGGCGGATGCATTCGCCCAGCAGTTCGTCGAGGTAGTGATCGCACCGGCGCTTGCCGCGGAGGCGGCGCGCACGCTGGCGCAGAAGGCGAACATCCGCGTGCTCGCGGTGCCGCTCGCCCAGGGCGCCAACGCCTGCGACCTGAAAAGCGTAGGCGGCGGGCTGTTGGTGCAAACCCCCGATACGGTCAAAATCGGAACGGATCAGCTCAAGATCGTGACCCAGGCGAGACCGAGCGCAGCGCAAATCGCCGACCTCGTTTTCGCCTGGCGCGTGGCAAAGTTCGTCAAGTCCAACGCCATCGTGTTCTGCCGCAACGGACAGACGCTGGGCGTGGGCGCGGGGCAGATGAGCCGCGTCGACTCGGCTCAAATCGCCGCCATCAAAGCGAACAACGCCGGGCTTTCGTTGCAGGGATCGGTCGTGGCGTCCGACGCGTTCTTTCCGTTCCGTGACGGGGTGGATGGGGTGGCGAGGGCCGGCGCCAAAGCGATCATCCAGCCGGGCGGCAGCCTGCGCGATGAAGAAGTGATCGCTGCCGCCGACGAGCACGGCATTGCGATGGTCTTTACCGGCTACCGCCACTTCCGGCATTAAAGGCCTAACCGCAAAGGCGCAAAGACGCGAAGATTGCGCAAAGAATGCCGGTCAAAATCCGATCTCAAACGTTGTGTTCCCTTTGCGCCGTGGCGCCTTCGCGGTTCGCTTTAGTCTTATGAAGCTGCTCGTCATCGGCTCCGGCGGGCGCGAGCACGCACTGGCGTGGAAGCTGGCGCAATCGCCGCGCGTGTCGCGGGTGTTTGTCGCGCCCGGCAACGCCGGCACCGCGCGCGAGGACGGGCTCGCCAACGTTGCGCATGCCGCGATCCCGGAGCTGGTCGAGTTCGCGCGCAAGGAGGCAGTCGCCTTCACCGTCGTCGGCCCGGAGGCGCCGCTCGCCGAAGGAGTCGTGGATGCTTTCCAGGCTGCGGGGCTCAGGATTTTCGGCCCGACCCGGGCCGCGGCGCAGCTCGAATGCTCCAAGGAGTTCGCCAAGCGCTTCGAGACGCGCCACGGCATCCCGACCGCGGCCTATGCGGCGTTCAGCGAGGCCGCGCCTGCGCACGACTACTTGGACCAGCACGGTGCGCCCGTTGTCATCAAGGCCGACGGGCTTGCCGCCGGCAAGGGCGTGGTAGTGGCGCTGGACGCCAGCCAAGCGCACGCGGCGGTGGACATGATGCTCACCGAGCGCAAGATGGGCGCGGCGGGCAGCCGCGTCGTGATCGAGCAGTATCTGGACGGAGAAGAAGCCAGCTTCATCGTGCTCTCGGACGGTCGGCACGCGCTCGCGCTCGCGACCAGCCAGGACCACAAGCGGCTGCTCGACGGCGACCGCGGTCCGAATACCGGCGGCATGGGCGCGTATTCGCCGGCGCCGGTGGTCACGCCCGGCATCCACGCCAAGATCATGCGCGAGGTCATCCAGCCGGCGCTCGCCGGCATGGATAAGGACGGCACGCCCTACGTCGGGTTCCTCTACGCCGGGCTGATGATTACCCGGGACGGTCAGCTCAAGGTGCTGGAGTTCAACTGCCGCATGGGTGACCCCGAGACGCAACCGACCCTGCTGCGGCTGAAAAGCGATTTCGTAACACTGATCGAACACGCGCTTGCCGGCAGCCTGGACCAGGTGGAAGCCGAATGGGACACGCGGGTGGCGCTGGGAGTGGTGTTGGCGGCGCACGGTTACCCGGACGCCCCGCGCAAGGGCGACGTGATACGCGGCCTGCCGGAGCCGGAAGAGGATAGTCACGTATTCCACGCCGGCACGGCGTTGAACGGCAAGGACATCATCACCAACGGCGGTCGCGTGCTCACCGTCACCGCGCTCGGACTCAACGTGCGCGCCGCGCAGCGCCGCGCCTACGAGATTGCCGAGCGCATCCGCTTCGAGGGCATGCAGTTCCGGCGCGACATCGGCCACCGCGCGACGGCCGGGGGCCGCAGATAGCGCACAGGCCGCAGGGAGCCACGTTCATGACAGGGAACTGCGATTGATAATGAACAGTCAGTCCGTCAGGCACTTTTTCACCGGGTTGCAGGAGGACATCGTCGCGCGGCTCGCCGCGCTCGACGGCAGGCCTTTCCTGCGCGACGAATGGAGCCGCCCCGAGGGGGGAGGCGGAATCACGCGCCTGCTCGAGGCGGGCGGCGTGTTCGAGCGCGCGGGCGTCAGCTTCTCACAGGTAACGGGTCGGAATCTGCCGCCGTCGGCGACAGCGAACCGTCCCGAGCTCGCCGGCCGCTCGTTCGAGGCCGTGGGCGTCTCGCTCGTGCTGCATCCGCGCAATCCGTACGTGCCGACTGTGCACCTGAACGTGCGGTTCTTGCTTGCGGAGAGCAGCGGCGCGGAGGCCGTGTGGTGGTTTGGCGGGGGAATGGATCTGACACCGTACTACGGCTTTGCCGAGGACGCGCGGCACTTTCACCGTTGCTGCCGTGATGCGCTTGCACCCTTCGGTCCTGACCGTTATTCCCGCTTCAAGCAATGGTGCGACGAGTATTTTTACCTGCATCACCGGCAGGAGCCGCGCGGCATCGGCGGCATCTTCTTCGACGATCTCAGCGAGCCCGATTTCGCGACCTGTTTCGCGCTCGCGAGGAACGTCGGCGAGCACTTCCTGCCGGCGTATGTCCCCATCGTCGAGCGCCGCAAAAATCTGCCCTACGGCGAGCGCGAACGCGCATTCCAGGCCTATCGCCGCGGCCGCTACGTCGAGTTCAACCTGGTGTACGACCGCGGGACCCTCTTCGGGCTGCAGTCGGGCGGCCGCACCGAGTCCATCCTGATGTCACTGCCGCCGCAGGTTGCCTGGCGCTACGACTGGCGGCCGGAGCCGGGCAGCCCGGAGGAGAAGCTCTACACCGAGTTTTTGATCGCGAAAGAGTGGGTTTAGCGCGGAGCAGCCGGGCGCTGCAATAGTTAATTCGTTCCCGGTCCGAACCAGCTCTTGAGCGAGCGCATACGCTCGAGCAGGTTCTGCGTCACCGGGTCGTCCTCCAGGCGCGGCGCGGCGACCTGGTGCTGACGCACGAGCTGCGGCGTCTGCTTATAGGCCTGGTAGCGGGTCAGCGCCGCCTGCGCATGCCGTTTCAGCAGCTCATGATCCACCGGCTTGTTGAGGAAGCGGAAGATCTGCGCCTGGTTGATGAGCTCGATCACTACTTCCGAATCTGAGGCCTTGGCCAGTGCGATGGCAAGAATTTCCGGGTGCATCTGCTTGAGCAGCTTCAGGGCGGTCATCACCTCGTCGGCCCCCCTTTCGACGTCGGCGAGGATCAACGCGATCTCCTGAGACTGCAGGATGCCGAATGCTTCGTCCACGGTGCCCGCCCACACGACCGGACAGAACGAGCCAAACAGCTCCTCGGTGGTGCGGAAAGCCTCCTGCTGGCTGTCGATTACCAGGATGCCGGCGATCATGGGATCGGGCACGATGGCGGGAGTGGCCGCGGTGTCGGCGAGCCCCAGCGCGATTTCGACCGCTTCGCCGACGGTCTTCCGGATGTCCTGGTTGTCCCACGGCTTGCTGATGAAGCGGAACACCTCGCCCTCGTTGATCGAGCCCAGGGTGGCCGCAAGGTCGGAATAGCCGGTGAGCAGGATCCGTACCGTATTCGGCGCAGCCTCCTTCACCAGGCGCAGCAGCTCGACCCCGGTCATCTCCGGCATGCGCTGGTCGCTCACCACCACGTGCGGGTTGAACTTGGTGACGAACTCCAGGGCTTCGGGGCCGTTGACGGCGGTGAACACGTGGTAGTCGCGCCGGAAGATCGAGCGCAGCGCCGTCAGTATCCGCTCCTCGTCGTCCACGAACAGGATGCGCGCTTTCTTGCCGGCGGCGGGCGCGGCGTGGGCTTCGGCCCGGGCCTGCTGCGCGCCCGCCAGCGCGCGCGCGGCCCGGATCAGGTCGGGGTCCATGTCCATGCGTTGGGTAGGCGCGTCCGCGAGCGTGGCGGGTTCAGGCTGGGGCATGCTCTGGCGGATGCTCGCCTCGATCCCCTTGGTGAAGGCGTCCGAAAAATCCTTCGCATTCTGGAAGCGGTCGTCGCGTTTCTTGGCGAGCGCCTTCTGCACCGCCCAGTCGAGCTGCGCCGAGATCTTCGGGTTGTGCTCGGAGGGGTTGGCCGGATTCTCGTTCAGCACCTGGCGCATCACGTCGGTGTCGTTGCCGATGAACGGGCGCTTGCTGGCGAGGAGTTCGTAGGCGATGATGCCCACGGAGTAAATGTCGCTGCGTGCGTCGATCTCGGTGCCGAGGAACTGCTCCGGTGACATGTAGCCGGGGGAGCCCATGACCTCGCCTACATGGGTAAGCTTGGAGGAATCGAGGCGCGCGATGCCGAAATCGCTGATCTTGATGCGGCCATCGTCGTTGACCAGGATGTTGGACGGCTTGATGTCGCGATGCACGACGCCCTGCACGTGCGCGTAGTTCAGGCCGTCGAGCAGTTGCCGGATAATTTCCCCGATCTCCTTCAGTTCGAACCGCGCCTGGTTCTGGATGTGCTGGAACAGCGACTTTCCGTTCACCAGTTCCATCACGATGTAGGCGATGTCCAGATCTTCGCCGTAGTCGTAGATGGCGGCAATGCGTGGGTGGGTCAACCGTCCTACCGCCTGCGCTTCGTGCCGGAAGCGCGTCAGCGCGTACTGCAGATCCGCGGGATCGAGCGCCGACTTGGCGATGGTCTTGATCGCCACTGGGCGCTGAATCGCCGGATCGAACGCCTTGTAGACCACGCCCATCCCTCCCTGGCCGAGCACGCCCTGGATCTGGTATTTGCCGATGGTGGTTGGGGTATTCATGTCCGGTTATCGGGAAGCCTGCCTGCGCTCACGCTGCGAGTTCCTCCGGTTCCCGCGGCGTCAACGGTAACACCATCGTGAACTTGGTGCCAACCCCGACGGTGGTATCCACGCTGATGCTGCCGCCGTGCTGCTCGACGATCTTGTAAACGATGGACAGCCCCAGACCGGTACCCTTGCCCACGTCCTTGGTGGTGAAGAACGGGTCGAAGATCTTGGGCAGGATCTCGGGCGGAATGCCCTTGCCGTTGTCCCCGACCTCCACCGCGACGTGCTCGACGCCTTCCCGGCGCGTGGTGAGCGTGATCACGCCCGGCCCCGACTCGATCGCCTGCGCCGCGTTGTTGATGAGGTTCAAAAACACCTGGTTGATCTGCGATGGCGAGCAGGTGATCGACGGGATGTCACCGAAGTGCTTTCTCACCGTGTGCTTCTTGAGCTCATGCTTGGCGAGCAGCAGCGTGCTCTCGAGCCCCTCGTTGAGATTGAAGCTCGCCACTTTGCTGCGGTCGAGGCGCGAAAAATTCCTGAGGTTGACCACGATCTCGGAGATCTGCTCGATGCCGTAGAGCCCGTCCCTTACCAGGCCCTGCAGCTCGTCGAGCACGTGATGCTCCTGGAGTTGGGCGACCCTCTTCTGGGTCAGCGCGAACTGCTGGGCGAGTTGTTGGGCATCGCTGGCGCCGGCTCTGAGCAGCGCGAGCAGCTTCTCCGACTCGGCGATGAGCTGGGCGAGCTCGGGGAGCTTCCCCTTGACCGAACCGAGGCTGCTCTTGACATAGGCGAGCGGCGTGTTGATCTCGTGCGCCACCCCCGCCACCATCTGCCCGAGGGAGGACATCTTCTCGGTCTGGATCAGCCTCGCCTCGGATTCCTTGAGCTGCGTGAGCGCCTCGGAAAGCTCGGCGGTGCGTTCGGCGACGCGCTGCTCCAATCCCTCGTTCGCGGCCTTCAGAGCAAGATTGGCGGCATTGAGCAGTTGGTAGCTCGCCAGGAGGCGCGTGGCAAGATAGCCGAGCAGAATCAACAGCGCGCCCGAGTAGGCGATGAGATAGACGCGGTAGAGATCGCTGTCGGCGAGCGTGGACTCGAGTTCGCGCGAGAAGGCATTGGTCAGACTGTCCACGCGCGGGCCCGCCGTCAGGAACGAGAGTTTCACGAACAATTCCTGCTCGACTGGTTTTGCGCCGAGCAGCTGCTGCACGTTGCCGTCGAGCCGGGAAATGCCCTCGCGCAGCGCCGGCGGCAGCCGGGCTGCCGATTCCCGCAGATCAGAAGCCAGGGCCTCGACACTCTTGCGCTGCGCCTCGCCTGGCGAGAAATAGTACTTCTGGGCCTCGGCGAGCAACTGCGCCACCGCGCTCTCCGCGGCGACCAGGCGCTCGCGCTCGCGGAAGTCCTGCCACGACCCGCGCACCAGTCCCGCGACCTCGGTGTCGGCTGAGAGCACCTGGGCGAGCGCCTGCTGGGTGGCGGCATTGGCCTTCCTGAACTTGTCCATCAGCTCGGCCTTGTGCGCGAACGCGTTGCTGAGATCAGCGAGCCCGCGCCTGAGCACCGGGCTGTCGATTTCCTGCGCGGCAGCGGCGAGCTCCTGCCGAATGCGCGCAAGCGCCGCGCTGTAATCCACTGTCGGGACCGGTGCCGGAAACAGCTCGTTGCGCGCGCGCAGGATGTCCACGTCCCAGCGCGCGTCGATCTCTTTCAGCTCGCGGAACAGCGCGAGCACCTCATTGTGGCGCTTGAAGTCCGAGCTTTGGGTCTTGAAGTAGAGGTAACCGAGCGCGGCAGCGAGCACCATTGCGATCGCAACGATCAGCGATCCGCGCACGGTCTTCGCCGCCCGGATGCGCCGCAGCACCGATGAGATCCTGGTCAGTCCCGGCGCGCTCATTCGCCCAGATACGCCTGCCGCACCTGCGGATTGGTCAGCAGCCGCGGCGCGCTGTCGGCAAGCGCGATCAGACCGCTTTCCATCACGTAGCCGCGATGGCATGCCTCGAGCGCGAGCTTGGCGTTCTGTTCCACCAGCAGCAAGGTCACCCCTTCAGCGGCGATGGTGCGTATGGTTTCGAATATTCTCTGCACCATGAGCGGCGCGAGCCCCATGCTGGGCTCATCGAGCAGCAGGAGGCTCGGCCGGCTCATCAGCGCGCGCCCGATCGCCAGCATCTGCTGCTCGCCTCCTGAGAGCGTTCCGGCGAGCTGTCGGCGGCGCTCCGCGAGACGCGGGAACAGCCCGTAGACACGGTCGAAGTCGGCGGCGATGCGCACCCGGTCGCGGCGGCTGTAGGCGCCCATCGCCAGGTTTTCCTCCACGGTGAGGCGCCCGAACACGCCGCGCCCCTCGGGCACCAGCGCCAGTCCCCGCCGCACGAGCTGGAATGCCGGGAGCGCCGTTATGTCATCGCCATTATAGTGGATGCGACCTGCAGCGGGCTTCAGCAGCCCCGCGAGCGCCTTCAGCGTCGTCGTCTTCCCGGCGCCGTTGGCGCCGATCAGCGTGACGAGCTCTCCGGCCTTCACCTCGAGATCGACGCCTTTCACGGCGTTGATGCCGCCGTAGGAGACCTTGAGCCCTCTCACTTCAAGCAAGCGCCCCTCCCAGATAGGCTTCGATCACGGCGGGATCGCGCTGCACTTCCGCGGGCAGGCCTTCGGCGATTTTCCTGCCGTAATCGAGCACCGCCACGCGGTCGCACAGTCCCATCACCAGCTTCACGTCGTGCTCGATCAGCAGCAGCGTAATGCTGTCGCCGCGGATGCGCTCGAGGAGGCGCTTCAGCTCCGCGGTCTCGGTCGCGTTCATGCCGGCGGCGGGCTCGTCCAGCGCGAGCAGTTTAGGATCGGTCGCCAGCGCGCGGGCGATCTCCAGGCGGCGCTGATCGCCATAGGCGAGCTCGCGCGCAAGCTCCGCGGCGCGGTCGGCGATGCCGACATAGTCGAGTAGTGCATAAGCACGGCTGGTGATCGCCGCCTCCTCCGCGCGCGTGGCCGCATCGCGCACCACGGCGCCGAACACCCCGGTGCGGGTGCGCACGTGGCACCCGACCATCACGTTCTCGAGCGCGCTCATGTTGGCGAACAGCCGGATGTTCTGGAAGGTGCGGGCGATGCCGCATTCGGCGACGCGATGCGGCTTCATCCCGGTCAAGCGGACGCCGTCGAAAACAAACTCGCCGCCGTCGGGACGGTAGAGGCCGGTCAGGGCGTTGAACAGCGTGGTCTTGCCCGCGCCGTTGGGGCCGATCAGACCGAAGATCTCGCCGCGCTTCACCGTGAGCGAGACCTCCGCCAGCGCGGTGAGCCCCCCGAAGCGTTTGCTGACCGCGGTCGCCTCGAGCAGCGGAATGTTGTGGTCACCTGCTCGCATCGTAGACGCTCGCCCGTTCCTGGCGCGCAATGCCGCCTTCGGCTGCGAGCTCGCGACGGCGCACCGTGGAAGGCCACAGCCCGGAGGGGCGCAGCAGCATCACCAGAATCAGCGCCAGTCCGAACACCAATAGCCGCAGCTCCGCGGGATCGGCGAGCACGCGTCCGAACAGCGCCTGTTGCAAAGGTCCGAGGTAGCGCAGCGCTTCCGGCAGCACCACCAACAGCACGGCGCCGAGGATCACGCCCGGAATGTGGCCCATGCCGCCCAGCACCACCATGCACAGGATCATGATCGATTCGATGATGGTGAAGCTCTCGGGGCTGACGAAGCCCTGGAAGCCGGCGAACAGCCCGCCCGAGACGCCGCCGAAACTCGCGCCCATGGCGAAGGCGAGCAACTTCACGTTGCGGGTGTTGATGCCCGTGGCCGCGGCTGCGACTTCGTCCTCGCGGATCGCCACCCACGCGCGACCGATGCGCGAGTTCTCCAGCCGCATCGAGACGAAGATCACGGCGAGCGTGAGCACGAGGAACAGGTAATAGTAGTTGTAGACGGCGGGAAAGCTTGCGTCGAGGAAGGAATGGGTCTGCGCCAGCGAGAAGTCGCCCAGCCGGACGGGGTCGATCAGATTGACACCCTGCGGGCCGTTGGTGATGTTGACCGGCGCGTTGAGGTTCACGAGAAAGATGCGGATGATCTCTCCGAAGCCGAGCGTCACAATCGCCAGGTAGTCGCCACGCAGCCTCAGCGTGGGCGCGCCGAGCAGCACGCCAAAAAGGCACGCGAACGCCGCCCCCAGAGGCAGCAGCAGCCAGAACGGCAGATGAACGTTGAAATGGGGCGAGGCGAGCAGCGCGTAGAAGTACGCCCCCACCGCGAAAAAGGCGACGTAACCGAGATCGAGCAGCCCGGCATAGCCGACCACGATGTTCAGTCCCAGCGCGAGCATGATGTAGAGCAGCACAAACGCGGCGATGCGCACCCAGGCGCGGCCGAACGCCCAGTCGGTGACGAACGGCAGCGCGACCAGCAACGCCGCGAGCGCGATGTAAGCGGCCCACACGAAGCGGGGGTCACGCCTGAGTTGCTGCCAACGATCGAGAAACGTAAACATATTCAGCCGCAGATGAACGCCGATATACGCCGATCAAAAAGCAAAAAAACTTTCACCACCAAGGACGCCAAGAACGCCAAGGAAAACAAAATCAAACTAGAACGAAAATATTTATTTGCGTTCATTTCCTTTGCGTCCTTCGCGTGCCCTCTGCGTCCTTTGCGTTAAGAGCTTTTGGGGTTGGTCTTATCCCCGTTCATCGGCGTTAATCGGCGGTTACCTTTTACGCTCTTTCGGCGACGCGCTCGCCGAGCAGGCCGGAAGGCCGGAACACCAGCACCAGGATCAGCACCAGAAAGGCGAACACGTCCTGGTAATGGCTGCCGAGGATGCCGCCGGTCAATGCGCCGATGTAGCCGGCGCCGAGGCTCTCGATGAGGCCGAGGAGGAGGCCTCCCAGCATCGCGCCCGCGAGATTGCCGATGCCACCCAGCACCGCGGCGGTGAACGCCTTCAGCCCCAGCATGAAGCCCATGAAGTAGTGCGCGACGCCGTAGTAGGCGCTGATCATCACGCCGGCGACCGCGGCAAGCGCGGAGCCGACCACGAAGGTGATCGAGATCACGGTGTTGATGTTGACGCCCATGAGCCCCGCGATCTCCGGGTTCTCGGAAGTGGCCCGCATCGCGCGCCCGAGCCGCGTACGGTGCACCAGCCAGAGCAGCGCGACCATCATGGCGGCGGCGAGCAGCACGATGAAGATCTGCAGGTCGTTGATGGTGGCGCCGGCGAACTGGTGGGGCGCGGCCGGCAGCAGCGCCGGGAACGAATGGTACTGGCGTCCCCAGACGATCATCGCCGCGTTCTGCAGCAATATGGACATGCCGATCGCGGTGATGAGGGCGGCGAGCCGCGGCGCGCCGCGCAGCGGCCGGTAGGCGACGCGCTCGATGGCGTAGCCGAGCGCCATGCACACCGGCATCGCTGCGAGGAGTCCCAACGCCGCGATTACGGGCCCGGGCAGCGCGATGCCGCTTGCCACCAGCATCTGGATCACGGTGAGCGCCACCATCGCGCCGATCATCACCACTTCGCCATGCGCGAAGTTGATCAGGCCGAGGATGCCGTAGACCATGGTGTAGCCGAGCGCGACCAGCGCGTAGATCGCGCCCAGGACCACGCCGTTGATCAGCTGCTGAAGGAATATGTCCATGCGCGTAGCGTGCGCTAGGAGTTTGTCGGACTTTGGTCCGACAAACTCCTAAGGCAAAACCGCCCGCAAAAAAAACGGGGAAAAAAGCAGAACAGCCTCATTTCGACCCTACTCGCATGCTCCATTGAAGGCCAAGAGCGGTCATTATCCTCGGCTTCACTCGAATGCCGCGGGCGGTTTTGCTTTTAGCAGCCTGTCGGAGCTCTAAGCCCGACAGGCTGCTAGATGCAAAAACGGCACCCGAAGGTGCCGTTTCAGTGTTAGCACAAACTTGTCACCGCCGCATCGCTATTTTTTCTCAGGGGCCATAACCGGCGCGGCTGCAGGCTTCTCTGCGGGCGCTGCCGCGGGCTTGTCAGCGGGTGCCGCGGCGGGTTTTTCCGGCGCCGGTGCGGCCGCGGGTGCCGCCGCTTCACCGCCTACCGTTTCGAGCGCATCCCACTTGCCGCCCTTCACGACGTAGAGCGTGATCGGGCCGTTCTTGAGATCGCCCTTCGCGTCGAACGCGATCGGCCCGGTCACTCCCTGCCGGCTCATCCTGGCGAGCTCGGGCAGGTACTTGGCCGGCTCGGTGGAGTTCGCCTTCCGCATCGCTTCCACCAGCGTCATCGCCGCGTCATAGGCGAAGGGCGCGTAAATCTGGATCTGCCCGTACTTGGCGGTGTAGCGTTCGGTGAAGCCCTTGCCGCCCGGCATTTTGTCGAGCGGAAGGCCAGGTGAAGAAGCGAGCACGCCATCGGCAGCCGGCCCGGCGAGCTTGATGAACTCGGGGCTCTGCGCGCCGTCGCCCGCCAGGAACTTCGCCTTGACCGCGAGCGTCTTCATCTGCGCCACCATCGGGCCGGCCTGTGCGTCCATGCCGCCGTAGAACAGCAGATCCGGCTTCTTGGCCTTGACGTTGGTCAATATTGAGCGGAAGTCGGTCGCTTTGTCGTTGGTGTATTCGCGCCCCACGATGGCCGCGCCGGAGGCCTTCGCTGCTTTTTCGAACTCGTCGGCGAGGCCCTGGCCGTAGGCGGTGCGGTCGTCGATGATCGCGATCTTCTTGGCGCCGAGCTTGGCCGCGGCGTACTCGCCGAGCACCTTGCCCTGCTGGACGTCGTTCGCCATCACGCGGAACGCCCCCTTGTAGCCCTGCTCGGTGTACTTGGGATTGGTCGCCGAGGGCGAAATCTGCGGCAGGCCGGCATCGTTATAGATCTTCGAGGCCGGGATCGTGGTGCCCGAGTTCAAGTGACCGATGACGCCGGCGACCTTTGCGTCGACCAGCTTCTGCGCGACGATCGTGCCGGTCTTGGGATCGGCCTGGTCGTCCTCGCTCACCAGCTCGAACTTCACCTTCGCGCCGCCGATCATCAGCCCCTTGGCGTTCATTTCCTCGATTGCGAGGCGCGCGCCGTTGTCGTTGTCCTTGCCGAGGTGCGACTGCGGTCCGGTGAGCGGCGCGACCGAGCCGATCTTCACCGTGATTTCGGGCGGCGGCTTGGGCGCCTCGACCTTGGGCGCGGGCGGCGGTGGCGGCGCTTCCTTGCCGCAACCGGCGAGGAGGGTTGCCACCACCAGACCCAAACCGATGCTCAGTAGCTGCCTGCGAAACATGTCGGCTCCCTTGCGATAAACTATTGTTGCTGTGGAGGAAATCATTATCCGCAGGGGCCTGCGAGTTGTCAATTTGCAGAGTTCTTCCGCAGGCCCCTTTCTGAGGCAAAACAGCGTACACCATAAAAAAAGCCGGCGGACGCCGGCTTTTTTGGCGGAGCAGCCGCCTACTTGATCGACAGCACCCACTGCACCATGGTCTTGATGTCTGCGTCCTTGACGTGCGCGTTGGGCGGCATCGGGACATCGCCCCACACACCCTTGCCTCCCGCCTTTACTTTCTTGATCAGGTTCGCTTCCGCCTCCTTGTCCTTGCGGTACTTGTCGGCGATCTCCTTGTAGCTTGGCCCCACCAGCTTCTTGTCCACGGTGTGACAGGCGAGGCAGCCGCTCGCCTTGGCCAGCGCTTCGGCGGCCTTGGCATCGGCGGCGTGCGCGCCGGCGGCGAGCGAGATTCCGGCGGCGGCGGCAAGGATGGTCGCGATGGCTTTCATCATTGTTGGCTCCTTGGGCGGTTTCAGTTCGGGGTCAAAAAACCCGCGCATTTTACCTCACATTAAAGCCGTCAACTACCGTTGACGGTTTAATTGCGCGCGTTGAAGAGGGACGGCACGCCCGCCCCTTAACGCGCGCCATCTCCGGCGAGTACGCCCTCCAGCTCGGCAAGATCGCCGATCGGTGGCAAGCAAGTAACGCCGCGGCACACCCAGGCGTTGACGCCCGCGCCATCCGGAGGCGGCGGTTTGTCGAGGGCCGGTGGTAGCCCGCCGGCGCCGTGCGCAATGCCGATGACGAGGGTGGCGGGACGATAGACGCGCGCGAGCGCGCGCCGCCACTCGGTCACCTGCTCTTGGCCGCCGCGCACGATCACGATCTGCGGCGGCGCGAGGTGTTCCTCCAGGGCGGTGGCGAGGCTGACGAAGGCGCTCGGCTGGCGCTCGAGCACCGGGTAGAAGAGCTTGAGCGCACGCTCCGCTGCTTCCAGGTAGCGCGGCTCGCCGATGAGATGCCCCAGCCGCTGCAGCGCCGCCGCGGCGATGCCGTTGCCGGAAGGGGTGGCGTTGTCGTGCCCCGGCTTGGCGCGGTGTATCAGCGTTTCGTGGTCGTGGGAGACGAAGAAGAAGCCGCCCGCCGCGCGATCCTCGAACCGCGCGAGCAGGATCTCGGCCAGCTCGCGCGCGAACGACAGATCCTCGGCGCGGAACTCGCGCTGCATCAGCTCGAGCAGCGCATCGAGCAGGAAGGCGTGATCGTCGAGGTAGGCGTTGAGATGCGCGTGCCCGTCCTTGTAAGTGGCGAGCAGCCGGCCGTCGCGCCACATCGTACCTCGTATGAATTCCACCGCACGCTGCGCCGAGGAGAGCCACGCCGGCTCGCCGAACACGCGCGCTGCATGTGCCATTCCGTGCACCATCATCGCATTCCAGCTCGCGAGCGCCTTCTCGTCACGACCCGGGCGCACCCGCTGTTCGCGCGCGGCGAGGAGTTTGACGCGGGCGGAAGCAAGCCGCGACTCGCATTCCTCGAGCGACAGGTCGAGCTTCCGGGAAATGAAGGCGAGCGGCTTCATCACGCGCAGATGCCAGTGCTGCTCCTCGAAGTTGGGCGCACCGTCGAGCCCGTAGTGGGGCTCGACCACCGCGTACTCCTCGGCGCTGAGCAGGTGCCGCACCTCGTCCGGCGTCCACACGTAGTACTTGCCCTCCTCGTGCTCGGAGTCGGCGTCGAGCGAGGAGTAGTAGCCGCCCTCGGGCGACTGCATCTCGCGCATCACCCACTGCGCGGTTTCGGTCACGACTTTCCTGAACAGCGGCTGGCCGGTGACAAGCCAGGCATCGCTGTAGAGCGCAATCAGTGCCGCATTGTCGTAGAGCATCTTCTCGAAGTGGGGAATGCTCCAGTACTGGTCCACGCTGTAGCGGCAGAAGCCGCCGCCCAACTGATCGTAGAGGCCGCCCTCGGCCATTTTGGTGAGCGTGAGCCGCGCAAGGGCGAGGCCGATCTCGCCGCCCTCGAGTGCGTGGCGCCGCAGGCAGAACGCGATCTCGAAGGGGTGGGGAAACTTGGGCGCGTGCCCGATGCCGCCGTGGACGTCGTCAAACACCTGCGCCAGCTCGCGCACTGCGGCGTCGAGCGGCGCGCGCTTCAATTCGCGCTCGGACCCCGGCGCCGGCAGGGTATGCGCGAGCGCCTCGAGCAGCGTGGCGTTCTGCTTGCCGATCTCCTCGCGCTGGTCACGGTAGGCCTCGGCAATGCGCGGGAGCAGATCGAGAAAGCCGGGCGTGCCATAGCGGGCGAGCTTCGGGAAATAGGTGCCGCCAAAAAACGGCGTGCCGTCGGGCATCAGAAACATGGTGAGCGGCCAGCCGCCGCTTCTTTGCGTCAGCATGGCGTGCGCGGTCTGGTAGATCTGGTCGAGGTCCGGCCGCTCCTCGCGGTCGACCTTGATGTTGACGAAGTGCCGGTTCATCTGCGCCGCCACTTCGGGGTCCTCGAACGATTCATGCGCCATCACGTGGCACCAGTGGCAGGCGGAATAGCCGATCGAGAGCAGGATCGGCTTGTCCTGGCTGCGTGCGAGTCTTAGCGCCTCCTCATCCCACGGCTGCCACTCCACGGGGTTCTCGGCGTGCTGCCGCAGATAGGGGGAGGTCTGCGAGGCGAGGCGGTTGGGCATAGTGGCGGGATTATCGTCCCAAGCGTGCGGCGCGAACAATCAAAGCCAGCGCTACCGCTGTGGTCTTGCCGGCATCATGCTGCCAGCACGACCGTGCGCGGGAGGCGAAAAGGTGGATTGAGGCGGGAGCGCGCCTGTGCCGCCGGCGGCGCTCAGCCGGTCACTGCGCCTTTGCTCGCGGAGGAAACGAGCGCCGCGTATTTCGCCATGACGCCGCTGTTATAGCGCGGCCGTGGCGGCTGCCATGCGGCACGGCGCCGCGCCAGCTCTCCGTCGGAGACGCTGAGCTGCAGCAGGCGCCGCCCGGAATCTATCGTGATCGAATCGCCCTCCTCGATCAGCGCGATCGGCCCGCCCACCGCCGCCTCCGGCGCGACGTGCCCCACCACCATGCCGTAGGTTCCGCCGGAGAAGCGCCCGTCGGTGATCAACCCCACGTCCTCGGCGTGGCCTTCGCCCACCAGCGCGGAAGTGGGAGAGAGCATCTCGCGCATGCCGGGGCCGCCTTTGGGGCCCTCGTAGCGGATCACCACCACGTCGCCGGAGCGGATTTGCTTGGCGAGTATCGCAGCCATCGCCGCTTCCTCGGAGTCGAACACGCGTGCGGGTCCCGTGATCCTGGGCCGTTTCAGGCCGGTGATCTTGGCCACCGCCCCTTCCGGCGCGAGATTGCCCTTGAGGATGGCGAGGTGCCCGTGCGGGTACATCGGATTCTCCCATTGCCGGATCACGTCCTGGCTCTTGGACGGGCGCGAGGGCACTTTCCTGAGCACATCACCGATGGTCTTGCCGGTGATCGTGATGCAGTCATCGTGCAGCAGGCCGTGGTCGAGGAGCAGCCTCATCACCTGCGGGACACCGCCTGCCTGGTGCAGGTCGGTCGCAACGTAACGGCCCGAGGGCTTCAGGTCGCACAGCACCGGCACGCGTCCGCGGATCACTTCGAAATCATCCAGGGTGAGCGGCACCTCGGCTGCGTGCGCGATCGCTAGGAAGTGCAGCACGGCGTTGGTGGAGCCGCCGACCGCCATCACCACCGAGATCGCGTTCTCGAAGCTCTTCCGCGTCATGATCGCGCGCGGCAGCAGGTCCTTCCTGATGGCGTTGACCAGCGCTTCCGCCGAGCGCGCGGCGCTGTCGTGCTTCTCCCTGTCCTCGGCCGCCATGGTCGAGGAGTGCGGCAGGCTCATTCCCATCGCCTCGATCGCCGAGGACATGGTGTTGGCCGTGAACATCCCGCCGCACGATCCCGCCCCGGGACAGGCGCGGCGCTCGATCCCCATCAGCTCGTCCTTACCGATCTTGCCCGCGGTGAACTCGCCCACCGCCTCGAACGAGCTCACCACCGTGAGGTCCCGGCCCTGGTAACGTCCGGGCTTGATGGTGCCGCCGTAGACGAAGATCGAAGGTATGTTCATGCGGCCGATCGCGATCAGGGCGCCCGGCATGTTCTTGTCGCAGCCGCCGATCGCCAGCACCCCGTCCATGCGCTGCGCCTGCACCGCGGTCTCGATCGAATCCGCGATCACCTCGCGCGACACCAGCGAGAACTTCATGCCCTCGGTGCCCATCGAGATGCCGTCGGAGACCGTGATGGTGCCGAAAGTCTGCGGCATCGCGCCCGACTTGCGCGCCGCAGCTTCGGCCCGCTTGGTGAGATCGTTCAGGCCCAGGTTGCACGGCGTGATGGTGGAATAGCCGTTGGCGATGCCGATGATGGGCTTCCTGAAGTCGGCATCCTTGAACCCGACGGCGCGCAGCATGGCGCGGTTGGGCGAGCGCTGCACCCCCTGCGTGATGAGTTGCGAGCGTTTGTTGAGCGGCATGAAGGGACCCCGGAATCGCCCCCGTATAATGGGGGCGATAATTGTAGCGCATCCCGGTCCGCAGAATGCTCGTCCATCCTCAATTCGATCCCGTCGCGCTGCAGCTCGGCCCGCTCGCGGTGCGCTGGTACGGACTGATGTATCTCGTCGGCTTTGCGCTGCTCTGGATCGTCGGCCGCTACCGCATACGGGTGACGCCCGGGAGCGTGTGGACTGCCAAGGATCTCGACGATGCGATGTTTTACGGGATACTGGGCACCATCGTCGGCGGGCGCCTGGGCTACGTGCTGTTCTACAAGTTCGCCGACTACGCGCTGGAGCCGTGGCGCATTCTCTATGTATGGGAAGGCGGCATGTCGTTTCACGGCGGTTTTCTGGGCGTGGTGATCGCGTTGGCGTGGTTCGCAGCAAGCCGCCGGCAGGACTGGCTGCGCGTAACCGATTTCATCGCGCCGCTGGTGCCGCTCGGGTTGGGCGCCGGGCGGCTCGGCAACTTCATCAACGCAGAGCTGTGGGGCCGTCCCGCTGCGGTCCCGTGGGCGATGGTGTTCCCCAACGTGGACGGCGTGCCGCGGCACCCGTCGCAGCTCTACGAGTTCGCGCTCGAGGGCGTGGTGCTATTCGCGCTGCTGTGGTGGTTTTCATCGGGATCGCGGCCTCGCGGCGCGGTCTCGGCGCTGTTCCTGCTGGGCTACGGCGTGTTCCGCTTCCTGGTCGAATTCACGCGCGAGCCCGACGGTTTCCTCGGGCTGCTCGCGCTGGGGTGGTCGATGGGCCAGTGGCTGTCGG
>ERZ1292645.312-Hain-H14-02um-R2-312-length-18484-cov-13_pt1 | contig 18484 bp, 16 predicted proteins | sample MGYA00564401_ERZ1292645 | MGnify/ENA primary metagenome ERZ1292645 (study PRJEB36523, sample SAMEA6512644) | groundwater metagenome | collected 2019-01-09 | study: AquaDiva: Metagenomics assemblies of 32 groundwater samples | reverse complement strand
GGCAGCATAGAGTTTGACATGGATTATTTTGACTATCATTACAAGCTGACTATGCCGAGCAAAAAATTTCTCGATGAATTTGGCCCGATAAGAAAGCCGGAAGAGGAGGTTACCCAAAGGCACAAGGACATAGCAGCGTCATTGCAAAAAATAACGGAAGAAATAATCTTCAAAATGCTTAATCATCTTTACAAAGAAACAATGATGAAAAATCTCTGCATGGCAGGAGGAGTTGCATTGAACAGCGTTGCAAACGGAAAAATAACAAAAAACACGCCTTTCAAGGACGTTTGGGTGCAGCCTGCTGCAAGCGATGCAGGCACTTCGCTTGGCGCTGCTTCCTATGCCTATAATTCAATATTCGGAAATGAAAGAAAGTATGTTATGAAATCGGTTTATCTCGGGCCATCATTTTCCACTGAATACATAAATAATTTTCTGGATAATAATAAGATTATCTACAAGAAATTCAAGAATGATGCTGCCATTGCCAAGCTGACAGCAAATTTGATATTTAATAATAATGTTATCGGTTGGTTTCAAGGTAGGATGGAATGGGGTCCAAGGGCGCTGGGAGCAAGAAGCATATTGTCAAATGCAGCCAATCCTGAGATGAAAGATATATTGAACGCAAAAGTTAAGCACAGGGAGCATTTCAGGCCTTTTGCGCCTGTGATAAGCAAGGAGGATGTGCACGACTATTTTGAGATTGACAAGGATGAAGAGCCATTTATGCTTTTTGTCTATCCATTCGAAGAAGATAAAAAAAAGCTTGTGCCAAGCGTAGTTCATGTTGATGGCACAGGAAGACTGCAAACCACTTCAGAAGATGAAAACCGGCTTTATTATGGTGTGATAAAAGAATTTGAGAAATTGAGCAAGGTGCCGATTTTGATTAATACCTCGTTTAATATCAGAGGCGAGCCAATAGTATGCACTCCCGAAGATGCTTACAAGTGCATGATGGGCACCGGAATAGATTACTTGGTAATGGGCATGTTTTTGATTGCAAGAAAAGACAATCCAAAAGATATATGGGATAGTGAGAAAATTGCTGAGGACTAAAACTAAAGCAGATTTTGTTGTAACTTTTTATAAGTCAGTTATAATTTTTATCTTTTTGTTCGGGGCATTTCTTATATTGCTGGGTTTTTTTCTGAGTAATAATTATTTCCTTAAGTTTACTATCAACGAGAGGCTTACTTCTTCAGCTCTCCAAAAAATCAAGGTTTTCAAAATTTTTCTTGTGATTGCAGGGCTTGCGTTTTTATTGGTTTCTTCAGTGATCAAATATTATAAAAACATCACTTTGAGGTTTATTGCAAGAAAGAAAAAAATACTGCAAAATTTAACTTTGCTTTTCCTGACGGTATTTATTTTAATAGTATCCCTTGAGTTGTCATTAAGATTGGTGTTGACTCAAGATTCAAAATACAATTTTGCCCCAGGAGTTCAAGAATTTTATGAAAAGTATGTTTTTTTGAATAAGGATGGGTATAGGGACATTGACAGCAGCTATTTTAAGCAAAAAAATACAAAAAGGATAGTCGGCTTGGGGGATTCTTTCACTTTCGGTACAGGAATTAAAAACGTAAATGACACTTATTTGGAGGAATTGGAAAGTCTGCTGAATGAAAAGTCTGAATACAAGAAATATGAGGTATTAAATTTTGGAAAAGCCGGAGTGGATTCAGAATTTGAGGTACAGATACTAAAAAATGACGCGTTGCGGTACAACCCTGACATCATAATCGTTGGCTTTGTGTTGAACGATTTTCGTGACTTTGAATATCAAAAAAAAGGCGGAAACTTCTACTTGTTTTGGTTTGATACTTTTTTAAAGAGATATTCCTACTTGTATAATTTTGTGAATAAAGGATTTAACATAGCTTTAGAGGCTGCAGCCATCAAAAAATCCTACTACCAAACGATTTTGGACTCATTTAAATCTGAAAAAAACAAGAAATTGAACGAAGAATATTTTAAGGAATTTAAGAAAATTTCAAGAGAGAATAATTCCACCTTGGTTATTGCAATATTTCCATTCATACACCAGCTTGATAAATACCCATTCGCTGAGCAACATAAAGTAATATCACAGATGGCAAATGAGAATGGCATAATTATAATAGATTTACTTCCCTATTTTAAGGGAATTAATGAAAAAAAACTCGTTGTCAGCAAATTCGACAACCACCCAAACGAGCTGGGACATAGAATTGCTGCAGAAGCCATTTACGAAAAATTAATAAATCTGAAACTTGTACATTAATTCATGGCAAGAAGATTTTACTTAATCAGCGATATATGGTGTTTCATGAAGGAAAGGAAAAAGTGGTGGCTGCTGCCAATAGTCATAATGTTGCTTCTGGCGGGAATATTGATAGTGCTGGGGCAAAGCTCTTCATTGTCGCCGTTTATATATGCGTTATTTTGAAGAAAGATGGAAAAGAAGATATGCCAAAAGTGCGGCCAAGAAGTTTATATTACAAGCCTTGGAAGAGTGTTAGAGGACTATAACAAAGCCACTCTAATAACCCATAAGTGCAAAAAGGTGTTTACTCAAAGCCATGAAAATACGGTATGATGCTCTTTAAACACCATGCATACAAAAAAAGCAAAACTTAAATAGAAGTAATCAAAGCATAACCATAGCAAAGAGAACTGAAAAGAAAATGAAAAAGATAAGGGTACTACTTATACAACCGCCATATACTATCTATAAAAAAGATTACAAGAGGTGCATGCCTCCCTTAGGACTTGCTTATATAGCAGCAATTCTTGAGGAACATAACTTTGATGTTAAAATTCTTGATGCATATGTTGAAGGCTTTGAAAATGAGAAAGAGATTAGCAATGATTTTGTTCTGGTGGGATTAAGCGATGATGATATTTTCAAAGAAATAGTAAATTTTAAGCCCGAGTTTGTTGGAGTGTCTGGAATGTTTTCTACACAGGACAAAAACGTATTAAAAGTTTGCAGTTTGGTCAAACAATTTAATCCTGGTGTACCCTTATTTGTTGGCGGTTCTCATCCTACATATGCTGTTAGGGATGTTTTGATGAATAAAGACATTGATTTTGTAATATTGGGCGAAGGCGAATTCACAACTTTAAACCTAATTCAAAAAATAATGAATAATGAAGATGTGTCAACTATTGAGGGCTTAGGGTACAAGAAAGATGGGATTTTCGTAAATCCAAAGTTGAATTATATACAAGATTTGGATTCATTACCTGACCCAGCAAGGCATTTGCTGAATATGGAAAAATATATAAGTATAAATCTCCCTCAATCGCCTTACACAATGAAGAGCAGAGTAACCCAGATTGTTACTTCTCGAGGATGCTCTGCCAAATGCGTATTCTGCACGACAACAAACTTCTGGGGCAATGTATACAGAGTAAGGAGTGCCAAAAGTGTTGTTGATGAGATAGAAATGTTAATCAACAAGTATAACGTTGAGGAAATACATTTCTGTGATGACAACTTCAGCCTAAACAGGGCAAGAACGAACGAGATTATGGATGAGATAATAAAAAGGGATTTAAAGTTTGTTTGGTGCACACCACAAGGAATCGCAGTATGGGCTTTGGATGAGAAATTAATTGAAAAATTTGCAAAAACAGGATGTTACCAATTGACATTTGCAATCGAAAGCGGCAACCAATGGGTAGAAACTAATATAATGAACAAGCCATTGATATTAAGTAAAGTCAAACGTTTGGTGGATAAAGCACACGAACTTGGTATTAGCATACATGGTTTTTTTGTTGTCGGAATGCCTGGTGAAACAAAAGAACAAATAATGGAAACTTTTGAATTTCCTATAAAGAATGATTTTGACAGCGCCTCGTTCTTTATAGCAACACCATGTTTAGGCTCAGAATTGTATGAAATTTGTTTAGAGAAAGGTCTATTAAAAGAAGATTTTAGAGTTGATGAGACAAATTACAAAATCGGCAACATTCATACAGAGGAGTTTACTCCAGAAGAATTGCAGGAATTAACAAAAGATTATACTAAAATTTTTAATGAGGGGCTTGCCCAAAGAAATCCTGGGCTTTATTATAAAAAATATGGCAAAAGTGGCTTTGTTCTTGACCCAATAAAAGGATATTTTAAGATTAAAAGAGAAGAGGTGGAGAAGATAAAAGAAGTGGATGATAGGATTGCTGTTTAAGCGAGACAAATGTCCAAGATAGGATAGTAACATATAAAAGCATTAGATATTTCTTATTTCTGATGAAAGAATGTTTGTTTTGCAGTATTGATAAAATAAAAGAAGATATTTTATGGGGCTCTGGGAATTTTTATGTTAAGGTTGGGGTAGGAGTCCTTGCTCCAGGGCACGTTATGCTACTTCCAAAAAAACATTTGAACTGCTTTGCCCAACTTCCAAAACAATTAAGGGAGGAATTCGTTTCAGTTAAGGATAAACTATATAATAAGATTAAATATGTTTTTAACGAGCCAATCATATATGAACAGGGCGTATATGGCCAAAGCATAAAGCATGCCCATCTTCATTTTCTTCCATTTAAAAATAATTATTATAATCTCAGGAATGTAAAGGAAAACATATTTAAAAGCCTTAAATCAACGAAAATAGATGAAATGTCCAAAATTACCGACGTATTCAAAAATGAAGGCTCTTATTTTTATCTAGAGCAAAACGGACGAAAATGGGTTATTCACACAAAAGATCAGGAAGAAGGTAAATTTACATTTAGAAAGGAATTTGCGAGGCTTACAGGCATGCATGCATTGGAGGCTTGGCAGACCATGCCAAAATCTGAAAAACAAAGAAACATTGAATGGGTTAATATAACTAAAGGAGCATTGAAAAATGAAGAATAGTGTTTTAATCATTGGAATAGACGGAGCTGACTGGAACTTATTAATCCCATGGATAAAGGAAGGAAAATTACCAACATTAAAGAGACTGCTTAGCGTAGGAATCAAAGCTGACTTAAAGACCACTATTCCTCCATTAAGCTGTTCTGCTTGGACGTCCCTTTTTACTGGCAGAAACCCCGGCAAGCACGGTATTTACCAATATGCAACAGAATCAGGAAAAATAGTAGATTCAAGATTGATAAAAAGCGAAAAAATTTGGCAAACACTGTCGCAATATAATAAAAGATGCTGTGTAATAAATGTGCCAATGACTTATCCTGTAGAGCAGATAAACGGCTACATGATTTCGGATTTTTTGACATTTAGAGATGAAGAAAGCTACTTTTATCCAAGCGAGCTTAAGACTTTACTGGATAAGCATGACTACCAGAGCGGTATGAAGTATGAAAAATACGCATTCTTGCCTGATGAAAAGGACATAAGCAAAAAAAAGCATGAGATAGTTAAGGAGCTGGCTAGCATAACGGGGAAAAGATATGAAACTGTAATAGACATCATGAATGAACCTTGGGACTTCTTTATGTTTGTTTTTGGAGAAACCGCAGTTGTGCAGTATCTTTTCTGGGACAAAAAAGATGTTATGCTTGAGTTCTTTCAGAAAATAGATTCTTATTTAAATGAGCTTATAAAAATATTTTCTGTCAAAAACCCAAACCCGTACATCTTTGTGGTTTCAGACCATGGTTATGACTCTTCTCCTACAAGATGCTTTAATTTTAAAGCATGGCTTGGCGAGAATGAAATTCTTAGGGATAAAAGAAATTTATTGCATAAAATAATTCCTAAAGTTTACAGAACTCTCAAGAGAACCTCATTGTCCAAACTGCTATTTTTGTATAAGACCCCGAAGGAAATGAGAGAATCTTTCCAAAGAAAAATAACTGAAAGCTCGCCAATACACTATTTGTACCCGGGCTTATTTATTAAACAGGATAGGCTTAAAAAAGAAACATATGAAAAATTAAGGGACGACATAATTCTAAAGCTAAGGGCAATGCACGACCCTTTGAATAAAGAGGAAATATTCCAAATTGTTGAAAAAAGAGAATTGGAGTATTCAGGCAATGAGCTGCAGTATGCACCAGACATTGTAGTCATACCAAAAAATAACTATTCCATTGTTTTCTCGTACGAGTCCAATAAAGTGCTGGACGACATCAAGCTTCATCATCCTGGAAGACATTTTACTTCTATGCATGGCATATTTTTGGCTTGTGGCAATCAAATAAAGAGGGACGTGCTTGAAAAAGTATCTATACTTGATGTTTATCCAACTGTGTTGCACATATTAGGGGTTCCTATCCCCCAAGATGTTGATGGCAAAGTCATAAAAGGAATATTTAAAAAAGATTCGGATTTATTCATTAAAGAGGTAATTTTATCCGGAGAAAGTGATATGGAATTAGACGAGCAAAGCAAGATTAAAAGCGCTTTAAAAAATATAAAAATATAGGTGGTCGCATTGGCTGATGAAGCAAAGATTTTAATTCCAATGGATTTGGCTGATAAATTAAGCAAAAGAGCAAAAAATAAAGGATTCGCTTCTTTGTCCAACTATGTAACTTACGTGCTAAGGCAGGTTTTATCCACAATTGAAACAGATGAAAAAAAACAAAGTAAAGCCTTCACGAAGGAAGGGGAAAAGAAAGTCAAACAGAGATTAAAGGAACTCGGTTACCTAGATTAAAGAATGGAAAAACCCAATATCATAATGGTTCTGTTAGACGGGCTAAGGGCAGACCGTATAAACCTTTGCCCATACCTTTATAATATCCTAAAGCAAGGTATTTTTTTTCCTAACATGATTACTGCTGCACCTTACACATCAGCCTCGCTTCACTCAATTTTTTCAGGATTGTATCCGTCTAAACATGGAGTCAACTCCTATTTCAATATGTTCAAATTCAAGAAAGAAATATGCAAAACATTGCCGCAGTACCTTCACGAGGGTGGATTTTACACAATGGCAAACCTGCCTGTTGACTCAATAATTCCGCACCAAGGCTTTGATAAAATAACACTTCACGATAAAAGGAAGGAGGACTTAACACAGACTCACAAAGACATCGTAACAGAACTGTCAAAGAAAAGATTCTTTTTGTTTATAAGATACGAAGGCATCCATGCTCAGATAATAAAAAACGTTGGCAAGAAATATACTGATTTTGATGAGGAATATTTTAAAAATTATAAAATTAATAAAAAAAATTATAATTCTTATCTTATTAAAATGGATGAATACTTGAAGGAGATGATGGCACATCTTGACAGACTTGGACTTCTGAAAAATACCGTGTTGATAATACTCAGCGACCACGGGATGAGCAACGGCGAGAAAATAGGAGAGAAAATGTATGGCTGTTTTACTTATGACTACACAATAAAAGTATTCTGCTCTTTCTTGATTCCTGGTAGAAAATCGAAAGAAGTAGCGCTCCAGACAAGAACTATCGACATAATGCCTACCGTGCTTGATTTGCTTGACATTAAAGCAGACGACTCGTACGAGCATCTCCAAGGAAGCTCTCTTCTTCCAATGGTTGAAGGAAAGGAAAAAAAAGAGAGGATTGCTTTCTCAGAAACAGGCGGCTTAAACGGTCCATGGCCTTCACATCACGAACACAATGTTTTCTGCATAAGACTTAAAAAATGGAAGTTAATATGCAACAAAACACCTAACACTTGGGAGCTTTACAACCTAGAAAAAGACCCAGAAGAAAAGAATAATGTTGTTGATAAATATAATGAACTAGTATCTACTCTTAAAGATATGCTATTAAAGCATATTGCAGCAAATCAGGAAAGTAGTTTGTAATCTAATTGGTTATGCACCAAAAGCTTTAAATAATACTACTAGTCTCACTAGTGGCTATGAAAAAAATAGTATGGCTTAACAAGTATAATGGGCAGCTTTGCGTTACTATTCCAAAGAATTCCGGGATTAAGGAAGGGGATATTGTGACAATCGAGAAGGAGAAAATAAAATCTATAGTTTACACGCCTGTTACTGGCGATCTTTTTCATTATGGACATTTGAGGCTATTAGAAACAGCAAATAACTTGGGAAATTTTCATATTTGCGGAGTTCTGACTGATGAAGCCATAGCATCCTACAAAAAAGTGCCAATTGCGGGCCTGAAGGAAAGGAAAGCAATTTTATCCTCACTGAGGTGTGTTGATATGGTTATGACGCAAGAAAAGCTTGACCCGACGGAAAACTTAAAAAAAATTCATGAGCAATTCGAAAATGCAAAATTAGTTTTGGTTATCGGTTCTAACTGGAAAAAAGTGCCAGGTGTTGCGTATTTAAAAAAAATAAAGGGAGAAATTATACAACCCCCTTTCTATAAAAAGTTATCAACTGGCAATATTGTGAGTAAGATTTTTAAAGTTTATAAAAAGACGGATAAAATATGAAAAAAGTATATGTTGGTATGAGCACAGATGTGATACATCACGGGCATATAAATATCATAGAAGTTGCTAGAAAACTTGGAGAGGTGACTGTAGGCATGCTCACAGATAGGGCAATAGCAAGCTTCAAGCGGGTGCCGTTGCTTTCCTATGATGAAAGAAAAAGAATTATAGAAAATATAAAAGGTGTGAAGAAAGTAATTCCTCAGGGTTCTCTGGATTACACTCCAAATTTAAAAAAACTTAAACCGCATTATGTTGTGCATGGCACAGACTGGCGTACGGGCGTACAAAAAGAAATAAGAAAAAATGTAGTGGACGTACTTAAGGAATGGAACGGCAAGCTTATAGAGCCTGATTACACAGAAGGGGTGTCAGCAACACAGCTAATCAGCAACATGCTTGAAATCGGAACTACTCCGGATTTAAGGCGGAGAAAGCTGAGGAAATTGATTGAGCTTAAACCTATAGTAAGGCTTTTGGAAGTCCATAACGGCCTTACTGGAAGAATAGTGGAAAAGCTGAAAATAATGGAAAATCACACTGTAAGAGAATTTGATGGAATGTGGGAAAGCAGCCTTACTGATTCCATGTCTAAAGGAAAGCCTGACATTGAGCTAATTGATGTTACTTCTCGACTAACTACAATAGACCAAATTCTTGAAGTCACAACAAAGCCGTTAGTTGTTGATGGGGACAGTGGCGGCTTGACAGAGCACTTTGTTTACAATGTAAAAACTCTTGAAAGGCTTGGTGTTTCTGCTGTCATAATTGAGGACAAAATTGGACCAAAAAGAAATTCGCTTTTTGGCACCGATGTCGAGCAAACCCAGGATATTATAGAAAATTTTTCCAATAAAATTTCTATGGGTAAAAAAACGCAAGTTACTGACGACTTCATGATAATCGCGAGGATCGAAAGCTTGATATTAAAAAAAGGAATTGATGACGCGCTTAAGAGGGCAAAGGCTTATATTGCTGCTGGTGCCGACGGCATTATGATCCACAGCAAGGAAAAAACCCCTCAGGAAATTCTCGATTTCTGTAAGAAATACAGTAAATTCAAGAGCAAAGTGCCGCTTGTTGCTGTGCCAACCACATATAATTCAATAACAGAAGAGCAGCTAACTGAATCCGGCTTTAAGATCGTGATATACGCAAATCATCTCCTGAGAAGCGCTTACCCAAATATGATAAAGACCGCAGAATCGATCCTGAAAGAACATCGTGCTTATCAAGCTGACAAATACTGCATGCCGATAGACGAAATTCTAAACATGATTCCAGTAAATAACGAAAATCTCTGATAGTCTAAAAATGATAAGCTGCAAAAAATTTTATGACGTTCTGGCAAGCATTGACATAGAATTTTTTACTGGAGTGCCTGATTCTTTATTACGGGATTTTTGCGCGTATGTTGCTGACAATACCTCTTCAAGTAACAATATTATTGCAGCAAATGAGGGAAATGCAGTTGCACTTGCCGCAGGGCACTATCTTGCTACTGGAAAATTTGGGCTGGTTTATATGCAGAACTCTGGCTTTGGAAACGCAATAAACCCATTGACATCCCTTGCAGATGAAGATGTGTATTCAATTCCCATGGTTATCTTGATTGGATGGCGAGGCGAGCCTGGACTCCAAGATGAACCGCAGCATACAAAAATGGGGAAAATAACGCTTGAAATGCTTGAAAATATTGGAATCCCTTATAAAATACTTGATGATAATTTTGAATCCACGATAAGTGAAGCAAAAGAATATATGGAACATAAAAAGGCCCCTTATGCAATTGTCGTCAGAAGAAATACGTTTGAAGAGTACAAACTAAAAAATAAAAAAGGAACCAGTTACGAGCTTAATAGAGAAGAGGCGTTAAAAATTATTGTTCCTTTGCTTAATGAAAAAGACATAATCGTTTCCACAACTGGAAAAATCTCAAGAGAATTATATGAATTGAGAGAAATCAATGGCCAAGGGCACAGTAAAGATTTCCTTACTGTTGGTTGCATGGGGCATTCATCTTCCATAGCATTGAGCATAGCTCTTGCAAAACCGAGAAGGCAGGTTTATTGTTTTGACGGAGATGGAGCACTAATAATGCATATGGGTGCCCTCTCTGTCATAGGACAGCTTAAGCCCGATAACCTCAAGCAAGTTGTATTCAACAATTTTGCTCATGATTCTGTTGGAGGACAGCCCACAGCTGCATCTAATATTGATATTCCATCAATTGCTAAAGGTAATGGGTATGCTGATGCATTTACGGTTGCAACTGCAACAGAGCTTCAATCAAAACTCAATATCATGAAAAAATTAAAAGGGCCAGTGCTCATGGAAATTAGAATCAATAAAGGCTCTAGAGAGAATTTAGGCAGGCCTGCCATAAAGCCAACAGACAATAAAGAGGATTTCATTAAATTCGTGCGCAAATGAAATGACACAGAAGACTTATTTTGGGTTTGGCTCGATACATAATTTGAAAAACATTCTTAAGAAGCACAATCCAAGCAGTATCTTTCTTTTGACCGGTAAGTCATCTTATGAAAAATCAGGTGCAAAGAAGAAGCTTGGGAGTATTCTTCATAAATACGATATAGTTCATTTTAATCAATTTCAGGAAAATCCAAAAATTGAGAATGTTGTAAGTGGCATAAAGATTTTTAAACAAAAAAAGTGTGATTTTGTGATTGCTGTTGGCGGAGGCAGTTCGATAGACATGGCAAAATCAATAAATGTACTTTCTTCTAACTCAGGGAATCCTGAAGCATACATAAAAAAGGAAAAAAAACTCGTGAAAAAAGGCAGAATTCTTGTGGCAATTCCTACAACAGCTGGCTCAGGAAGCGAAGCAACAAGGTTTGCGGTTGTATATATTGGCAAAACAAAACACTCTCTTGAGCATGAATTCATTCTTCCTGATTATGCAATCGTTGATCCGCAATTTACAATGAGCTTGCCAAGGAATATAACAGCCACTACCGGAATGGATGCCCTATCGCAAGCAATTGAATCTTACTGGTCGGTTAATTCAACTAGCCTATCAAAAAAATACGCAGGCAAAGCGATTCGACTAATAATAAAAAATCTTCCAATTGCTGTCAACAAACATTCTAAAGAAATAAGAGGGGCAATGGCAAAAGCGGCTAATTTAGCTGGCAAAGCAATCAATATAACAAGAACGACTGCACCTCACTCAGTATCTTATCCAATAACTTCATATTTTGGTGTTCCACATGGACATGCATTAGGTTTGACTCTGCCTTCAATTCTGGAGTACAATTCACAGGTTACAAAAAAAGACTTGTTAGATAAAAGAGGAGTCACTTATGTAAAAAAAACTATTAATGAAATTGTTGTTTTATTAGGGGCAGAAAGTGTTAAAGAGACAGCTAAAAAAATAACAAATTTAATGACAAAAATCGGATTAAACAAGAGATTAAATGAATTAGGAATTAAGACAGACAAGGATATAAAGTTAATAATTGAAAATGGATTTAATGCAGATAGGGTTAAAAACAACCCAAGAAGATTAACCGAAGAAGCTTTAAGAGTTATTTTGTATGACATAAGATGAATGCGATTATCCTGAATTCTGGAATTGGAAATAGAATGCTCCCATTTACAAATGAGAGCCCAAAATGCATGGTTAAAATCAACGGACAAACAATATTAGAACACGAAGTAGAGAATCTTCTGCACTATGGCATAAAAAACCTAATAATTACTGTTGGGCCATTTGCTGCTAAAATAAAAAAACTGATAAGGAATAAATTCCCTGAGTTAGCAGTAGCGTATGTAAAAAATCCAAAATATAAGTATACTAATTATATTTACTCAATATGGTTAGCTAGGGATTTAGTAGATGATGATACTCTCTTGCTTCACGGCGACATGGTCTTTGATAAGTCTTTATTAGGTAAACTTTTGAATAAGAAGTACAGTTGTGTGCTTGTCAATAACAAAATTAATCCACCGGAAAAGGATTTTAAGGGAGAAATTGTAAATGGCGCAGTCAAGAAAATAGGGGTAAATGTATTTGGCAAAAATGCGCATTTCCTGGCCCCAATCTATAAACTATCAAAACAAGACTTTAAGCTTTGGCTGCATGAGATTGGTGAATTTGTAAAAAACGGCGAAGTCAAAGTATATGCAGAAAATGCGTTTAATAAAATTTCTAACAAGATTAACCTTCACCCTGTTTATTTTAGCAATGAATTTTGCATGGAAATTGATAATTTTAATGATTTAAAAATTGCAAAAAGGCATTTCTCTAATCATTGATAGATTTATTTCATTATCCTTACATAAAGAGCACTTACCTCCTTTATATCGATTACTCTGAACAAAAATAAAAATAGCACATAAAACACAGCTGCTATAGACAAAATAATCCCTGTCTCAACCCACACATTTAATGAAATAACCTTCTTTAATATGCCTATCAAAACAATAAATCCAATCCCTGCCAATAATATCCTCGTCCAAATCTTAATTGGGAATTTCATAATAATAAATTTTTTCATGTAAATCAGGCCCATTGTCATCATAATTAAAAGGCTTGAAGAGGTTGCTATTGCAGCTCCGATAGTGTCAAACAAGGGTATAAGAATCAAGCCTGCTGCCAGATTGAATAAAGCAGCAATGTAAAGTATCTTGCTCTGTATTTCAGGGCGCCCGATGCCAAGAAAGAAATTGACATTTATCAGATGTATTGTGTAAAATATCATTCCTATGCTTAATATTTTCATCGTCATTGAAGCCAAAAGATAATTTTTGCCAAAGAAAATTGAAATAATAAGTTCTGAAAATGAAAGTATCACAAAGGCCATTGGAATCGCTGCTATCAATGAGTACTTATAAAGCAAATTCATTCCTGCTGCAAGCAGCTTGTCTTTTTTCCTGATCCACAGCTCAGATGCAAGTGGCAGCAAGATGCTTCCAACCGCCGTAGGCAAATATATCAGTATCTTTGCTGTAGGCAGGGCTACGTTATACATTGCAACTGCAGTTACGCCGGAGAAATATGTCAGAATCATAGTGTCTGTATAGCCCAGTATTATAGCGGCGGTTCCAGAAACCATGACAAATATGCTGTACTTTGCTATCTTTTTGAACAAATTTTTGTTAACTACAAATTCTGAGCTGATAAATTCTGGAAAAACTCTGTTAATTAATATCCATCCAAAAACAATTAATAAAATAATTTGAGCTATTATATAAGCTGATATCGGGCTGAGTATCCCATAATTGAGTTTTAGCCCGATTGTTATAATAACTAATATCACCAGCATTCTTATGGCATCTATACCTGCAAAAAGAGTCATCCTCTGGAATCCTTGAAAGCTGAATTTTAAGGTATTGACAAAACTGTCGATGAAGAAGGCAATTGCCATCAGCTTAAGCACAATGTCTGCTTTCTGCGTATGGAATAAATTAAGGCTTATGTAATTTGAAAGCAAATAGATTAAGACAATAATCACCGAATTAGTAACCAATTGAAATAAGGCAGCATAAATTATGGAACTTTTTATGAAGCCGTACTTTTTGGTGTGTAAAAACTCGGGAACAAATTTTATCAAGGATCTGTCAAACCCGAACGATTTGAATACGCCCAAAAGAGCCAGAAATGCGAAGACAGCATAAAACAAACCAAAGTCCTCTACGCTTAAGCCCCTTGCAAGCACCAGCCTCACAATATACCCTAAAATTCCTGCCAAAATAGAAACAATAAAAACGACAAATGTGCCCTTCACAACATGTTTTGTGTAGTTAGTCATTTTATTGGGCATTATAAACAACTATCGCATTTTCTTTTTCCAAACCTATTTGCTTAATCACTTTCCAGTTTTTTGGAGGGCCGTCAAGCTCTTTTGGAAATTCCAATTTGCTGTTGGACTCCTTTAAATTCCGAATCATCCATCTGTTTACAACAATATGGACATTATTTAAACTGCCCATTTCTTTAGGGTACTCTTTGGCTTTTACGCTATTCTCATAGCTATCTATGTAGTTGAGAGCATGCATCGATCTTTTGTCCATGTAAATAGTATTCTCTATATTTTTTAAGAACGGATAGACCTCCCTCAAGTCCTTAAGCAAGTTCCTCTCTTTGTTTGCGTGAACTGTGCCAATTGAAGCTATTATCAAAACTGTCAATGCGGCGGGCATAACAATTTTTTTGATTACTGCCCCTTTCTCCGACAAAAATAATGCAATTAACAACATTCCAGGCAAGGTAATGATTGACAGGTACCTAGGATCAGCCTTAAATGGCAAATATCTAAAAATGCTTGCTGAACCAAAGCTTAAATACAAAAGCAAAGGAATGAACCAGAATAGCAGCAAATAAGCATCTCTCTTTCTGATTGAAACAAAGTAAATAATGCTAATAAAAATAAAAATGTAGAAGTAAGAAATTATGGAATTTATTAATATCACATATGGATAATGCAGCAATCCTTGAGGAAATCTTAATCTGCCAAAATAGTCAAGCCTAATGTAAGCGTCCAAAAGAAAATCTTGGACAGTTGTAAACCTATAGATAGGATTTCCTGTAAGTTTGTACAATAGGAAAAATTCAATTCCAAAAATGAGGATTAGTCCAATCGGTACGAAAAAATATTCTTTTTTAATATGCCTTTTGTGTATTATGTAAATAACAAAAAATAATACAATTAATAATGCGCTTTCCCTAATCAAATAGCCAATGCCGATTAAAATCCCAGAAATAAGGTAATATAAAAATGGTTTTATTTTTTTTTCAGCATACAAAAAAACATATACCCCAAAAGCCATGAAAAAGGCAGACGGCACATCTGTAAGAAGTTTTGTAGCATTAACAACTTCTAGTGGAAAAATTGACATTAACAAAGCCCCCATTAAACCGATTTTCTCATTAAATAGCAGTTTTCCTAAATAAAAAATTAATATGATATTGCCAATTGAAGTTAGAAGCACAAATATGACGGAAGTAAAGTCATTTACTCCAAATAATGAGTAAGCCAGCGCTGTAGGATAAATAATACCCAATCTGGTTGCTAAGGTTAGGGTACTTTTTTCATCAATCCCCTTGCCTATGCCATATGCGTATCTGCTGTAGGACAAATCATCAGAAACACCCATGCCAGAGAAAAATAATAGCCTTAAGGACAGCCCTAATAAAATTATCAATAGCAATAATAATCTATAATCCCTTAAAATGTTCTTAAAATATTCCTTAATCATTTTATCTTAGGTTTTGAATAAATATCTCTCGCTAAACAGCTTAAATAAAACATTATCATTAACTTTTCGCATTTTTTGGATTTTTTCTCTTTTTTTACTGATGAAATTCAAATTAAAAATGACCCATAAAATTGCATATATTCTTGCAAACGAGTTCATGAAATCAAACCTTGTCAAATCCTTAACAATTGCGACTAACCTCATGAAAAAAACATATGGGAATAGCAATAAAATGCTCTTTTTTTCTAAAATCTTGAAAAATGTCGTTAATAAATTTCTTTCCATTAAAAAGGTTAAGGAGAACGGTTTGCGTATTCTTCTAGAGATTGAGCCCATATGGTAAACTATAGAACCAGGAATGTAATAAACCTTAAAGCCAAGAAGCCTTATTCTCAACCCAAGGTCAACATCCTCGCCATAAAAAAAATAATCTTTGTCATTTAAGTAGCCAAATTTTTCGATGATTGTCTTTCTTATCAATCCGGCCCCAATGTATGGTATTTCAATATTTTTCTTTCCTAAATTGTTGTCTTTGAAAGTTCCGGAGTAAAAAGAGCGTGACAGCCATGTGCCGGCGCAGTCAATCTTCTTCCTGTTATCAAAATTAAGATATTTTGGCGCGGCAAGAGCAACGTCTTTGTTTTTATCCATAAATTCAACAAGCTTGTCAAGCATGTTATCTCTGGCTTCAATGTCACATCCAGTAAAAAAAATATATTCGCTTTGGGATTTTCTTATTGCAAAATCATAAGCTGCTGTTCCAACATTTTTGCTTAATTCTATCACTCTAACATCCTCAAATTTACTTTTGATTATTTTAGGTGCGCCATCTTCAGAACCATTATCAACCACAAAAATATCATATTTGTATTTAGTTCTTAATCTCTTAATGGATTCCACTGCATTCACTGCCATCTCTGCATCGTTATGTGAAAGAATTACAAAACTTACCTTATTTATCATTTTTGGTTCTGCCAAATTCTTTTATTCCCTCTTCGAAAGAATAGTCTGGCTTGAAATCAAATAGCTTGTTGAAGTCAACCTCAATGCTAAACGTTATGTATTTCTGGTCTTTTCGTCTTGGGGTATATTTTATGCTAATTTTTTTGTTGAATACCTTTGCCGTCCTTTGCACAAGCTCGGTTATAGTCATGTTTTCCTGCCCTAAATTGCAGACAACATTAGATTTTTTGGATTTGAGACACACAAAAAGGGCTTTTATCACATCCTTTACATACATAACATTTACTATGTTTGTGCCATCCCCATAAACTTCAATCACCTTTTTATCTTGTAATACATCTTCTACAAGCTTGCTTACAAATTTTTTTTCAGAATATCTGCCATAGGCTCCGCCAAGCCTTAATATGGCATAGCTCTTAATTTTTTCCGAATAGGAGTAAAACTTAATGTACTGCTCAGTTGCAAGCTTCGATATGCAGTAGGGAATTATTGGATCGAGCCTTGTTTTTGCTGTAACCCTGCCTTTATTGCCGTCATAAACAGCAGCAGACGACATATAAATAAACTTGCCTATCCTTTCGCAGCATTGAAAGAAATTTATGATTCCAACTGCATTTGCATTTAAATCCTCAGCTGGATTTGTAATGGAAACAGGCACATTTACATTGCCTGCAAGATAAATGCAGCTTTCAAAATTCTTGCCTATTTTAGCAAATAGTTTTTCAACTTCGTCTTTAATGGTTAAATCGCATTTATAGAGCTTGACATTCCTAAGTTTTTTTTCTTTAACAAAATTCTCTATGCCTTTTGATTTGCTGTAAATTCCAAATATTTCTGTACTTTTTGGAGCAAGTTCAAGGAAATTTTTTCCTATGAAGCCGGATGCGCCTGTGAGCAATAGTCTCATTTTAATGATTTTTATACCACTCTATTGTTCTTTTAATGCCCTCTTCAAAAGAAACCTTTGGCTCAAATCCAAGAATCTTTCTTGCTTTTTCTATGCTTGGCACTCTTATATCAACTTCTGGGTGCTTAAAGTCAACAAACTCGATTCTCGATTTAGAGCCTGAAAGGCCAAGCACTGTTTTAGCTGTTTGCAAGGTTGTGCATGTTGCTTGCGGATTGCCTATATTAAAAACCTCATCTTCTGATTTATTGTTTGTAAGAATCATTTCTATTGCATCAACCATATCCTCAACATAGCACCATGACCTTATCTGGCTTCCCGGCTTGTGGACAATTAGAGGCTCATTCTTGATGGCACTCACAATAAAATTGTGGATTGCGCCTTCTCCAATCTGCCTTGGGCCATACACATTAAAAGGCCTTACGCTTGTAAATTTAATTCCATACTCTTTTCCATAGCCATAAGCCAGAAACTCAGAGGCAAGCTTTGATATCGCATAAACCCATCTTGGCTTGCCTATTGGCCCCAATGTGGTCATGCCAGCCTCATCAGCTTCATAGATATGTGGGCCATAAACTTCGCTGGTTGAAAATGTAATTGCCCTTTTAATCCCCTCTTTTCTGCATGCCTCAAGAACATTATAGCTGCCAATTAAATTAATTTTCAATGCTGTTGTTGGCTTCTCAACAGTTGTTTTAACTCCGGCAATTGCGGCCATGTGTACAACAATATCAGAGCCTTTTATGCTTCTTTCCAAAACCCCAACATCCAGAACATCACCATTAATGAGCTTAAGGTGTTTATGATTGCCAAGGCTTGTATATTGAAGGGCATTTCTGTAAAGAGAGTCAAATATCACAATCTCATTGCTATCAATCAGCCTCTCTGTGATATGGCTTCCTATAAATCCTGCACCGCCTGTAATGAATATTTTTTTGCCCTTCAATTTCATTCTACGAAGAGACTTTTGGCGGTTTATAAAGATTGCTATGCCCTGGAGTTTTTCGAATAAATAGTTAAAAATATATATTCCAGTTCTAAGAATAATAGTT
>ERZ1292645.266-Hain-H14-02um-R2-266-length-20955-cov-8_pt1 | contig 18490 bp, 18 predicted proteins | sample MGYA00564401_ERZ1292645 | MGnify/ENA primary metagenome ERZ1292645 (study PRJEB36523, sample SAMEA6512644) | groundwater metagenome | collected 2019-01-09 | study: AquaDiva: Metagenomics assemblies of 32 groundwater samples | reverse complement strand
TCTGTAATACCACCCGAAAAATAAAAATAACATTGACAGAAAAAACCATGCGGCCCAAACTGAATAAAAACAAAGCCCTATAATAGCGCCTAATATGGCTCCAACAAAAAGGCATGTGGCTATAAAAGATTTTATGAAATATTTATCAATCATATTGTAGCTCATGGCTCTTGGCTCATAGTAGTTACTATCAACTACAACGTTATAACCTCTTTAATAGGCCCAAACTTCAGATGCCTTAAGAGGCCTTCTAATTTTGGCCTTGTCGTAGATATCCTGAAATAATGCATAAATTTTCTGCTGAGAGGCAGGTCTATTTCAGGATGCTCATTATCAAACTCCCATGGATGCACATAAACAAGCCCTGGCTGACCATACCTTTTATTCATCCATTTTAGCTTTGAAAGCGTATACCAGTAAGGTGATATCCTTAACGGAAGTCCGCCTGTAAAGGGAAGATTTTCCCAAAGGAATCTCATGGTTGTTAATGGAAATTCCCAGATATTTCCAAATTCGGTTTTTATCATATAGGGGTAATGCCCAAAATTTATCTCCCCCATCCTTGTAAGCGGAACCATGCTGGAATCATACAGGATGCCCAATTTTTTCAGCGCACCCAGAGCCCAAAGCGTATTATTTCTTATTGACCATTCAGGGGCCCTGTAACCCAAAACCCTTTCCCCTGTAACTGCCCTTACAATATCAATTGATTTCTTTACATCCTCTTCAAATGCCTCTCTGGATAATTCAAACAGCCTCTGATGATAATAGCCGTGTATTGCCAGTTCATGGCCCTCTCTATGGATAGCCCTGATAAGATCGGGTTCCTTTTCAGCGATATACCCAAGGACAAAGAAGGTTGCCCTTGTATTATACTGCCTCAGGATAGAAAGCACCTTATCCGTATTGCGGGTCACACGGCTTTCATACTCAATCCATTTTGAAGGCATCGCATTATCTGTTGTACCACAGATGTGATACCAGTCTTCCAGATCTACAGTCAGCGCATTTATCATCTTGGATTAGTCTTTGACATTGACTACCTTATCGTCTGAAAATTCTATATAGAGCTTATCGCGTCTCCCCTGAATATAAATCCATGTATTTGCATTCAATATATCTCCCAGTGTCATATCAAAGGTCTTTCTGTTGCCGGCAATTACCGGAGCCCCTTTTGAGTAAAGCATCTGCCACCTTGTCATTCCAACCTTTGCATCGCCGCTTGCAATGTAAGACTTTACATCTTCCGGAAATCCTGCTAGGACAGGGCCGGGATCATCTTTTGTCAAAAACTTGGAAAGCATTACTGGATTTGGCGTCTTGGCATAGTGATACACAAAGGTATATTCATTCCCTTTCCATGTAAACTTTGCATAGTGCCTCTCAAGCTTTGTTAATACAATCCTTTCACCCGCATGGATTGCAGGCAGATCTGTGCGGTTTTCCCATCCAGCAGTATTTTTTACGGCATGGATGGTTGTGAGCAGATAATATTCCTCGCCTATATTAAACTGTCCTGTTGCCTGATGGGTTTCTCTTTTTACCTCAGCCGGCATTGTCTTTTCTTCAGGCAAAGAGGATTGCGCGGCAGCGGTGGATGCCTCCACAGAACTTCTGACCATATTCCCGTATTCAATCTTCTGGCCGGATACCTCCCTCAAAATAACGCCTGTGGCTGTCTTTTCCTTAACTGCCCTTACCTCTACTTCGCCAATGTCTATCCTTTCTATATCAAGCACCTCCCCTGTCTTGGGATGCTTTATTGCCTTGCCTTCCTTAAAAACAATAAATCTCTTCCCAACCTTAGCGCCGGCAAGCTTACCAATGTCTATTGTAACCGTATTGTCTTCTCCCCTTTCCACAACATAACCCTCCAGAGGAAAATCGCTTATAATCCTAACGGCCATCTCTGTAACAAGCTCTTCAAGCTTTGTGGCGCTTTCACTCTTGACCTTTTCCGCTGCTATGATAGAGCCATTTTCAACATTTATCAGGCGGGCATTTACCTCCATAAGTTGTCTGAGTTTCATCACAGAGCCTGTAACTACTATTTTTGCGCCAAGAACCTTTCCAAGCCTTGCAATACTATCCGAGTCTACGACTCCTGATACGCTAAGCTTCTGCTCCTGAAGTATCTTTTCAAGAAGCCTTCTTTCAACAACATCAAAACGGCCTTCCTGAACAAGGGCTGTTATGAGCCACTCAGCGACTATCTTTCCTATATCTTCTGTCTCAAATTTTTCACCCTGCACCTGAAAATCCATAACAGCTATCTTGGTCTTTTTAAAATCAGCATAAGCTGTGTTTGCCGCAAAAAACAAGACCGTCAAAATAAGCATTGTTAATCTTTTCATAATGCCTCCTCTATCGTAGAAACATGGCTCGTAGAAACAGGGCTTTAGCCCTGTTAACCTTTAAACAGGTCTAAAGACCTGTTGCTACATCTCTTTTTTCACCCTATCTGAAAATCAGCCTCCTCATCTCCTTATCAAATAAGAAAGGAAGAACAGACGAAATCCTTCCTACAATCGGCATTGGATCAGCGATGGATATAATATCATCGCCTTGTGTCCTTGTAAAGAAACCCGGTTGGAGCCGCATCCTATCGGGATTTGATATAAAGTGCAATATATCCCCTGGAATCAACCACCGGCACCGTATGCCTGTCTCATAATCCCATACGGGCTCTATATCGCCGTCAACAGCCATTTTATAAAGAAGATACGGAAAATCCATTCCTGATAAAATTGCAAGCTGTAAAGAACCCCAGAATCTTGGATTTATTTCCATAAGTTTTGCCTTGCCGTCCCTTGCATCAACCCTGAACTCCACCATTGCGACACCAACCCAATTTAAAGATTTTAGCAGGCTGATGGCAATATCTCTTATCTCATCATTTTTTACGCTTTCCCTTAATGTGCTTGGCCCTCCGCTGACAGGATATTCCCTGAGCCGCTTATAAACAAAGGCAGCCCTTGGCTCTGAATTAAGATTAAAAAGCGCGCCTACACCATATGCGCCGCCATTCGGGATGTACTCCTGGACGAGAGGAAAAGGATACCTGCTGTGAACCTTTTGAAAGGCAGTTAAAAATTCTGAAGGTCTGTTCACATATACGAGCCCCCTTGAACCAGAGCTTTTTCTTGGTTTTATAACCAAAGGATATTCCATGCTTTCATGGCGAAACTCATTTAAAGCCTCAACAAAATATGTCTTCGGACATAAATAGCCGTTTTTCTCAGCATATCTTATAAGCCATGCCTTGTCATTAACCTTGGATATTAAATTATAATTTGCAAACGGAATCCTTGTATATGGTTCAATCTCTTTTTTATTCTTCAAAATAATCTTAAGGGTTTCAAACTCGGTAGGAAGGAGCATATCGTAGCTATTTGACTTAACCTCTTTTAAAAGCCAATCAAGAAACTCATCCGGTTTGGATGCGGGAGACGGATATATTACCCGCCTGCTGCAATATTTGGAAAAAAGGGCGGTTGCAAATCTGGTCTTTTCGCCTACTGTAAGATAAAACCCCCTTCTGCCCAGCGACCGCACTGCCGCAAGGGTTTTATTCCACATAGCGTCAAGGATAAGGATTTTTGAGGCGGTATTGGCCATAGTCTGACAATCAATTATAGTCTGTGGTTAGTCAGTCTATCCTAAAGGTTTTTCTCTGTCAAATTTTAAAAAAATCACGGGCTAATTTTTTTCTTGCGGAATTTTTTCATATAAGTAAAATATTGGATTGACATGGCGCGTATTTTAGTTGTGTATTATTCACAGACAGGCCAGCTTACACAGGCAGTCCGCTCTATGATGTCCCCTCTGGAAAATCATAGAGATATAGAAATTGTATGGGAAAATCTTAAACCCAAAAAGCCGTATCCATTCCCATGGCCTTTTCTTGATTTTTTGGATGTGTTCCCGGAATCTGTACACATGATTCCGCCTGAGATGGAGCCTGTTTCATTTAATCCTGACAGCCGTTTTGACTTGATTGTGCTGGCTTACCAGGTCTGGTTTTTATCGCCGTCCTTGCCTGTCACAGGCTTTTTAAAATCGCCTGCGGCAAGGGCGCTCAAAGATACGTCTGTAATTACTTTAATTGCATGCCGCAATATGTGGCTCTGCGCACAGGAAAAGGTAAAAACCATGTTGAAGTCATTGGGAGCCATACATATTGACAATGTGGTGTTGGTAGATCAGGGGCCGCCGCTGGCGACTTTTATAACTACCCCGCGGTGGCTCTTAACCGGCAAGAAAGACAGCTTCTGGGGTATTTTTCCCCCTGCCGGGGTTGGCGCAAAGGATATTGCCAATGCCGCGCGTTTTGGCCGCGCGATTGCAGAATCTTTACCTGTGTTGAAATCCAATCCGGGCGCATCTATTCTATGGGGCCTCGGCGCAGTAAAGGTTAATCCAGGCTATATTGCCAGCGAAAAGATAGCCCATCGCAGTTTCTATGTCTGGGGCAAGCTGTTTCGCAGAATTGGAGGGCCGGGGCATCCGTTGCGTCGGGCGCTGTTATTAGTTTATGTTGTCTTCCTTGTAAGTATGATTCTTACAGTAGTGCCTTTGGGTGTAATCACCCGCGCTGTATTAAAACCATTTTTACGCCGTAGACTAAATGCGCAGGCAGCTAAATTTGAGCAGCCATCGGGATCATCCATTGAACGGATAGCGCAATATAGCTCGGAATCTGAGGTTATACATGACACCGGCAGTTTACATAAATGATATTGCAGGGTTTCTGCCCAATGAGCCGATAGGCAATGATGCTATAGAACATGTCCTCGGAATGGTCGGCGGCAAACCCTCCCGCTCAAAAAAACTCGTTCTGCGAAATAACGGCATAAAAACCCGTTATTACGCCATAGACCCTCAGACTGGCAAATATACCCACAATAATGCGCAGATGACAGCAGAGGCAGTGCGCGCCTTGTCAAAAAAGAGCGGCTTTAATCTGAATGACATGGAGGTCTTAAGCTGCGGCACATCAAGCCCTGACCAGTTTAAGCCTGCGCACGGACAGATGGTGCAGGGAGAACTTGGCTGTCCGCCCTGCGAGGTTATTACCACAGCAGGCGTGTGCAGCTCAGGCATGACGGCAATGAAATACGGATATATGAATGTTGCATTGGGGTTGTCAAAAACCGCTGTGTGCGCAGGTTCCGAGTTTGCATCCAGTTTTATGCGCGGCGCAAATTTTGAACCTGAAATCCATGCGCGTATAGACAAGTTGGAGAAACATCCTGAACTTGGCTTTGAAAAGGATTTTCTGCGCTGGATGCTTTCTGACGGCGCAGGCGCGGCGCTTATATCCTCCAAGCCCAATCAAAACCGCATCTCCCTGCATATTGACTGGATTGACTATCTGTCCTTTGCCGGAGATATGCAGGTCTGCATGTACAGCGGGGCAATAAAACAGGAGGATGGTTATCTGAAAGGGTGGCGTGAGGCAGACGATCCCCTTGATATTATCAAGCAAGGCTATTTTTCCAGTAAGCAGGACGCCAGGCTTCTGGATAAATATATAATCTCCGTATCAGTGGAGCGTGCCTTATTGCCAATCGCAGCAAAGCGCGGCCTCAGAGCAGATGAGGTTGTATGGTTTCTGCCGCATTATTCCTCAGAGTATTTCCGTGAAAAGCTGTACAATTCAATGGCGTCAAATGGTTTTAATATCCCGTTTAACCGATGGTTTACAAATCTGACTGTAAAGGGGAATGTAGGCGCTGCGTCTATTTATCTTATTATAGAGGAACTGCTGTATTCCGGCAGATTGAAAAAGGGCGACAGGCTTCTCTGCTATATCCCGGAAAGCGCAAGATTCTCCATCTGTTATATGCTTCTGACTGTTGTATAAGATTAAAACAAATGAAGGCCAAAGAGGTTCCACAAGAAGAATCCATACTTGAAGGCAACCGCCGCGCCTGCTATGCAGAGGATGAACACGGCAGATATGTGGTGGTGCCGAGCAAGGGCTGGGAGGTTGAAAAGATTATCAATGCCCAGGCCCATGCTGAAATTGATAAGCATGTTGAAGAGGCAAGGCAGGAGGTTTTGCGTGGAGAGGCCAGCCCCTTGAAATATCATATGCTGAAGTGTCAAATGACGCCCGGCCTTCTATCTGCAACAACAGGCCTGTGGCGATGGCAGGTGCATCGCCATTTTAAACCAAAGGTATTTGCCAGCCTTAAAAGGCCGATGCTTGAGCGATATGCCGATGCCATGAAAATGAACGTAGAAGAACTATGCAAAGCGCCTCATAACATCCAACCCAAAAATCACATCATGCCTGATGAAACAGAGAAGACTTAATGAAACAACCTTTTGACCACCGCCATGCAGCGCATTGCGAAAGCGGAGCGTTGAGCGCACTCTTACGAAACCGCGGACTGGATTTAAGCGAGCCTATGGTCTTTGGCATCGGAGGCGGTTTATTTTTTCTGTATATGCCGTTTATCAAAATGGGCGGCATACCCCTCACGGCATACCGCGATGCGCCAAGGGTCATTATTAAAAATATATGCAAACGTCTCGGCATTACCCTTCGCACCATGCGCTTTCGGAAACCTGAAGACAGCATGGCCGAACTTGACCGCCTGCTGGAAAAAGGCATAGCAGTCGGCTTGCAGGCCTCTGTGTTCTATCTTTCATATTTTCCGCGGGACATGCGGTTTCAGTTTAATGCCCACAATCTGGTTGTCTTTGGAAAAGAGGGAGACAATTATCTTATAAGCGACCCGGTCTTTGAACATCCTGTCTCCTGTCCGGCTGATGATTTACGCAGGGCGCGTTTTGCAAAAGGGATATATGCGCCAAAAGGGCTTTTATATTATCCGGAAAAGATGCCCTCTTCGCCTGATTTGAAGGAGCCGATAAAAAAGGCCATCCGCCAAACCTGCGGCAGGATGCTGAATATCCCTTTGCCGTTTGTCGGGGTGCGGGGCATCCGTTATCTGGCAAGGGAGATAGAGCGCTGGCCGGTTAAGCTTGGGCCTGAAAAGGCGCCCCTATATCTGGGAAGCGTTATAAGGATGCAGGAAGAGATAGGCACAGGCGGGGCAGGATTCAGATTCATGTATACCGCATTTTTGCAGGAGGCATCGGATCTGCTCGGTCTGCCTCATGTTAAAGATGCGGCAAAGATGATGTCGGAAAACGGCGACCTCTGGCGCGAATTTGCAGTCAAGGGCGCCCGGTTGTGCAAAGGCCATGAGACAGGCAAGGAGATTTATAATGAATTAGCAGCGATTGTCAGAGAATGCGCTGACCGTGAAGAAGAGATATTCCGCTTGTTAAAGAAGGCAGTTTAGGGCTGCGCTGGAAATGCGCGCACACCAACCACCATTGTCCGTCCATAAAGGTTGCTGTTCACATGAAAATATAGAGCCGGCTCAGAGTGAGGCTGGTCAAACACAGAGGCAATGCCGAATGCCGCGGCAGTATGAAAGCATCCGCAATATTTTAGATAATTTTTTATCTCTGCCTGAGGAAGGCGGTTTAAAAGCCCCTCTATATGTTTTTTGTCCAGACGAAAGCCTGGAAGCAGATATGTCTTTTCATGTTCTGTAATCCACGGCGATATCGCATCTGCCGCTACGTTCAACCACTCTGATAATACATCTCCATTCCCCCGACAAAGGCATTCGGGGGCAGGTATCTCTTTTACCATCAGCAATTCTCCTATGGCATTCCGGCTGTTTTTCCCAAGACAAAGCCAGCCGCTCCCTTCGCCCATTATCTGCCTGTCTTCAAGTTTTATGCGGCGCATATGCTCTGAACGGGGATGTGAGAGCTCGTCTGCGCCGCCTGCAAGGGCGCAGTCTACAGTTCCGTCTTCAATATCCGTTTGGGCCAGCCTGAGCGCAATCTCAAATGAAAGCTCTTCCTGTGATACGGTGATATTGCGCGACTCAATACGCGCGGCCTTTGCAACATAAAATGATGTGGTGCTGCTGACTGAATTTACAAAGCTGTATGGAGAGACAAGCCCTTCTTCATGCCCCAATACCTGCTCAAACATAGATACTGTCTTTTTAACCTCGCCAAGGCCTGTGCTAAAATATATCCCTGTGTTGGGAGATATCGGATGCGCCATGCGCCGGATGGCAATCTGAGAGCCTGTCACGGAAATCTCTGAAAAGTGTCCTATGCGCCGGAAGTCATGCATGGTCAACTGCCTCACAATATCCTGGAAATCGCAAGATTCCGGGTCGGTTTTTAAAACCCTGCGCTCAGCCGCTGTTGCATCGGCATTCGGCCCCACTGCTGATGCAGACAAGATATATACAGGGTCTTTCCTTTTATCCATATCTTAAAACCAGCGATGTATTATTTCCGCCGAAACCAAAGAAATTTAACAGATAATATCCCCTTTTCGCATCAAGATGCGTTTTAAGCGGCGCTATCCCAATGGCAGGGTCGATCTCGCTAAAGCCGAACGTCCTTGGTATGAAGCCTGCATCAAGGCATCCTATAAAGGCCGCTGTTTCTATTGCGCCGCACGCGCCCAGAGTATGACCGATATAGCCTTTTAAGGCAGTAAACGGCGGAGCCGCGCCATCAAACAATAAACTAATACCGCCTGCCTCTGCAGTATCATTGTCAGGGGTGGCTATGCCGTGCGCCTTTATGGCAGTCACATCTCTGGGCTCTATGCCGACTTGTTTTATGGCCTTCAGCATTACATCATACGCAGAGGCGCCGTTTAGTCTGCTGCTTACCACATTATGCGTATCGCACAGGTTTGCCCAGCCGCAAAGGGAATATCTGTCTTTAGAAGTCTTCTCTTTTTTTTCCATTATTATTGCGGCGCATGCCTCGCCCATCTGGATGCCGCGGCGGTCTGCGTCAAAAGGCTTGCAACCACCGGGGTCCAGAAGCATCAGAGAGTTAAAACCGCTTACGGTAACCGCGCTTATAAACTCAGCGCCTATTACTATTGCCTTTTTTATATCCCCGCGCTCAATCATGCCCCCTGCGGCAAGCATTGCATTTGCGCTGGATGTGCATGCAGTTGTGATGGTTATTACAGGCCCATTTATACCCAGACGCCTTGCTATGCGCGATGCGATATGCCCTGCGCCCAGCCTTGCAAGCGGCGCAGGCATGGTTTCGCCCTTCTGTTCCCCGATTAAAGATTTCGGGGACAAGTTTTTAATCCTGTATTCAATCTCTGCCTCAAGTATAAACCCTGATGAGCCGATGATAAGCGCGCAGTCTTTCAGAAATTTTGAATCTGCCTCTGCCTGAATCATTGCCTCATTAACTGCCTTAAGTATTACGGCATCAATAAACTCCTCCGCTGTTTTGGCTCTTTTCACAGCCTCCTCCCTCCCGGGTATAAAAGACACCTTAAACCTTTCAGGGATAGACGGAGATATTGAAACAAGGCTTGTGCTGTCCAACCCTTCCCTTATATGCTCAACAAGCGTCTTTACACCCGCGCCGCAGGATGATACAGCGCCGATGCCGATGATATTTACACCTTTGTTTGACATTATTCTGGCTGGACAGCGTCCGCTAACGCATTGATAGATTTCATGACTCTGAGCGCATCCTTGCTGTCAACGATGCGCACCCCGAACCGCGTCTTAAGGGCGACTGAAAGCTCCAGCACATCAAGAGAATCCAACCCCAGCGCTGAATCCGAGCCGAGGATAACCGCATCGTCCGATATTGTTTCAGGCGCGACCTTTTTGCGGCACGTCTCTACAATAAGCTTTTTAAGCTCCATTTTGAGATGTGTGTCCTGAGAACCCACCACCTTATTTATAACCCTCCTATCTAAACATAAATCTAAACCGCAGCGCCGCTATGCTGAAACATACTGTTGCAAATAAAAACAGCATGGACGCCTCAGGCAGCACATTATTTATATTCCCGCCCCTTACAAAGATATCAATGAAACCCTCCAAACCCCATGACATCGGGGAAATAACAGTAAGCTTCTGCATAAAAGAAGGCATTACGAATTTAGGCACCATGATCCCGCCTATGGCGCCAAATATAATAACGGATGTGCCGCCCAGGGTTGTGGCCTGTTCCGATGTCTTGCAAAATGTGGCTATTAATAAACCATAGCCTATAGCCGCAGAACTGGCTGATATTGTAAGGAGCGCTATCCCGCCTGGCCCATTGCCTATTTCAAGCGCATCTCCGCCCAAAAACGGAAGGAGATACATACCCACCAGCATCATGAAGACAAACTGAAGCTGGTTGATAACGAAATAAGGTATCATCTTCCCTGCCAGTACCACCCATGCGGGGACAGGCATTGATTTCAGCCTTAAGAGACTCCCCTGTTGTTTTTCTTTAATAAATGCTACAGACAGCGGGATTACCAGAAAGAACATGGCAAACAGCGACCACGCAGGCACACTCTGCTGCACTGATGTGGGCATGGCATTGCCGCCGGCGCTGCCGGTATATTCGTCTGTTACCTCGCTAAAGATTCTTATGATCTTAGCGGCTTCGCCCTGCTGTATGCCGATATTGATTCCAGTGGCCTCCTCAGCAATGGCTGCAAATTGCTCTATGAGCATTTTTGTCTCAATACCCTGTAAAATGCGATTCAAAGAAGATATCACAATACTGCGGTGAACGGCCTGTATGGTCGGGTCAGCCATTAAACGAATGGATAAGGCCCCGGCCTGTTTATAGTTAGTCGTTCCCATCTGCGCTTTAGCCCTGCTGACCGCCTTTCGGGTTGTCTCAGCAGGTATAATAACTGCAAATTTATGATTGCCCCTTGAAATATCTTCTCTGACTCTCTCTTCATTGTTCGGTGAGGTATCAACCCTGAAATACTTTGTGTTGGAAAAGGCATTGATGATTTCGCGGCCTACTCTTCCGCCGTCCATATCAAGGATTACAATAGGAAATATCACCCTGCCCTTTTCCTTAAACGCATCCCTCATGGCCAGCGACATAATAAGGACAAATGCCAGCGGCATAACAAAAAGGAGGAGAAGCGCCTCCCTGTCCCTGATAATTATCTTTGCCTCTTTGCTTATGGAAGCTAATAATTTATGCATATTCATTCCCTAATCCTTGTCCCTGTGAGCGCCAGAAATAATTGTTCAAGATTGGCGGCCCCATGCTGCGACAGAAGATGCCCTATCTCCCCTTGCGCAATTACACTGCCGTGATCTATGATTGCTATATAATCGCAAAGCGCTTCCGCCTCTTCCATATAGTGGCTTGTGTAAATAATGGTCATGCCTTCCGCATTCATTTTGCGCAGGGTGTTATAAATAAAATGCCTGGATTGCGGGTCTATGCCGACAGTAGGCTCATCAAGAAACAGGATGTCCGGCTTGTTTACAAGACCGATAACAAGAGAGAGCCTCCGTTTCATCCCGCCGGAAAATGTATCAACCCTTGAGTCTGCAAAATTATTCAAGTCGGAAATATTCAGACACTCCTCTATACGCATACGCAGAGAAGAGCCGCTTAATCCCTGCATGCTGCCGAAGAAGGCAAGATTTTCTCCTGCAGTTAATGTAGGGTACAGCGCTGTATCCTGCGGCACAAAACTTAGACGATGTTTAATTTCATTAAGATTATCTATGATATCCAACCCTGCAATCCGCATCCTGCCTGAATCCGGCTTAAGCAGCCCTGTAAGCATTGACAAAAAGGTGGTCTTGCCCGCGCCATTAGGCCCGAGCAGGCCAAAGAAACCCCCTCTGCGAATCGCCAGACTAATGCCATTTACAGCAGGCTGAGCAGCGCCAGGATAGGTTTTATAAAGCCCTTCAACTTCAATTATTATTTCGCTGTTCATGTGGTTTTTATGTTAAGAAAGATGGGAAGCGGCCCTTGATTTTCCTACCTGCTGAATTCACCTATCCCGAAAATTTTTAAATTTGACAACCCAAAATCTTTTGGATAAGATAACAGCTATGGAAACTATTATCAAACATTGCTACATCCACAGCAACCCTGCCATTTTAGGCGGTGAACCTATCATCAAAGGAACAAGAACGCCAGTCCGGGCAATTGTGGAGAACTGGCGATTAGGACTTTCCCCAGAGGAGATTGTTATTCATCTTCCCCACCTTACCCTTGCGCAGGTCTTTGATGCATTAAGTTACTACAGCGACCATCAAAGAGAGATTGATGACCACATCGAGAAAAATAAAATCCCTGAAAACCTTATCCACCCCTCTGTAAGATGATTTCCATCTATACAGATGAAGATGTTGATGTATTAATAAAACCTCTGCTCAATGCTAAAGGTCTTACTGTCTTTACAACCCTTGATGAAGGGATGCTTGGAAGAAGTGACCAAGAACAATTAAAACATGCCGTTAAACTCCGATGTATATTTTTAACACATAACCGAATTCATTTTGAAGAGTTATACAATAAGCTCCTTAAAGAGAACAAAGAACACTACGGCATCATAATTGCGGGCCACAGAAACATATACGGATTAGCCAGTAGGATTGCACGGCTTTTTGAAATGCACACCTTAGAAAACATAAAGAATAACCTATGGTATATCTAACTTCTCTGCTGGCTCAGGCTTTCAGATTTTTGGTGGGCAATGCCCACCCATTGTTCATTTTTTAGCGGATAGCGTTTAGAAGAAGCGCATAGCATTTTCTATACTCTCTACGCTAATCCGAATCAAACCTGCGCTTCACCGTCTTTTTTATCGTCTGTTTAAAACCAAGGTTCATTGGCAGGAAAAAGTTCCATTTGGATGTTGTCCCCCACAGCCGTTTATAGATAGACGAATACGTGTGAAATTGTTTCAACGCATCATAGTAACCATAAAGTAGCTTCTCCGGGCTCATGCATTTTGGTTTAAATACCACATTATTCGTATTATACCTTGACCAATCGCGGTCTATTATCCTATCTTCTGAATTCAACTTCTCATACAGACCTGTGCCTGGATATGGCGTAAGGATGGAAAAATATCCTATCTCGAGTTTTGCCTTAATGGTAAATTCTACCGTCCTCTCAAAAACACCTTCATCATCACAGTCAAAGCCAAAGACAAACGAGCCGTCAATACCGATGCCGTAATCATGTATCTTTTTAATAACATCAAAATAATTATCAGGCTTGTTAAAACCCTTCCCCATCCTTGAGAGATTATCTTTGGATAATGATTCAAAACCTATCACAAAACCCATGCAGCCGCTCTTTCTGCATAGATCCAGCATCTCATCATCTCCGGCAATGTTAACAGATGTCTGCCCCAGCCATTTAAGATTATACGGTATAATACGCCTTAAAAACTCCTTTGCGTATGTCTTGTTGCTTATGATGTTATCATCAACAAAAAACACAACATTTTTAAGGATAAATCTGCCGTCAAATGGTTTAAGACCTTGTATCTCCCTTTCCACCTCATCTATCGGCCTGTTTCTAAATTTACCGCCAAAGGAATTTGTTACAGAACAGAATTCACAGCCATGCGGACAGCCCCTTGTTGTCTCAATAAAGTGGACAGGCAGATATTTTTTATCTCTGTAGAGCTTCCAGTCTGGTGTTGGCAAATTTGATAGTGGTGGGAATACGGTGTGCCTGTAAACAGGATTTAATCCGCCTCTTTTAAAATCCTCAAGCAACGAATGCCATAAACCCTCTGCCTCACCAACAACAACACTGTCGCAGTGTTGAAGCGCCTCGTTTGGAAGCTTTGATGCATGCATGCCGCCCATGACAACCTTAATGCCGCGGCGCCTGAAATTATCAGCTATCTCATAGGCGCGGTTTACAGCAGTGGTCATGGCAGTAATACCAACAAGGTCTGCCTCTTCGTTTAAATCAAGAGATTCAACCTTTTCATCAATAATCTTAATTTCCCAGTCAGGCGGTGTAAGCGCTGCAACCTTAAGAAGCCCAAGCGTCGGCAGGCGGAAATAAAAGTCACCGCCCATGAGACTATTTGAGGCTATTGGAGAAATTAAGAGAAGTTTTCTCATAAAAGTTTTCTGTCACCAATCACAATGCCCTTCTCATTGATTCTAACATCTCAGGCATCCGTTCTTTTAATATCTCTGAAAAATTGTAAGAGATGATATCTTTGCCTTCCCTCCCCCGTGCAAGCTGATAAACATTATAATACTTATCGGTCCTGCTCCCTTGCAGGTTATATGTCCATATAATCTCTCCTGTCTCTATACGTCTCATGCGCAAAGTGATGTCCATGCTGAATTCATAGGAGACGTAGGGCATCCCGATGATTCTGGTAAGCCAGGCATAAAGGCTTGAGCCGTAATAATATCCTGTCTCCTTGAGGAAGGTGCGGTTCAAAGCCCCCTCTATGCGGTAGTCTGTTTTTGTATATCTATCCAATGGCAAGAACAGAGTATTTTCGAAAATACTGTTTCTCTCCATATTTCTATAGACAGCCTTTGCCACCGCACGGGTAAAGGGTTCCGATTTATAGTCGCTGAACACCGTATAGATGTCCGGCATCTCCGTAACAAACTCTATCCATAAAACTCCAGGGATGAATCCTATCCATTTGTCGGCATTGCTGGTAACCACCTGCGGACGGAGATCAATAAATTCATCTATCCCCAAGGTGCCTGAATGCGGTTTAGCAAAACCTGCAGCGGGCGCCTCAAAATTCATGGAGAGATCAAGTTTTGAGGCCGCACAGCCGGCGATAAGGGAAAAGAGGGCAAAAATAACAATGTTCCCGCTGCGGCAAAAACTAAGTTGTACGGCGTTCATCTTCATCATAACAAACCTGATCCCTGACAATATCCCTGCCCCTGGCGCCTGGTTCCCATCCCATCCTTTTTAAAATATACGGAATACTCCCAAAGGCTATTATGGCCAGTAAGGAAGCGATAAATCCAAAGCTGCCCGGCTTAAAGATAGCGCTGCCAAAGTATGTATAGATAAAACTCGTAGGAATAATGGCAATAAGACTTGCAGTATAAAAATCCATGAACCTTACCCTTGAAAGGCCTGCCGAATAGCTTACAATGTCCCACGGCAGGCTGAAAAGCCTGAGCATTAGGACGGTTTTAAAACCCTCGTTTTCCATTTTTTTATCTATTTTAAGGATTAGTTCACTCCTGATTAGAAGCCGTTCCATAATCTGTCTTCCAAACCACCGCGTCATGTAAAATCCCACAACCGTTGACCCTGCCCCGCCGACAGCAACATATACAGTCCCGTACATCGGGCCAAAGAGAGCGCCGGCAACGATTGTAAGCCCCATAGATGGAAGAAAGAATATAACAGGCTTGATTATACAAATAATAATAAATGCAAGGGGGGCGGCGTTTCCAAAACCATTAACAAATGATTTGATATCATCAGCGCCATGATATGGAATATAAAGATAGCCTAAAACAATAAGCAGCAGGAGTGCGGCTCCCCTGACAATATAGGGACTCAATCTAATAACCCGGGCCTTCATTTCCTATGGTTATGACATTAACATCGGCAGGGGCGTCAAAGTGAAAGAGGTTTTCTTTTATAGATGGATTCAATGCCACATCGGTAAACTCGGTGACAGCAGTATCTCCCTTTTTGCCAATCACCTCAAATTTATGCGGCACCCCCTCTCCCTCTTTATACCAGATATGTATTGCAGTAAGATACCTTGCAACCATGCCGGATTTGGGCTTCATCTCCAATATAAGATTGCCGCCCGGATTATACGCTGCGATGTCAAAATTCTTCTCCATCTCCTTTATTGACATATTCATTGCAGAAGAAAAAAAATTCATTGTCTGCTTTACGGCGAATTGCTCTGAGAGGATATATCTTCGCGCCTCTTTTAAATCCGGCTGATAGACCCACATATTCTTTCCGTCAATAATCGTTATATGCCTTTCAGGTTTTGTTATATCCCAGTAAAGGAGATTGGGTCTTTTCATTGTGATTGTGCCTTTTGTTTCAACCTCTTTTTTAAGCAGCGGAATTTTCTTTCTCTGATATACAGCGGCGCTTATGGCATTTATATCCTTCTGAATATCCTTTAGCCTGTTTAAAGCCTCTGCCATTTCTTTGGCCTGAAGTGGCTTGCCAAAAGATTCAGCCGGATTTTCTTCACTGTTACTGATAGAGATAAATGTAAAAAGAAGCAGACAGACGGTAAACAGTAGACAGTAATGTAGGGGCGACCCCATGTGGCCGCCCTTCAACCTTTTAGATCTCATTATCTGCCGCCTTCCGGTCTTTCATAACAAATGCCTTTTCAACCTTATTTCTGAATGTATAGCCTGCGTTGTAGGCGCAGAATGGATATAGCTTGCCGTCAGGGGCGGAATAATGTATGGCGCAACGTCTTACCCTTTCAAGGTTATAGTTGTAATTATCCATAAAGTGCATGCCAAGAATAAAGAATGTCTTATAGGTATGGCCTTTGTGATCAGGAGACCATGAATATTTTTTATCTGAATAGCCGTCCAGGGTCTTTAAGAATTTATGGAATGTAAGACCTGCCGGGGCTTTTTGACTATTGAAATATTTTCTTACAAGCCCCAATGCCTTAACCCCTGAAAAGTATTTAAACCATCTCTTTTTTGTAGTCTTTGCAAGCTCATTTATTTCTTTCAGAAGTCCGTGAAGATTCAGAAACTGCGTGCCTGGCGTGGCATTCTTATTTTTATCAACAAAAAGGAGCGTGCCCATGACGCAGTGGTGATGGCAGGTATGATTGGTCAGGGCATGACCTGACATGGCTGAACCCAACTTTACAAAAGGCGTAATCGCGCTTAATGGAAACCAGTCCTCGTATGCCTTTGTGATGCCTGTCTGTTTGCCGACCTCGTGTATCATATCTGCAAGGGTAAACCGTTTGCTGAGCCTTTCTGCCTCGGCAAATCTCCCTGTAAAAACTACAGGCTGGACTGCAATCCCTGTAAGCACATCCAGATTTTCAAACGCCAGCTTGATAAGAGGGCCGAGTTGGTGGTCGTTTATGCCTTTTATAACAGTCGGGACAAAGATTATCCTCAGCCCTGCCTTTCTTGCAGATTCAATTACCTGAAGCTTGGTTTTTAACAGCGCCCTGCCCCTTATCTTTTTAAACACCTCGTCATCAACGCCGTCCATCTGGAGATATATATATTGCAGCCCTGCCTCCCTTGCCTTCATGGCAAAATCAGGGTCAGCGAGTTTTATACCGTTGCTTGCTGTTTGTATATGGCTGAAACCCATATCCTTTGCAGCCCTTACAATGTCCAGAAACCTCGGGTGTATTGTAGGCTCTCCACCCATAAACTGAACAGCATCCGCAGGGGCAGGCCTCATGTTTCTTAAATTCTGCATCATCTTTACAACATCCTCATAATCAGGCTGATACGGGTTTGTATTGGAATCGGCGAAGCATACAGAGCAGGAAAGATTGCAATTGCCTGTTATGTCAATATTGGCAAGAGATGTACTGGTTGTATGCATGTTACATATCCCGCACTGGCTTGGACATTTTGTAGCGCCGGTAATGTGCGGGTTTGAAAAACCGCGGCCGTCGCCAAAATGCCACTCCTCCATCTGTAAAAAGAGTTTTGCGTCTGAAAAGACAAGGTCTTTGAATATCCCGTGGCTGGGACACTCCTTCTTAATCATGACCTTTCCGTCTTCTATATATTCAATGGCAGGAATGACCTTCAGGCATTCGGGGCATATTGAGTCTATTCTCTTGGGGAGCCCTGTTGTAATGGGCGGCGTATATGTGCCTGAAAATGTGTATCTGTCATCAGAACATTCTGATTCTTTGGGGGGAGCAACTTCACAGGCTGTCATGCAATAAACCTCCGTATCAGCTGATAGCTTATAGATCATAGCAACTACTATGAGCCATGAACTATGAGCTATAGGCTATTTTATATCTCCACAAAATTATACCACTGGTCAGGATACTCCCTGATGCGGTTTTCAAACAACGTTATAATATCCTGGGCATATTGTTCCGTGTTCTCTTCTCCATTTTCTATTATCACAGGCTTCTCTACAATCACGCGATAGCCGTTTCCGTCTTTAACTACAAACGCAGGCAGGATGGAAGCCCCTGTCATCCTTGCAAGGGCAAACGGACCTCCCGGGAAATGCGCTGTTTTGCCGAAAAAATTTACCATGACGCTGTTCCCTGAGCCGATGCTGTTTCTGTCAACAAGCATGGCCACAACCTCGTTTCTTTGCAGTGCATTGGCCAATTCCAATGTGGCAAACGGAGAATCGCCGAGGATAACTGTATTTACATTATGCTGTTTCCTGTATCTCTCCCGTATGTCATCTATCGTCTCTATGCCGTCACGGAATGTTACAACATTTATCTTTATATTGTGTTTGCCGACAAATACTGCGCCGAGTTCCCAGTTTCCAAGATGCCCTGTTAAAAGCACAACACCTTTCCCTCTCCATATCGCTGTATTAAGGTTTTCCATGCCGTCGAACCTTTTTATCTCCTCCAGCAGGGAATCCTTCTCAATAGACCTGAATCTGCCGTAGTCAACAAGATAGGTAGAATAATTTCTAAAGGTATTCAGCGCCAATG
>ERZ1292645.311-Hain-H14-02um-R2-311-length-18520-cov-6_pt1 | contig 18520 bp, 27 predicted proteins | sample MGYA00564401_ERZ1292645 | MGnify/ENA primary metagenome ERZ1292645 (study PRJEB36523, sample SAMEA6512644) | groundwater metagenome | collected 2019-01-09 | study: AquaDiva: Metagenomics assemblies of 32 groundwater samples | reverse complement strand
TAGCAGATATTGGTTTCTTTGGAAATATTCCATTTTATTTTATTGGTGCCCTTTTTCTTTTAAGAGCTTCAGGCGGTCATTTAAATCTTTCGTCTATTAAGTCACAAGCTCAGATTGTGCTTATCCCAGCTTGTGTATTATTCTTTTCTTATTATCTTTTTTTACAGAATTACACATTTGATTTGTCAAATTCTTTGTTGATTTTTCTTGATTTTGGATATCCACTAGGACAAGCATTATATGTTTCTGTTGCAATTCTTACTTATGGATTGTCAAAAAATTCTTTAGGAGGAATAATGAGGAAAAAAATATTTTTAGTTTTACTTGCATTTGTTGCACAGTATTTTGCAGATTTTAATTTTCTATTTCAGAATAGTAGGGGTTCGTGGTACAACGGTGGATATGGTGACTATCTATACCTTGTTGCTTATTTTATTATGACTTTAGCCTTACTTCAACTAAATGTTAAATCATTAAAAAAAGAATCTTGATGGTAAAATAAAGTTAGAAAATTTTTATACCAATGGTATGGACATATACACCCAACTAGCAAATAAGATAATAAAAGAACAAGAAACAATTATTGGTCCTATTGCCTGGGAACAGGCTGCAAAAGTATCTGGCCTTTCAGTAGATGTCAAAAATCATCAATTCTCAATCGTCGGTACAAACAAAAAAGAAATCATTGAAAAACTGGTAGAACAATATAAACTCCTCTTTGGCCAGACCTCGGTTGAGGTCTCCAAGGATGCTGTCAAAGATCTTATCTTGAGTACCTCACGAGACCAACTCCCTCAAATCCTCCTGTAAAAAACAATTGCTTTTTTAAAGAAAGCATAGTAGGATACAGATATGAACTCCATAAAAAAAGAATTGAAACATATTATTTATAAAGATAAAGAGATCTTAGGAGGAACGCCTTGTTTTGTTGGTACTCGGGTTCCTGTTGCTACAATTCTAGAGTATCTTTCTTTAGGATGGTCTATCAATGAGTTAAAGGAATCTTACCCAACTGTTAAGACGGAGCATATTGCTCAATTATTATCAACGCTTTCGAGTGAATTCCAGGCACATGCAAAAGTCGCATAAGGGCACAATTGTTATAGACGAAGGAGCAAAAAGAGAATATGTTAAAATTGCTCAAGAAGAAGGCTCGAAAATTATCCTCATTCCTCCCTCCCAGAGAAATATTGGACTATCAGATCGTGCTGTCGTTCAAAGATATACTAAAAATATTCATCCAATTTTTACCAATGATAAAACTTCATATAAAGAATCAGGTTTACTTACCTTAGGAAGAAACGGTTATGTGGTCCATGAATTTGTAAGACGTGAAGAAGAAGATGCGTATCGAGAAAAAATTAAACTTTTTTTCAAGATGTATACTGAAAAACATACGCATGGAGTAGTATAGACAATTAAAAAAATCGGAAAACCTGGAAAAAAGAAGCTTATGTTCTCACTGTAAAATTCTCTCAGAATTTGCTACAGTTAAATCAGTATGAATATCTTAAAGGCGTTAGGTTTTGTCGAAGAAAAAGAACCAAAGAGTGACGTTGGGAATTCGCCAAATAATTCAGGAGAAGTTTCTCATATTAACCAGGAAGTGTACAAAAAAAGTGTCGAACTTTCTGTCCGCAATAAAACACTCTTACTTCTGCGTAAGATTGACGACATTATCTTAAATTCAGTTACCAACCAGCATGATATTGCCCAACAAGTAGCCTCACTTCTGGTACAGGATAGTGAGGTTCTCCTCGTTACTATCTTTATTACCAATCAAGAACAACGGATACTCGATGTTATCGCTTTTGCAGAGTCCTCAAATCAACAAGTACAAAAAATAGAATCGCTTCCTTTTACTCCTCGTGTCTCTTTTGATGATGTAAATAATATACTGATTCAAGCAAGTACCCAGAGGACAGTAAAGTCTTCCAATACTATTAAGACTGTTCTCACTCCAATAGATACACAAACGTCGGCTCCATATGAAGAAATTAAAACTGTCTTTGTCTTCCCATTACTTGCAAGGAACGAAGTGATTGGCACGATGGTTGTTGGCATGCGAGATGAAGAAGCACAAATATCTCCCGATGAACGTGATTTGTTGCAACGACTTGTGGGCAGTGTTGGAATCGCTCTGTATAATGGCTTTTTGTACGACGAGCTCAAAAGAACCAACGATCGCCTCATTCAAGTCGATAAACTAAAAGATGAATTTGTCTCACTCGCCTCTCATGAACTCAAGACTCCAATGTCTGCTATCAAGTCCTATCTTTGGATGGTTATGGATCCCCGTGAAGGAGCGCTCAATGAAAAGCAACTCACCTTTATTAAACGATCCTATATCTCTGTTGAACGTTTGATCAAAATGGTTGATGAGATGCTCAATATTTCCCGTATCGAATCTGGCAGGATCAATATGAATCCTACCTCAATAGATATGATTAACCTTGTTGATGAAGTAAGAGACGAAGTGCTCCCTCGGGCAAATGAACTTGGTATAAACATTTTTATCCAGCCAAACGAGACTCTGCCTCCTGTTCTTGCTGATGCGAATAAGATTAAAGAAGTCCTTATTAATTTGATTGGGAATGCGCTTAAATTTACTCCGCGAGATGGTGCTATTACCATCTCCTTTAGTAAAGCCGGAGAAATGATTGAAACACATGTGCAAGATACGGGGGTTGGGATTGATCCTGCTGATTTATCTAAGCTCTTTCAAAAATTTAGTATGATTCCTACCTCCTACGAAGGGAACGAAGAATCCACAGGAACAGGGCTTGGGCTTTATATCTCCCGTTCTATTATTCAACTACATGGTGGGCAAATACGAGCCACTTCACAAGGAAAAGGAACAGGAACTACGTTTACCTTCTCACTGCAACCTTTTTCGGATGCTGCACTCACACAGTTTAAAGAACGATATAAAAATAGCCCTGATAAATCCGTTGAACTTATCCGCTCTAAAGTTGTTTGATAACTAGCTTTTCTTTTTGTTCTTCTGCATAATAATAGTATGGAAATCTTTTTCTTCCTCTGCATTTTTATTTTCGGAACGTTTGTCGGGAGTTTTTTGGGAGTTCTGGTTGATCGGCTCCCTCGTGGTGAATCGGTGGTCTTTGGACGATCGTATTGTGAGAATTGCCAAAAAAAACTTACTGGTTGGGATCTCATTCCCCTCTTCTCATATCTTCTTTTGGGTGGTAAATGTCGACAGTGTCACAAAAAAATAAGTGCTTTTTACCCACTTATTGAATTTGTTACGGGGAGTATCTTTGTCTTGGTAACCTATGCTTTTGTTGGCAACGATCTTGCGCAATTGATCGAAACGTCACGGTATTCGGTTACGTATGTCTACTTTTTATCACTTTTTGCTACGCTTATTGGTATCTTTTTTACGGACTTAAAATATGGCATTATCCCCTTCCCTATTGTTTTCTTCTCGTTATTAACAACGTTTCTGTGGTATTTCCTTTTTCCTGTCTTTTCTTTTACCCCAGCCGATCAGGTATTTTTCCCAACTGATGAGGCTTTTCTTTCAGGGGCTCTCTGGTCTGCACTTGGGACATTTCTTGCGTTTTTGCTCCTTTTTCTTGGAACAAAAGGTAAGGGTATTGGTTTTGGTGATGTCGTGTATGTCTTCTTGATGGGACTTGTTCTTGGGTTTCCACGGATTATCTTGGGACTCTATATTGCTTTTCTTTCAGGTGCAATTATTTCTGTATTACTCGTTGCTACGGGTAAGAAAAAAATGCGGGGTGAGACAATTCCTTTTGGACCTTTTCTGGTAACTGGGACAGTGATAAGCTTACTGTGGGGAGAGAAAATTATTCAGTTTGTTGTAGGATATTTATTTTGATGAAAAAAGGATTTACGCTTATTGAAATATTGGTCATTATTGCTGTGCTTGGAGTACTGGCAAGTGCGGTACTTTTTGTGCTCAATCCTATGGATCAGATACGTAAATCCAATGATGCCAAAAGAAAAGCCAGTCTGGGTCAAGTACAAAGTGCCTTAGAACTGTATTATCAGGATACAGGACGATATCCAGCTTCTTCTTCGAATTTTCAACTCTATATAAATAACGTAACGATCTCTTGGGGGAATAGCTGGATGCCTTATATGAGTAAACTACCAACAGATCCGACTTTTGGTAAGACATTTGTCTATTATTCTCCTGCAAGTTCAAATGGACAAACGTACTATCTCTATGCCAATTTGGAACGTGGAGCAAAGGATGCACAGGTGTGTAACGCTGGCAATGCTTGTACGAGTATTACCAGTGGTGGTGCAGGTGCCCCTTCCGCTACAGCGTGTGGTGGGACGTGTAATTATGGTGTTTCCAGTCCAAATACTGTACCATAATACCTAGCTATGAAAAAGAAAAGAAAAGGTTTTTTGAGAGGATTTACGCTGATTGAGTTACTCGTTGTGATCTCAATCATTGGTGTGTTATCGACCTTTCTGACGGTTAATTTCCTTGGAACGAGAGCTCGTACTCGTGATGCTCAGCGAAAAGCAGATATGCAACAAATTCGTTCAGCGATTGAAATTTACCGATCTGATCAAGGAAGTTATCCAACCACACTTCCTGCTTGTAATAGTGCATTGCGTGTAGGAACGACAACCTATATGCAAAAAGTTCCTTGTGATCCAACAAATACCACACCACTTACCTATCGGTTTACCTCGACCGGAACAACGTATACCTTAGCAGCTTGTCTTGAAAATATAAATGATGCACAAAAAGATGTGACGAATGTTACTCCTTGCAACGGAACTTCTAGTTGGTCTTATACCCTTACGAATCCATGAAGACACTGACGGGATTTACGCTGATTGAATTACTTATCGTTATTGCCACACTCGCTCTTGTGACGACGTTTAGTATTGCTTCATACTCTGACTATCAAAATGCACAAAAAGTTGAAACTTCTGCTTCAGAAGTAGTAACGCTTTTTCAAACTGCAAAATCTCGTGCTCTTTCACAAGTGAAGCCAACCGTATGCAATGGAAGAGTGCTTGAATCTTATCGGGTAACAATTACACCAGGGGCGCAGAATTATGTATTATCAGTTATTTGTAGTGGTGTTGTTACGCAGCTTGAAACAAAAAAACTGTCTCAAGATGTTCTCTTTACTACTGGATCAACGACAACTATTACTTTTTCTCTTTTGACAGGTGCCGCGACTTCGGGGACAATAAACATAACTGGTTATGGTAAAACAAAAACAATTACTGTTAATACTGTTGGGAATATAGGAGTAAACTAAAAAACTAATATAAGTATGAAAACAAACAATCCAAAAATTATTAATCAATCTGGACAAACACTTATTGAGGTACTCGTATCTCTCAGTATTTTGGTTATGATTATGGGTGCTACTGCTATTGCCTTGACTAATGCACTTGATAATGCACAATACGTCAAAAACCAGGCAACTGCTACGAAATATGCTCAAGAAGGTATTGAGATAGCTAGGGGTATACGAGATGCCAATTACACACAATTCCGCAACTATAGCGGGACGTATTGTCTTGCCAAAGATCAAACTACTTTGGGTGCTCCATCAGCTTCCTGCACAACTGCCAATGTCGATCAATTTGTGCGATCGGTAGTCGTTGAACAAACACCAGGATGTGCTACCGATGTAGCAAGAGCAACAATAACGGTAGCTTGGAGAGATGGCAAATGTTCTGGTGCTACCTACTGCCATACATCACAGCATGTTTCATGTCTTTCGACAGTTAATCCAATATCGGCACCATGAAAGAAAATAAAATATCATCTGGTTTCACCTTGGTTGAGGTGCTGGTTGCGATTAGTATCATCGCAATTATTGGCGTGTTAATTATTTCTGTTTTGACACTTAGTCTACGAGGAAGTAACAAAGCTGAAGTCTCTTCTGTAGTAAAACAACAAGGGAACACGGTGCTTACGCAAATTGCCAGAAAACTTCGTTACGCAAAGACCTTGGATAATCCTGCCAGCTGTGTGCCGTCAACTACGGTAGCTTCACTTACCATTACTGATGTCTCAAATACCCAAACGACCTACGCTTGTACGTCGGGAAGTATTACGGTATTATCTGCAAATGGCGTCCCATTGATTGATACGAATGCAGTTGCTATGAGTAACTGTTCTTTTGTTTGTAGTCAACAAACGCTTCTTGATCCTCCAACGGTACGGATACAATTCCTACTGACGGCAAAATCTACTAGTCAACTTGCCGAAACACAATCATCACTTCCTTTTCAGACAAGTATTACGCTACGAAACTATAATCGGTAAAGTGATTTTGTATACATAAGATGCCTTTTGAGACATTGACAGCGATATTCAGAATATGATGTACTAAGAAAGAATAGATATGAAAAAATTTCTTAGAGTTTCTGCACAAAAAGGTTTTACCCTTATTGAACTATTAATTGTTATTGCTATCCTTGGCATTATGTCTGCGGCCTTAATTGCGAGTATTGATCCCCTTGAACAAATTAAAAAATCTCAAGATGCAGACCTTAAAGAGAAAGCTGTGGAGTTCTTTAATGCAAATGCTCGTTATTACACAAGTAAAGGTGCGATGCCTTGGGCTACTATCGCGACAGGTGGAGCAAACTGTTATAGTTCAGGCAATACATTAAGTGGTGTTGCAATCAGTGCTTTAACAGGTTGTCTTACTACACTATCGAGTGAAGGCGAACTCAAAACTTCTTTTTCAAGCGCAACTAACTTAAACCAGGTTTTTGTCAGTAATCCAAGTGCACAGACCGGTTCAACCTCAGATAACGTTGTTTGTTTCCAGCCAAAGTCTAAATCACAACAAAAAGATGCAAGCACCAAATATAGTATAACAGGAGCTACGCTTACTACCTGTAAATCTGGTGGAGGTTCTGTTGACTGCTATTGGTGTGCCTTCTAACGGGAAAAAGTATATCCTCAGTACCTAGTTTATTATTCCTTACAGAGATGATCGCTACCTTTATGTTGACACGACTCATAGAGGTTGTTACGATACATACAGAAGCAAATTACGACTATGCATGCATCTTTTGATAGACCAATGAATCCACAATTACAAAGTGGGCAAGTTCTTCTGATTGTTATCCTCGTGATGGTTGTTGCGCTTACTGTCGGACTTTCAGTTGCCGCAAGAAGTATCACCAATGTACGAATTGCCAATGAGGAAGAGAGTTCTGAGCGAGCTTTTGCAGCCGCTGAAGCGGGGCTTGAGCGAGCTTTGGTAAGTAATGCAGCTACCACAGGGTCTCTATCAAATAGTGCGCTTTTTGAAACAACGCTCTCAACACTCTCTGGGCAAGAGTTTCTTTTGCAAGGAGGTACACCTATTCCTCAGGATGATGGTGTTGATCTTTGGCTTTCTACGTATCCTTCGTATAGTAATCCGTGGAGTGGAAATATAACTATTTATTGGGGTGTTTCAGGAGACGTCTGTAATGCCTCGGCAACCACAAATACTATGCCTGCACTTATGGTTTCGTTAATAACGGGTACTTCTGCTTTTCCCCGCATAACCTATTATGCTTTTGAGCCGTGTAACGCTCGGGCTGGAAACAATTTTGAAGTGATACCTACCAATGGAGGGACTATCACGGGCAAAACATTTTTGTATAGACGGACAATTGCCGTAAGCTCGGGTATTGTTGCCCGAATTGTTCCTTTATATGCACCCGCTGTTATTGGTGTGCGGGGGTGTGATGGTGCAAATAATAATTGTAATGCACTTCCTACTCAAGGTACATTGATTCAATCGGTTGGTACGTCTGATACAACCAAAAGAAAAATTGTGAGTTTTCGAGGGTACCCAAAAGTCCCAAGCGAACTCTTTCCATATAATCTTTTTTCACCAAAATGAAAAGTAATGCATTTGGTCTTGACATTGGTACAGCGGGTATAAAACTCGTGTGGTTAGATAATGAAAAAAATGGCTTTGTCTATAACACGTCTTTACTTGGCGTAGCTCCTCGGCAAGGTATGCAATCTGAGTCCCCTTTTGATCAGCAAGAAATGGCGCAACTCATTAATAAATTTGTTATAGATGCTAAGATTGGAACCAATAATGTCAATGTCTCACTACCGGAAAATCAGGTTTTTACAAAAGTCATTGATATGCCAGCCCTTTCGGATAAAGAAGTCTCCGATGCTATTTATTGGGAAGCAGAGCAATACATCCCAGCACCGTTAGATACGGTTACACTTGATTGGAGTGTCTTACGACGTCCTAAAACTTCAGGTCTTGATGCAAGGATGCAAGTGCTGCTTGTTGCTGCTCCAATTGCTTTGGTAAAGCGATATCAGTCAATTCTTGAGCTTGCAGGACTTACCGTTATGAGTGTTGAGCCAGAGATTTTGTCAACAATCCGTGGCATCTGGGGGAAGGGGCAATCACCAACCTGTCTGCTTATAAATATAGGTTCTATGAATACTTCTTTTGCCATTGTTCAAAATGGTGTTATTATTTTTAATTATATTATCGCATTGGGTGGTGTTGCCTTTACTCGTGCCATTACCGCTGATTTTGGATTTACCTTCCCTCAGGCTGAAGAATATAAGCGGACGTATGGTCTTTCAGACAAAAACTTTGGTGGCAAGATTGCCCGAGCAATTGAGCCAATTTTGACTTCAATTGCTACTGAAATAAAAAAAGCGATTGCCTTTTATGCCACAAAATACAAAGGAGAATCTGCCATTTCACAAATAGTGCTTACTGGAGGGAGTGCTCTGCTTCCCGGAATTGAACTCTATTTTGCTGACCAGATTGGAATTGAGACAGTGATTGGTAATCCGTGGAGTATGCTTTCGATTGCCAATGTCCCCAAAGAAGTTCTTGCTCGCGGACCTGAATATACTGTTTCTGTAGGACTCGCCTTAAAAGAATATGAGCAATAATATCAATCTTATCGGGGATAAGAACCAGAAAATACGTTCTCCCTTGCTTAAACGTTTAAACGTGTTACGTTTTTTTGCGATGCTGTTTCTTTTTGCTGTTTCTATTACCTCAACGATTTTCTTTCTTCTTATCGCATTCTCTCCTCTTCCTGCCTTGCAACAACAAGAACAGCGACAACTGCAAGTCTTGTCTCAATTCCAGACAGTTATGGGAAGAATTGAGCTTATTAATAATCGTGTAGAGAATATTGATCAGCTTCTTCAATCGCGAAGGTCTCTCGATCAATTACTGACACTGCTCCTGAGTAAAATCCCTTCCAACGTTTCACTTGAAGCCTATCAACTTATGCCTCCTATCGTTTCTCTCACGGTAAGAAGTGATTCTCTTTCCTCAATTCAAGAGCTAAGTAATCAAATCGTTGCAGAGGAAGGGAAATCTTTTTCACAAGTAACGCTTTCAAGTTTGGCAATCGATCCGGAATCGCAAGAATTTTCGATGACTATTACTGCAAGTTTGATTAATACGCAAGGAGAAAAATAGATGGAATATAAACGAGTTTTTTGGGGACAAAAAAGTTTGCGCTTTTGGTATCTCCGCTACAAAGATTCACCTTTGTATGCAGGAGCAGTTTTTGGTGTTATTAGTACGGTTTCGCTCATTTTGCTTATCTTTCTTGTTATTCCACAGATCCAGAGTTGGTTTTCGCTTCGGGAACAAGTTGTCCAAATGGAACAAAAGATTGCGGTATTGAGGAACAATACAACCTATTTACAATCAGTAGATCGAGCACAAGTACAGAAGCAATTGGATATTTCTCTTGCAGCATTACCTTGGGATAAACAAGTAGATAGCATTTTACAAGCAATTAATAATGCCTCGATTACTTCAGGAGTCGGTTTAGGTGATTTTGCTTTCCAAATTGGCAATGTAAGTACTCTCGCGGCCAGTGTCACTTCCGATCCTGAAACACGAGGACTTAACACGACACGGGTTAATATCAGTGTAACCGGGAGTCTTGCAAGAGTACAAAAATTCCTTGAGACACTACAAAAAAGCTTACCACTTTCAGAAGTAATTAGCGCGGAAGGAACGAGTCAATCAACAAATATTCTTATGCAGTTTTATCAAAAGCCACTTCCCTCGCTCTCTTTTAAGCCAGATAAGCCGATCGTTCCTGTCTCAGCGCAAGATACCGCGTTGCTTAATCAATTATCAGAATGGAAAGTGCCAATAGTACCAGATCAAGTTATCGAGTCTTCAAACGCAGCTATTCCGCTTTTTTGAGGAGGTCTGGACGGACTGTTTTCGTTATAAGACGTGATTGTTCTTTTTTCCAAGCGGCAATTTCTTTATGGTTGCCTCCGCGTAAAACTTCAGGTACTTCCATTCCGTTATACGCTGCAGGTTTGGTATAGTGAGGATATTCTAAATACGTTTCAGTTTCTTTTTCTCCGGACAGAGAGAAAGATTCATTATCCGTTGCTCCCTGCGGAAGTACTCCTGGGATAAGCCGAGTTACGGCATCAGTTATCAGCATGGTTGGGATTTCTCCACCAGTTAAGACAAAGTCTCCTATCGAAACCTCTTCATCAATATATGCCCCAATTCGTGCATCAATGCCTTCATAATGCCCACAAATAAGAATCAAATGGTCTAAGCTCGCATATGCTTTTGCTGTTGGTTGTTCAAAAGGTGTTCCAGTTGCACTCATGAGGACTACCCTCGTCATTCTGGCTTGTCCAGAATCAGTGTTACTTAAGATTCTGGATGCGCTCGGTTCTCGCTTACCAGAATGACGCTGCTTTGCATACTCAATTGCCTGATGTACGACATCAACCTTAAGTACCATCCCAACTCCCCCGCCGTAGGGTGTATCATCGACCATTTTGTGTGAGCCTACACCGAAATCTCTTATATTTATCAATTCGATTTCTATTGCTCCTTTTTCTTGTGCGCGTTTCACGATCGAATGATCAAATGGTCCGACAAACATTTCAGGAAAAAGTGTTAAGATACTTATTTTCATAGCTTTATTTTAACAGAAACGAGTAGGATATCGTTGCGGTATTATTGCTGTTCAGCGAGGACGACATTAATTCGTTGGTCGTGTTTCATTGCTTTAATCTTCATGATATTGCGGATACTTCGGATAACTTTGCCTTCTTTACCAATAACCTTACCCATATCATCTTTTGCTACGATCATAGTAAGGACAATCATTCCTTCTTCTTCGTGTTCATCAATAATAACTGCATCGGGTTCGTCGACAATAGCGGAAACAATAAAGTGTAACGTGTCTTTCATGTTATTTTACAATACTCTGAACGGTTGCACTTGGCTGTGCACCCATCTTAATCCAATGTTCGTAGCGTTCCATATTAATCTTTTTGCTCTTGCCATCCTTAGATTTTTCGTACCAACCAAGCATGTCAGTAAAACCACCATCTCGGCGGCTTCTTTTTTCTTTGACAACAATGCGGAATTTCCGCTCACCCTTTTTACCTGTTTTTGCTAATCGTATAACTAGTGACATATATTCGCTATTCTATCATGATTTGCCTATCTTCTCAAGTGCCTGTTGCGCTGCTTGTTCTTCAGCTTCTTGTTTGGATTTACCACGACCCTCACCTGTTTGGATATCTTCAATAAAGACGCCAATAGTAAATCGTTTTGCATGTGCAGGACCTTCTTCATGGAGTACTTTATAGACAGGAGAATTTTGCCTTTTGCTCTGTACATACTCTTGGAGTAAACTCTTAGGATCTTTAAAGACTCTTTTTTGCACAAATTCTTCAATTCGAGGGATAATAGTGTCACTTAAGAAGACTTTGACGGCATCAATACCTTGATCCAGGAATATTGCCCCAATCACTGCTTCAAAGGTATTTGCAAGGAGTGATTCATTTTCGCGTCCTCGAGAGTCTTCCTCTCCCTTTGAAAGCATCAGTCGTGAACCAAAATCAAGCGCGCGCGCTGCTTTGGCAAGGCTTTTGGTATTGACCACGAGTGAACGAAGGTTTGTCAGAATACCTTCATCAAACTGTGGATAGGTCTTAAAAAGATGCTCAGAAACGACAAATGACAAGATGCTATCTCCAAGGAACTCGAGTCTTTCGTTAGATTCGAGCTTCTTTTTGCTTTCGTTAAGATACGAGCGATGAATAAAGGCTTGTGCGAGGAGTTCTTTGTTGTTAAATGCTGAAATAGGATTCATATTTTTTGTAAATGTCCAAGAACTCCATTAATGAATCCTGGACTCGTCGCATTTGAAAATTCTTTTGCTAACTCAACAGCTTCATCAATCACCACATTTGGTGGCTCTTTTTTGTCTATAAGTAGTTCATATATTGCAACTCGTAAGATTGCTAGATCTACACGGTTTATCTTTTTGACAGGGAAATCAGGTGCAACTTTCTGGATCTCTTTATCCAAAAACTCTCTTTGTTCCCATATGGCCAATGCGTCTTTGCTTAGTGTCTGTTGATGGAACTCTATGCTAAATAACTCTTGAACTAATCGTTGCCTTTTTTTATGTCGTGGATCCTGAGAAGTCTTCATACGATTAGTTGGATTCGTATCTTATCCTTAATGATCCGCAAACTGGTGTCTGTCTCGTGAAGAATATCTTTACGCAGACGTTTGTACTGTCTTGGAACCATTCTTTTGTACAACTTGTTGTCCTTTGTAAAAACCACAATTTTGGCAAATTGCGTGTGATGGGTGAAGCCCTCCACAGTTCTTGCAAATAACAGAATGAACTACCGTTAAACTGATACTTGCGCGTCGTTTTCCTTGACGTGCTCGTGAATGTCGTTTCTTTGGTTCGTGTGCCATATATGCGTATTTTACTGTATTTGGCTTGAAGTTGCAAGAAGGAGTCGAATTTGCTACTATGCAGCTATGGATAATAAAACAATTACCATTCAAGAATATGAACTTCCGATTACGATTCAAGCAGAAGAGGAAGGTGGTTTTTTAGCTCATTGTCCTCTTTGGAAAGATTGCTACGCTCAGGGAGAAACTATTGAAGAAGCCATTACCGAAATAACATATGTAGCGTCTTCTCTTATTGAGATCTATAAAGAAGAAGATATAAAGATTCCTTTAAAAGCCAAACATGCAGAGAAAAAAGCAAAGAAGGGATTTACGATTACTTTTCCTTTAATTGTTACTGCTTCATAGATTATGCCACATATACCACCGATGTCATATCACAAAGTGATAAAGAAACTTCGTAAATTAGGCTTTGTATTTCGTCGGGCTACTGGAGGCTCTCATGAGGTATGGTGGAATGAACGAACGAGGAAAACTAGTATCGTTCCGTATCATAAAGAGGTTAAATCAGGGACGCTAAGGAGTATTATCGAGCAATGTGATATAAGTGAAAGGGAATTTTTGGAGGCGTAAACGTATGCAGACAGCAAAAGTGAATTGGCCAGAGATTATTCATCTTCTGGCGGATATGGTCGTTTTTCATCATTATGAATTTGATGATTTTTTAAAGAAGTTAGTTTCCGTTACCCTTTCAGTTGTTCCTGTTGACTCCTGTCTTATCTATTATTACGATACAGACAAAAAGACACTTAGCCTAATCGGCTCTAAACGATCTCATGAGGATCTTATTGGTAATATCATTATCAAAAAAGGAGAAGGAATTACCGGTTGGGTACTTGAAAATAAGCAGACGGTTGCCCTGACAAAAGAAGCATACAAAGATCCTCGTTTTAAGTTTTTTAAAGAACTTCCCGAAGATAATTATGAGGGATTTCTTTCCGTTCCAATTCTCAATGCTTCTGGAGCTATGGGTGTTATTAATTTACAGAGCAAGCTTCCCTATACCTTTACTAAAGAACAAATTGAATCGATCGAAGCCATCGTGCAGATTATTGCTGCTTGTTTTGAACAAATGATACTCAATCGTCAGTTAGATCGACTCGAAACCAAACTCAAAGAGCGACGGATTATTGAGGAAGCAAAGGGAATACTCATGAAGGTGAAAAAACTTGATGAAAGTGAAGCTCATCATTTCCTCCGTCGCGAGGCTATGTCCAAAAGAAAAACGATGGCAGAAATTGCAGAGGCAGTATTGTTAGTCTGGAAATAACCTTTTTACTATGAGTTATTGACAGTGAAAATAGGATATTGTATAAACTCTATAACTCTTCAATGATGAAGACCCCGAAGACACAGACGTCCTCAAAAGTTTAGATTTAGTTTTATTTTTATTGTCATGCTGAACTCGTTTCAGCATCCCAAAAAAGATTCTGGACAAGCCAGAATGACGGCTTACAAGATCCTGAAACAAGTTCAGGATGACAGAAAATATGATAGAAGAACAAAAAGCACTACAACTTATTACATCAGGCGAGATCCTCTTTGTTGATCTTCGATTTACTGACATCCGCGGCGCATGGCAGCATATGACTATGACCGCACATGAATTCACTCCCGAAAATATCAAAAAAGGTTTTGGTTTTGATGGCTCAAGTATTAAAGGTTTTAACTCTATCTTTGAGAGTGACATGTTACTTATGCCTGATATGGAGACCCCTTTCCTGGATCCATTTTACGAAAAAACATTAATTGTTATCTGTGATGTCTATGATCCTATTACACGTGAGCCTTTTGAAAGAGATCCTCGTTATACAGCCAAAAAAGCAGAAGCGTACCTCAAGAAGACAGGGGTGGGTACTATTTCTTACTGGGGTCCTGAAATTGAATTTTTTGTCTTTGATAAGTTGGCTATTGGTCTTCATCCACATAACTCGTTTATAAATATTGAGAGTAGTGAGATCCCCGACTTTCCTCAGGAGGGACATGATGGCTACAAGATTATGACCAAGAGTGGGTACTTCCCTACCCCTCCTTTTGATAAATTACAAGCATTTCGTTCGGAAATGGTAACGATTCTTGAATCAATTGGGATAACCGTTGAAGTCCATCATCATGAAGTCGCAACAGGAGGACAGGTAGAAATAGATATGCGCTATGGCACACTGGTTGCAACGGCTGATAACGTGATGAAGTATAAATACGTTGCCCGAAATGTTGCCAAGAAGTACGGTATGACGGCTACCTTTCTTCCAAAGCCAATTGCTGGAGATAATGGTTCAGGGATGCATACGCATCAGAGTATTTTTAAAGCGGGCAAAAATGTCTTCTTTGACCCCAAAGGCTATGCTGAGCTTTCAAAACCAGCTCTCTCTTATGCTGCTGGCCTTCTCTCTCATCTTCGGGCATTACTTGGTATTACCAATAGTACACTCAGCTCCTATCGTAGACTCGTCCCTCACTACGAAGCACCAACAGCTATTGCTTTCTCTAAGCGCAACCGAAGCGCTGCGGTACGAGTGCCAATGTATTTTATGAATGATGAAAAGTCGAAACGATTGGAGCTTCGTTGCCCTGATCCAACTACTAATCCTTATCTATCATTCTCTGCACAGTTGGTATTTGGACTTGATGGCATTGCCAAAAAACTTGATCCAACAAAAGAAGGATTTGGACCTTTTGAGGAGAATATTTGGGAAAAATCCCGAGTCAAACAGACTCCTCAATCTCTTGTCGAAACGCTTGGATTCCTCAGGAAAGATAAAACACTTGTCGAAAGTGGTGTCTTCGCACAAAGTTTGCTGACAAACTATCTCGATATCAAAACAACTGAAATGCGTGAATCCCTTCTCTATCCTACTCCAGCAGATTTCTGGTTCAATGGAGACCTCTAGCTTGTCATCCTGGAGAGGCAACGACCTCGATAGGATCTCATCCTATAAAGATTCTATCGCACAACAAGTTACGTTCCAGAATGACAAAAGGTTTAGGGACTTGACAGAGCGAGTAAAAATTGTCTAATCTAAAGACATGGATCAAAAGTCACCATCTGAGGTCGATAAACAGCAAAACTCTTCACAAGGAGTACCTGGCTTTGGATCGACAACACCTCCGACAACTGGAACTCCTGCAGCTGAATCTACGACTACATCGGTAGCTCCTTCATCAGCATCACCCGCAGCAACAACTCCTCTGCCGTCTTTTGGCAGCATTGGGAACACTACCCCTTCAGAATCTGTCAGTTCTGCTTCTCCAACTGCTTCAGCTGGAAATGTATCGCCAACAGCAACACCACCTGCTTCTGGTTCACCGACTTCACCTTCACTTGATCATGCTCCTAAGCATGGCCCTAATGTTATATTGTTAGCGGGGATTGTTATCCTGGTAATTGCTGTGCTGGGAGGAGCTTTCTTCCTTGCTATGATGCAAAGCACTCCTACGCCTGCTCCTGTAGAAGTTCCACCAACGGTAACAGCTGCTCCTTCTCCTACATCGACAGAACCTTCTCCCACATCAGCCGTAAGTAGCACAACGGGTAATAGTAATGAACAGTTACAGAAAGATACTCAAACAATTGAAGCAAGTATTACCGGTGTAGCAAATGACGAATCCGCGATAGATGAAGGTCTTAATGATCAACAGGCTGAACTTACTCAATAATATATGCAAAGATTATTACAAAGTCTCGGTATAGCTTCAATTGCCTCCTTATGCGTTGTGGGGAGTGCTTTTGCTCAGTCACCTTCTGTTTCACAAGGAGAAAGCTCTGGTGCTATGATACGAGCTCGTGAACAAGCAAAGCAAATGAAACAAGATGCTTCAGCAAAAATTGCGGGAACTCTCCAGGAAAGAGCTGGTTATGAAATTACCCGTCGAATTACTTCGCTGGAGACGCTGATTGAACGCATTAATGGATTTCGATTGCTTACTGCTGCACAAAAAAGTGAACTGATAGCACAAATACAAACTGAAATTGATGCATTAAAAGCTTTACAAAGCAAAATTGAAGCAAATGCTGACACAGCAACCCTTCGTGAAGATGTTAAATCAATAGTTACCTCTTATCGTATCTATGCCCTCTTTATGCCAAAGATTGCAATAATTGGTGCAGGGGAACGCATAATGACCTTGACTGATGAAATGAGCGTGTTAGCAGATAAGCTTGAAGCCCGTATTGCTGAGGCTGAAGCCGCAGGGCAAGATGTAACTGTTTGGGAAACACATCTGGATACGATGAATGCAAATATTACTGATGCAGAGACCAAAGCACAAGCAGCTATAGATGCTGTTCTTCCATTAAATCCAGAAGGGTATCCAGATAATAAAAAAACCCTACAAGAAGCAAGATTATTAATTCAGCAAGCTCATCAGAGCTTGGTAACAGCTGCTGCTTCAGCAAAAACAATTACGCAGGCACTGGAGAAGACTCCTCAAGCAGCTGGTGCAACAACATCACTCACTTCCTCCCCAACTGTTGAAGTTCAACAGTGATCTTATAGCCTTTGTTAGGCAAGGCTCCGTCTCCTGTCCAGAATCCGCCATATGATCCTGGGTGTGCTCGTACCTCGCTTACCAGGATGACGTTTGCGTAACGTGAATTGTTTATAAAGTCCGGCTTAGTCTTGTGAAACAGTATCAGTTGTTTTTTCAGTAAGTTTTTCAGTAAGCTTTTTGTACTGAGAAAGCTTTTGATACATACTATCTGCTGAGATTTTAGCCCGTTGAATCATGTCAGTATCTCCAAAAGAAGCAATTCTGAGCTTTTTCATCCCATGTTGACTTGTTCCATAGATGTCTCCTCCACCACGAAGCTTGAGATCCATTTCCGCAAGTTCTGCTCCAGAGTGAGTTGTTTCCATTGATTTCAGGCGTTGTAGTGTCATTTCGTTAGTGCTTTCAGCAAAGAGCAAACAATAGGATTGTTTGTCCCCTCTCCCCACTCGTCCTCGCAACTGATGTAATTGTGCAAGTCCAAATCGTTCTGCAGCTTCAATCATAATAATGGTTGCATTGGGGATATCGATACCAACTTCAACGACTGGGGTTGCGACTAAAATATCAAACTCACGGTTACGGAATTGCGCGAGAGTTGCGTCTTTTTCTTTTGCCTTTTGTTTGCCATGTAATAAGCCAAGCTTGAGACCTTGCCTGCCTGCCGGCAGGTCAGGAGCAAAGACTTCTTTTTGAAGCCGTTCGTACTCAACTGCTGCTGCTTTAACGGTTTGCATATTTTCGGAAGTTTCAATAAAAGGACAAATAATAAATGCCTGTGAATCTGTCTCTTGCACTTGCTTGCGAATCCAGTCATACGCACCTTCTCGCTTCTCTGGTGGCACAAGCCAGGTTTTTATCTTTTTTCTTCCATGTGGCATTTCACGTAAGTACGAAACATCCAAATTGCCATACATAGTGAGCATAACCGTACGAGGAATTGGCGTTGCGGTCATCGTGAGTAAATGTGGATTAGTGCCTTTGTTTCGAATACTTCCCCTTTGTGCCACGCCAAATCGTTGTTGTTCATCAATGGCGATAAATCCAAGTTTATCAAACTGAATTTTGTCTGAAAGGACTGCATGGGTACCAACCAAAATAGAAAAGTCCGAAGCCTCTTTGGTTAGCTTTTTACTTCCCGTTACGAGTCTCACCTTTACTCCCAATGGCTCAAGGAGTCCTGTAAGTCCTGCATAATGTTGCTCGGCGAGAATCTCAGTTGGAGCCATAAGCACTGATTGGTAGCCATTGAGATGTGTTGCATACATAGCTATAGCCGCGACAAT
>ERZ1292645.267-Hain-H14-02um-R2-267-length-20760-cov-8_pt1 | contig 18730 bp, 13 predicted proteins | sample MGYA00564401_ERZ1292645 | MGnify/ENA primary metagenome ERZ1292645 (study PRJEB36523, sample SAMEA6512644) | groundwater metagenome | collected 2019-01-09 | study: AquaDiva: Metagenomics assemblies of 32 groundwater samples | reverse complement strand
CTCACGCAGTTCAAGCTACCCGCAGAATTCGCACCCAAGCTCGCTAGTCTGCTCTACAAGCCGGAGAAGGCGGGCCTCGAATGGAAGGCGCTGGAAGAAGCGTGCGACAAGCTCAGGCTCTCACCGCCGAAACTCTTCGAGCGCTGCGGTGCGCTGCCTTCCACGCACGACTACCATCTCAGTCGCTTTCTGTTCGAACATTTCCCGCGCGGCGCCGGTTTTCCCGAGGTCGCTTTACCCGCCGTGCCGGCGGACCTGCCGGGCGCCGGCGTGGAGGCGTTCAGCATCGACGACGTCACCACCACCGAGATCGACGACGCGTTCTCGGTGACGCAACTCGCCAACGGCAATCTCAGCATCGGCATCCACATTGCCGCGCCCGCGCTCGGCATCGCGCCGAGTTCCGCCATAGACGCCATCGCCCGCATGCGCCTTTCCACCGTCTACTTCCCGGGCGCCAAGATCACCATGCTGCCCCAGTCCGCGATCGACGCTTTCACGCTCGCGGAGAGCCGGCAGTGTCCGGCGCTCTCGCTCTATGTGGAAGTCGCGCCCGATCTCTCCATCGTGTCGCGGGCGACGCGCATCGAGCGCGTGCCTATCGTAGAGAATCTCCGCCATTATGTGCTGGAGCAGGTGTTCAACGAGGACACGCTCGCGGCGGACCGGATCGAGCACCGTTTTGGAGAGGCGCTCGCCGCGTTGTGGCGATTTGCGCGCGGGCTGGAAGAAGCGCGGCGCAGGGACGAGGCGGAGCTTGAGCTGCGACCTGAATACAGCTTCTACGTCGAGAACGATCGGGTGCGTATCGTGCGCCGCCGCCGCGGCACGCCGATCGACAAGATCGTTTCCGAGCTCATGATCCACGTGAACAGCGCCTGGGGCGCGCAGCTTGCGCAAAGCGGCGCCGCCGCGATCTACCGCGTGCAGGATGGCGGCAAGGTACGGATGAGCACGGTGCCGGCAGGCCACGAGGGGTTGGGCGTGGAGAGCTACGCCTGGGCGAGCTCGCCGCTGCGGCGCTACGTGGACCTCGTCAACCAGCGCCAGTTAGTCGCGCTCGCGCGCGGCGAGGCACCGCCATATCGCGCGAACGACGAGGCGTTGCTCGCCGCGATGCGCGATTTTGAGGTGGCGTACGAGGCCTACGCCGAATTCCAGCGCGGCATGGAGCGCTACTGGTGCCTGCGCTGGCTCGTCCAGGAGAACGTGAGCGCCGTCGCTGCCACCGTCATCCGCGAGAGCCTGGCGCGTTTCGACGAATTGCCGCTCGTGGCGCGCGTTCCTTCGCTCCCCGCGCTCGATCCAGGCACCCGCGTCGAACTGGGGGTGGCCGGCATCGACCTCCTGGACCTGACCCTGCGCTGCGAGTACCGGCGCCAGCTCGGGCCGGATGCCGTTGCGGCGGGCGGCGCAGGTTAGTGCCATTCCAACTCTTTGTGTGGAATTCACTCGGTGCTACGGGCCCCATTACGCTGCCACGCGAGCCGCCCGACCTGGGAGAGACAAGTTGGAACGGCATTAGCCCCCGCTCGCGCAGCAGCCAATCCGCGACTTAACATTAACGATTTCAAGCAACCCTCCGTTCTTAAAAGCTTTTCTATGCAATAGACTTGCCCTCCGTTACAATGGGACCCCCATGGGCCTGTTACCCGACAGGAAAGTCATCCCGCTGAGGCGGCGGGCGAAGCACGCGCGGCACGCGCCGTGGAGCGCGGCCGTCGCACAGCTCGACGCGCGCGTGGCCGAGCTGGAGCGCCAGATGGCGGCGTTCGACCGCCGCATCGCGGTGCTCGGCAAGCACGCGCGCATGCAGGTCGCGGTCGCCTTCTCGGTCCTGATCCATGCGGTGATCCTCCTCGGCGTCAGCTTCAAGATGCCGGACCTCTCCCAGCTCGCCAATCGGCAGCAGCCACTGGAAGTCACCCTAGTCAACGCCAAGACGCAGGCCCGTCCGAAGAAGGCCGACGCGCTCGCCCAGGCCAACCTCGACGGCGGCGGCAACACCGACGCCAAGCGCCGCGCGAGGAGCCCGCTGCCGGTGCCGCGCGAAGCCAAGCAGGCGGCCGAGCTCACCATGGCGCAGAAGCGCGTCGAGCAGCTCGAGCGCGAGGCAAAGCGGCTCATGACGCAGGCCCGGTCGCCAGCGACGGTCGAGGCGGCGCGCGAGCAACCGCTGCCGCAGGCGGAACCGGAGGTCGCGCCCAATGCCGCCGACATCATGAGCAGGAGCCTCGAGATCGCGCGGCTGGAAGCGCAGATCGCGCGCGAGTGGGACCAGTATCAGCAACGGCCGCGGCGGCGCTTCATCGGCGCGCGCGCGCAGGAGTTCCGCTTCGCGCGTTACATCGAGGACTGGCGCATCAAGATCGAGCGCATCGGCGAGCTCAACTACCCGCAGGCCGCGCGCAACCAGAAGATCTACGGCAGTCTGGTGGTCACGGTGTCGATCAAGTCCGACGGCTCGGTCGAAAAGGTGGAAATCAACCGCCCGTCCGGCCAGAAGATCCTCGACCAGGCCGCCATTCGCATCGTCCATCTCGCGGCGCCGTACGCGCCGTTCCCCGCCGACATCGCCAAGGACACCGACATCTTGAGCATCACCCGGACGTGGCTCTTCACGCGCTCCGACCAGTTCTTGGCCGAGTAGCGCCGGCACCAGTCGCTCGAGCCCACCTCTAGACTCAAATCACGTTCAAACCGCAGATGAACGCCGATATGCGCCGATGCGATCCCCTGCCAGCTGCCGGTTCGAGTTTGGATCATCTGTGTTTATCTACGTAATCTACGGCTTCATTTCGGCTCTTGAGACTGCCTCTGGACAAGAGTCACTAGCACCGATCTCAAGGACGAAGACCCGAATCTGGGCATAGATAGTCACTGATAAACACGGATGAAGTGCCCTTCAGACCGCCGCCTTGCGCTCGTACTATCTGTGTTGATCTGCGTGTATCTGCGGTTTCAAAGGGTTTCTTGAGTCTGGGACATGACTGACAAGTATGCGGTGATCGGCAACCCGGTCGAGCACAGCTTGTCGCCCGCGATCCACGCCGAATTCGCGCGGGTGACCGGACAGGACATCTCCTACGACAGGATACTCGCGCCCCGCGACGGCTTTCGTGCCGCAGTCCACCAGTATCGCGACGAAGGCGGCAAGGGCCTCAACGTGACGCTCCCCTTCAAGCACGAGGCCTGGCACCTCGCCGGCACGCGCAGCGGCTTTGCGCTGGCCGCGGGCGCCGTCAACACGCTCACGTTTCAAGGCAGCGGGATCGTCGGCGACAACACCGACGGCATCGGTCTGGTGCGCGACCTCACGCGCAACCTGCGCGTCCCGGTGCGGGGAAAGCGCGTGTTGCTCATGGGGGCAGGCGGCGCGAGCTACGGCGTGATGGAGCCGCTGCTGCGCGAACAGCCCGGGAGCCTCGTCGTGGCCAACCGCACACTGGAGAAGGCAATCGCGCTGGTCGGTCATTTCGAAAAGCTGCAGCAATACGCGCTGCAGGGAATCGCCGCGCGTCCGTACGAGGCGCTGGCCGGCGCTCAGTTCGACATCCTGATCAATGCCACCTCGGCCGGGCTCGAGGACGCCATGCCGCCGATCCCCGACGGCGTTTTTGCTCCCGGCGCGCTTGCCTACGACATGGTGTACGCCAAGCGCACGCCGTTCCTGAAGTTCGCGCAGGAGCGCGGCGCGCGCGTCTCCGACGGCCTCGGGATGCTGGTCGAGCAGGCCGCCGAATCGTTCTTCATCTGGCGCGGCGTCTACCCGGAAACGCGATCGGCGATGGCGCTGCTCAGGCGCAAGATGCAGCGATGAAATCGCTGCTCCGCTGGACCGGTTACGGCGTCCTGCTGGCGCTGATTGCGTTCGCGCTCGTGCAGTTCTGGTTCGTGGTGCACGTCTGGTACTGGGTGGACCATAACCCGGAAGCCACCGCCTTCATGATGACGCGGCTCGAAATTCTACGCGAGGACGACCCGCAGGCCCGGCTTGCGCATCGGTGGGCCCCCTATAACCGCATCTCAGGGCATCTCAAACGCGCCGTCGTGGCCGCCGAGGACGCCAAGTTTTTGAGCCACCGGGGCTTCGACTGGGAGGCGATCCAGCAGGCCTACGAAAAAAACGTGAGAGAGGGCGAGATCGTCTTCGGCGCCTCCACCATCACCCAGCAGCTCGCAAAAAACCTGTTCCTGTCGGGCGAGCGCGCCTGGTGGCGCAAGGCGCAGGAAGCGGCGATCACGGTGATGCTGGAAACCATCCTGACCAAGCGCCGCATCCTCGAGATCTATCTCAACGTGATCGAATGGGGCGACGGGGTGTTCGGCGCGGAGGCCGCCGCGCGCCATCACTTCGGCGTCACGGCGGCGAGCCTCACGCCCGGGCAGGCGGCGCGGCTCGCCGCCATGGTTCCGAGCCCGCGGCAATACAGCGCGGGGCGCGAAACGCCGTACCTCATACAGCGCACCGCAGTGATCCGCACCCGCATGAGCGCGGCGCAGGTGCCGTGAACTGGGCGCGGCAGCGTCGTCGCGGTACCTGCGCAAATGCGGCGCCATCGTCCGCAGGTTCCCGCCGCCGCGAGGTATTGGGCGGCCCCTTATTTGATGGCCCCGACGGTGAAGCCGGCGACGAAGCGGTCGACAAAGAAATTATAGATGATTGCGATCGGCACGCTCGCGATCAGGCAGGCGCCCATCATCGAGCCCCAGAAATAGACGTCGCCGCGCACCAGAAACGTCGGCACGCCGACGCTTACGGTATAGCTTGATGCGGCGGTTATGAAAGTGACGCCATAGACGAATTCCTGCGTTACCAAAGTGAAGGTGAAGATAATGACAGTGAGGATCCCTGCGAGCGAGATCGGCATCACCACCTTGACGAAAGCGCCGAGGCGGGAGAGCCCGTCGATCATGGCCGCATCCTCGAGGTCGCGCGGGATCGCCTTGAAGAAGCCCATCAACAGCCAGGTGCAGAACGGCACGGTGAAGCTCGGATAGACCAGGACCAGCGACCACAGGGAATCTTGCAGGCCGAGCAAGGCGATGATGCGCGAGAACGGGATGAACAGGATGGTCGGCGGAACGAGATAGGTGAGGAAGATCGCGATGCCGAGCGTCTGCGCCCACGGCCCGGTCATGCGGGCAAGCGCGTAGCCGGCGGGCACCGCGAGCACGAGCGTGATCGCCACCACCGCGAGGCCGACGGCGCCAGTGTTGATCAGCCATTGCAGATACTGCGTGTCCTCGAACAACACCTTGAGATGTACGAGCGTCGGCGGCTCATTGAAAAGAAACGGATTCTTGGAGACGTCGTGCAGATCGATCGTGGTCTTGAACGTCGTCATCAGCATCCAATAGAACGGGAAGGCGAGGAAGGTGACGAAGAACACGAGCACGCCGGCGTGCCCGCCGGCCTTGGCGATGCGCTTAGCGCGGGCAGCCGGGCTCGTCATCACGTCACCTCCGTACGCCGGGCGAGCCGCAGGAAAACGATCGCTATGGCGACCAGCACGGGGAAGAGGAACAACGAGATCGCGGCACCGCCGGCGAGATCGCCCGCCTGAATGCCGGTGAAAAAGGCCCAGCTCGCGAGCACTTGCGTCGTGTCATAGGGGCCGCCGCGGGTCAGCACGAACACCACGATCAGGTCGGTAAAAGTGAATATCGCGCCGAACAGCACCGCCACCAGCGTGATCGGCATCAGGAGCGGGAAGGTGATCTGGAACATGTGCCGCCAGAAGCCGGCGCCGTCGACCTGGGCGGCGTCGTGGATGTCCTGCGGGATCGAGGTCAATCCGGCGAGGATGATCACGGTCGCGAGCGGCACGATACGCCAGATCTGAACGATGATGATCGAAGCCATGGCGAGGTTCGGCTGGCCGAGCCAGATCGGCCAGTCGTTGGGGCCGAGTATCCGCAATGCCTGACCCGTCCAGTTGATGATCGAGTAGATCGAATCGTAGATCCACAGCCAGCCGATCGAGCCGAGCGAGATCGGGGCGACCCATGGAAGGAGGATCAACAGCCGCACGAGCCACTTGCCGCGGAAATCGACGGACAGCGCCATCGCCAGGATATTCGCGAAGAACAGCATGAAAACCTGAGTGACGATGGTGATGATGAGCGTGTTCTTGAGCGCGGTCCAGAACGTCCGGTCGTCGATGATGCGACGGTAGCTTTCGAGGCCGACGAAGTTCATATCGCGACTTCCGACCGTCACGTCGGAGAGGCTGTAGTAGAGCGAGAGGAAGAACGGGAAGCCGACCAGGAGGACGATATAGAGGATCGCCGGCGCGAGCATCAGCCGCCACAGCCAGCGCTCGTTGTCGGCGAGCCGCGGGCGGTAGCCGATGTCCGTTTTCGCGGCAGCGGCGGTCGCCGTCGTCACCGCTCGCCTCCGTCGACGCGGCGTCCGCTCGCGCGGTCGAAACGGGCAATGTCGGTTCTGCGCACGACGAACTCGTATTTCTGGCCTGCCGTGATCTCGACGCGGATGTTATTGGGGAGTTTCGAAATGACGTGCGCTTCTGGCGCGCGGCCCTCGATCACGCCATAGATGAGATGGTCGGCGCCGAGATACTCGACGCGGGTGACGCGGAACGGAAAGGCGGCGCTGTCGCTTGCGCCTCCGATCTCGCGCGGCAGGAATTCCTCGGGCCGGAATCCGATGTAATGGGCGCCATCCTCGATGAGATTCATCGGCGGCGAGCCGATAAAGGTGGCGACGAAGACATCCATCGGGCGGCCATAAATCTCGTGCGGCGTGCCAACCTGGATCACTTTGCCCTGGTTGAGCACGGCGATGCGGTCGCCGAGACCCATCGCTTCCGCCTGGTCGTGGGTCACGTAGATCGTCGTCGTCGCGAGTTCGCGCTGGAATTGCTTGAGCTCGTCGCGCGCCGAGTTGCGCAGCTTGGCGTCGAGATTCGACAGCGGCTCATCGAGCAGAAAGACGACGGGTTCGCGTACCACCGCGCGCGCAAGCGCCACGCGCTGGCGCTCGCCGCCGGAAAGCTGGCGCGGCTTGCGGTCGAGGAAGCGTTCGATGCCGAACATCTTCGCGGCCCATTCGACCTTCTTGCGCGTCTCGCCCTTCTCCATACCGATGGCGCGCAGCGGAAAGGAGATATTCTTCTCGACAGTCAGGTGTGGATAGAGCGCGTAGCTCTGGAACACCATGGCGATGTTGCGGGCGCGCGGCGGGAGATCGGTGACGATCTTGCCGTCGATCACGATGTCTCCGGAAGTCGGCTGCTCGAGGCCGGCGATCAGGCGCATCAAGGTGGTCTTGCCGCAGCCCGATGGGCCTAGCAGGACGAGGAATTCGCCTTCCTTGGCGATGAGCTCGATGCCGTCAACTGCTCTCACCTCATCGAAATGCTTGGAAATGCGTCGCGCCTCGACCGTCGCCATCAGGGCCCTCAAATATTGATCGATCTGAAGCCCGGCCGTCGAGCCGGGCGGTGGAAAGACGGCACCCACACAAATCGCCGGTGCCAACGGGGGCCCGGTCAATACCGGGCCCCCGCGCATTGATCATCAGCACAAGCGGATCAAATCAGCTTCCTGTCCTTCCACTTGGCCCAGATCGCCTTCATCTTGCCTTCCGCCTTGTTGAGCGCGGCTTCCGGCGTTTCGGCGCCAGTAGCGGCTTCGGCGAACATCGTATTGAGCAGCCATGTTTGGTACGTGTCGGAGATGGGCGCGGTAGAGTAGCCGGGATAGCCGATGTTGGTCGCCCAATCGAGCACGTCCTCGAGGACGGCGTACTTGTTAGGCGGCACCGCCTTCGAGTCCTTGGCGATGAGCTGCTTCAGATCCGGAACGGCCTTGGGGAAGCAGGGGAAGTTGTAGAACTCGCTCGCCAGGAACGCTTGCTTGAAGTTGTCGATGTAGTCGATCAGGAACTTCTGCGCGCCCGGGATGTTCTCCGAGAACTTCCAGATCACGTAGCAGTCCATCACGTGCTCGAGGCCCATGCGCCGCACCGGACCCTTGCCGGCCTTGGCGATGCCGATCTTCTCGTGAATCGCCATTTTCTGGTTCTCGCCGGTGCGTGTTACCGAGATGGCGTTGAGCACGAGCGAGGAACGGCCGGCCAGCATCTGCCGGTTATTGGAAGAGGCGTCCCAGGCCAGCACCTCCGGCGTCATGCACTCTTCGAACAGCGCCTTGACGAACCGCAACGCCTCGAGCGTGTTCTTGGAATTGATGGTGAGGTTGCCTGCCTCGTCCTGTTCGTGGGAGCCGAACGAGTACATGATCGCTCGCATCGCCACGCCGGTGTCGATCTCGGCCGACAAGCCGATGCCGACCGGGATCTTGTGCTTGTCCTTAATCTTTTTGCCACCGGAGCGAATGTCGTCCCAGGTATCGGGCTTCATGCCGATGTCGCCCCAAAGATCGATGCGATAGTTGATCGGATCGGGCACGTAGCTGTCGGAGAAGGCGAAGTATCTCTTGGTCTTCGGGTTGTAGGTGCTCTTGATCCCCAGATCGATCGCCTTGCCCTGCCTCTTCTGGCACTCGGCATAGACGTCGTTCATGGGCACGACCTGATCCTCGAACACCGAAGGTGGCATGAGGAACATAAAGAGGTCGTGGCCCTTCTGCGCGCCGACTTCCGCGGCGGCGCGCGACTCGAGGAGCGCGAGGTTGATGTTGTCGACGATCACCTCGGTGTCGTTCTTCTTGCCCCACTCCTTGGTGTAGGTGCCGTTGAACCACTTGTCGTAGGCCGGGACGAAGTGGCTCCACTGCAGGATCTTGAGCGTCTTCGCCGCCCGTGCCGGGCGCGGGATGATGAAAGGCCCGACGCTTGCCGCGAGACCTGCCGCGCCGACTACCCGGATGAACTTGCGGCGCGAAGTGTCGTGAGTCTGCTGGGCGTCTTCATTCTGGGGGTTAGGTTGAATGGGTAATGCTGTATCGTCGCTCATGACCGCCTCCTTTTGCGCAAAACTATCTGTTCTTTAATGGAATGGTGCCGGAGATTTCCGCCCCGGCGCGTCAACTTTGACGGCAAGGGGTTGGACACCGTTCAACGCGCGAAGCCTCTCGCGAGAGGGATTTTACCGCAAGGCCGGTGTGCGGCGATACGCAAACGAAAAGGCGCGGAAATTCTTGAGTACGAGGCCGGGGAGCTGCTCGCCAAGACCATCAGCCGTTGGCGAAGGCTCGCCTTTAGCGGCAATTTCTTCGGTATATATGATCGGTAATCAACCCCTTGGCGATTTCAGCGGCGAAGAATTATGCGGCAGGCTTGAGCCAGGTCACCCGCACGCGGTCGTAGTCCTCTCCGCGCTCGAGCAGCTCCTCGAGCCGCACCTGCGGCGTCTGCTCGCCCATCATCACTTCGTACTGGATGCCGGGTTTGAAGATGTCGCGGGCGACGAGAATTTCCTGGCGCGTGCCGGAGGTTGCACTCTCGCCGAGTATCAGCGCGTTCACGTACGTGAATTCGAACGAACCGGAGGAGCTCGCCCAGTTGTCGGTGCGTTGCGCGCCTTCGCCGATGCCGCGCAAATACACCGAAAGCGGTTTCTTGGAGACGATTTCAATGCCGGCGTGCGCGCGCTCCTGCTGGTCGCGGTACATCCGCCGGATCGCGCCCACCCACCACGACTTGTGCCCCGGCGCCTGGAACACGCACAGCGTGCCGATCTTCGCCCAGGGCTCATCCTGGCGCGGGATGTCCACACCTATTCCCCACGTGCTGCCGTCGCGCTCCACCCATTCGGTGACCACCGCCGTCGCCTCCTGCGCCTGGAGCGCGATGCCGGTCTGCTGCTTCACCCTCATGCGCTGGTCCTCGGTCATCTCCGCCATGCCGCTGAGCTCGACGCGGGTCACCAGCTCGGCCGCCGCGGAGAAACCGCGGGAGACTTTCAGCTTCGCGTCGATCTTCACTCGCGGCCCGCGCCGCTTGGGCGGCGACTCGCCCCAATAGAGCAGCAGGCGCTTGAGGACGACCAGCTTCTCCTGGATGGAGAAGTCGTCTCCAAAGCGTTTTTCCGGCTCCTCCGGGTTCACGGTGTGCCGGTTGATGATTTCCTGGATCTCGGCGCCGGATCGGCCGACTCCGAAATAGCGCAGGGTGGCGCTCGCCGGCGCCTCGGGCGAGCGGCGGACCGGGCGGTCCGGGCGCGCAAGATCGAAGCAGAAGTTGCACCCCTCCTCGGGCTTCGCGTGAATGATGAATCCCGAGGCGTGCCGCGCGATGACGCGCGCCGAAAGCTCCACCTCAAGCGTCTGATTGGACTCGGGGATAGCCGCATCCATCATGAACGAGCGCAGGAATTCCTGGCGCGCGTTGGTGGGAAGGAGGTCGGTCGCGTAGGCCTTGACCACTTCCGAGAGGGTCTGCTCTTTTTCGGCCTGGCTGTAGAGCTCCGCAAGCTCCTGCCAGATGCGCGGCTTCACCGGCAGGTAACGCAGATGCAGCATCTTCCCTTCGTTCGCGAGGGCGCGCAGCGCGCGCATGACGAGGAGCGCGCGCTCCGGATGCGGGGCCCCGCCCGGCTTGGTCGCCTGGGCGATCTCCTGCAGGCAGAGGTGGTATGCGGACGAGAGATGCTCCCAGAACCCGACCAGCGCCTGCCAGAGCTTGAGCCGGTCGTGCTCCTTCAGCCCCGCCTTCCGCAGGAACTCCTCCAGAACGATGGGCTCGTACTCCTGGCCGGTCTCGTCGAGAAGCTTCACCACGCCGATGCGGTCGTCGGGCGCGTAGCCCTCGGCCGCGGTGACGGTTTCCAGCCAGGAGGAGATTTCTTCGAGCGCCTTGCCCGGGTCCGCGGGGAGGTCGCGAAGCAGCTTCTGCGCCTCCGCGACGTTGTACATCGGGTGATCGGCCTTCTTGCCGATACTGCTCAACCAATCCAGCATCGCGGGCTCCTTCCTGACATCGCCGGCGGCGCACCGCCGCGGCGCCGGTCAAATCGCAACTACCGCTTCGGCAAATAGAGGTCGGTGATGCTCCCTTCGGCGATTTCCGCGGCGAAGAAGACGGTCTCGGAGAGCGTCGGGTGCGGGTGGACGGTGAGGCCGATGTCGGCCGCGTCGGCGCCCATCTCCAGCGCGAGCACGGCCTCGGCGACGAGCTCGCCGGCGTTGACGCCGACCATCGCCGCGCCGAGCAGGCGGTGCGTGTGCTTGTCGAAGAGCAGCTTGGTCATGCCCTCGTCACGGTCCATTGTAAGCGCGCGGCCGCTTGCGGCCCACGGAAACGCCGCTTTTTCATATTCTATGCCCTGAGCCTGGCACTCCGCCTCGGTCAATCCCATCCACGCCACTTCGGGATCGGTGTAGGCGACCGAGGGAATGGTGCGCGCGTCGAAGAACGCCTTGTGCCCGGCGATCACTTCCGCGGCGGTCTTGCCCTCATGGGTCGCCTTGTGCGCGAGCATGGGCTCGCCGCAGATGTCGCCGATGGCGAAGAGGTGCGGCACGTTGGTGCGCAGCTGCTTGTCCACCGGGATGTGCCCGCGCTCATTGACGTTCACGCCCGCCGCCTGCGCGTTGATATCGCGCCCGTTGGGGCGGCGCCCGACCGCCATCAGGACATAGTCGAACACTTCGGGCCCGGGCGCCTTGTCGCCTTCGTAGGTCACCTTGAGCCCGTCCTTCTGCGGCTCGATCTTCGCGACCTTGGTCTTGAGCAGGATCTTCTCGTAGCGCTTCTCGATGCGCTTCGCGAGCGGGCGAACCACGTCCGGGTCCACGCCGGGGATGAGCGAATCCATGAGCTCGACCACCGTGATCTTCGCGCCGAGCGCGTCGTACACGGTCGCCATCTCCAGCCCGATGATGCCGCCACCGATCACGAGAAGCCGCTTCGGCACTTCGGGGATCTCGAGCGCGCTGGTCGAGTCTATCATCCGTTTGTCGTCATACGGGAAGCCCGGAATGCGCGCGATCGACGAGCCCGCGGCGATGATGCAGTGATCGAACGAGATCGTCTTCACGCCTTCCGGCGTTTCGACGCGCAGCGAGCGCGGCGAGGCGAACTGTCCTTTGCCCTGCACCAGCCTCACCTTGCGCTGCTTGGCAAGACCCGCCAGTCCCTTCGTGAGCTTGCCCACGACGCCCGCTTTCCAGGCGCGGAGCTTCTCAAGGCTGATCCTGGGTTTGCCGAACTCGACGCCGGCGCGCGCGACCTCTTCGGCTTCGGTGAGCACCTTGGCGATGTGGAGCAGCGCCTTCGAGGGGATGCAGCCGACGTTCAGGCACACGCCGCCCAGCGTCGGATAGCGCTCGACCAGCGTGACTTGCTTTCCGAGATCGGCGGCGCGAAACGCCGCAGTGTAGCCGCCGGGACCGGCGCCCAGCACCAGCACCTCGGCGTGGATGTCGCCCTTCGGCCCGGTATAGGGAGTGACGGGGGTGGCCGCAGGCGGCGGCGTTGCGGGCTTCGCCTCGGCGGGCGCTTTCGCGACGGACGGGGCAGGTGCTGCTGCCGGCGCGCCCGGCGCTTTGGCGGCAGGCGCAGGCGCGCCGGCCTCATCGCGCGCTTCGAGCGTGAGGATGAGCGAACCCCGGGAGACCTTGTCGCCGACCTTGATCTTCAGTTCCTTCACCACCCCGGCGGCGGGCGAAGGTACGTCCATCGTCGCCTTGTCGGACTCGAGCGTGATGAGCGAGTCCTCCTTGTTGACGGTATCGCCCGGCTTGACCAGCACCTCGATCACCGGGATGTTCTTGAAATCGCCGATGTCGGGGACTTTGACCTCGATGAGGTTGCTCATAACAAATTCAAGGTATTAACCACAGAGACACAGAGACGCCGAGGAGAGCGGGGCAAGAAACATTAAAGCAAAGATCAGCCAAAAGTTCAGCGTTATTGCTTAAAGCTCTTATGGTGAAAATTCTTCGGTTTTCTCCGTGCCTCTGTGTCTCTGTGGTTCAGATTCATGTTCTGATCTGGCCGTCGCCGATCACAACGTACTTGAGCGAGGTCAGGCCCTCGAGCCCCACCGGGCCGCGCGCGTGCAGCTTGTCGGTGGAAATCCCGATCTCGGCGCCCAGGCCGTACTCGTAGCCGTCGGCGAAGCGGGTGGAGGCGTTCACCATCACCGAGCTCGAATCCACTTCGCGCAGGAAGCGCTGCGCGCGCGCCTTGTCCTCGGTCACGATCGCATCCGTGTGCTGCGAGCCGTAGGTCGCGATGTGCTCGATCGCCTCGTCCAGGTCCTTCACCACGCGCACCGAGAGGATGGCGTCGAGGTACTCGGTGTACCAGTCCTCTTCGGTGGCGGGCTTCATCTGCGGCACGATCTTGCGCGCTTCGTCGTCGCCGCGCAGCTCGATGCCTTTCTCGATATAGATCTTGCCGAGCTTGGGCAGCACTTTCGGCGCGACGCCGCGCGCGACCAGCAGCGTCTCCATGGTATTGCAGGTGCCGAGGCGCTGGGTCTTGGCGTTGTCGGCGATGCGGATCGCCTTGTCAAGATCGGCCTTGTCGTCGATGTAGGTGTGGCACACGCCGTGCAGGTGCTTGATCATGGGGATGCGCGATTCGCGCATCAACCGCTCGATCAGATCCTTGCCGCCGCGCGGCACGATCACGTCCACGCAGTCCTGCATGGTGATCAATTCGCCCACCGCGGCGCGGTCGGTGGTCTCGATCACTTGCACCGTGGTCTCAGGCAGTCCCACGGCCTTGAGCCCAGCGTGTACGCAGGCGGCGATCGCCTGGTTGGAGTGAATCGCCTCCGAACCTCCGCGCAGGATCGCCGCGTTGCCGGACTTGATGCAAAGCCCCGCGGCGTCCGCGGTCACGTTGGGGCGCGATTCGTAGATGATGCCCACCACGCCCAGAGGCACGCGCATCTGCCCGACCTGGATGCCGGAAGGGCGGCGCTTGAGCCCGATCACTTCGCCGACAGGATCGGGGAGGGCTGCGATCTGCCTGAGACCGTCGGCCATCGCCTCGATCACTTCAGGCGTCAGCGTCAGCCTGTCGATCATCGCGGAGCCGAGCTTGCTCTTTTTTGCCTCCGCGAGATCACGCGCGTTGGCCTCGAGCAGGCGCTTGGCGTCGCGCTCGATCGCGCGCGCCATTTCCGTGAGCGCGCGGTTTCGGGTCTCGGTGTCGGTCTTGGCGATGATGCGCGAAGCCGCGCGCGCCTGCCGGCCGACGCCGTGCATGTAGCTTTGTGTATCCATCGGAAACTCCGCCGCAAAGGCGGAGCGGGCTAGTGCCGTTCCAACTTAATTGACGTAATGACTACGCAAACTCTTCTGCTGCATATTGTGCCTCGATCACGCGTCATAGATAGCTACAAATAGTTGGAACGGCACTAGAACAGCGAGTGCTGGCTGCGGTCCGCCGCCTGCGCGGCTGCGGCCATTTTACCCCGTTTCGGCAAGGGCTTGGCGGGCGCGCCGCTCGTGAAACGCAGGGTGAGTTGCAGCAGCTCGTCCCACACGTCGCCGCGGATGAGGCCCTTCACCATGCGGTCCACTTTCGCGGCGTGCATGAGCGCGGCTTCGACCTGGTCTTTGGAAAAGCGCCGGCAGTTCTGCTGCATGAGCTGCTGGTGCGAGTTGCCCCATACCTTGGCCTCGCGCCACAGCTGCGGCGCGGTCCTGCCCGCGGCGATGCCGTCGAGCACGCGCCCGATGGCGCGGATTTCCTCGGCGATCGCCCACACCACCAGCGGCGGGGCGATGCCTTCGCCGCGCAGCCCGTCGAGCATGCGGGCGAGATGCAGCACGTCGCCTTCGAGCAGCGCTTCGCCGAGGTTGAACACGTCGTAGCGCGCGACGTCGAGCACCGCCTCGCGCGCCTGCTCGAAGGCGATCCCGCCCGCGGGAAAGAGCAACGCGAGCTTCTGCACTTCCTGGTGCGCCGCGAGGAGATTGCCTTCGACGCGGTCGGCGATGAACTCCAGCGTTTCCTTGTCGGCTTCCTGGTTCTGGACCTTCAACCTGCCGGCGAGCCATTCCGGGAGCGCCTTGCGCGCGACGGGCTTCGCTTCGATCACGACGCCGGCGCGGTCGAGTGCCTCGAACCAGCCGGCCTTCTGGGTGCGCCAGTCGAGGCCGGGCAGGGTGATCAGGGTGATGGTATCCTGCGGCGGCGCTTCGCAATAGCTCTGCAGCGCCTCGCTGCCGTCGCTCCCCGGCTTGCCGGTAGGAATGCGCAGTTCGAGGATCCTGCGCGCGGCGAACAGCGACTGGGAGCTGCCGGTGAAGGCGAGCTCGTTCCACTTGAAGCCGGAATCGGCGGTGAGGACTTCGCGCTCGGTGTAGCCCTCGGCGCGCGCCTTGGCGCGGATGCGGTCGGAGGCCTCGAGCGCGAGCAGCGTCTCGTCGCCGAACACGGCGTAAAGCGGCTTCAGCTCGCGGGCGAGGTGCTGCTGCAGCTGCTCGGTGCTGATCCTCATGGTTCTTAACCGCAGAGGCGCAAAGACGCAAAGTAATCGCAGAGAATGGATAAAATCCTCTGTCGAATCCTTTGCGTCACCTTTGCGTCTTCGCGTCTTTGCGGTTCAGGACTTGAGCTTGGTGGCCTGCAGCCGGCGCACCAGCTGCTGCACCGCGTCGTTGCGCATGTCGCGGAACAGCAGCGCCTCCTCCGCTTCCTTGGACAACACCTGCTCGTCGTTGAAGGAGTAGTCGCGCTTGAGCAAGATCTCGTTCGCCGGGATGTGCTCGCGGTTCTTGCTGTCGGTGAGGCGGAAGGAGACGCGGTAGCGCAGTTGGAACTCGCGCACGCGCCCGCCGCCGCCGAGCGAGAGGATCTGCTTCTCCTGCAGCTCGCTCAGGATCTGCAGGACGACCTCGGCCTGCTCGGGCCGGTCGGCGATGCGGGTGGCGCTGCCTGCCTGCACCGCGCGTTTGAGCTGTATCGCGAACGGCGAGGTCGGCGCGGCTTGCACGTACAGAGTGTTGAAGGGCAGCGTCGCCGTGCCGCGGAGCTGGAAGCCGCATGCTGACACCAGCAGTGCTGCCGCCAGCATAACGATGAACGATGAACGATGAACGATGAACAAAGGCAAAATCCGGCCGTCCATGGCGATCTTACCCCCAAGAACCCGTGCCCGTCATCTGTCGTCCTGCCGATAAACGAAACAATGAGCAATTTATCAAGGTTCGGTGTCGTTCATCATTCATCGTTCCGCGTTCATCGTTCAGACGACGACGTTGACGAGTCGTCCCGGGACGACGACCACCTTTTTCACCGGCTGGCCGTTGACATACTTCCGCACCGCGGGATTGGCGAGCACGATCTGCTCGATCGCCCTGTTGTCCGCATCGCGCGGCACGCGCACGTCGGCGCGCTTCTTGCCGTTCACCTGGACCACCAGCTCGACCTCGTCCTCGATCAGGGCCGCCATATCAGGTTCGGGCCACTGCGCCGCGAGTATGTCCTCGCCGAATTTGAGCTCGCGCCACAGATGGTGCGAGACGTGCGGCGTGATCGGGGACAGGAGCCGCAGCAAGATGCTCAGGCCTTCGTGCAACAGCTGTTGATAAGACGCCGCGTACACGAGACCAGGGGGCGCGTCGTGATGCTGCGGCAGAGCGCTCAACGCGTTGAGGATTTTCATCCCGGCGGATGCCACGGTGTTGAATTGAAATCTTTCGAAGTCGTAATTTGCCTGTTTTAGGTTGGCGTGAATTTCCCGCCGTACGGAAGCAAGCCCCGGCGCAATCTTCGTCAGATCCGCCGGATAGGAATATCGCGCTTGGTGTATGACTCGACGGCCTGACTCTGCTTCAATCCCGGCGCGGTGGTCATAAGCAAAAGTCCACAACCGCCGGAGGTAGCGTGACGCACCCTCCACGCCCGCGTCGCTCCACACCAGCGTGTCCTCGGGAGGTGAAGTGAACATCATGAAGAAGCGCGCGATGTCGGCGCCATAGTGGTCGATCAGCTCCTGCGGGTCCACGCCGTTGTTCTTGGACTTCGACATGGTGCCGAGGCCGCCGGATGCCACCGGTTTGCCGTCGGACTTGAGGATGGCGGTGCGGTTGCCGCGCTCGTCCACCTGCACCTCGACCTCGGCCGGGTTGTAATAGGTGATGCGGCCGGACTCGCTTTTGCGGAAGTAGATCTCGTTCAGCACCATGCCTTGCGTGAGCAGGTTGGTGAAGGGCTCATCGAGCTTCACCAGACCGAGGTCGCGCATCACCTTGGTCCAGAAGCGCGAGTAGAGCAGGTGCAGGATGGCGTGCTCGATGCCGCCGATGTACTGGTCCACCGGCAGCCAATGCCTGACGCGCCCGTCCACCATCGCGGCTGCGTTGTCGGGGCAGGTGTAGCGGATGTAGTACCAGGACGAATCCACGAAGGTGTCCATGGTGTCGGTCTCGCGCCGCGCGGGCGTGCCGCATTTCGGGCACCTGCACTTCAGGAAGTCGGCGCGCTTCGCGAGCGGATTGCCGGTCCCGTCCGGCACGCAGTCCTCCGGCAGCACCACCGGCAGGTCCTGGTCCGGCACCGGCACGTTGCCGCAGCGCTCGCAGTGGATGATCGGAATCGGCGTGCCCCAGTAGCGCTGGCGCGAGATGCCCCAGTCGCGCAGGCGAAAGAGCACCTGTTTTTCACCGAGTCCCTTCGTCTTGAGATCGGCGGCGATCGCGTCCACCGCCTGCCGGTAATCGAGCCCGTCGTACTTGCCGGAGTTGAAGCACACGCCGTATTCGACGTACGCGGCCTTGAGCGGCAGCTCGAGCGCGCCGTCTTTGGGCCTGATCACCGGCTTGATGGGGAGCCGGTGCTGGGTTGCGAACTCGAAGTCGCGCTGGTCATGTCCGGGCACGCCCATCACCGCGCCTTCGCCGTAGGCCATGAGCACGTAGTTGCCGATCCATACCGGCACTTTCTCGCCAGTGAGCGGATGGGTGACGGAAAGGCCGGCCGGCATGCCCTTCTTTTCCATCGTCGCAAGATCGGCTTCCATCACGCCGCCGCGCTTGCACTCATCGACGAACGAGGCGAGCTTCGGGTTATCGCGCGCCGCACGCGCGGCGAGCGGATGTTCTGCCGCCACCGCGACGAAGGTCACGCCCATGATGGTGTCGGCGCGCGTGGTGAAGACCCGCAGCAGGCCTTTATCGGGCGCTAGTGCCTCGGTTGACCCACCCTCACCCCCGGCCCCTCTCGATCCCTCACCCCCGCCCCTCTCCCGGGGGGAGAGGGGTGGCTCGAGATTCCCTTCTCCCTCTGGGAGAAGGGCATGGGATGAGGGTAGGGGCGAGGGGAGATTCGTGCCGCCGGCCTTGCCGTCGGAAAAATCGTATGGAAAAGCGAAGCGTACGCCGAAGCTTTTCCCTATCCAGTTGGCCTGCATCGTCTTCACGCGCTCGGGCCAGCCGGGAAGCAGCTCGAGCGCGGCGAGCAGCTCGTCGGCGTATTTCGTGATCGCCATGTAGTACATCGGGATCTCGCGCTTTTCCACCAGCGCGCCGGTGCGCCAGCCGCGGCCGTCGATCACCTGCTCGTTGGCGAGCACGGTCTGATCCACGGGATCCCAGTTCACCACGCCGGTTTTTTTGTAGACCAGGCCCTTCTCGAGCATGCGCAGAAACAGCCATTGGTTCCAGCGGTAGTAGTCGGGCTTGCAGGTGGCGAGCTCGCGCGACCAGTCGATCGCGAAGCCGAGCGATTGCAGTTGCTGTTTCATGCAGGCGATGTTGTCGTAGGTCCACTTCGCCGGCGGCACCCCGTTCGCCATCGCCGCGTTCTCCGCGGGCAGCCCGAACGCGTCCCAGCCCATCG
>ERZ1292645.305-Hain-H14-02um-R2-305-length-18815-cov-5_pt1 | contig 18815 bp, 14 predicted proteins | sample MGYA00564401_ERZ1292645 | MGnify/ENA primary metagenome ERZ1292645 (study PRJEB36523, sample SAMEA6512644) | groundwater metagenome | collected 2019-01-09 | study: AquaDiva: Metagenomics assemblies of 32 groundwater samples | reverse complement strand
ATTTTGAAGAATTGGCCGAACGCAAAAAAAAACGAAATAAAGGAATAAAGGGGGGGTTGACAAACGCTGTGTATTTGCTATAATGAAGGCTAATAAGTAGCGGCAAGCCGCGAATACGAAAATCTTAAGATTCTTGCGGCTGAATGGGTCGAATCTCTCGGAGGCTTTCGGGAGACAGCTACTGATAATTACCATTAAACCTTATAACAGAAGAACAATATGGCTGAAAAATTCGCTGACCAGGAATTCCTGGAATATGTTATCAAGGAACTTGTTGACACCCCCAAAGCGGTTGAAGTTGATCGGAAAGTCGATGAGATGGGCGTTCTTTTGACGCTTAAAATCGACCCGGCCGATATGGGCAAGATAATTGGCCGCGGCGGAAACACCGCCAAGGCAATTCGAACGCTTTTGCGTGTCGTCGGCTTAAAAAACCGTTCCCGCGTCAATTTGAAAATTGAAGAGCCGGAAGGCGGCCGCGGACCCAAACCTTCAAGCGTGATGGAAGATTTAAAACTTTAAAGGTTCTAATCTTTGCGCAAAAACCGTGCTATTATTAATAGCGCGGTTTTTGTTTTAATTTTTAAACCATTAAATCCCCCTTTATCCCATTTATGATTTTCAGCGTTATAACAACTTTCCCCGAATCTTTTGAGTCCTATCTTGCGAGCTCAATTTTAAAACGCGCTCAAAAACGCGGTTTGATTAAAATTAATTTTTACAATCCTCGGGATTTCGTTAAAGACAAACACCGGACAGTTGACGACAAGCCATTTGGCGGAGGGCCCGGAATGGTCATGAAAGCAGAGCCGATTCTTAAAGCCGTCACTGCGGTTTTAAGAAACTACAAACTACAAACTACAAACTACAAACTCGTTTTATTGTCGGCACGAGGAAAACAATTTACTCAAAAAATGGCGCGAGACTGGGCTAAAAAATATAAAAACATAGTCTTGATTTCGGGGCGTTACGAGGGCGTAGACGAGAGGGCTAAAAAAATTCTAAAAGCCGAGGAAATATCCGCTGGGCCATATACGCTTACTGGTGGCGAACTTCCTGCAATGATTGTAATTGATGCCGTTTCGCGCCACACCCCCGGAGTGTTAGGGAAGGCAGAATCGCTTGAAGAAAAACATGGTTCTTATCCGGTTTATACCCGTCCGGAAACAATCATTTATAAAGGCAAAAAGTATCGCGCGCCAAAAGTGCTTTTGTCCGGCAACCATAAAAAAATAGCTGCCTGGAGACAAAAACACCCACTTGGCGGTGCGACCGCCAAGTGATACTATTTTAATATGGGTAATAGAAAAGATCCGTTTATTAACGAAGAGTATTATCATATTTATAATCGGGGAGTGGAAAAAAGAAATATATTTATAGACACTTTTGATATTGAAAGGTTTGTGCAAAGCATTCTGTTGTTTAACTCACCCGATCCCATAGGAAGCATATACGAGATGTCGTTTGAACAAAACAATAAACTTGGCGGTCGCACCGCCAAATTAGATAAATTAGTTGAATTTGTGGCTTATTGTTTAAATCCGAATCACTATCATTTTATTTTGCGTCAATTGCGGGACGGAGGGATAAGTGAATTTATGAAGCGCTTAGGCGGTTATACTTGGTATTTTAATAACCGCCATAAAAGGGTTGGGCCTCTTTTTCAAGGAAGGTTCAAGTCGGTTCACGTAGATTCAAATGATTATTTGTTATATTTAAGCGCTTATGTGAACTTAAATTATCACGCTCACCAACTTGGCGGTGCGACCGCCAAGTTGGTGAGGTCTAGTTGGATGGAGTATCTTGGAGAAAAGAGCGGGTTTTGTAAAAAAGACATTGTACTGGGTCAATTCAATACTACAATGGAGTATAAAAATTTTGCTGAAGAATCTTTTGAATCCATTTTGGAAAAGAAAAACGAAGATATAAGAGATTTATTATTAGACTTATAATTACTTGGCGGTGCGACCGCCAAGTGAACGGATGTTAAATTTTTAAACTCTAAACATGAAATTTCCTAAAGATTTCTACTGGGGAGCGGCGACATCGGCGCATCAGGTTGAGGGGGGGAATAATAACGATTGGTCAGTGTGGGAAAAAGAAAACTCCGCGCGTCTGGCAAAAGAGGCTCTAAATAAAGATTATCCCAAGCATGTTTTAAACGATTATCCGGGGCCTTTCAGGCGGGAAAACTATATTTCCGGCCGGGCATCAGATCACTACAATCGCTACAATGAAGATTTTGATATTGCCAAGTCTTTGGGCCACAACGCCCACAGATTCTCAATAGAGTGGTCAAGAATTGAGCCGGAGGAAGGGAAATTTAATGAAGCCGAAATAGAGCATTACCGTAAGGTTATAAACGCTTTGAGATCGCGCGGAATTGAACCGTTTATAACGCTTTGGCATTTTACCAACCCTTTGTGGATAAGTAAGATTGGTGGATGGGCAAACAATCAAACTGTTTTTTATTTTACGCGCTATGCCGAAAGAATGGCCAAAGAACTAGGGAAGGATGTTAAATTTTGGATTACTATAAATGAACCGATGGTTTATGCCGGCAACGCTTACCGGCGAGGTATTTGGCCACCCGCCGGCAACGCGAAGTCTTTATTAAAGTATATTATGGTTTTGAGGAACTTTGTTTTAGCGCATAAAAGGGCCTATAAAAAAATCAAAAAAATAAATCCTGGCGCGCAAATTGGCATTGCTAAAAATAACATATATTTTGATGGGTCGGGAATAAACGCGCCTTTAAAATTTTTAGCTGATTGGTGGTGGAATGAGATGTTTTTGAATTTTATTGAAAACGAAATGGATTTCATCGGTTTAAATTACTATTTTCATAATCGGATAAAGGGATTCAGATTTAATCAAAACATTAATAAAGATGTGTCGGATATGGGTTGGGAACTGTGCCCGGAAGGTATTTATAAGATTTTGAGTAATTTAACGAAATATAAAAAGCAAATTTTTATAACTGAAAACGGCTTAGCTGACGCTAAAGATAATAAAAGGGCAGATTTTATTCGTGAACACTTGAAATGGATCAAAAAAGCAATGGGGACTAATGGGAGTAAAGGGAAAGAAAGAGGGAGCAATGGGGCGAATGTGCGGGGATATTTTCACTGGTCGCTTTTAGATAACTTTGAATGGGATAAAGGCTTTTGGCCTAGATTTGGTTTGGTGGAGGTGGATTATAATACGATGCAAAGAAAAATTCGTTCAAGCGCCTATCAGTACAAAAAATCTATCAACGAAAGCCAAAACCTTAATAAAAAATAAAGGTTTGGTAATGTTTATAAATGTTTAGATTCCTCCGTAAAATCGGAGGATTTTTATTAAATTTTTTATCAAAAATTAGTCTAGATGCCAAGCGTTTTAAAATCTGTCAATTAACTTACGATTGTGAGGAAAGCAATAGATTTTTTGTGGAGTTTTTATATAAGTTATGCACACCCAAATTATTTTATTTTGAGTAATTGAAATAAAATTAAATTACGTTAGTTTTTTAGTTTCTGTGGCTAGAAAGTTTATCCCAAAAATTTTGAGAAACGGGAAAGAATATCTGTCGCTGACATACGCGGCCTCTTTTTGCGGTTATAACAAAGAACGGTTGAGGCAATTAATCCAAGAAAATAAATTGGCCGCGGAACGCGTAAAAGGCGTCTGGTTTATTGAACAAAGAGTTTTACAAAATTTTATTGATGAGAAACGACGAAACTCCCAATCCGTTTACAGATTTTTTGAGGAACCGAAATCTTTCAATAATACTCAAAACAAATCTTTTAACGATGTTCAAGACAAACTAGATCCGTGGGATGTTTTGCTTTTAGGAGACATTACTCCAAAAAAACACTCTCGTATCTTTAACCCGCTTTCTGTCCTTAAACTCCTTTTGCCCTATAGTCCCGTTATTCTTAAATCCATCACCATCCTGCTTATTTTCGCAACCGCCGGATTTTTTGTTTTCAAATCAGCCAGCTGGCAGACCGATTCGGCATTTGCTAAATATAATGACTTTAGGAATTACTCAAAAAAGCTGGTTGAAGAAAGTTTAGATAGTATAAAATATCGCGCCTCTGATATTCAAAATGACCTGGCCGTTGTTGTGGATTATGCCTCTTTGGTTTTAGACGGATCATTTGAAAATATTTCGTCCGCGATTTCAAATTTTGAGTTTCTAGATATTAAGATTTCGTGGTTTAAGATTCCGGAGTTTAAAACTCCAAATCTGAATTTTGCGCAGATTTCCTCAATTTCCAATGACGCGCTGTTTGGAGTTTTTCAGAACGTTTTAGAACTGCAACCGCTGGAATTGGGTAAAAAAATCGGCGAAAAGGCCGGCTCCTCGTTGCAAATGCCCGCGTTTGAATTTAAGGTCCCTAACCTCGCTGATTATGAAGATATCCCCCTCAAATTCGGCAAATACACCGGCCATCTCTTTTCTAAAGGAGTTGAAAAATCAAGGAAAAGGATGGTTAATCTATACAATTCCTCCCTTGAGCGTCTGACTCGTCTTCCTGAGACGCCTCAGGACATCAGAGGTCGAACCTCCATCGGAGGTTTGACCTCTGATGAAGAAAGCCGAAGCGTCGGAGTTCAAACTCTCCGCTCCCAAGGCCTTGAACCCTCGGCTCCGACTTCGCCTGTTATTGCCGAAAAGGTGATCGTTGAAAGAGTTGTTGAGCGTCTGATGTCCGGACTTTCTAAAGAACAGCTGGATCTGGCTTTAACCGGAGTCAACGCCAGAATACTTGCCGAGGTTTCGGAGCTTAAAAAATTGATTCAGCAAAAAAGCAACGATAATTTTGCGGCTATTGCTTTGACCAATAGAATAAACACCCTAACCGACGTTATTTTGACCAATCCGACCATAGCGGGAACAATCAGCAATCTTGACGATTCAAATATTCCAAATGATATAACCGTAAACACCACAAAAAATCTTTCAGGAACCTCGGCTTCGTTTTCTTCAACTTTCGGTGTTTCGGGCGTATCAACTTTAGCCACGACCACAATTACAAGCTTAACCATCACCGGAGCTTTCACCGCTTCGTCTTCAGGACTTTCTCTTGATTCAACAGGCACAACCACTGTTGCCGGATATCTTGACGTGGCCAAGGGAGCTGAATTTGGAATAAATAAATCGGTCATATTCCATGAAAACGCTCCGGCCAGTTCAATAGTTCTTGATTCGGCCGGAAAACTCACTTTGAATTTCGCGCCGACTCTTCCGCATATTTTTTCAAGCTGGGCGACCAACGCAGCAAGTTCTTACGCGACTTCGTCTTCTTTCATTATTAATCCTTCTTCGGCCACAGCCGATTCAAACCTTATAGGTGTTTTGGTCAACGACTCGGTCAAGTTCATGATTGACGCCGAAGGAGACATATTTGCTAAGTCTCTTACCACCGAAGGCTCAAATAATATTTCTTCAACCACAGCTTCAACTTTTTTGGTTGAAAACAACGCCACATTCGGCGATGCCATCACCGACAAGGTCATATTCAGAGCCGGAACTTTGCAATTTGATAATCGCGCCACTTCCACAATCCCGAATCTTACAGTTAATGCGTGGTCAATCGCCACTTCAACTTCAATCGTTCCAACATTTACCATTTCAACCGCGTCTTCGCCATTTGGATTCGTTGGCATAGGCACTACGAGTCCTGCCACAACATTCAGCGTCGCGGGAGCCGGATATTTAACCGGCAATTTTACGGCTGACGGAATTTTCAGAAGCAACTCCGCGTCGGCGAGCACTTTTCCTTACGCCTCTTCAACCGCGCTGACTGTTTCTGGAACTGGATATTTTGGAACGGCAAGCACCACCAATTTGACAGTTTCCGTCCTTAACTCAGGCCGTGTCCCTTACATTACAACTGCCGGAGCGTTTACCGACGATGCTGATTTAACATTCAACGGCTCAATTTTGACTGCAACCAACGCTTCCACGACCGCCCTTACAGTTTCAGGAACGGCTTCAACAACGAATCAAGTATTTTCGGCAATGACTTCGGGTTCCGTTCTTTTCGCAGGCGCGGGAGGACTTCTTTCACAGGACAATTCAAATCTGTTTTGGGATGATACGAATAACAGGTTGGGCATCGGGACGACGACGCCAAGAGGAACGCTCGGGATTAACGATTTTGCAGGAGTTGACCCTTTTGTGGTTGGTTCAACCACTGCAAAATTTATAATTAAAGAAAATGGACAAGTTGGCATAGGCATAACCAATCCACTTTCCGGAAGAATTTTACACCTTAAGGCGGCAGATACTTTAGAAACCGCAATCATTCGTGATTCTTATAGCGCAAATTCCGGAAATTCCAACAACATGGTTCGCAGAGCCGAAGGAACTTTTGCTTCCCCGACCGCTATCTTAACGGGCACAATAGTAGAAAGATACGAGATTCAAGGATATGACGGAGCAAGTTTTAAATCTTTTGGAGAAATCAGATTTAATGCCGCGGGAACCATTGGCTCTGACAGGGTGCCGGGCAAAATTATAGTGTATACAGCAGAAGACGCGGCGGGAAGCGCAATGAGAGACAGGCTGAACTTTGGCACAACAGAAACGGTTTTCAACGAAGATAGCATAGATTCAGATTTCCGTATTGAGGGTAATGGTGATGCAAATCTGTTTTTTGTTGACGCCGGAAATGACAGAGTCGGTGTTTCTTCCTCAACTCCTTGGGGACTTTTGTCGGTCAATCCGAACGCTCTCGGCGCGAATGTTCCCTCGTTTGTTGTCGGCTCTTCAACCGCTACGAGTTTTATTATTGATAACGGGGGGAGGGTCGGCATTGGGACGACGAGTCCGTTCGCTAAATTGGGAATAATTGGCGGCATTGAAATGACCGGGAGCATTCAAAATACGGCAGGAAACCTGAGTTTAGCGGCTGCCGGTTCCGTGGTATTTGATGTTGACACTAATTCAGATGGCGCTGGAGGAGAATACTCATTTAAAACAAGGGGAACTGTTACTGTTGAATTTTCTCTTGACACGACCCCGGACTTGCAGGCGAGGATAAACGCGGACGCTGCTGCGCAAAATGATGATGGCTGGGTGACTGCGGCCATAGACTACGCGGAATACATGAAAAAACTGGACACCAATGAAGACATTAAAATATACGAAGTTGTCGGGGTAAAAAACAACAAAATAACAAAAAATACAGCCAGTTCCACTTTAATACTGATTACATCCACTGACTCCGGAATTCGCGGAGGCAGTCCGATGTGCAGTTCCAAGGACAAATCATGCGTGCCCAGAAACGAAGACCCGGATTGGCTTACAGCCGCTTATATAGGACAGGTGCCTGTTATGGTTGCGGGAGAAGTTAATGAGGGCGATTACATCATTCCTTCTGGCAACAATGACGGCAAAGCCATTGCGGTTTCGTCCAACGAGATAACCCGCGCCCAATTCAATCAGGCGATAGGCCGAGCCATAGAGAGTTCGGCAAATCCCGTGTATGAATCAATGGACACATATCAAGACCCGAACGACTACGAACAAGACAGCGAGATTCTTCGTGAGGTTAAAAAAATGCAGGCGAGGCGGCTATCGGGTGAGCATATTATAAATGTTGCCGTGGGTATTCATTTGGGCTACCCGTTCCTAGATTCTGAAATTGCTGGTGGCGCGGTTTCTTCGGGCGGCGGCTTCTGGACTTCAAATTCCGCAGGAGTCATAACCACAAATAACATTTTAGACCTGTCGGGGCAGGGGATAATAAATGTTAATTACATAACTTCGGCAAACTGGAGGATTTTAGAAGACGGCACGCTGGAAGTTAAAAAAGTGGTGACGGATAGAATTGAGGTCAAAAAACCATTCGGCATCACGATTTACGACACGGTTACGGGCGGGCCGGTCTGCGTCATTTCGGAAGCTGGAGTTTTGCGAAGTCTAACCGGCAGCTGTGAAGCAAATGAAGCGAGCCAGACAACTCCTTCCGTGCCTCCGACTCCAAGCGAACCGGCGCCGCCAGCTGACACCACAGCTCCGGTTATCAAAATAATCGGCGCGAATCCTGCGGAAATCGCGATTGGCGCAACTTACGGCGACCTTGGGGTGACAGTAACCGACAATGTTGACCAAAATCTCGGCTATTCTGCCAGTTTGGACGGAGGCCCGGAACTTTCGCAAGGCGTCAGCCTCACGATTGACACATCAGTTGCCGCCACGCACACGATTACTTACAAAGCCGTGGATAATGCCGGAAACATCGGCACGGCCCAAAGAATTGTAAATGTGATTGATTTAAACGCTTCAACTACGCCAATTCAATAAAATGGGAAATAATGGGAGAAAAGGAAATAATGCAAAGGTTTCGCCTTTACACATCCCTGCTAGGGTCAAAAGACAACCAATCTTGAATATGGCTATTAAAACCTGCTTTGCTGGAAAAATATTCAGGAAAATCTTTTGGCGTTAAAATTTTTGATACAATTCTTTTTTGTCCAGCATAATCTAAATAGCTTGAATAATTATATGAACTTATAAAATCCTTAGATCTTTTTTTACTTTTTATTCCAACTTCTTTCCATTGGGGTTCCACCAGCTTAACTGGATTAAGATGTATGTATGAAAACAGGTATTTAAGGTATTCGTCAGAGTCTGCGTGTTGCGCTTTAAAAACTCCGTCAAATAATACACCGCTCCTATTTCTCTTTTTATTAAAATACATAGTGTAAGCAGTAGAAAGTTTTTGCATAAACAAACTTATGCCGCCATCTTTTATTTCTTTTACGAGCAAGTGGAAATGATTGGGCATTAAGCAGTATGCGCCTATAGAAACAATGATTTTATTACGTTTCAATTCTTTCAGCACAAAATCTGTAAAGGTTTCGCCTTTGCGTCTGTCGCGGGCATTGAAAGAGTTATCGTCGTTACAAGCATATAATAGACCAATGAATCTTGAATAATCATCTTCGTTTTCGAAAATTATTCTTTTCTCCACTCCACGATTATAAATGTGATAATATTCGTCAATTGAAAACTCTATATTGCGGCTCATATATATTTAATTATATGTAAAGGCGAAACCTTTGCAAATTGAATTACGAGCGTTTTGTTGTAGGGCCAGCAGAGGAGTCTTCAATTTGCCAGCCGAGGTTGCGGACTTTTTCGCGGATTTGGTCGGCTGCGCGCCAATTCTTTTCTCTACGGGCTCTTTCGCGTTCCTCAACGAGTTTTTTTACTGCCGGAGGAGCGCTGGCAGACTTTAAAGATTTGAGATTTAAGCCCAGAAACTCATTTGCCCATAAAATATCGGCAAGCGAAATTCGGTCAAAATTTTTCCAAAATACAGCAAGCGCTTTTGGTGTGTCCAGGTCGTTGAAAATATGCTTTTTAAATTGTTTTCTAAACTGATGCAAAGGCGAAACCTTTGCGTTTTTTTGCTTAAGCTCAATGACGCGATTTCGTATTTTTGCAAGCGCGTTTTGGGCCGCTTGCAACGATTCCCAAGTGAAATTAAGTTTTGAGCGATAATGGCTCGTAAGCGCGAGATAGCGAAACGCAAGCGGGTTAAAATCGCGTTTTCTCAAGTCTCGAAGCGTGTAAAGATTGCCAAGCGATTTTGACATTTTTTTACCGTCAACCATCAGATGCTCGCCTTCAACGAAAAATCTGGCGAATTTTTTGCCTGTAGCGCCTTCGGATTGGGCGATTTCGTTTTCATGGTGCGGAAAAAGCAAATCAATTCCGCCCGAATGAATATCTAAAGTCTGTCCGAGATATTTAATGCTCATTGCCGAACACTCAATATGCCAGCCGGGTCGTCCCGCCAACTTGGCGGTCGCACCGCCAAGTTGAAATTTTGCGGACCATGACGGCTCGCCCCTCGATTTCGCTCGGGACAAGCCGGGTTTTGATTTTTTCCACAAAACAAAATCCTGCGCGTCGTCTTTGGCGTATTCGTCGGCGTCAATGCGGGAATGAGAAACGGGAGTAAGGAAAGAAATGGGGGCAAAGGAATTAAGGCGGCTCAAACGACCGTAGTTCTTGAAGCGCGATATGTCAAAATAAATTGAACCTCCGGATTCGTAAGCCAAACCCTTTTTCAAAAGTTTATTTATTAAACCAACCATTTCTTTGATGTGCGCTGTCGCTTTGGGGTATTTGAAAGCCGGGTTAATGTTTAATAGTTTTAAGTCGTCAAAAAAAGCCCGCTCGTAAGGCTTTACGAATTCAAAAATATTTTTTCCGGCCTTTTTAGCATCCCTGATTATTTTATCCTCAACATCGGTTATATTCATCACCAGCTTAACCTTAAATCCGGCCTGTTCAATAGCCCTACACATCAGGTCTTCAAAAATATAGGTGCGCAGATTGCCAATGTGGGCGAAATTGTATACCGTTGGACCGCAGGCGTAAATGCGGGCGGTTTTACCCTTGGCCGGCTTGAAGACCTCAATTTTGCGGGTTAAAAAGTTAAAAAGTTTCATTGTTTCAAAATGACGAAAAAGTTAAAAAGTTTTGTAATTTAATTGTGGTTGCTGTAGAGATAATAGTAGTATAAAATAAAAAGAAATCGTTTGCTATGAATATTTATTTCAGCAAAAAAGCCGTATTATTTGGCGCGGGGATAATCGTCGTTTTAGCGTCTTTTAGTCTCGGCGCTTATTTCGGCTATGAAAATAGACCCGAGGTTGAAAAAGTTTTTTCGCTTTTAGGCAAAGAGTCGGAAGTTGTGCCGGGGCCCGAAATTGACTTTTCTCCGTTTTGGAAATCGTGGAGAACCATTGAGGAAAAATACGTTAGTTCTGACGGCATTGACCGCCAAAAAATGATTTGGGGTTCAATTGAAGGCCTTGCCCAGTCCCTTGGCGACCCTTACACGATGTTTTTTCCGCCGGTTGAAAATAAGACTTTTGAAGATGAAATCCGCGGAGACTTTGAGGGCGTTGGGATGGAAATTGGAATGAGAAAGGGCATTCTTACGGTTATAGCTCCCTTAAACGGAACTCCGGCTCATAAAGCCGGCATCAAGTCGGGAGATAAAATTTATAAAATCGGCGACGAGACAACATCCGAACTAACTTTAAACGAGGCAGTCCAAAAAATACGCGGGCCAAAAGGCTCGTCGGTTAAGCTTATTATCTTAAGAAACGGCGAAGAAGCGACCAGAGAAATATCGGTTGCTAGAGACATAATACAAATACCGCTTATAGACACCGAAAAACGAGACGGCGGAATTTTTATAATCCGGCTTTACAGTTTTTCGGAGCGTTCGCCTCAAGCTTTCCGTTCGGCTCTTCGCGAGATGGTGGAAACCGGAGGCGACAAACTTGTCATTGACTTGCGCAACAATCCCGGCGGATACTTGGAGGCCGCGGTGGACATAGCCAGCTGGTTTTTGCCTCCGGGCAAGGCGGTGGTTCGCGAAAGTTTCGGCAAGTCGGGCGAAAAAATTCACCGCTCCAAAGGATACGATGTTTTAGGCGATACGCCGGTTGCGGTTCTGATCAATAACGGTTCGGCATCGGCCTCTGAAATCGTTGCCGGCGCGCTTCAAGATTACGGAATCGCGAAACTGGTCGGGACAAAAACTTTCGGCAAGGGTTCGGTTCAGGAATTAGTGCCCATAACTTCGAACACCTCTCTTAAAATTACAATCGCCAGATGGCTTACGCCGAATAATCGTTCAATATCTGAAAACGGACTTGAGCCCGATGTGGTTGTTGAGCCAGCAAAAGACGGCGATGAAGCCATGGACCCACAGCTGGACAAAGCCATAGAAGTGGTTAAAAATATGTAATATAAAAATATGAAAGTTTTATTGCTTAAAGACGTGCCTCATTTAGGGCAAAAAGGAGACATTAAGGAGGTCAAGGATGGATTTGGCCGTAATTTTCTTTTGGCGCAAGGACTGGCTAAAGTAGCTACGCCCAACGCAATACAAGAAGCCGAAAAACTTAAAAAAGAGCGCGAGGAAAAAGGCGTGGCTGAAGCCGCCGCTTTTGAATCGGCATTGCAAAAAACCAAAGATGTGGAAATAACCATTGAAGCCAAAGCCAACGAACAAGGCGGGCTTTTCAGAGCAATAAGCGTAAGGCAAATAATCACAGCCTTGCGCAAAGAGGGCATAAAAGCGGTTGATGACGATATCAAAATAAATACGCCGATTAAAAGTTTGGGTATTCACGAGGTGGCTATAAATAGACAGGGAATTTCGGGGAAAATTAAAATTATAATAAAAGCTAAGGAAGATAAGGGGAAAAGGGGGTGAAAGGGGTAAATGGGAAGAAAGGGATAAAAGGGAGAGTTTTAAAGTTAAAAAGTTTTAAAGTTTAAATGGCTAGATACATTTTCATCGCGGGCGGGGTGATGTCGGGGATAGGCAAGGGCGTTTCCACGGCGGCAATCGCCTCAATTTTAAAAAATTGCGGATTCCGCGCGACCTGCATAAAAATTGACCCGTATCTCAATATTGACGCCGGCACAATGAATCCGATTGAACACGGCGAAGTTTTCGTTACCGATGACGGCCTTGAATGCGATCAGGACATCGGCAACTACGAAAGATTTTTGGACGGCAATATGTACCGGCACAACTACATGACCTCTGGCCAAGTTTATCAGGAAGTCATCGGCCGAGAGAGAGCGCTCGGCTACGGCGGAAGATGCGTTGAAACGGTTCCGCACATCCCCGAAGAAGTTATTGGGCGCATTGAATTTGCGGCCAGAAAAGACAAGGCCGACTTTGTTTTAATTGAAATCGGCGGAACGATAGGCGAATATCAAAATCTTATTTTCTTTGAAGCGGGACGCATGATGAAGCTTAAATCTCCGGATAAAGTTCTTTTTGTCGTCGTAAGCTATCTACCGGTGCCTCACATGATAGGCGAGATGAAAACCAAGCCTACACAGCACGCGGTCCGCACTCTCAACGCCTCGGGAATTCAGCCCGATATCATTATTGCCCGCTCGGCTGTTCCATTGGACAATCCGCGCAAACGCAAAATTGCCTCTTTTTGCAACATAAAGGAAGAAGACATCATTTCAGCGCCGGACGTAAAAAGTATTTATGAAATCCCGCTGAATTTTGAGAAGGGCGGGCTCAGTGAAAGGATTCTTGAAAAATTTGGTTTGCCTAAAAAGAAATGCGCGATTGGCGAATGGTCGCGTTTTAATCGTAAAATCCGCCAAAGCCGTAAAGAAATCAAAATCGGCATTGTCGGCAAGTATTTTTCAACCGGACGCTTCACCTTAAGCGACTCATATATTTCGGTAATTGAAGCGGTCAAGCACGCCGCTTGGCACAACAATCTTAAACCGAATATATTGTGGCTTAATGCCGAAGAATATGAAAAAAACCCCAAAAAACTGGCCGAACTTGATAAGCTCCATGGTTTAATCGTGCCCGGAGGATTCGGCGACAGGGGAGTGGAAGGTAAAATGAAAGCGATAGGATATGCCAGACGCAAAAAAATACCGTATCTCGGCCTTTGCTACGGCATGCAGCTCGCGATTGTTGAATTCTCAAGGTCTGTCGCGAAGCTTCGCCGCGCCTCCTCCACCGAAATTGACGCTAAAACGCCTTATCCGGTAATATCAACTTTAGCTGAACAGGAAAAAAATATAGGTGAGGCAAAATACGGAGGCACTATGCGTCTTGGCGCATATCCTTGTGAAATAAAATCAGGAACTGTAAGCGCTAGAGCTTACGGCGAAAAAAATATAGTGGAAAGGCACCGCCATCGCTATGAATTCAACAACGATTTTAAAGACCGGCTTGAAAAATTAGGATTGGTTGTCGCCGGGACAAACCCGCAAAGAAACCTGGTTGAAATAGTGGAGCTCAAAGACCACCCGTTTTTTGTCGGCGTTCAATTCCACCCCGAATTGAAGTCGAGGCCGTTCAAGCCCCATCCCTTGTTTAGAGAATTTATTAAAGTGGCAAAACAACGCTGACGATTTTTTTAACCTCTGTTTTGCCGTTAAAGCGCGTCTTTCTTTTGCTGGCGAATTTAACTTTTCCGTTGCGAAGCGCGAATATCGTGTAGTCTTTGCCTACGCCGACATTCTTTCCTGCCAAGTATCGGGAACCGCGCTGGCGTATAATTATATCGCCCGGGCGAGCGCTTTGTCCGTCGCCTAACTTCACTCCAAGATATTTGGGCTTAGAATCCCTTAAATTTTTAGACGAACCTTGTGCTTTTGTATGTGCCATAAATTCTTAAAATTTAGAACGATAGTGAATAAATTTTATTGAATTTATGAGCATCCCGAGCAAATTTTGTTTTACAGAATTTGAGAGGGGCGCCATAAATCAATAGTGTGCTTTATGAGCACATTCGCGCAATGCGCTCAGTGCCTATGGCATCCCAAGCAAATTTTGTTTTACAAAATTTGAGAGGGGCGTCATAATTACTCTATTATGTTATCTGAAAAATTTAACGGCGTCAAGAGTTATCTGCGGGAAAACCGAGGCGACCTCTTAATAGCCTTGAGCTTTTTACTTATCGCGGTCATTGGTTTTGGCCTTGGCCGTTTTTCATATGTCTTAGATGGCCGGGAAACGATTAAGGCGGACGAAATTAATTTGGGAGACATTACGGCCTCAGTCGGCGTATTTATCGCCTCCAAAAACGGCACGGCCTACTATTTGCCTTCATGCTCTGGTGTTAGCCGTATAAAAGAGGAGAATAAAATCTGGTTTTCTTCGCGTGAAGAAGCCGAGAGCCTTGGCTATAAACCGGCCTTAAACTGCCCCGGTTTATAGCAGGCTCGGCGGGTCAACTTGTACGGACCATGACGGCGATAAATCGGCCAACAGCCTTTTTATTTTCGGGTGACGCGCAGGCCAGCTACCCCGCTCAAGCCTTAAAAGTATATGCCACCGGAATCGGCCCCTGATTTTTACTATAAAAGCCGGAAAATCAACGCAGTCAAAGTAAGAATTTTCAGGTCCGCCGGCTTTTTTAAGCTCTTCGGCTAGTGCCGAGACGCGCGATATGAGTGTAGCGCGATTGGCGTCTTCAGCGCTTATCTTTATTAAATCAACTGCCGGCGGATAGCCTAATTTTTTACGCTCCTTTAATTCCTCATTTTCAAACCCGGACACATTGCCCGAAATAGCGTAATTAAAAACGGGATGACCGGGCAAACGAGTCTGCAAGGTAAAACTTTTTTGAGCGAGTGACCTCAAACGTATTAAAAAACTTAGGATGCGTTCATGCATCCGGTAATCGGGGATGGAAAAAAGGCCGTCTATGGCCGCAACGGCAATGTGGGACACCGGACTTCTGAAAAAATTGGCAAAAATTTCAGTAGCGACCATAATACTGCCGGGTCTCTCGCCGAATTCGCGGCGAATTTCTTCGGCTTCTTTTCTTGATTTTATAATATCTCCGTCAAAACGAAAAAGCTTAACTGCGGGATAAAGTTTTTTAAGCTCTTCGCCGATTTTTTCAACACCTATGCCGTAACTTGCCAGCTTCCAACTTTTGCAATTAGGACAGCGTTCAATAATCTCTTCTTTTTTAAGGCAGTAATGGCAAAAAAAATGTTTTTGGTTCTCGTTTTTTTGGTGTATGACGAGAGGGCTTGAGCAGTTATTACAGATAATAGTCTCACCGCAATCCTGACAAAGCGTTGTGGGATTCAAACCTCTTCGGTGCCCGATAATAACAAACGATTCTTTTCTGGTTTGAGCTTCAGAAACAAGTTCAAGCAGTTCCGGACTTAAAATTCTAAAAGGCTCGCTGGCTGATTTTTTAGCGGCATCAATTATTCTGTTCTCGGCTGAAGATAAAATGCGTCCGGGGGAAGAATCCGCGATATGGTTGGCATCGGCATCTAGCCTCAAAATAATGTCGCCAAAAACTAGCCGTAGGTCCATTTTTTCGGCAATGGATTCGGCAGTCCGACGCAGGTCAAAAAACGGCCGGTGCCGGAAATTATAGTAGTATTCGCTAGACTCCTCATCAACTATCAGCGTTTCGGTGTTTGGAGGCAAAAACGCCAGAATCGGAGCCGTGCCGACCACGACTATCGGATTTTCGGATTCAACCGCGCCGTCCCAAGACGCGGCAAGATTTTTAGCCGAGAGGTCGCCGTGCAGAATAAAGGTTCTATCTTCAATTCCTATTTTTAAGTCGTCAAACGCGTCTTGGGCCAGGCTAACCGTCGGCAAAAGGATTGCGGCTGATCGCTTACGACTCAAAGTCTCGCGAATTATGCCGCGATAATATTTCACGCGCTCGGGCCTTTCGGCCTGATATGAAGATATTTTAAACCCTTCGCTCCGCGCCGCGCGCGAGACGAAATCCTGCCTTTTTGAGTAAAAAGATTTTTTCAAAATTGTTTTCGGCATAAAAAATTGCAAAAGCGAGGCGCGGCTGGCTAAAAAATAATCGGATTCGTCGTTTAACGATTCAATGAATTCCGAATTAACAAATTGATCGGCCAGCACCTTATTTATTTTTTTTAAAGCAAAGGGCCCGCGTTTTAACGACGCCTTTTTTGGTTCTAAGTTTTCTGAAGAAGATACTATCGCCAAAGAGTTTTTGCGGCGTATGCCAACTTCCACCAAAGCGCCCGGCTCCAGTTTTTTAGTGCTAAAATAGGTTAACGCCTCGTCTTTGAAAAAAGACCGGCTGATTGGAATGGCTTCAATAATCCACATAAATAAAGTATAACCTTTTTATGACTGTTTTTGACGGAAAAAGAATACACATGGTCGGCATAAAAGGCGTCGGGATGACGGCGTTGGCAGAGCTTTTGCTAAATTACGGCGCGGTAATTACCGGTTCTGATATCAACGAAGAATTTCACACCGACCAAGTGCTAAAACGCTTAAATATCAAGCCCTTAGACTTTTCGGCTTTAAACATAACGCCGGACTTGGATTTTGTCATTTACTCAAGCGCTTACGGCGAAACTCATCCCGAAAGGCAAAAAGCTAAAGAATTAGGTATTAAGGAAATGAGTTATGCCGAGGCTTTGGCATTAATTTTTAACCAAAAACGCGGGATAATGGTCGCCGGCTCGCATGGCAAAACCACGACCACGGCTCTCTTGGGGCATATTATGATCGCGGCGGGCCTTGACCCGACGGTTGTCGTCGGCGGAACCGTTGTCGCCTGGGATTCAAATTTCAGAGCCGGAAAATCGGAGTGGATGCTCGTTGAAGGCGACGAATATCAGGAAAAGTTTTTAAATTTTCAACCCAAATATCTTTTAATAACGAATGTTGATTACGACCACCCGGACACTTTTCCCGACAGGAAATCTTATCGCGCGTCTTTTGAAAAATTGAAAACGCAAACTAAAGAAAAAATCTTCGCCATTGAAACTGTTAAACCTTTAGACCCCGAAGCTTTAAAATATTTTAAATCCGACTATCTGATAGGCGAGCATAATCTTAAAAATCTTAGTCTGGTTTTGGCGTTGGCTAAAGAGCTCGGCATCGATGATGAGGCAATTAAAAAGGGCGTTGGCGAATTCCGAGGAGTGCGCCGCCGCATGGAAATTTATCTGCAAAAAAACGATCTCATAATAATGGATGATTACGCTCATCATCCGGCTGAAATTTCGGCGACACTCTCGGCAATTAAAAAACATTGGCCGAAACATAAAATAACGGTTATTTTCCAACCGCACACTTTCAGCCGAACCAGAGTTCTTCTTTCGGAATTTGCGAAAGCCTTCAAAGACGCCGATGAAGTTTACCTTGCGCCGACGTATTCTTCGGCTAGAGAAAAACGCGATGGCGCGGAAAACCTGGAAAAATCGCTTTTAGATGAACTTAGGAAAAATCATCCGGCAGTTGAAGTTTTTTCAAAATGGGAGAAAGGGGATAAATGGGAAAAAGGAGGTGGATTTAGAGAAGGAGCGAAGAACAAGCGAATAATAATTACCATGGGCGCGGGCGATATATGGCAAAAAGCTAGAAAATTGGCCGAAATTGGCCATAAATTGTAATATAAACTACGGTCTTGACGTCCTTTATGGTTCGGCTATAATGGAATAACTATGGAAATCATTAAAACTGGATCATAGTAAATATTGAAAATCCAAAAAGAGGTCCGCGGCTGTCTTTAATGAAGATAGCCGCGGGTTTCTTTCCCGCCAAAAATGTTTCGCATATTTAGGCGGGCAAGCCGTCCGAAAAGAACTTTGAAAATTTAGACACACAAAAAATTATAAGCATGTGAGTTTTATTTTGTCTCGTTCATATTTTTAGAGAGTTTGATCCTGGCTCAGGATGAACGCTGGCGGCGTGGATAAGGCATGCAAGTCGAACGGACTAAATTTTAAGATTATATCAAGAGATTTAGTTAGTGGCAGACGGGGTAGTAACACGTAGATACTTACCCCAGAGACGGGTATAACCCCGCGAAAGCGGGACTAATTCCCGATAGTTCTCGTAAGAGTAAATCCCGAAAGGGGCTCTGGGAAAGGTCTGCGGGCTATCAGCTAGTTGGCGGGGTAAAAGCCCACCAAGGCGATGACGGCTAGGGGGAGTGAGAGCTCGCCCCCCACCAATGGCACTGCGATACGGGCCATACCTCTACGGAGGGCCGCAGCCGAGAATATTCCACAATGGGCGAAAGCCTGATGGAGCGACGCCGCGTGCAGGATGAAGTCCTTCGGGACGTAAACTGCTTTTATAGGGGATGAACCGAGCACCACTTTTGCGAAAAACGTTTTTTCATAAACGTTTATTAGCATTGCGTAACTCGTTTTTTTACAAAAGAACGATAGTTGTAGAAGTGGTGCTCGGTGACAGTACCCTATGAATAAGGGCTTGCTAACCTCGTGCCAGCAGCCGCGGTAATACGAGGAGCCCAAG
>ERZ1292645.302-Hain-H14-02um-R2-302-length-18871-cov-34_pt1 | contig 18871 bp, 20 predicted proteins | sample MGYA00564401_ERZ1292645 | MGnify/ENA primary metagenome ERZ1292645 (study PRJEB36523, sample SAMEA6512644) | groundwater metagenome | collected 2019-01-09 | study: AquaDiva: Metagenomics assemblies of 32 groundwater samples | reverse complement strand
TCGACGTCGCCCGCGAGAAGGGCCTCGACCTGCCGGGCATCCTCGGCTGATGCAAGTCCTGCGCGCCGCCGACCGCATGCGGTCAGCGGCGCCTAGGTCGTTCCTGGGCTGCATGTCGGGCGTCGACATATCCCCACCAGGGGGATAGGATGAAGACCGTCTACCGCATCGAGAGCTGACCGTGCCCACATTCACCGATCTTTTGGCTCAGGGCGCCGCCCACGCCTGGCTGTTCATCCCCAGCGCCATCCTGCTGGGGGCGCTGCACGGCCTGGAGCCAGGGCATTCCAAGACCATGATGGCGGCCTTCATCATCGCCATTCGGGGGTCGGTGAAGCAGGCGGTGCTGCTCGGCCTCTGCGCGACCCTCTCCCACACCCTGATCGTCTGGATCATCGCGCTGGGCGGGCTCTATCTTTGGCGCGGGGTCAGCACCGAGACGATCGAACCTTATTTTCAGCTGGCTTCGGGCGTCATCATCGTGGCCATGGCGCTCTGGATGCTCTGGCGCGCGCGTCAGGACGACGGTTTCGCGGCCCTGGCGGGCGGCGACCATCACCACGATCACAGTCATGATAGCCACCATCATGACCACGATGACCACGGTCAGCGGATCAACACCGGGCATGGCGTGTTGGCGCTCTCAATTCATGAAATCGGCGCGCCGCCGCGATTCCGCGTCGTGTCTGAGCGCGGCGCGGCCTGGTCCGCCGACGCCGTCGCCCTGGAGACCGAGCGTCCGGACGGCGCGCGTCAGGCGTTCACCTTCGCCGAGCGCGACGGGTATCTGGAATCGCGCGAGGAGATTCCCGAACCTCACGACTTCATGGCGCGCCTGAGCCTCTCGCATGGCGACCACGCCCACAGCTACGACGTGGCGTTTGTCGAGCATGACCATGGCCACGACCACCTTCACGAGGAGGTGCGCGGCCTGGAGCTCTCCACTGGCGGTTATCAGGACGCCCACGAACTGGCCCACGCCAACGACATCCGCCGCCGCTTCGCTGGCCGTGACGTGACGACCGGCCAGATCATGATCTTCGGTCTGACCGGCGGCCTCATCCCTTGCCCTGGCGCGATCACCGTCCTGTTGCTCTGCCTGCAACTGAAGGAATTCGCGCTCGGCGCCGTGCTCGTGCTTTGCTTCAGCATCGGCCTGGCCCTCACCATGGTCGCCTCGGGCGTGCTCGCGGCGTTGAGCGTCAAGCAGGTCTCCAAGCGCTGGTCGGGTTTCGGCGAGGTCGTACGCAAGGCGCCTTACCTGTCGGGCGCGGTGATCCTGGTTGTCGGCGTCTACATCGCCGTCACCGGCTGGCTGCACTTGAGCGCAAGTCTATAGTCGGGGGCGGTGCGAGATGGAGACCTCATGAGCCACGCCCACAATTCCGATCTGATGAATCGGCTGAAGCGCGCGCAAGGCCACTTGGCCACGATCATCAAGATGATCGAGGACAATCGCGACGGCCTGGAGACCGCGCAGCAATTGCAGGCCGTGGTCAGCGCGCTCGACAAGGCCAAGACCATCTTGGTCGCCGACCACATCGAGCATCACCTGGAAGATGTTGTCGGCCCGCTGTCGCGTGAGGCCCGCGAGAAGCTCGGACGACTGACCGACCTGGCGAAATATCTCTGAGGATTTGATGCTAGCCCTGGCCTGCCTGCCTTGCGGATCGGCGATGAACCTGGAGAAGGGGCGTCGGCAGTCCCATGCTTGATCGCCTCCAACGTCGGACGCGAACGCTCCTCGCCATGTGCTGCATGGCGTTGATGACCGTGCTCGTCGCTCAAGGCGCGATCACGACGGTGGACCAGACCCAGCACGCCCTCGGCATCGACCACGCCCCGACCGCCTTGGCCGGGACGGTCTATTACGATCAGGCCGATACGCCGGCCCAGGTGACGGCTGGCCCCGATCGAGCCGAGGCCAAGGACGGCGATCGCAGCCCTGCCCACCATCACGCCGCCGAAGGTCCGCAGCTGGCGACCTTCGCCGCCGAGCGAACGGCCCAGATCGTGCCCGTACGCTTGCCGGTCCCGCCTGCGCCAAGCGTCGACGGCTTGCCGCTATTGGCGCCCATTCCGCTCGAACGCCCTCCCAAGACCGACTCGAAGCTCACCGCCTAACGCGCGTCGGCGATCAGGCCGCGCGCGCCTGACCTCCTGTCTTCGAGAGACCACATGCCCATTTTCCATAGGGGTCGCGCCTTGGCGCGGCTCGCCCCGGCGTCGCAGATCGCGGCGCTGGTCCTGGCGCTGACCGCGCCGGGGGCCGCGCTCGCGCAGGCCAGGCCCGCGCCGCTGACCCTGCCCGAGGCGATCGGACGCGCGGCGACCTTCGACCCCTCCGCGCCCGGCGCCCAGGCCCGTCTGGACGCCGCCCGCGCCGCCCAGCGGCAGGCGGACGTCCGTCTCAATCCAACGCTTGGCCTAGAGGTTGAGAACTTCACCGGTTCCGGCCCGTTCTCGATGCTGGGCCGCAGCGAGACGACGCTGAGCTACCAGCAAACCGTAGAGCGAGGCGGCAAGCGCGCCGCGCGCACCGGCGCGGCGGGCGCTGAGATCGAGGTCACGCGGCTGCGTCACGAGGTGCGCCGCCTCGATCTCATCAAGGAGGTCCAGACCGCCTACGCCGAGGCGCTGGCCGCCGAGGCCGAGCTGCTGATCACCGAGGCCCGGCTGCTTGCAGCTCATAGCTCACAGCAGGACGTCGCCCGCCGCGTCCGCAGCGCCCGCGATCCTCTGTTCGCCGGCGCGCGCGCAGAAACCCTCACCGCGCAGGCTGAGATCGCTCGTGATCGCGCCCGGCAAGCGGCGCTCGACGCCCGGGCCGAGCTCGCCCGCTTCTGGGGCGGGGCGCCCGACTTCGCCTTGGATCTGGAAGGCTTCTTCAAGGTCTCGGCGCCTGACGCGGCGCCGGCCGGCGAGACCGCCGACCTGGCCCTCCTGACTGCACAAAGCGCCCTGGCCGAGGCCCGCATCCAGGTCGAACGCGCCCGCCAAGTCTCCGACCCCGCCTTGCGGGCTGGCGTCCGCTACTTCGGCGATGGTTCGGAGGTGGCGCTGATCGTCGGCGGGACCATTCCGTTGCAGCGCTACGACACCAACAAGGCCGGCGTCGAACGGGCCCAGGCCGAGCGCAACGCCACGCTGGCCGACATCGAGGCGGCTCGTCTCACCCGCGAACGGGACATCGCCCGGCTCACGGCGCGGCTCTCCGCCTCGGCCGCCGAGTCCGAGCGGATCCGCGCCGAAGTCGTGCCCGCCGCCATCCGCACCGTCGAGCTGGTGCGCGACGGCTTCAACCGCGGCGGCTTCCAGCACCTGGACGTCACCGAGGCCGAGCGCGCCCTGGCCGACGCCCGCGAACGCCGGGTCGTCGTCCTGCGCCAACACCACATCGACCAAGCGGCCCTCGACCGCCTCACGGGCCGCCATGCCGGCCTCGTCACCACCCAAACCGCGGAGACCCGCTGATGTCGCCTGCTTCTTCCCGGCGCCTGGCGCCGCTCGCCCTGATCCTCGCCGCCGGCCTCATGACCGGTTGCGGCGCCAAGTCCGAAAAGGCCGCGCCTGAAGGCGGCCACACCGCCGCGGCCGCCGACTATGAACGCGGACCGCATCGCGGCCGCATGTTGCGCGACGGCGATTTCGCCCTGGAGATGACCATCTTCGAGGACGGCGTGGAGCCCGAGTTCCACGTCTACGCCTACAACAAGGATAAGCCCGTCGATCCCAAGTCGATCAACCTCAGCGTCGAGTTGATCCGCCTCGGCGGCAAGGTCGACCACTTCGCCTTCGCCCCCCAGCAGGACTACCTGCGCGGAAACGGAGTCGTGGCCGAACCCCACTCCTTCGACGTCAAGATCAAGGCGACGCAGGGCGGCCGCCCCCATGCCTGGAGCTACGCCTCCTATGAAGGCCGCACCACCATCAGCGCGCAGGCCGCCAAGGCCGGCGGCGTGAAGACCGAGCAGGCAGGCGCCGCCGTGGTCGGCGATCTTGTCGACATGGCCGGCCGCGTCGAGGTGACCCCCGAAGGCCGGGGCGAGGTTCGCGCCTGGTATCCTGGGCGCATCATGGCGATGAGCGCCGGCCTCGGGCAGCAGGTCCGCAAGGGCCAGGTCTTGGCCCGCGTCGAGTCCAGCAACAGCCTGCAGACCTATTCGATCCCGGCGCCGATTAGCGGCGTGATCGTCGAGAAAAACGCCAATGTCGGCGACGTCGCCTACGAGCAGCCGCTCTATGTGATCGCCGACCCGACGAAGCTGCACGCGGAGTTCTTCGTCTATCCGCGCGACGCCGAGCGCATCAAGGTCGGGCAGGGGGTCGAGGTTCGCGGCCTGTCGGGCGAGGTCAAGGTCCTCTCACAGGTCGAGGCGGTCCTGCCCACCGCCGACCTCGCGAGCCAGACCCTGGTCGCCCATGTCGAAATCCCCGGCGCTCTGGCCGGCAGCTTCCGGCCCGGCATGGGCGTGGAAGGCTCCTTCCAGGTCTCGGCGCGGTCGGTCCCGCTGGCGGTGCGCACCAAGGCGCTGCAGCGTTTCCGGGACTTCACCGTGGTCTTCATCAAGGTCGGCGACAGCTACGAGGTGCGCATGCTCGAACTGGGCGCGCGCACGCCGGAGTGGACCGAGGTTCTCGGCGGTCTCGAGCCGGGCGCGGAATACGTCACCGACGGCGCCTACCTGATCCGCGCGGACATTGAGAAGTCCGGCGCGAGCCATGACCACTAGGCGGGGGGAGGATCATGTCTAAGCAACCCGCCCTCTTGGAGCGGATCGTCGCCCTGTCGATCCGCTATCGCTGGATCGTGCTCGCCCTAGTGATGCTCTCGGCCGCCATCGGCGTGCTGAGCTTCCAGCGCCTGCCGATCGACGCCACCCCGGACATCACCAACGTCCAGGTTCAGATCAACACCGAGGCGCCCGGCTTCTCGCCGCTGGAGGCCGAACAGCGACTCACCTTCCCGGTTGAGACCGCCATCGCCGGCGTGCCGGGCCTGCAATACACGCGCTCGGTCTCGCGCTACGGGCTCAGTCAGGTGACCGCTGTCTTCGAAGACGGGACGGACATCTATTTCGCCCGTCAGCTGGTCAATGAGCGCCTGCAGATCGCCCGTAGTCAGCTGCCGCCAGCCGTGGTCCCGGAGATGGGCCCGATCGCGACGGGCCTGGGCGAAATCTTCATGTACACCGTGGAGGCCAAGCCCGGCGCCCGCCGTCCCGACGGCCAGCTCTACAGCCCCGAAGACCTCCGCACCCTGCAGGACTGGGTGATCCGGCCGCAGCTGCGCAACACGCCCGGCGTCACCGAGGTCAACACCATCGGCGGCTTCGAGCGGCAGTATCACGTCATGCCCTTGCCTGAACGGCTCTCGGCCTACGGCTTGACCATGACCGACGTGATCGGGGCGCTCGAGCGCAACAACGCCAATGTCGGCGCGGGCTATGTCGAGCGGTTCGGCGAGCAATACCTGGTGCGCGTGCCGGGGCAGGCCGCGGGGATCGAAGACCTGCGCGGGATCATCGTCTCCAACCGCGGCGGAATTCCGATCCGGATCGCCGATGTCGCCGACGTCGGTCTTGGCGAAGAGCTTCGCACCGGGGCGGCGACCGAGAACGGCAAGGAGGTGGTGCTCGGCACCGTCTTCATGCTGGTCGGCGAAAACAGCCGCACTGTCGCACAAGCCGCCGCCGCCAAGCTGGAGGAGGCCGCCAAGGCCTTGCCGGCAGGCGTCACCGCCCAGGCGATCTACGACCGCACCGACCTGGTCGATCGCGCGATCCGCACGGTCGAGAAGAACCTGCTCGAAGGCGCGCTGCTGGTCATCGTCGTGCTCTTCCTGCTGCTCGGCAACATCCGCGCGGCTTTGATCACGGCGGCGATCATTCCCTTCTCCATGCTGATGACCATCACCGGCATGGTTCAGACCAAGGTCTCCGGCAACCTGATGAGCCTGGGGGCTCTGGACTTCGGCCTGATCGTCGATGGGGCGGTGATCATCGTCGAGAACTGCCTGCGGCGGTTCGGCGAGGCGCAGCATCGCCTCGGCCGCGTCTTGACCAAGGACGAACGCTTCTCGCTCGCCGCCAGCGCCACCGACGAGGTGATCCGGCCCTCCATGTTCGGGGTGCTGATCATCACGCTGGTCTATGTGCCGATCTTCGCGCTGAGCGGCGTGGAGGGGAAGATGTTCCACCCCATGGCCATCACCGTGGTCTTGGCGCTGACTGCGGCGCTCGTGCTGTCGCTGACCTTCGTCCCGGCCGCCGTGGCGCTCTTCGTCACCGGCAAGGTCGAGGAGAAGGAAAGCCCGCTGATGCGTGGCGCGCGCCAGGTCTATGGTCCGGCGCTTGAGATGGCCCTGCGCTGGCGCACCGCCTTCGTGGCCGGCGCAGTCGCTCTGGTCCTCTTGGCCGGCTTCGCCGCCAGCCGCATGGGCTCGGAGTTCGTGCCGAGCCTGGACGAGGGCGACATCGCCATGCACGCCCTGCGTATTCCAGGCACCAGCCTTAGCCAGGCCATCTCGATGCAGACCGCCCTGGAAGCCAGGATCAAGGCCTTCCCAGAGGTCGAGCGGGTGGTGGCCAAGATCGGCACGGCGGAGGTCGCCACCGATCCGATGCCGCCCTCGGTCGCCGACACCTTCATCATCATGAAGGACCGCAAGGATTGGCCTGATCCGCGCAAGCCGCGGGCCAAGCTGGTCGAGGAGCTGCAGGCCGCCGTCGCGCAGGTGCCGGGCAACAACTACGAGTTCACCCAACCGATCCAGATGCGCTTCAACGAACTGCTTTCGGGCGTGCGCTCCGACGTGGCGGTGAAGGTGTTCGGCGATGATCTGGAGCAGCTCCTCGAGCTGGGCGGGGCGGTGAAGGGCGTCGTCGACGGCATCGAGGGCGCGCAGGACGTCGGTCTGGAGCAGGTCACCGGCCTGCCGGTGCTGCAGGTCACCCCTGATCGGGCCGCCCTGGCGCGGCTGGGCCTCAACATCGAGGACGTCCAGGCCGTGGTCGCCACGTCGCTGGGCGGCTCGGTGGCGGGCCAGATCTTCGAGGGCGACCGGCGCTTCGACATTGTCGTGCGCCTGCCCGAGGAGATCCGGCGCAATGTCGACGAGATCGGCCGGCTGCGCATCCCGCTGCCGGCCGGCGGAACCGGACCACGCGGCTTCGTGCCGCTCTCCGAGGTCGCCAAGGTCGAGGTCGAGATTGGTCCCAACCAGATCAGCCGCGAGGACGGCAAGCGGCGCGTGGTGGTCACGGCCAATGTCCGCGGCCGGGATCTCGGCTCGTTCATCCAGGAGGTGCGGACCAAGGTCGGCGCCGAGGTCGAATTGCCGGCCGGCTACTGGGTGACCTATGGCGGCACCTTCGAGCAGTTGATCTCGGCGGCCAAGCGGCTGCAGCTGGTCGTTCCGGCCGTGCTGCTCTTGATCTTCGGCCTGCTGTTCGCCCTGTTCCGGTCGGTGAAGGATAGCGCCATCGTCTTCTCCGGCGTGCCCTTGGCGCTGACCGGCGGGGTGGCGGCCCTGCTGCTGCGCGGCCTGCCGCTGTCGATCTCGGCCGCCGTCGGCTTCATCGCGCTCTCGGGCGTGGCCGTGCTGAACGGGGTGGTGATGGTCAGCTTCATCCGCAACCTGCTCGCCGAGGGGCGGACGCTGGACGAGGCGATCCGCGAAGGCGCCGTCACTCGGCTGCGGCCGGTCTTGATGACGGCTTTGGTCGCCAGCCTCGGCTTCGTGCCCATGGCCTTCAACGTCGGGGCCGGGGCGGAAGTGCAGCGACCGCTCGCCACCGTGGTGATCGGCGGCGTCCTCTCCTCGACCTTGCTGACCCTGCTCGTCTTGCCGGCCCTCTACCGGCTGGTTCACGGCCGGGCCTGGGCGCGTAAGGCCAAGGCGCAGGCCAGTCTCGTGCCTGACGCCGGCTAGGCTTACCTACGGAGCCCGATGTGATCTCCAGTCGCATCGGGCTCTCGCCTGGACCCTTCACCAAGCTTGAAAGTCGAGCCGAACGGCATACTCTGACCGCACCGGGCCACGCGGGCGCCCGGCCAGGCGGCTTGCCGTCCAAGACCCGCTCCGACAAATCCGGTCCTCACGGCCGGGCAGGAGCGCGCGCCATGGTCGAAGCCTCGTCCGCCCCCTTCACGGTCGCCGTCGTTTGCCGCGGCGACGCGCAGGCTCGCCGTGAGGCGCAGCCGCAAACCAGCCGGCTCAAAGTGGTGTTCGAGGCGCTGGAGCGCCAGGGGATCGCCGCGATCCCGGCCGTCTATGTCGAAGATGAGCTGGAGGATCTCCGAGATCAGCTGCTGGCGGTCGACGGCGTCCTCGTCTGGGTCGATCCCATCTCCGCCGGCCAGCGGCGCACGGCGCTCAATCGGTTGCTGGAGGAGGTGGCCGCCGCCGGCGTCTTTGTCAGCGCCCGCCCCGAGGTGATCGCCAAGATGGGCGTCAAGGCGGTGCTCCACGCCACCCGCGACCTGGGTTGGGGAACCGACACCCGGCTCTACGACACCGCCTCGGTCTTCGAAGCCGAGTTTCCCTCCGTGCTGACGCAGGCGGGGCCGCGGGTCCTCAAGCAGGATCGCGGCAATGGCGGCATCGGGGTCTGGAAGGTCGAGGTCCTGGACAGCGGGGCCGTTCGCGCCCAGGAGGCCCGCGCCGAGGCAGAGCCGCGGACGCTCCCCTTGGCCGACTTCATGGCCGAACGGGGCGCCGACTTCGCCGACGGCGGCCGGTTGATCGACCAACCCTTCCAGCCTCGACTGCCTGAGGGAATGATCCGTTGCTACATGTCCGGCGCTCATGTGGTCGGGTTCGGCTGTCAGGTCATCCGGGGGCTGATGTCTGCGGACGCCGGTCCGCCTGGTCCTAGGATCATGTCCGGTCCGGACGACCCGCAGTTCCGAGCCCTGCGCGCCAGCATGGAGCATGACTGGACGCCTGGCCTTGTGCGTCGCCTGGAGATCGCGCCGGAGGCCCTGCCGGTGATCTGGGACGCTGATTTTCTCTTGGGACCCAAGACAGCCGACGACGCCGACACCTACGTGCTCTGCGAGATCAATGTCAGCTCGGTGTTCCCGATCCCCGAGCCGGCGCCGGACGCCTTGGCCAGGACCACTCTGCACCGCCTGGCCGCCAGGCGGCGGGCTCAGGGTTAACTCCCCTTCCGCCAATGGAGGCTCCCATGACCGACCCCAATCCCGACCGTCGCCTGTTGCTCGGCGGCATGGCCATGGCCACCGCCGCCCTCGCAGTCGCGCCGGCGATCGCGCAGCCTGCGCCGGCGGGCGCGGGGTCTTCAGGCTTCACGCCGCAGCCGCTGCCCTTCGACCCCAAGGCCGTGCCGGGCCTCTCAGAGAAGCTCTTGGTGAGCCACCACGACAACAACTATGTCGGCGCGGTGAAGCGCCTGGGCGCGATCCGGGGCGACCTCGGCAAGCTCGATGTCGCCACCGCTCCGGGCTACGCGATCAACGGCCTCAAGCGCGAGGAACTGATCGCCTGGAACTCGATGATCCTGCACGAGCTCTACTTTGCGGGCCTGGCCCCGGCCGCCGCGCCGAGCACGGCGTTGGCCCAGGCGGTCGAGCGGGACTTCGGCAGCCAGGCGCGCTGGGCGGCCGAGTTCGCGGCCATGGGCAAGGCGCTGGGTGGCGGATCAGGCTGGGTGCTGCTGACCTGGAGCCGGCGCGATGGGCGACTGGTCAACACCTGGGCGGCCGACCACACCATGACGCTCGCCGACGGCGCGCCGATGGTGGCCCTGGATATGTACGAGCACGCCTATCAGATGGACTACGGCGCCAAGGCCGGGGCCTATGTCGACGCCTTCATGAAAGCGGTCTCATGGGGGCACGCCAATGAAGTCTTCGTGCGGGCCTCACGCGCCTGACATGTTGGCGAGCGTGAAGGTCCCCGCGCACGGGGTGACGGTCTGAGATGGCGGATTGCAGCCGGGAATTACTGGGAATCGCCCAGTGAACTTGGGCCGGTATCAGAGATCACTGGAACTAGAGCCAGTTTACCCAAAAGGGGTTGGCGGTGAGAGAGGGATTCGAACCCTCGTTACGGTTTCCCGTAAACACGCTTTCCAAGCGTGCGCGATCGACCACTCCGCCACCTCACCACAGGCCCTGAGGGACGGTGAGGCCCCTCGCGGAAGGCGCGCAATATACTCATGGAGACCTCGCGAGCAAGCGGCGTCAGGCATTGGCCTAAAAGGAATTGCGGTTGAACAGCGAAAGGGCCTCGCGGCGGCGCAGTTGAAGCTCCAGCTTGGAGGCCTCAAACCGCCATGCAGCAAGGCGTTTGCGGGGGTTTGGCGGGCCGGCGCGGAGGGCCTGGGCGACGTCGGCGAGGCGGCGGTCGGCGGCGCGTAAAGCCGCGCGTTCGGCGCTCAATTGGGGGCCGGCGTAGCGTTCGTCGATCAAACCGAGTCGCGCGCGGGCCGCTGAGACCATCACCAGGGCGGTCGCGGTGTCGGGCGCGGTCTCGGCGGCGAGGGCCGCGCGGCGGGTGTCGTCCATCAGGCCGCTCATGGTGACCGCGCGGCTCGCGGCGGCGGGGCAGGCCTGCGGCGACAGGGCGCGGACATAGTCGGCGAGGCCGGTCAGAACGGCGGGCGGCGGCTCTGGGCCGTCGAACTCCTCGACGATCAGGCCGTGGATAAAGGGCGCCAGGGCGCCCGGCGCGACCTTCAACCGCGCGCGGTCGCCGGCGAGGTCGGGGATCGGCAGAGGATCATCGACGCCGTCGCCGCGATGCGAGGAAAACAGCGAGGACGTGACGTCGGCCGTGCCGGGCCGGCCGGAGACGCCGGGGAACAGGAAGCCCGCGTTGCTCCGTCCGCCGCGATGGCAGCTTTCGCAGGACAGGCCGGCGCGGGCGGCCTGTCCGCCCAGCAGCACCGGGGTGCGGAACGCGGCGCGGCCTATCTCCACCGAGGCGCGGTGGGCGGCGTCGGTAAAAAGCGTCAGGCACTCGGCGGGCTCGACGGTGAGGACGGCGGCGGGATCGGCGCCCGGCGCCAGCCAGCCCATGGCGCGCAGGGCAAACCCCTCGGCGGCGGCCAGGCCGGTCAGGATCAGCGCGGCGCCCGCGCCTAGAGCGAGGGATCGCCGCCGATGTCGATCCAACGGCGCAGCTCCTCGGCCTCGGCGCAGCCATAGGCGCAGGTGTGGTCGAGCCGGGCGAGTAGGGCTTTGGCGCCGCTGATGTCGCCGCGCTCCACCTTCAACTCGCCGTAGTACTCGGTGGCGCCCTTGTGGGCGGGGGCTACGGCCAGGGCCTGGCGGTAGTAGGTCTCGGCGCGGGCGTAGTCGCCCTTCTTGCGCCAGGCGTAGCCCTGGTAGGTGAGGATGTCGGGGTGAGGGCCGAAGGCCTCGCGGGCGCGGTTCAGGGAGGCCAGGGCCTCGTCGTAGCGGCGCTCGTTGATCAGACCGACGGCCTGGAGATAGACGCGGTCGCCGCGCTCGGGGCCGGCGAAGATCATCGGGCGGGTCAGGGCGGCGGTCGGGACCCCGCCCATGGCGCTTTCGACGGCCGAGGTCGCGGCCTTCAGCGCCTCGGCGTCGGCGCAGGTTCCGCAGGTCGCGGCCCTAGCCTTGAGCCAGTCGAGTTGCTCGGCGGCCTTGGCGTCCTTCAGGCCGCCTAGCGCCACGCCCAGGCCTTGCCGGGCCTGGATATTGTCGGGGTCCAGCTTGACCGCGCGGTCATAGGCCTTGCGCGCGCCCTTCAGGTCGTTCTGGCCAACGTTGGCGAGCCCCAGCAGTCGCCAGGCCTCGGCGTTCTTGGGCGCGGCCTCGACCACGTGATTCAGGGCCCGCTCGGCGTCCTTGTATTGCTGGGCGTTCAGGGCCGCGACGCCCTTCATGTATTCCGCAGCGGGATCGTAGGAGGGAGCTGAGACAGAGGGCATGTCGCCGCCCCCTCCGCCGCCTCCAGAGGCCAGGACGTGCCCGGCGCTCGCGAAGCTGATCACGATCCCCGCGCATAGGGCGAGGCGAAATGAACTCATCGGCGCGTCTCCCTAAGGCATGGTCGCAGTATTCCACGAAAACGGCGTTCTGTCAGTGACCTCCAGGTTGCGGGATAGCGCGGGGCAAGACGTGCATTCGCGGCCGCGTGCTCCTATGTTCTCATTCAAATCCATCGATCAGGCGCCCCCATGCTTTTCGCCAAAAAGACCCTCGACCTTCCGACCGCCGCCGCCGCCCTGCCGGGTCGTTCCAGCCCGCTGCCGACCGCCGAACTGCACTTCATCAACGGCCGGGCTCTGAAGGGCCCCTATCCCGACGGGCTGGAGATGGCCGACTTCGCGATGGGCTGCTTCTGGGGCGTGGAGCGCAAGTTCTGGTCGGTCCCCGGCGTCTGGGTGACGGCGGTCGGCTATGTGAACGGCCTCACCCCGAACCCGACCTATGAGGAGGTCTGCAGCGGCGGCACCGGCCATACCGAGGCGGTGCGCGTGGTCTATGATCCGCGCGTCGTCACCTATGAGGACCTGCTGAAGCTGTTCTGGGAGAACCACGACCCGACCCAGGGCATGCGCCAGGGCAACGACATCGGCACCCAGTACCGCTCGGGGATCTATGTCCACAACGACGCTCAGGCCTCGGCGGCCGTGGCCTCGCTGCAGGCCTACCAGCAGGCGCTGTCGGACAAGGGCTATGGCGCGGTGACCACCGAGATCGCCGAGGCGCCGGAGTTCTACTTCGCCGAGGACTATCACCAGCAGTACCTGGCCAAGAACCCGAACGGCTATTGCGGGATCGGCGGCACGGGCGTGACCTGCCCAATCGGCGTGGGCGTCCAGGCTTGACGCCGGAGGCGTTCGACGCCGCGGCGCGCGCCCTGCGGGGCGCGACCATGGACGTCCAGTGGGGCGACGACCACATCTACAAGGTCGGCGGCAAGATGTTCGCGGGCACGGACGGCGCCTATTCGAACTGCTCGTTCAAGGTCAGCGACATCGCCTTCGAGATGCTGACCACGTCCGGTCGTGCGCGGCCCGCGCCCTATATGGCGCGGGCCAAGTGGGTAATGTTCGACGACCTCGCCGCGCTAGACGGGGCCGAGGTGGCCGATTGGCTGAAAACCTCGCACAGGTTGGTCGCAGCCAAGCTGACCCGCAAACAGCGCGTCGAGAGCGGCCTGGCATGACGCGCGAGGACGTGGAGGCCACGGCCCTGGCGCTGCCGGCGGCGACGAAGGTCGTCCAGTGGGGCGGGGCTGATGTCTACAAGGTCGGCGGCAAGGTGTTCGCGATCTGCGGCCTGGCCGGCGGCCTGTCGTTCAAGGTGACCGAGATCGGCTTCATGGTGCTGACCGACGACGGTCCCGGCCGGCAGGCGCCGTACCTGGCGAAGGGCGGCTGGGTCATCGTCGGTCTGGATGACCTCGAGGCGAGCGAGGTCGGCGGCTGGCTGGCCACGTCCCATGACCTGATCGCGGCCAAGCTGACCCGCAAGCTGCGGGCCGAGCTGGGGCTCGCCTAGAGCTTTTCCAGCATTCGCCGCAGGTCGCCGACCGCGCGGGCCGCGGGCGATTTCCGCTGGCGGGTGAACAGCAGGGTCAGGGCCGCCAAGGTGGTGGCGATGAAGGCGGCGGGACCGAACAGCCAGGCCGCGGCGGCCAGCGCGAAGTAGTAGCCGCGCACCCCGCGATTGAACGAGGACAGCGCCGGGTTCATCAGCCGCGCGGCGGTGTCGCCATAGGCGCGTTGGAATTCCTTGTCCTCGGTGTCCGGGGCCGCGCCGATGACCGCCAGGCAGTAGTTCATCTGCCGGATCGCCCAGATGAAATCGAGCAGGCCGCGGGCCAGGGCCAGCAGCACCAGGGCGATCTGGGCCTCGAACAGCAGCCGCGAGGAGGTCTTGAGCACCATCAGGCTCGAGGCGCTGCGGAAGGCGCCTTCGCCTCCGAACAGCACCCCGGCCGCCCCGGCGATCAAGATCAGGTTGGAGGAGGCGAAGAACGAGGCCGAGTTCAGGGTATGGCCCAGCAGCTGGCCGTCCATGAACTTGTTCTCGCGGCCGGCCATGTTCCGCATCCAGCCGGCGCGGATCACCGTCATGTCGGTGTTGATCACGCCCTTGCCGCGGGCGACGGCCTTCAGCAGCGGCTCGTAGGCGGTCCAGGCGACGATGAAGATCGCCAGCGCGATCATGTCGTAAGCCGAGAGGGCTTGGAGGAATTGCATGGCCTCAGTCCTCGGTGATCAGGCTGTCGCGGTTGGTGTTGCGCAGGCGCAGAGCCACAACGAACGCCAGCGCCATCATCGCCGATACATAGATGTAGGAACCGCTTTCCATACCCTGCTGCTTGAACCAAAGCGCCACATATTCCGCGGTGCCGCCGAACAGGGCGTTGGCGACGGCGAAGGGCAGGGCGACGCCGAGCGCGCGGACATGGGCCGGGAACAGTTCGGCCTTCACCAGGCCGCTGACCGCCGTGTAGCCGGAGAGCACGACCAGCAGCAGGGTCATCAGTCCGAAGGCGGCGAAGGCGTTCTTGGTCTCGGCGATGGCGCTCATCACCGGATAGGTGAGGATCGCGCCGGCCCCGAAGGTGAAGGCGATGGTCCGGTGACGGCCGAGCCGGTCGGAGAGATGGCCGAACAACGGCTGGCAGCACATGTAGAGGAACAGCGCCGCGGCGGTGATCGTGGTCGCGGTGTTCTTGGAGAAGCCCGAGGTGTTGACCAGGAATTTCTGCATGTAGGTCGTGTAGGCGTAGAAGGCGAGCGAGCCGCCGGCCGTCAGGCAGAAGATGATCGCGCTCTCGCGCGGGTGCTTCAGGAACAGCAGCATGGTGGTCGCGCGCGGGGCGCCGGAAGCCTGAGCCGCCAGGAACGAGGGGCTCTCGTCGAGGCTGCTGCGGATCCAGAACACGACCACGGCCAGCAGCGCGCCGATGATAAACGGGATGCGCCAACCCCAGGCCTCCAGGTCGGCCTTGTCCATCACGTTCTGCAGGACGATCAGCACCGCCAGGGCCAACAACTGGCCCATGATCAGGGTCACGTACTGGAAGCTGGACCAGAAGCCGCGGCGGGCGCGGCCGGCCATTTCGGACATGTAGGTGGCGCTGGCGCCGTACTCGCCGCCCACCGACAGCCCTTGCAGCAGGCGCGCCAGCAGCAGGATCACCGGGGCGGCGGCGCCGACCGTGGCGTAGCTGGGCGCCACCGCGATGACCAGCGACCCCGCGCACATCATGGCGACCGCCAGCGACAGCGCCGCCTTGCGTCCGGCCCGGTCGGCGTAGAGGCCCATCATCCAGGCGCCCAAGGGCCTGGCCAGGAAGCCGACCGCGAAGATCGCGGCGGCCTGCAGCAGTTGAGCGGTCTGCTCGCCCTCGGGGAAGAAGTGCTGGGCGAAGTAGAGGGTGAAGGCGGAATAGGCGAACCAGTCGTACCACTCGACCAGATTGCCGGCCGATCCGCCGAGGATGGCCCGCAGCCGCTGGAGGGGCGTGAGCCCTGGCGTCAGGATATCCCTCGGCGCCTGAGCGTCGACTCCCGTCTCAGCGGCCGTCATGCAGTTCCCCCCGATATTTTCGGGGATGCTAGGGGGCGCGGCGGGTGAAGGCTAGAGGCGTCCCATCAGGACCAGGATCAGCACGATCACCAGCACCAGGCCAAGGCCGCCCGACGGGAAATAGCCCCATGAGCGTGAATGGCCCCAGGTGGGTAGCGCCCCGATCAGCAACAGGACGAGGACGATGAGCAGGATGGTCCCGAGGCCCACGATATTCATCTCCCTTGATGCCGGCGCTATGTCGTCGGTCTAGTTCGAGACGAACGAACCGCCCTGACGGTGGTTCCGCTCGGAGGCCTAGTCGGCGACGTCGGCGGTGTGGATCGCCGCGTCGTCGTTCTTGATCTTCAGCGCATAGAGCAGGCCGATGAACCAGCCCTTCACGATCGGCAGCAGCAGCAGGGTGGCGATGGCCAGCGGGATCAGGGTGGCCGGCAGTATGATCGCGGTCGGCGCCTCCCAGATGATCGGGAAGAACAGCAGCGGTCCGACGATCAGGTGGCCGACGATCAGGATGGTGAAATAGGCCGGGCCGTCGTCGGCCGGGTATCTGGCCAGGTCGTGACCACAGACGCCGCAGCGCGGCTCGACCTTCAGATAGCGCCAGAACAGCTTGCCCTCGCCGCAAGCCGGACACCGGCCCTTGAGACCGCGGAGCATCGACTGAACAAACATCTATACGACACCTGGAAGCTGACCTGGGTTCGTATGCGCCCTGGCGCTCGGGGAGGGAAGAGGGCTTGCCGCCGCAGGGGGCGAGGCGGAACGCCTGAGCCCTTCAGGTCTTTCCTTCTGCAGAAGGAACCAGGTCATGACCGACGAACGCCCGCCCCGCGAAAAGCCGCCGCACGGGCATACAGGGCCGACCACGGCGGCCGAGGACAGCTCACGCGAGGCCAACCCGGCGGTGGTGCCGCCGAGCGAAAAGGCCAGGATCGCCGAAGAGGCCTCGCGCGAGGAAGACGCTTAGAGTTAGCGCTTCATGTCGTTGGCGGCGCCGGACACCGCCGCGCCGGCGGCCTGGGCGTCACGCCCGAGGCCCGCGACGGTGTTGCAGCCCGCCGTCAGCAGGGCGGCGGCGGTCACGGCCAGGATGATGATCTTGCGCATGGGTGGTTCCCCCGAATGGTGTCGAAGCCTCATGGCGACGCTTCAGGGCTCTTTTTAGGCGAGCCTGGGCGGCATCGGCAATCGCGGCGGCTCTCCCTTCCCTCGGGAGAGGCCGGGTGAGGGGGCGTCGCGCAGCGGCGCAAAGGCGACGAGCGCCCGTGTCGCTGAGAGGCCCGCCCCTTACCTAACCTCTCCCGAGCGGGGAGAGGGACTTCTCTCTAGTCGGCGTCCATCTTCAGGGCGGCGATGAAGGCCTCCTGCGGGATCTCCACCTTGCCGAACTGGCGCATGCGCTTTTTGCCGGCCTTCTGCTTGTCCAGCAGCTTGCGCTTGCGGCTCATGTCGCCGCCGTAGCACTTGGCCGTCACGTCCTTGCGCAGGGCGCGGATGGTCTCGCGGGCCACGATCCGGCCGCCGATCGCCGCCTGCAGCGGGATCTGGAATTGGTGCGGGCTGATCAGGTCCTTCATCTTCTCGACCATGCCGCGGCCACGGGTCTCGGCGCGGTCGCGGTGGACCAGCATCGAGAGCGCGTCCACCGGCTCGGCGTTGACCAGGATCGACATCTTCACCAGGTCGCCAACGCGGTAGCCCTCGATGGCGTAGTCGAAGGAGGCGTAGCCCTTCGAGACGCTCTTCAGGCGGTCGTAGAAGTCGAACACCACTTCGTTGAGCGGCAGGTCGTAGACCACCAGGGCGCGCGAGCCGACATAGCTCAGCTCCCGCTGTTCGCCGCGGCGGTCCTGGCAGAGCTTGATGACCGAGCCGAGGTACTCGTCCGGCGTCAGGATCGTCGCCTTGATCCAAGGCTCGCTGATGCTGGTGATCTTCACCGGGTCCGGCATGTCGGCCGGATTGTGCAGCTCGATCTCGCTGCCATCGTTCATGTGGATCTTGTAGACCACGCTGGGTGCGGTCGCGATCAGGTCGAGGTCGAACTCGCGGCTCAGGCGCTCCTGGATGATCTCCAGGTGCAGCAGCCCCAGGAACCCGCAGCGGAAGCCGAAGCCCAGCGCGGCGCTGGTTTCCATCTCGTAGGTGAAGGAGGCGTCGTTCAGGCGCAGGCGGCCGATGGCGGCGCGCAGGTCCTCGAAGTCGGCGGCGTCCACCGGAAACAGGCCGCAGAACACCACCGACTGGGCGACCCGGAAGCCCGGCAGGGCCTTCTCGGTCTGACGCTTTTCCTCGGTGATCGTGTCGCCGACGGCGGCGTCGGCGACCTGCTTGATCTGGGCGGTGATGTAGCCGATCTCGCCGGGACCAAGCTCAGCGACCTCGGTCTGCTTGGGGGTGAAGACCCCGATCCTGTCCACTTGGTGGTTGGCGCCGGCGTTCATCATCCGGACCTTCATGCCCGAGCGCAGGACGCCGTCGAGCACGCGGACCAGGACCACGACGCCGAGATAGGGGTCGTACCAGGCGTCGACCAGCAGCGCCTTCAGCGGCGCGTCACGGTCGCCCTTGGGCGGCGGCAATCTGGCGATCACTGCTTCCAGCACCTCGGCGATGCCTTCGCCGGTCTTGGCCGAGCAGAGCACCGCTTCAGAGGCGTCGATGCCGATCACGTCCTCGATCTGCTGACGCACCCGTTCCGGCTCGGCCGCGGGCAGGTCGATCTTGTTCAGGACTGGGACGATCTCGTGATTGTTGTCGATCGCCTGATAGACGTTGGCCAGGGTCTGGGCCTCGACGCCTTGCGAGGAGTCGACGACCAGGATCGAGCCTTCGCAGGCGGCCAGCGAGCGGCTGACCTCATAGGCGAAGTCGACGTGACCGGGGGTGTCCATCAGGTTCAGGACATAGGTCTCGCCGTCCTTGGCTTTGTATTCGAGGCGGACGGTCTGGGCCTTGATGGTGATGCCGCGCTCGCGCTCGATCTCCATGTTGTCCAGAACCTGCTCGGTCATCTCACGCTTGGTGAGGCCGCCAGTTTCCTGGATCAGGCGATCGGAGAGCGTCGATTTCCCGTGGTCGATGTGGGCGACGATGGAGAAATTGCGGATGTGGGACAGAGGCGTCGTCATGGTCCGCTGCGTCTAGCACATTCACGCGAGATCGCGAGCGTGCGTGTTTTCCTCCCCCGTGACCAACGGGAACGGGGGAGGGGGACCGCGAAGCGGTGGAGGGGGCTCGCCCCCTCCACCACGCGTGCCGCGCGGCCCCCCTTGTTTGTTGGAACGCTGGTAGTTTGCGGCTGTCTTCCGGGACGTCCGCC
>ERZ1292645.301-Hain-H14-02um-R2-301-length-18906-cov-14_pt1 | contig 18906 bp, 1 predicted proteins | sample MGYA00564401_ERZ1292645 | MGnify/ENA primary metagenome ERZ1292645 (study PRJEB36523, sample SAMEA6512644) | groundwater metagenome | collected 2019-01-09 | study: AquaDiva: Metagenomics assemblies of 32 groundwater samples | reverse complement strand
AACCCCATACCCATCCTCACCACTTGTTGTTATCGTATTGCTGTATATATTGTTGTTATTCGAGCTTGTCGAAGCTAAAATCCCATACCCAAAAATACCACCGCTTGTTGTTATCGTATTGCTAGTTACATTGCTATTAGAGGCATTGCTCAAAAGATAAATCCCATAAGAAGATGATGCATTTGTTTTAATGCTGTTGTTGTATATATTCGTAAACCAAGAGTTTAAGTAAGCATAAACTCCATAAGAGTTTGATTTCCCAGCTTTGCCTGTTGAATTCTGCACAATATTACAGCTTCTTATAGTTGAATAATTAAAGCTCGAAATATTTATTCCATACCCAACAACGCTTTGTGAGTAATTAATCCAATAACCATGGCAATCTAATGTAATATTGTTTCCTAGTATATATATACAAGTTCCTGTGCTGTTTACATTACTGACTAGAGTATAATTAGTATTTGGAGTTTCCAGATTGCCGCATCCAGTTACAGGAACTTCAGAGCCGATAGTTATTATCTGCCCGCTTTGATTTAAATTGTTAGAAGTGTCGTTAACAATAGCAGTAAAGTTAATTACATTTCTAGCTCCAACAGAGATTGTAAAGTTTTGCGAGCATTGGTCATTAGTTCCAGTTGCTGTCTTGTTAAAGTATTCATTAACCCCAGTTTGGTTTATTACAAATCTGCAGAAGCTCAATCCAGTTTCATCGCTTACATTAGCAGTCATATTAACCACTTGGTTTAATACAACTGTTGATAGGTTTAGAGATGCGTTAATTCTTGGTTTTGTTGTGTCTGCTCCTTCTGTTATGCTTACTAATGTAGAGTTCTGCTTCACATTATTGCTTGTATCAGTAACAAACATAGTGAAGTTAATAACAGCAGGAGATGAAGGCAATATTGTAACATTGCTTACTTGTGCTGCAGTACCAGAAATGCTAAAGTTCAACTTAGTTACAGAACCACTTATGTTGTAAGTTATATTTGCAGAAAGTAATCCAGTTTCATCAGTCAAATTTCCTGTGAAGTTAATAACTTCATTAATAGAAGGAGAGCTTATGTTGAAGGTTGTGTTGACTATTGGGAATGTTGTGTCTGCTGTAGATATTATTGTCAAGCTAATGTTCACAAACTTGCTTCTGTTGACATCCAAGCTTCTAGAGGCGGTGTTATACCCAGTTATATTGACGCTTATATTGTAAGGCGTAAAGCAAGTTAAATTCTCAGATGTTAATGTTAATTTTAATTGATAACAACTGTCATTGCTTGCTGTCCATGCACTTCCAACAGAGCCATTCATTGTAAACTCTGTAACTATTTGAGTTGCAATGCCTCCAGTTGCATCAGTGCTTCCGTCAAATATGTTTGTTGCAAATGAATCGTTAATGACAACCTGTGCACCTGAAATTGCCGTAGCTTTAGTAGAGTTAGTCACATTTATGTTAAGATACCATTGAATTGTTATATTCTTTTTTTCTACTGGATTTAATGGAGCCAGAGGTACGAATGCGACTCTTGACTTGTTGAATGAAACATTTAGGAATGTGATGTCTGTAGCGTTGGCACTCAAAATAACATCTTGATAATTTGGAGAGCAATCGACAGAGCAAGAAATTATCGTATCATTGGTGAATGTATTATTAAATATTGGAGAAGGCGTGCCATTGATTGCGATACCAGCAACCCGTGAATCAATTATATTCCTAAAGAAAGTATTATTTCGTATACCGCTTCTTAAGTAAATGCCATACGTCCCTGAATTATTCAATGTTGTTATATTGTTTTCATATATATTATTATCGCCAGAGCCTGTTCTTAAAAAAATTCCGAAAGCTGTCCTATTAGTTGTTGTTATGGCATTGCTATACAGTTCGTTATATCTTGAGCTTGCGTCTAAAAAGATTCCGATTCCGTTATTTCCTTTAGTGGATATATTGTTGCTAAATATGCTATTATTTGAAGCAGTAGATAAGGTAATACCATTAGCACTTGACTTGAACGTTCTTATAATGTTATTGTAAATGGAATTGTTATAGACGTTAGAAAGAGAGATTCCATCATCTCCAGAATCAATAATGTTTTCATATATGGGATTCTTTTGGCTTTGACCATCAATAAAAATACCTTCAGTATTTGAATTGGTTGTTGTTATGTTATTACCATATACTGAAGTATAATTCGCGCTGGTCAAGTAAACTCCGCCTTCCGAACTGCCGGTAACGGTAATATTATTGCTATATATATAGTTTTCAAAATTTTGATTGCTCACATATACTCCATTATCACTAGACTTAATTATATTTTCGTAAACTGAGTTGTTATAATCTGCACCTGTTAAATCGACGCCAATAGTGGTTGATTTGGCAGTAATAATGATATTTTGGTATATAGAATGATTATGTCCATCTAAGTCAACGCCCGGAACAATAGCCACTTTCGAGGTAATGTTGTTTTTGTATACTCTAGTTCCATAAGTATTGCCAGTGATAGCAATTACTCCAGTATATGACCCATTAATATTATTGTCGTAAATTGAGAATTCATAAGAGTATTGATCAAGGTAAATGCCAGCTGATCTATTAGACATAATATTGTTATCATAAATTGAATTATTGGAGTTGCTAATGCTGGGACTGGTACCAAGTGAATTAATACCAATCCCAGTTGTGCCTTCGGATGTGATAGTATTATTATAAAAATTGCTGTTTTTAGTTCCCGATAATATTTGTATGCCATCACCATTAGATGCACTTGTTTTAATTGTGTTGCTGTAAACATAATTGTTGGAGCTTGCGCCAATACTCACGCCATCAGCAGAACTTTCAATAGTGTTAGAAAATACACTGATGTTACGGGTATTGCTCATAAAAACACCATTTCCACTGCCCCTAATGCTATTATTATAAACAGAGCTGTTATAGACATCTGCAATAAGATAAATTGCAGCACTGTTGTTGAATTGAATACTATTATTATATAGGGTATTAAACGACGAATTGGAACTAACATAAATTCCATAAGAAGTAGATGCTCCTGCTTTGCTTGTATCATTCTGCACAACATTACAGCTCCTAATTGCAGAATAATTAGACGTTGAAATATTTATTCCATACCCAACAACATTTTGAGAATAATTAATCCAATATCCATGACAATCGAGAGTAACATTGTTTGCAAGAACATATATGCAAGTTCCAGAGCTGTTTACATTACTAACTAAGGTATAATTAGTATTTGGAGTTTCCAGATTGCCGCATCCAGTTACAGGAACTTCAGAGCCGATAGTTATTATCTGCCCGCTTTGATTTAAATTGTTAGAAGTGTCGTTAACAATAGCAGTAAAGTTAATTACATTTCTAGCTCCAACAGAGATTGTAAAGTTTTGCGAGCATTGGTCATTAGTTCCAGTTGCTGTCTTGTTAAAGTATTCATTAACCCCAGTTTGGTTTATTACAAATCTGCAGAAGCTCAATCCAGTTTCATCGCTTACATTAGCAGTCATATTAACCACTTGGTTTAATACAACTGTTGATAGGTTTAGAGATGCGTTAATTCTTGGTTTTGTTGTGTCTGCTCCTTCTGTTATGCTTACTAATGTAGAGTTCTGCTTCACATTATTGCTTGTATCAGTAACAAACATAGTGAAGTTAATAACAGCAGGAGATGAAGGCAATATTGTAACATTGCTTACTTGTGCTGCAGTACCAGAAATGCTAAAGTTCAACTTAGTTACAGAACCACTTATGTTGTAAGTTATATTTGCAGAAAGTAATCCAGTTTCATCAGTCAAATTTCCTGTGAAGTTAATAACTTCATTAATAGAAGGAGAGCTTATGTTGAAGGTTGTGTTGACTATTGGGAATGTTGTGTCTGCTGTAGATATTATTGTCAAGCTAATGTTCACAAACTTGCTTCTGTTGACATCCAAGCTTCTAGAGGCGGTGTTATACCCAGTTATATTGACGCTTATATTGTAAGGCGTAAAGCATGTTACATTTTCATTACCTCTAACATCAGTGCAAGTATCAGTTCCAGCTGTAAATGGCACACTTCCATTCTGAGTGTATTCTGTAATTATTTGAGTTGGAATTCCTCCTGCAGTATCAGTTGTCCCGTTAAATACCTTTGTTGAGAATGAATCATTAATAAAAACCAGCGCTTCCAGAGGGGCATTGTTTGTTGAATTTGTCACATTAACGCTTAGATACCATTGAATTGTTATATTCTTTTTTTCTCTTGGAACTGAAGGCGCTCTGTCAATGAATGCAACCCTTGATTTGTTAAAGGAAACATTTAGGAAGGTAATATCTGTTACATTTGATGTCAGAACTATGTCATTATAGTTAGATGCACATCCAGTCGAGCAAGGAACTATTGTGTCGTTTGTGAAGGTGTTAAATCTTGTTGATTTGGTAGCTGTTTGACCACTTCCATTAATCAAAATAGCTATTGCCTGAGAAGTAATCTTATTCCTATTGAATGTGTTGTTATTGCTGTCATAAGCTATGTATATACCATAAGATGCAGTATTGTTTGTTGTTGTTATGTTGTTCAAATAAATTGTATTGTTAAAGGCACCATTTAACAAATAAATACCATAGTCACCTATGTTTGAGGTTGTGATATTATTGCTGTATATTGTGTTGTTATAAGAGCTAGACAGGGAAATTCCACTTGCAGTGCTTCCATTAATTATAATGATGTTGCTGTAAATTGAATTCTTGTAACCTCCAAGAAGTATAATACCATTTTGGCCAGTTATTAAATTTCTGATTATATTGTTATATACTTCATTCCTATAACCATCAATCTCTATACCATAAGCTGAGGTGCCAGTGGTTGTGATATTATTGTTGTATATGGTGTTGTTATAAGCTGTACCTTGCAAAACTATACCATTGCCACTACTCGTTATATTGTTATTGTAGGCTAAGTTATTATATGCTGAATTGAAATCTATCCCCTCACTAATGGTTAAAACATTAATGATGTTTTCATAAACCGAGTTATTATAAGAGTCTGTTGAAAGAGATACTACGTCATTGCCTAAAGCTGTCAATATGTTTTTATATATAGAATTATTATAGGCAGTCGTATCCATCCTTATTGAATTTCCAGAGAATAAAGCTGTTATATTATTGTTGTAAATCTTGTTGTCGTAAACTGTCGATGTTAAATAAACTGTAGCACTTCCTGCTCCTGCATTACTCGATATTATGTTATCATAAATATTGTTGCCGGAAGCAATTGATGTTAAGTATACCCCATATGCAGAAAACGCAGAAGAATGATTTATGAGATTGCTGTAAATAGAATTATTATATACATTTGTATCCAGGGCTATCCCATGACCTATTGGTGAAATATTATTATTATAAATGGAAGTATTAAACACTTCCTGGAGCAGGTAAATGCCAATTGGACTAACTCCATAAGTTGTTATTGTGTTATTGAATATAGTGTTAAAGCTCGAATTACGGAAAATGTAAATTGCATGGGAACTTGTTAAGGAATCTGAAGCTTCCCAAATATTGCAGCTTTTTATCGTGCTGTAATTATATCCAGAATTATTTACTCCATAGCCAACAACATTTTTTGAATAATTAATTTTATACCCATGGCAGTCTAATGTAATATTATTTCCTAGTATATATATGCATGTTCCAGAGCTGTTTACATCACTAACTAAGGTATAATTAGTGTTTGGAGAAGTTAAACTACTGCAACCGGTTATAGGAACTTGCGAGCCAACAGTTATTATCTGCTCTCTTTGATTTAGATTATTGCTTGTGTCATTGACAACAACAGTAAAGTTAATTACATTTCCAGCCCCAGCAGAGATTTCAAAGCTTTGCGAGCATTGGTCATTAGTTCCAGTTGCCGTCTTGTTAAAGTATTCATTCACTCCAGTTTGATTAATAACAAATCTGCAAAAGCTCAATCCAGTTTCATCGCTCACATTGGCTGTCATATTAACTACTTGTTTTAAGACAACTGTTGACAGGTTTAGAGATGCGTTAAGTCTTGGATTTACATTATCAATCACAGTTACAACAGTAGAGTTTTGCTTGACATTATTAGAAGTGTCAGTAGCATAGACAGTATAGTTTATAACACATCCTCCAACACAATTATCTGGAAGTCTTGATGCATTACTTACAAATGCAGTTGTGCCTGACAAACTAAAGTTAACCTTTACAGTCCCAGTTGTGAAGTTAATAGTTATATTTGCTGAAATCAAAGCAATATCATCAGTTATGTTTGCGCTTAAATTTACAACATCAAATATTCTTGGAGATGATATGTTAAGAGAAGTGTTAACAACAGGCAGCACATTATCTCTTACTGAAATTAATGTTGAATTTTGCTTGACATTATTGCTCGTATCAGTTACATACATAGTAAAGTTAAGAACAGCAGGAGCAGAAGGAAGTATAGTTACATTACTTACTTGAGTTATAGTAAGTCCACTTAAACTAAAGTTAATCTTGGTAATAACTCCTGAAATATTGTAAGTTATGTTAGCACTTAACAATCCAGTTTCATCAGTTACATTTCCAGTGAAATTAATAACTTCATTTACTGAAGGAGAGCTTATGTTGAATGTTGTGTTGACTATTGGGAATGTCATATCTCCTGTATTTATGCTATAAGTTGTGAATTGGCTTACATTAAATTTCACAAACAATCCATTTGTATCAGTTCCATTTTCAAGATAAAAGCATATATCTCCGCATGCAACGCCATCTCTGAGAATTGTATTATTAGCAATTCCTTTTATTGTCAGATTAGCACTTCCGTTCAGTCCAGTAGGAGGAGATGAGCCAGAATCTTCAGAATTAACGCTTATTAAGTTGCTTGATATATTAATTGATTTGTTTAAGTCAAAAGGAGTGCCGTAATTGCTTATCCTGTCAATAAACTGTATTCTTCCAAACTCGTTTTCTTTGATAATGAAAGGGGCAGGTGTTATGTTTGCTAATGAAATGTTTATTGTTGTGTTGTAGAAGAGTTTGATTGTGCCGTTCACCATATTACCTTGCAATGACCCATTGCTTGCATTTAGTATAGCAGTTCCAGCGTATAATTCTTTAGCAATTAATGTTATGTTGCCAGAAACATTGCCAGTTACTGATGCTTGAGTTAGAAGGTACAATGTTTCAGTTGCGTTGATGAAGATTGAGCCGCCATTTCTATCACTGCAGAATCCGATAGCTCCTCTATCAGCCCTTATTGTTGCTATTTCTGCATTAATTGCGCTGATGAAAACAGAACCGCCAGAGCCTCTTATGCCTTGGGTACTATCACAAAGAGTGCTCCTACCATTACCGCCTCTCGCATTTATTGTACCAGAAATATTAACCAAAGTAGCATTAAGCTTAATAGTTCCACCACTGCCACCAGAAAAAATACTACCACTATTTCTAACATAATCACTGCTTGCACTTATTTCTGAATTAGCTCCAACATATATCTTGGATGAATTTATTATTATTATACCGCCAGTTCCTGACTTATGACCAGATACAGTGCTAACTGCAGAACCTCCATCACTTGAAATATTTCCATTGCTTAAGTTAAGAACATCAACAATAATTGTGAAGTTATCTCCACTGTTGCAAGTTCCGCTAAAGCATATATCTGCATCAGCATTTAGCCTTGCTCTATCTTCTGATGTAAAATTCTTGCCCCTTAAATTTACAACATAATTATTTGGAACTCTAATGTTTTTGCTCATCTTACATGTTTTACTAAAGTCAGAATCAAATATAGTACCATTGTTGCATGGACTAAACGTATCATTAACCCAGATTTGTCCATCTCTGCCACTTCTATCACGATTTAATTCACAATACCCAATAGCACCTTTCTCTACATTAATCAAGCCTGTGTTAACAATTTCAACTGCAGTTATGTTTACAATACCACCATCTCCTCTTCTTCCTTGGACGCTATCACAAACATTGTTCCTACCATTACCGCCTCTCGCATTTATTGTACCAGAAATATTAACCAAAGTAGCATTAAGCTTAATAGTTCCACCACTGCCACCAGAAAAAATACTACCACTATTTCTAACATAATCACTGCTTGAGTCTATTCTTGAGTTTTCGCCAATATAGATTTTAGAAGCATTTATTGTTATTGAGCTACCATTTCCAGATGTATGACCAGTTGCACTAAAAGTACCACCTCCATTACTGCTTATATTTCCACTACTTAAATTAAGAACATCAACAATAATTGTGAAGTTGTCTCCTGAAGCACAAGTCCCAGTGCTACACTCATCACCATCAGCATTTAGCCTTGCACCATCTCCTAAAGTAAAGTTCTTTCTGCTTAAATCAATTACATAATTACTTGAAACTCTTATGCCTTTGCTTATCTTACACGTTTTGCTAAAGTCAGAATCAAATATAGTACCATTATTACAAGGACTGAATGTGTCATTAACCCATATTTGCCCGTCTCTGCCATCAGTTAAAATAACACTACCACAATTCCCAATAGCACCTTTCTCTACATTAATCAAGCCTGTATTAATTATTTCAATTGCAGTTATATTAACTATGCCGCCATCTCCTCTTCTGCCTTCGCTGCTACCACAAGCATCGTTCTCTGCATTACCGCCTCTTGCATTAATAGTGCCACTTATATTTACTAAAGTAGCATTAAGCTTAATAGTTCCACCACTGCCACCCATAAAAGTATTAGCATTATTTCTAACATAATCACTGCTTGCGCTTATTTCTGAATTAACTCCAATATAAATCTTAGAGGCATTTATTGTTATTGAGCTACCATTTCCAGATGTATGACCAGTTGCAGTGCCAAAAGTACCACCTCCATTACTGCTTATATTTCCACTACTTAAATTAAGAACATCAACAATAATTGTGAAGTTGTCTCCTGAAGCACAAGTCCCAGTGCTACACTCATCACCATCAGCATTTAGCCTTGCACCATCTCCTAAAGTAAAGTTCTTTCTGCTTAAATCAATTACATAATTACTTGAAACTCTTATGCCTTTGCTTATCTTACACGTTTTGCTAAAGTCAGAATCAAATATAGTACCATTATTACAAGGACTGAATGTGTCATTAACCCATATTTGCCCGTCTCTGCCATCAGTTAAAATAACACTACCACAATTCCCAATAGCACCTTTCTCTACATTAATCAAGCCTGTATTAATTATTTCAATTGCAGTTATATTAACTATGCCGCCATCTCCTCTTCTGCCTTCATCACTATCACAAATGTCGGTCTCAGCAGTACCACCTCTTGCATTTATTGTGCCACTTATATTAACTAAAGTTGCATTAAGATTTATAGTTCCACCATCACCACCATAAAAAGCATTAGCAGAACTTCTGAGATAATCACTGCTTGCACTTATTTCTGAATTAGCTCCAATATAAATCTTGGAAGCATTTATTGTTATTATTCCTCCATCTCCTGAGATATGACTAGCTGCACTTCCAAATGTAGAACCACCATTACTTGAAATATTGCCATTGCTTAAATTGAGTACATCAACAATAATTGTGAAGTTATTTCCAGAAGCACAGGTTCCAGTGTTGCAAATATTTGCATCTCCATTTAACCTTGCTCCATCAGATAAAATATAATTCTTTACGTCGAAATTTATAATATAATAATTTGGAACTCTTATGCCTTTGCTCATTACACATTTTTTGCTGTCAGAATTAAATATAGTACCATTGTTACAAGGACTAAAAGTGTTATTAACCCATATTTGACCGTCTAGACCATCAGATAAAATAATAGCTTCACAATACCCAATAACACCTTTCTCTACATTAATCAAGCCTGTGTTAACAATTTCAATTGATGTTATATTAACTATGCCGCCATCTCCTCTTCGGTTGTCACTACCACAGGTATCTTTATCACCATTACCTCCTCTTGCATTTATTGTACCACTTATATTAACCAAAGTGCCATTAAGATTTATAGTTCCACCATCTCCACCCAAAAAAGCACTAGTGATATTTCTGATATAATCACTGCTTGCACTTATTTCTGAATTAGCTCCAATATAAATCTTGGAAGCATTTATTGTTATTATTCCTCCAGTTCCAGATTGATGAGTACCTGCATTGCCAGTTGTTTTGCCACCATCTGCTATTATTCTCCCACTTACATTAATAGTGTTGGCTATAATTGTTAAATTCCCACCATTAGCGCAATTTCCAGTATTGCACGAAGTGGCATTCAAGAATATCCCCCCTCCATTATCAATCGTTAAATTTCCAGTTAAATTAATTGTAAACGGAATGCTTGTGCTGTTAATTATCTTCCCGCTTCCGTTGATTATTACATTATTTGCGCTTAAAATATTATCAGTTTCGTTGACATAATGAGTTCTGTTAATCCAGCAGATTGTCTGCAAGTTGCCCCCGTCGCAAATTCCCACAACAGGAGTGACTTCTACAGTTATCAAAGTAGAATTCTGCCTTACATTATTGCTTGTATCAGTCGCATACATAGTAAAATTAATCACAGAGCCAACATCAGTTGTGATTTGAGTTGCATTGCTAACCTGAGCCACAGTAAGACCAGTTAAGGAAAAGTTTATTTTAGTTAACTCGCCAGACATATTATAAGTTATATTTGCACTCAATAGTCCAGTCTCATCAGTTATGTTGCCTGTGAAGTTAATGACATCATTCAATACAGGAGATGTAATGTTGAATGTTGTGTTGACAATTGGGAATGTTGTTTCAGTTGGCGCAGCATAATGCACTGTAACATTATACAATTCAGGGCTTAATGTAGTGTTGTCTCTTTCGAAGTTTGCCTGGTATTGAATGTATCTGTTATTTGTTAATGAAGTTAAGCCTGTCAATGTTGAATTTGTTGCATTTACAGTAAATGATTCTCCTGAGCAAGAACTATCATCACAGCTTCTTACGCTTATATTCAATCTATTTGCTCCTCTTTTGTATAAATTCATTATTTCTGCTGAAGATAAGCTTCTGTTCCAGATTGCAACTTCGTCGATTGAGCCGTTGAAATAGAAAATTGAAGTACTTCGACGCAAGACACCGATGTTAGTGTTATCAAGAGCGGCTGCAGTTGGGGTGATACTTGTTGTATCTATTCCCTCCGACCCACCGTCGATATATGCTCGACGCTCGGTGGATGAGATGAATACAACACAAGCGTGATGCCACATTCCTACTGTGTAACCAGTTGATGTTTTTGCTGTAGTTGATGTACTAGCATCCTTGACTTCTGCATACACTTTGTTGCTATCACTAGGCACAATAGTAAAATCAAAATGATTGCCCGTTGAGTCAACGTCCGCAATACTGAATATTGTTTGAGCCCCTGCTCCACCATTATTCTTAAACTGTGCACATATAGATAAAGGAGTTGTTTTGAGTATAGTTCCACTATCGACCTGTACTCTGTCATCACTCCCATCAAACTGTCCAGCACCTCCACCAAACTTATAATTTGTTTTATTAATAGTTGCTCCATTCAAAAATGTTCCATTATTTGCATTAGCAGTTGCTCTTTCACTATTAACATAAACACTAAAATCAACTGTTTTATTATTTAATCCTGCTTCTAAAGTTGCTTCTCCAAAAGCGCTTTCATTATTAAAATGCCACAATCCAACCAATCCAGAAGTGTTTACTGAAATATTTGGATATGAGCCAAATGAATATTTAATTGAAGTTGCGCTGTCTCCTGCTGTGTTGTGGGCAATAATGTCATTGGCGATAAAGTTATGAGTGTTTTCAATGTTCAAGTCATAGACGTGCTGTTTGTCGAGGGGTTTGATTGAAGTGATTTTTTCGAAGAACATATCTGATTCAACAACATTTAAATACTCATTTTCTCTTTCTTTGCTTGGTGATGATAAAATGGCAAATGTGTCTGTATCAGTCCCAGAAGATATTAAACAAATAATGGATGAATTTAAAGGCGTAGATTGGTCCAGAGTAGCTAAACTAGCAATATCAAAGAAAGCTAAAGAATTAGCATTTTTGAAGTATTTTGCATCTGAAAGCGAGCTAACCGAGCAAGATATACTGAAATTTGGCAGAGACGTTAATAAAGCTGTTTCTAAGAAATACAGAGAGCTGATGTGAATGCTATTAGTAGTTGATGCTACTGAACTATTTTCTGCGGCGATTAAAGAAGGTAAAACGGCAGAAATATTAGTGTCTGATAAAGTTGATTTAATTACTCCAGAATTTGTCTTCTCTGAATTCAAAGACCATAAAGATGAAATATCGTCAAAAACACATAGGTCATCAGAAGATTTTGTTAAATTTTTGACTGTATTAGAAGATAAAATAGAGGTGATACCTAGTTTAGACCTTGCCCCATTTTTAGAAGATGCAGATGCTATATGTCCAGACCCAGAAGATATACAATATTTTGCTGCCGCATTCAAATATAACTGCGCAATTTGGTCGGAAGATAAAGAGCTAAAAAACCAATCACGTATTAAAGTATATTCGACTTCTGATTTAGTTAAAGAGCTTGGATTGTGAGGCACAGCAATCTCCATCTCTTTTTTTAGTTCAGAAACTTCAATCCATCTTGTGCAATAACCTTTTTGCTCAAATTCATCAATACTTACATCATTATTTAAATTACTTATGTAGTTTATATTTTCATCTTTTTTATTCCAATAACTCTTACTATATTTATCACATTCATCCTTACTGTACAACTTAACCAAATAAGGATGATTGCTTGTTGTATTGACAGCCCTTCCACTTTCTGTTGTTAGCTCATAAACTGTCTTGTTGCCCATGTCAACCAATTCATTGACTCTGTTGGCAACAATCTTGCCAGTTTTCTCATCAAGAGACTGCACATACTCTCCTGCTTCAATATCCTTAATCTTCTTCTTAGAACCATTTGTCATAGTAATTAAAGAATCCTCAGCAACGCATCTTCCAATCTCTTCTCCATAGTAAGCCCCTTCAGTCCATGAAATATTCTTGAAGCTCTGGGTTGTTCCCAAGTCAAAGATTCTTGATAAGAAACTTCCATTGCTTGATGCAGTTAGCATAACAGCATTAATTGTTGAATTAATCAAAGTATTGTTGAAAATATCCTGTAAAGTGTCATACTGTGTTCTTGTTGTTGTGTTGACCAAAGAAGTGAAGTTTATTGATTCAGTTGTGTAATAATCAATCGTTACATTATTAACAATCGCTTTAACACCATAAGCACTTTCATTTGAATAAGTTATATTGTATTGGAAATATCTTCCTGTTGCTGATAAATTTAAGTCTTGCTGTTTTCTTCCGTCTGTGCTGTTTTGAATTAATTTGTATGTTTCTCCTGCACATAAGCTATCATCACATACTCTTGCGCTTACATTCATTCTGTAAGCCCCTCTTTTGTAAATATTATTTATTTCCCTCAACAATAATGTTCTGTTCCAAAAAGCTATTTCATCGAGAAAACCGTCTAAAGCTTGAGTTGCATCAAAACATCCTCCTACACAATCTTGCTCCTGTCCTATTATTAATCCGCCTTCCGATATGTTGAGCGGAGCATCTATGACAGTATTTGTACCAACGCTTACACCATCCTGAACAACTCTGCCTTCAGTTCCCGACCTTCTGTAAGCAATATGATGCCAATTTTGGTCATTTAATCTGACAGTAAATGTAACTACGGCTCCTTCGTGATATACCGACATTGCTGTTCCGCTTGAAAAAATCAAAAAGGAATTATCATTTGTTGATGTTGTTCTATCTAATACCCCAGATATTATGCCTTCACTATTTGTTATATCCCTCTTTTTTATCCAAAAAGTTACTGTAAAGTTAGACATATTTTTTAGTGCTGTATATGGAACAGATATGTAATCAAACATATCACCATGAAATTCCAAGCCCTTGCCAAATTTTCCAGAAACATTTGTGGGAGTAGCACTTCTGCTTGAATTTAGTTGGTATGGACTATAATCAATTAGTTTAGTTCCAGCTAAATAAGCTATTTCATCTCCCGACAATGACCTGTTCCATATTCCAAACTCGTCAATCGAGCCATTAAAATTATCGCTTAATCCTCCTGAGCATCCAGAATCAACATCAATGCCTATGAAGGCATCGCAATAGCCAAAATTCATTTCAGTTGAATCTATTGAGATATTAGACGGATTTCCGTTCACATAAATTATTACTTTGTTATTTTCCCTTGTACCCGCAAAATGAAACCAAGTGTCATTTTGCACAATAACATTTGAAAAGTATTGTATATTTCTAATCATCATGAACGGCTGGTTTTTTGGACTGCTAGTCCCACCACCCATACCCATTAAAAACTCATTATCTCCTGAAACATCACCCGGAATCATAAACATAACAGGTTGTTTCGTATCTTTATTTGTATATGCCCACATAGCGAATGTAAAATTATTTTTAGGCATTGTTTTGTTTGCTCTTGAGATATTTAGGTATACGTTGCTTCCATCAAAAAACATGCTTTTATTGATTTTGCTTTTTGTGGAGTTATAGACAGGGCATAAAGTACAGGTTGCATTATTATGAGCAGATGTCCTCTCGCTGTTCAATTCTACACTGAAATCTTTGACAAGCGTATCATTTTCACCAGTTCCATTATTAAAATGATACATTGCAATTAATCCGGAAAGAAAGTCAAAAGTGCTGTCAATCTCCTTTTCTGATTCTTCACTTGATTCATTGTTTAAATGCAGTAATAACCTTAGGTCAGTTGTGTTTATGCCTTCAAACATGCCTTCAGTTGAATCATTTTGATGCCTGTTTATTTCTATTCCATAACCGGCTTCTGTAACAATTGTTATATTGCTCCAGTTGGATGCAGAACCAGCATCGAAGATTTGTGATGCAAAATGACCGTCTTTGTCATTGCTTGAAATGTTCGCTCCTGTTCCTGTTCCTATTACTGTAAAATTATCCATAGTTCCAGCATTCCAGTTTGTGTCTGTATCGTCTATAAAACTTGGGTCTAAGTCAAATAAATTAAAGAACTCAATTATCCAGTTCTTTCCCTGTTTAATAAAAGAATGGCTTATCTCTCTTTCTTTTTTTACTGTTTTATTGACTAATCTGTAATCAAATTCAATGCAGTCCTCTCCAGAGCTTAAAACGCAGAAGCTTTCATTTACTTCTTGTATTGTTGTGTCAAATAAATTAACATCTTTTCCGAATATATCTGAAAAGTCAAGAAATCTTTTAAGCTGTTTATCTTGAATTTGACCTATTTCGTTTTTAATTTGCTTTGTCTGTCCTGTTAAGTTTCTTTCAAGCATAAAGGGATTTGACTCTCTTTTCTTGTATTCAGACGAGCTGTTTATCGCAAAAAATATTTTTTTATCAAATGTTTTGCCTGATTTTTCCGGCCTCTTCGCTTTTAGCTCATTTTCTACATCTTTCTCGTTAAACACAAATCCAAATTTGCGCGTATCTTTTGCAATGTCCTTGTAAGCCATTGTTAATTTTTCTCCGTCAAATTCCGCGTAATAGCTGATGTTTGTTTTTTCGCCGTCATCAAAATGGTATTCCAAAGAATTATTGAGCTCAGTTTCAGCTGTTATTACGGCTGCCACAGTAATGGAAAACACGTTGGAAACAGCCAAGCTGTCGTTCTTCTTTGCAGTTATATAAGCAAATCCGACTCCAACAAATCCGGCATCTGGAATAACTGTTGCTATTCCACTGTTAAATACAATGCTTATATTATCAGGTTTGTAGTACGTAAAAATGGTTTCTTTGTCAATATTATAAATATACTGGCTTAAATCAATTGCTGTTTGTGAGTTTGCAGCTATTGTCAAATTAGGAATTTCGCTTATTAATTCCAAACCGCTTATGTTTACATCTCCCTCGACAAAAGCTGGATCTTCTGCAGTCAATGTCAGGTTGTAAGCCTGTCCCGGCTTTAGGCTTTTGAGCTTTTCCCAGGAGCCAAAGCATATCTCTCTCTCATAATCCCACTGCCTGCATTTGTACAATGAATTTGCCGTTGAGCTTGAAGTCAAGACAGCTTTTTCAAATTCCAATTGCTCAAGGTCAACTGCATACTTCTTTTTAACAGCAACATTAGGTATGGTAATTTCATTACCAACCTTATCAAAGCCTATCTTGGCAGTAACTGGCTTTGTGATATTCACATTTTCAATTATTAATTTATGGATAATGCCATCTTTTGGCAGCACCTCAATATCATAGTAGTCAGGATCCACAAATCCTTCAGTGTCCTTGACTAATTCAGAGTCTTTGTATAAGTTATAAGTTCCAGAGACTGCGCCTCGGTCATCTTTAACTGACAGGCTCAAAAATACCTTGCTGAGCTGCTCAACAATGGAATACGTAAGGGCATCAAGATTCAAAATTGCCCCATCTATTTCGAAGATTAAGGTGTAGTTGGACTCGTTAAAATCAGACAATATGCACGTTCCGACACAAACATTTTCGAAGTCTATTGATGCGAAATAATAATTAGCGCTTAGGTTTTGCCACAGCGAATTGTAAATTTCCGCATAGGGCTTGTCATCCCTTTTTCCATAGTCAACATAAGCGATTTGGGCGCTTACAATGTTATTTAAATTTGCCCCGTACTGCCCGTAAGTGGAGTAAAACGGCTCATTCCACTTGTCCCTTGTCGGGGCCAGTCCAATAAATCCGCAGCATTTGACGCCTCCATAGCAAAAGCTGGTGCTTTTCCCCTCGTCAACAGCGTAAACCTCCCATTTTGTGCACAGATTGCTTTCATCAACATCCCAGCTGAATAATGAATTTTCAACTGTTAAATCTACAACTCCAGTTGTCGGCTCGTAGCCATTGTCATCTCTGTCGTATGTTGTTCCTAATTTATACTGCAGACTGATTGTAATGCCCTTTTCAGGCACGATTAAATTCACTTCCTTGCTTGTTGACTTGTCGCCGTCAGATGCTGTAAATTCAATTGCTGCAGTGAAGTTGCTTTCTATAGGAATTAGAGTAACTAGATTGTTTTCAACTGTAGCCAATATCTTTTCGGGTGTTGTTGATGCGAAAGTCAATGAATCATTGTTGTCGTCATAGAAATAGCTGTTTAGGTCAATCAGTGTCTTGCCGTTGATAACAAACTCATTAACATCAGATTTCCATACAGGCGGAACATTCTGCCCTTTATCCTTTTTGGGCTGCTCTATCGGTTTTTCTTCTTCTTTGGTTTTTTTAGACTTGCTTTCTTTAGTATCTTGTGAAGTTTCATTCACAATAGCTTCATTTTCTGCTGCTGTCGCATTTTCAGAAGCATTGCCAATTGGTTCGCTTATGCTTTGGCTGCCGTTTAAGGATTCATTTGCAATGCCTTCTTCAACCGCAAATCCTGTAAAGACTGATTTGTCATAATTCACCAAAGTGAATATGCTCATTATTACAACTATTGCCATCGCATATGTCAATGCGTACTTATGAATTATTTCCCTAATCATTTTCTCTTTTTTTTTGCCCTTTGGTAGACTGTCCAAATTGTTCTGTCGTCTCTATTCAACAGCAAAGCAATTTTGTGGTATTGCAGTCCAAAAGTATCTTTCAAGTAAGCCACAACATTCTCAAGAACACTTAGGTTTCTGTCCTTCAGGATTGAAACAGGAATGGAATAAGGAGAGAGAGCCTCAGCAAACTTTGCTGCGAGCTTTTTCTTTGCGTTTCTGTATGTTACTGCCAAGGCAATTTCATTTCTATTGGTCAAGGCTCCTATCTGCTTGAAGCTGAGCAATAAATTTTCCCTCAAATACTTTACAATTGTCTCTAAAGAGCCAAGATAATCATTGCTGAAAACAGAAATGGGGACTTTTACTTCTTCTTTAACTGGAACTTTCAGCAGTTTATTTGTTAATTTAATAATCTCTTCAGAGCTTATTCCTTGTTTTTGGAGATATTCAAATACAGCTGTAAGCCTTTTTTCAAATACCTCCAATCCCTTTTTTTGTCTCATATACTATATAAGTTAAAATACATATTATTTAAGTACTATATATCTCATATAAGTAAATTAATATATTATTTAAGTATTCTACATCTCCTTTAAGTCTTAATGAATGTTATATAAGTTAAAATACATATTATTTAAGTGTTATTTATATTAAATAAGTTTTAATAAATATTATATCAGTATCCAACTTTAATTGTTAATATTATATAAGTATAATTATATAATATATAGGTAAACAAGAGACGGAACCGCTTTTTTTTACTCATCAAAATTATGCTCCTGAGCACTAAACCCCGGAGATTTGCAGCTGAGAATTAGCTAGTATGTGCTCTGCAAATCGCAATTTAGCGTCATGTTTAAGCTATTTATATCATGTAAGTAATAATATTTGGAATTAATACTAACTGTCATCATTAAACTATACTATGTAAGTAAGTACTATTTAAAGCTTTCTGTTTTTAGTTATTTAGCATCATGAAGTATATTTTGTATAATAAATCATCTTTAAAAAATTTCAATCTGTGCCTTCGGCACAAACTCTTGTGCTCGGGCTCGCTGTCTGCCAGTGACATGCGAGAGCTCGCTCAACGAGGTCTCGCTCGCTCATTCACCCGCTCGCCCTCGCCTATTCATCGAAAATTTGAAAAATTTTCGAGTGCCATCGAAAATGCTTTGCATTTATCGAGGTATTCATTGTCATATTCCGAGGCGAAAATTTATTGGTAGTAAAATTTTCGTCGAGTGTAACTTATGTCGCGAAGCGACGGATTGAAATTTAATTTCATGATGCTAAATAATAACTGTTTTTACAATCCGAATGTCGTCAGAACAGGCAACAAGATAAGCAAAAAATAAAAAATGCAATAACGGTCAAATAACCGGCAAAGTCAAGTTATGTGTGCTGACTTCCTTTTGTTAAAGTGATAGAACCATA
>ERZ1292645.300-Hain-H14-02um-R2-300-length-18963-cov-8_pt1 | contig 18963 bp, 19 predicted proteins | sample MGYA00564401_ERZ1292645 | MGnify/ENA primary metagenome ERZ1292645 (study PRJEB36523, sample SAMEA6512644) | groundwater metagenome | collected 2019-01-09 | study: AquaDiva: Metagenomics assemblies of 32 groundwater samples | reverse complement strand
CTCTTGAGATAAACCATTGCCCCGTCATGGATAAGACCGGCTATCTCCCTCATCTTGTCGTTTCCGGCTGGGAGTTTGGATATGTGAAGATAAATAAAGAAAGTCATCACAAGACCCGCCAGTCCGAATATCGGCGCAAAATTAGTTAACTGCTGCATGAATCCTCCTCGTTCAATTGAATTTGTTCATCGCTTTTTCAATGCCGTCCTTCAGTATCGCATCCACTACGTCCTTTGCCCTGTCCAGCATCTGATTCAAGACATCTTTTTCATCAGGTGTAAAGCTGTTTAAAACATAGTCGGCAACATCGCCTTGCTGTTTTTCTTTTGGTCTTCCTATCCCCAGCCTGATCCTCGGAAAATCATTGGCGCCGAGGTGTTCAATGATAGACGCCATACCTCTGTGGCCGCCGCTTCCACCGCCAGGCCTTATTCTGACAGATCCAAACTCAAGGTCAATATCATCATAGATAACAAGAATATCTTTCGGCTCAATATGGAAATAACCGGAAATACCCTGAACAGCCTCGCCGCTCAAATTCATGTAGGTCTGCGGCTTTAATAAAATTACCTCTTTGCCGGCAATACTCCCTTTCCCCCAAAGACTCTTAAAATTGCTTTTGCTCAATGCTATGGAGTTGGCCTCTGCCACATGGTCAACAGCCATAAAACCTATGTTGTGCCGCGTCTTGCTGTATTTTGCCCCTGGATTGCCGAGTCCAACGATTAACATTTATCACTTCTTCTTCTCTTCCTTCTTCTCTGTCTTTTCTTCCGCCTTCTTATCTTCCTCTTTTACCTCAAAGCTCTTTGCTATCTCTGCCTTTGCCTCTTCAGCGGTCTTTACCTCAACCTCAGCCATCGGCGCGGCGACTAATGCAACAGTTATATTGGGGTCGCCAATCACCTTTAACCCCTGTGCCAGTGTAATATCTTTCGCATGAATGGACTGTCCGATAATAAGATGGGTTACATCAACATCTATCTTATCCGGTATCTGATTTGGCAGACATTCTATCTTTAATGTTCTGGCTTCGTGCTGTAATATGCCGCCAAGCTCAACGCCCTGAGCCTTGCCGGTAAGATGGATAGGCACATCCACAACCATCTTGTGGTCCATTAGCAATTCGTAAAGATCAACATGGATTATATCCCTCTTTAATGGGTCTCTCTGGAATCCCCTGAACATCACAGTCCTTGCCTTTTCTTTATCGCCTTCTATCTTTAGATTTACAATGACATTGCCCCTTGCTCCTGTAGTCAGAGCCTTATTCAATTCCAAGGCCTTAACAGTCAGGGGAATTGCCTCTTTGTAGGCAGGCCCATAAAGCACACAAGGGACAAACCCATCTTTCCTAAGTTTTTTGGCTATCTCTTTCCCAATGCCGCTTCTTGGCTGGGCTGCTAATTCTATCTGTTCCATAATTCCTCCGGTTTAGCTGATAGCTGATAGCTCATAGTAAAAGCTATGAGCTATCAGCTTATTTCAAACAAACAACGAACTTACCGATTCGCCATAGTGTATCCTCTTAATAGCCTCTCCCAGAAGGGGGGCTACTGTAAGAGATTTTATTTTATTTATTTTTTTTGCCTCATCGCGGAGCGGAATGGTGTCTGTAACAATTACCTCTTTTATTGGTGATTTCTTCAGCCTTTCCACAGCAGGCCCGGAAAGCACAGGATGGGTGCAGCATGCATATACCTCTTTGGCGCCCTGTTTTACAAGGGCATCTGCCGCCTGTGTAATAGTTCCTGCCGTATCTATCATATCATCTAAAAGTATGCAATCCTTGCCGCTTACATCGCCGATTATATTCATAATCTCAGCCACATTCGGCGCCGGCCGCCTTTTATCTATCATTGCAAAGCTTATATTGAGCTTCTTCGCAAACGCCCTTGCCCTTTCAACGCCGCCTGCATCAGGCGATACAATTACAGTGTTATCCGTATAATTCTTTTGTATATGCTCCAGAAGAACCGGCGTGGCATACAAATTATCAACAGGGATATTGAAAAAACCCTGTATCTGACCTGCATGCAGGTCCATACATAAAATCCTTGTTGCGCCGGCAACTGTTATCAGGTCTGCAACGAGCTTGGCTGTTATCGGCGTCCTTGGAGCAACCTTCCTGTCCTGCCTTGCATAGCCGTAGTAAGGGATAACCGCTGTTATGGCATGGGCAGACGCCCTCTTGAGTGCATCAAGCATAATAAGGAGTTCCATCAGGTTTCTATTGCCCGGGCTGCATGTTGACTGGATTACATATACCTCCATCCCCCTGACGCTCTCCTGAATCTCAACACAGATCTCCCCGTCGCTGAAGCTTTTAACCTCAGCCTTACCTGGAGGAACACCAAGATGCCGGCATATATCTCCGGCAAGAGGAGGATTAGAATTTCCCGCAAAGATTTTAAGTTTATCAAACATAATAAAAGCAGGTTAAGGTTAAGGGTAAGGTTGAGAGAAACTCAATAGGTATTTGCTCAACCTCAACCTTTACCTCAACCTGTATTTGCCAACTGGCTGGGGCGGGAGGATTCGAACCTCCGAATGCAGGAATCAAAATCCTGTGTCTTACCGCTTGACGACGCCCCAAAAAAACAGTGGTCAGTGGTTAGTGATCGGTATAAAGATTTTAAACTGAACACTGTCCACTGAACACTGTATCACAACCCCTGTGCCAAAAAAACTGTATACCTTTTTTGTTTAAAAGCCCCCTTTAATAATCCGAAGGCTTCTTCTGCTTTGTCCTTATCAGGGAATATACCAAAAACAGTCGGGCCGCTCCCTGACATCAGCGCCCCGGTTGCCCCGACGGCTGACAGGGCGTCCTTTATTTCCTTAATCTCAGGATATTTCCCGATTGTTACTTCTTCAAGGTCGTTTGCTAAAAGCCTCTGCCACTGCTGAATACCAACAGGGTCTTCCAGCGAAACTTTTAAAATGGCTATGTTAATATCCTCATTGCTTTTTGTCAAGTTTAAATTTTGATATGCCCACTGTGTTGAAACAGGGAAACCTGGGTTAATCAGTATATACCAGAATTTCGGAAGTTCAATTGGTTCAAGGGATTCGCCCCTCCCTCTTGCAATGCATGATTTGCCGACAATAAAAAGCGGCACATCAGAGCCAATGCCTGCGCCTATTTCAATAAGGCTGCCTGTTGAAATATTTTGGGAGGTGATTTCGTTCAATGCCCTTAAAACTGCTGCAGCATTGCTGCTCCCGCCCCCAAGTCCGGCGGCAACAGGTATGTTTTTTTTAATAGTGATAGACAACTTCCTATTTATTCCGGTGGTTCTGAAAAATTCCGCTGCCGCCCTGTATGCAAGATTAGTCCGGTCGCATGGAACATTTGCATTATCACATGAAACAATAATGCCGCTCCCATTTTCCATCTCCATAAGAATCTCATCGTAGAGGGAAATGGGCTGCATGACGGATACAATGTCATGATAACCGTCATCTCTTTTTCTTAACACTTTTAAAAAAAGATTTATTTTGGCGGGGGAAAGAACGCGGTGCAAGATACCCATCTGTCTAAGCCTTTCTCCTTATCAATGAAAAGTTTTATCATTCAATCTTAACCACGAATGGCACGTCGTGCACCATGTCTGAGCGTCGGAATTGCCCCCATCCTTTGTAAATTCCAGGGTGCGGAAAGTACGCTTCAAACGTCACCGCGCCGCCTGGCGTTTTTCCCTCTACATGATGGGAGTGAACGTAGCGCTTGCCGTCCCCGCTAATGACGATGAGGTGGCCCATTGCCCCCAAATAGGGCTGAAGGTCGGCAACCGGCTTGCCAGCCGCATCGAATAAGGCGAACGAGATTCGGGTTGTTCCCTCCGACTTGGTCTTCTCCATCGCGATATCCGCCACGAGGCCATCGCCCCTCACCCGGCCCGGAGTATTCGGGACAAGTTGCGGACTCGGGGGTGGCATTCCCGCGACATTCACCTCAGCGATTGCTGTAGTCTGCTTCTTACCTCTGGGCTTGTAGTCAGCATAGAGCCGATACTTTCCGGCGGTTGGGAAAGTGAACGTCTCGGTGATGTTTTTGGCACGATCTATCTTCGGGTGGATATGGGCAAATTGGTCCAACCCGTCGCGCACAATGATGAGATGCAGCTTCTTTTCGTGAACAGTCTCGAAGTCCTTGACCATGGCTCCGGTCGCGTCATGGATTATGAGATGGAGCTTGACCGGTTGTCCCGGTTTGATGTCGGACGGCTCTGTACTGACCATAAGCATCACCCCAGCCTGCGCTACATCGTGCCCGCCGTGTTTATCCTGGGTTTTCTTGGTATTATCCCCATGAGATGGCTCCTCCTCGGCAGCTGCAATGCCGGTAAACATACCGGCCATAATAAATACAACGCTTACTGCAAAACAGATTAGTCTTCTCGTCATACTGTCTATAACCCCTCCTTTTAACTTTTAATATGTCTATCCCAATACTATAGCAAATGTTATGTAAAGGGGCCGGATTTATTTAATTGACAACGTTTGATAACAAGAGAAGTTTGGGCAGCGGATTCAGTTTATAGAACAGGGGCGCCCAAAAGAGACCTCAAAAATAAATCTATCCCCTTTTACTACCGTGATAGACCAGTTCGGCGAGCCGCAACAACCGTTCCTGGCGCTGGCCTCATCGTTACCGCTCAACGGCGAATGCCTCAATATGGCGTTCACACAGTGACTGGCAGCAGGGTAATCAGGCCCGCTATGTGTACCGGACCCGCCTGCGATTAACCTCAAAACGCGGCGTCGATGCCCACCAGCACATAGCCTTCCTTTGTCGGGTGGGCGGTGAAGCTCGTGGTCTCCTTCTGGAAGTCTCCGGTCAGTTCGATTACACCCTTCACGTTGCGCATGAAGTAGTACGAGGAGGTGACGGTGAGGGTGTTGATGTTGATGCCTTCGAAGATTGTGCCGGTGTTCTCTAAGTCGTTGGCATCGGCGTAGTTGTACAACAGCGAGAACACCCAGCGGTCGCTGTGGATGTAGTCCACGCCTGCAAAGCCGCCCCACCACTGGTAGTCCTGGGACGGGGCGCTGTCGAGAAAGCCCTGCCAGTCGTTCCACAACGCCTGCACGAACCAGTGGGTTTTGATGTCGATGTCGCCGGAGGAATTCACACCGACAATGTGTTTGGCGGTGTCGCGCGTGCCGGCCGTGGCACCGAGCGTGCCGCTGCGGCTTTTCTGCTTACCGGACAGGCCGAAAAGACCGATGTTCACCGAACCTACGTCCACGCTGGCGTGGGCGAACACGTTCTTGCGCGTGTCATTGTCGAACATGTGATCTGCACGTTGAAAGCCGGGACTGTTGACCGTGAAGTTGTCGGTAATGCCATTACCGTTCACCGCCCCGAATGCCAGACTCACCGGCCCGAAGCCGCGATCTAATATCACGCCGCGGTCGTAGGTGAGGCCGGCCATGCGGTAAGCCATGAAGTCCTGGAAGGTCAGGCGCGTCTCGCGCGGAAACATCAGGTCATTCACTTGGAACTGGCCGAGCATGGTGCCGACCTTGCTGCCGAAGGCATCGTCATGCCGGAACCAGGCGTCTTCAATCAAGGTTGCGCCATTCGCGCCCTTCTCGGCGAAGATGCCGTAAAAGTAATAGGTGATGTGGTCCGAAAGCGGTGCGCTGGAGAGCAATTTGATGAGATACGGTGTCTGGAAATCGAACTCGGCATCGTTGTCGGTGAAGCCAGTGTGGGTGCTGTTGACCTCGCGTCCCTGCCGGCCCTGTACGAATGACTGCATGCGGAGCGCGAGCGGCGGATATTTGGGCAGGGCGAGCATGTCGTCCTTGGTGTCGACCGTGGTCTTCTCTCGCCAGTTGGGCAGGCGGAAGTTATTGTTGCGGAACTGCTCACCGAATTCATTCAGACGCGGAAAGGCGGCGTGGCAGGCGGCGCAGCTCATTTCGTATTGGCGCGCAAACACCGGCATGGCGGCGGTGGTCTGCGCCCACAACGTCAGACCGAGCACGGCCGTTGCCGTGGTAGCAAACCGGCGGCCGATCACTACGGAAGGCTGATGCATGATTTTTCTCCTTATGTGTAATCAGAGATTGTTGGGTTTTTCAACAAGCTCTTAGTAGTAGTATACAGTTTTCTCCTTTTATCAATTTTTATCGTGGCAGTCAACAGTAATTTGCATGATGCTTTCATATAAACAACAATCTTTCTTGTATAGAGGGTACAATTAGAGGGTACAATTACTCTTTTGTTTTTTACTTTCTTTTTATTCTGGATTATTGTAGAATTTTGCAGCATGGAGTCCCATCAACATCTTAAATCCCAGAAACATGAGTTTTTCAGCCCTACCTTTGGAAACCTTTCCTTTGAGGACGTATTCAATAAACTGATTGAATATATGGAGGACGATACCAGCTGCAGGTACAGCATCATTATCGGAACCGACTCTTTTCTGGCGGCAGAGACCCTTTTTATAAGCGCCATAATCATCCATAGGATAGGCCGAGGCGGCCGTTATTTTTATAAGAAGATTCGGCATAGGAAGCTTAAAAACCTGAGACAGCGGATTTTTTATGAAACATCTCTAAGCCTTGAAACAGCGGCTATGGTGAAGGCCAAATTATCAGAAAACGGCTATGCAAAGCTGCCTGTTGAGATCCACCTTGATGTTGGTGAAAACGGCGACACAAAGGATATTGTCAGAGAGGTGGTCGGCATGGTGACCGGCTCAGGGTATGCGGCTGTTACAAAACCAGATGCCTATGGCGCAAGCAAGGTAGCGGATAGGCACTCAAAGTAAAGAAAAAGGTTGAGGTTAAGGGGAAAGGAAAATTGAAGATTGGAAATTTTAAATTTTAAATTTGCAATTTACAATCTGCAATTATTAAAAAACCGTAACAACAGGGCTTAAGCCCTGTTTCTACAACTGTTTCTTTTAGTTTTTGACTTTTCTTTCATAGGAGGTTTATATGTTTGGATGGGTATTTTTGGGCATTTTAGTCATTCTGATTATCTGGGTTATTGGTATGTACAATAATATGGTGACTTTGCAAAATCAGGTGCAGAACGGATGGCAGCAGATTGATGTCCAGCTCAAAAGAAGGCACGACCTTATCCCAAACCTTTTAAACACCGTGAAAGGCGCAATGGAGTTTGAGAGGGAAACCCTTTCAAGGGTAATAGAGGCGAGGGCAAGGGCGGTCGGCGCCCAGACCGTTTCAGGAAAGGGGGAGGCGGAAAATATGCTTACCCAGGCGCTCGGCAGGCTCTTTGCCCTGGTAGAGAACTACCCTGATTTAAAGAGCAATCAGAACATCCTCCAGTTTCAGGAAGAGCTTACATCTACGGAAAACCGCATAGGTTTTGCCCGTCAGTTTTATAATGACATAGTCGCTCAGTTCAACATTAAACGGGGGGTATTTCCATCCAATATAATTGCCGCGCTCTTTGGGTTTAAAGCCGGTGAATACTTCCAGACAGAAGAGGCTGCGAAAGAAGTCCCAAAGGTGGACTTGAGTTTGAAATAGTAGAAAAGGGGTAGTAAATTATGACAGATATCTACTCCCAGCAAAGGCGAAACCGCAGGCTGACTATTGTTCTTATTGCAGCCTTTTTTATTATCCTCGGCATCCTTGGATTTGCAATCGACAGCTACACATTTGGAACGTTGAAGACCACCGGCCTTCCGGTTGCAACCCTAATTGCCGTTTCATTGGCAGGCATCAATGGATTTGCCGCATATTTTTACGGCGATAACGTCGTGCTTTTTTCCCTCAGGGCACAGCCGCTCCAGTTTGAAAACCCTCTGCACAAAAAGCTTCACAATGTGGTGACAGAAATGGCTCTGGCGTCAGGGCTTCCCATGCCGAAGATATATGTGATTCCTGACCCCGCGCCAAATGCCTTTGCGACAGGCAGGGATCCTCAACATGCTGTAGTTGGCGTTACCGAAGGGCTTTTGGAAACCATGAACAGGGAAGAGCTTCAGGCAGTGATAGCGCATGAGATGGGGCATATAAAAAATCAGGATATACTCTTAATGACAGTGGTGACAGTGCTTGTGGGAACAATAGTTCTTTTGTCGGACTGGGCTCTCCGGGCGTGGAGATACGGCGGCATAAGGACAAGGCGGGGTTCAAAGAGCAAAGGAATGCATCCTGTAATGCTTCTTATTATTGTTTTGTTTGCCCTGCTTGCGCCTCTGTTATCCAGAATTATTGCTATGACTGTGTCAAGACAGAGGGAATATCTGGCAGACGCATCCTCATCGGAATTTACAAGAAATCCTTTAAGTCTTGCAAGCGCATTGGAAAAAATAGCCGGCGCATCATCTCCTGTAAAGAATGCGCACAAAGGGACTGCGCATCTTTTTATCAGCGACCCGCTGCAGAGAAAACTTGATAATAAAGAGGGCCTTTTTGCCGATGTCATGTCCACTCACCCGCCGATTGAGAAGAGGATAGAGAGACTAAGAAGGATGGCATATATTTATGAACGAACAACCTGATAAAAAACTCAGTTGTCCTGAATGCAGCGGCATTTGCAAAGAGGTGTATGCGGAGGCGAACTATGGAAGGGTTCTCCTTCTTGACCAGTGCAATGACTGCGGCGGCATATGGTTTGACAACTGGGAGCTTTATTATCTTAAGGATGCGGAGGCAAAGAGGCTTGATACGGTTAACTTAAATAGCCTTTTAGCCAAAAGCCTTATCCAAAAAGGCGCGGACCTTTGTCCAAGGCGCTGCGGTATTCCCCTTGAGCCGTTTCAAGACCCGAATCTGCCGGCAGATTCAAGGATAAACAGATGCAAAAGATGCAACGGTTTATGGTTAAACAGAGGCGAGTTGGTTAAATATGAAGAGCACAAAAATAAGCTGCGCAGCAGATTTGAAAAAACTGAAGCCTCAACAAAGGGCGCTATCTCAGCGCTTGCTGTTGACAGCCAGCAGGCAAAATGGGAAACTATCGGACATCTGAGGACAACGTTAAGAACCAGGCCTGAACCGGATATAAACGTCCTCGAATCCGGAGATACAAATTGGGACAGGGCGGAGATTACTAATGATGCGCTGTTTTTAATCCTTCAAATACTATTTAAGGTAATATTTAAGATATAAACTGCTCAATTAGTATCTGGGACCGCCTGCCATTGCCTCCAGCCTCTTTATCCTTTCTTCAATGGGCGGGTGCGTGCTGAAGAGTTTCAAAAGGCCTCCCCCGCTTAACGGACTTACAATAAACATGTGCGCTGTCGCCTCATTTGGAACAGCCATCGGGATCCTCTTATTGCCGTATTCAAGCTTTCTTAAGGCATTTGCCAGCGAGAGCGGATTGCCGGTTATCTTTGCTCCGCCTTCATCAGCGACGTATTCCCTGCTTCTGGATATGGCCATCTGAATAACCATTGCCGCCAGAGGCGCAACAATCATCATTACAATAAGAGAGATAGGATTCCCTCCTCTTTCATCGTTCCTTGAGCCGCCGAACATTGCCGCCCACTGCGCCATATGCGCAAGATAGCTTATAGCGCCTGCAATTGTGGCAGATATGGTTGATATGAGGATGTCTCTGTTCTGGATATGGGCAAGCTCATGGCCTATGACTCCGGTAAGTTCTTCTTTTGTTAATAGCCGCATAATCCCTGTTGTAGCCGCTACTGCTGCATGGCCTGGATTCCTTCCGGTTGCAAAGGCATTCGGGGTGTCATTTTCCATGATATATACCTTTGGCATCGGAAGCCCTGCCTTCATCGTCAGATCGCGGGTTATAGCGTATAGCTCAGGGGCCTCTGCCTCTCTTACCTGTTTGGCGCCATACATCATAAGCACTATCTTGTCGCTGAACCAGTAAGCCCCGAAGTTCATTATACCTGCAAATACGAGGGCCGTCGTTGCCCCGCCCCTGCCGCCAAGCGCATCGCCTGCAAATACAAGTATGGCTGTAAGCGCTGCAATAAGCATTGTAGTTTTTAAATAGTTCATCTGATACTACCTCCGTTAAAATCTTTCTAATATTGAATATATGGCATTGAACCCTTTAAGTCAAGTGCATGAAAAATTTCTGGCGGATGCGTATGTGCCGAGGGCGCTGGAAGGGATAAAATTTATAATCCGGCCTCAAGCAGCGGCTTCGGGATGTCTCTTTATATAGCTGTCAATTGCCAGTTTATCCTCTTCCTTTATATCCATAAATCTAATGCCGTAATAATTCATACCTGCCCCTCTCCCGTCTGCCTTTCTTAGCACCTCGCCTGCAGCAGTTATCGGCGTAGAGTTGCCCGGCACAAAGAATGAACAGGATACAGTCTCCCCTATAGAAAGGGCATGGCCGGTTTCTATTAAAACGCCGCTCACACTGATATTTACTGTATTGCCAAGAAACGATTCCGACGGCGCCCCCCTTGCGCCCTCCACCCCTATCCTTGCAAGAATACGGATATCGCGTCTGACAGGTATGTTGATATATTTCCCGACCTTTTGCAGAAACTCTGAAGGGTTTATTGGTTTAAGTATAACATCATTTGCGCCTGCCTCAAGGCATATATCAACGTCCTTGGCGCTTGTTGTAACTATTATTATAGACACCTTATTAAGGTTGCCGTCATTTCTTATAATCCTGCATACCTCGTTGCCATTCATTCCCGGCATATATAAATCGCAGAGGATAATATCAACCTTTTCCCTTCTATGTATTTCTATAGCTTCCTGGCCTGATGTAGCTGTAAATAACTGGATGTTGCTTCTGTTTGCGAGAAGGGTCTTCTCCAATTCCAGGAAGAGTTTAACATCGTCCACCAAAAGCGCCTTTTTCATTCCGCTATACCTCCATTTAAAAGATAGTATTCAATTTTACCTATATGCAAAAGTACAACCTCGCGGGTTCATTGGAAAGGAATTTAACATGACGTTGAAGAGAGGTCAAGCCAAAAGCCCTCTTACTGCGTCTCTAACAGCAGCTATCTCAACGCCTGTGCTCATACAATAGCCCTGCGGCCTTTTATTTACAACAGCAAGCACAGGCAGCGGGTAGGCGTCTTGTATCCCGGATATCAAATCCCTTTCACATGCCACTGCCACTATTGCATTGGGTCTTTTTTCATAGACCTTTCTTCTCGCTATTGTCCCGCCGGTAGACACAAAAAGGTCTATGCCGAATTCCTCTGAAAGCCACAGAAGCTCCGCTATTTCGCACCTGCCGCACCCGACACAGTTTTTTACGCTCTGGGTCACCTTTATCTTGCAGCCAACAAACTGAATGCAGTGAGGCATGAGAATAAGAATCCTTTCGGGTTTGAACCTTTTCCCAAGCCCTTTGACAAGCTGATTATTTATCTCTATGAATGACTGCTCTATCTTTATCTTTGGTATCCTTAAAATGCCGCCCACCATTATCATCAGGGGCAGGAAGAATTTTATCAGGATGCCTCTGAACTTATAAGAAAAGAATATATCCCTTCCTTTTATAATGGCAAGGCTTATTCCTACTGCTCCGGCTACAAGTATGAGGATTATTACAGCAAGCCCGATGCCAAGTATAATTGGAAGCGCAGGGTGGATATTGACAAGGCCTATTGATGGTATATACCAGAAGAAAAAGCCTACAAACAGTATAATAAAAGTGCAAAAAGAAAGAAGGCCAATAAATATCCCTTTAGCAGGCCTATAAGGAACACTCTCATCACTGCTGTTCCATTCCGATTCCCGTTCAATCAAAGATTTGCCCTTTGACAATTCTGTACCCCTTTATAAATTCAGACGCTGTCATCCTATTTTTGTTTTCCGGCTGCAATTCTTTAATGAGCAGAATGCCTTTGCCTGTTGCCACAAAAATACCTTCTGTAGATATATTTATTACGGTTCCTGGTTCTTCCTTGACCCCTGCTTCAACTTCCGCCTTGAATATCTTTATCTGCTTGCCGTCCCACCTTGTATATGCGCCAGGCCACGGGTTCGAACCCCTTATAAGATTTTTTATCTCCTCTGCCTTCATTGTCCAGTCTATGCGGCCGTCTTCCTTTTTCAGCATTGGCGCGTATGTTGCCTGTGAATCGTCCTGCGGAATCGGTCTTATTGTTTCCGACTTAATGCCCTTTATTGTTTTTATAAGCAGATCGGCTCCAATATATTTTAATCTGTCATATAAACTCGACGCCGTGTCATCATCTCTTATCTCAACCTTTTCGGTTAAGAGCATATCGCCTGTGTCCATGCCCTCATCCAGAAGCATTGTTGTTATGCCCGTCTCCTTTTCGCCGTTTATTATAGCCCAATTTATAGGCGCCGCGCCGCGATATTTCGGCAATAAAGAGGCATGGACATTTATACAACCCTTTGGAGGAATGTCCAAAATAGTCTTTGGCAATATCTTTCCATAGGCCACAACTGCTATAACATCAGGGGAAAAATTCCTGATTGCAGTTATAAATGTCTCGTCCTTAATTTTTTCAGGCTGAAACACCGGTATATTATGCTTAAGGGCAGCCTCCCTGACAGGCGGAGGGGTTAATTTCTTTCCCCTTCCCCTTGGTTTGTCAGGCTGGGTTACAATTGCTATAACATTTTCACCAATCCCTATCAATGCCCTCAGAGATGGAACTGCAAACTCAGGCGTGCCCATGAAAACGATTCTTAATCTTTTATCCAAATGCTTCCTGCTAAGTTTAAAATTATAGATAGAGTAATTTTATTTTTCAAAACTAAACAAATTGATGGTTCTGTTTAACACCTTGGTTTTTAACTCATCAGCAAAACTACTGCTCAGGAAAGGCATAATAGCCGGCTTGTTTTCACCAACAATTTCCTTCCGTATTATAGAAAAGAAATTATGTAAAACATCCCTGTCAAACTGTTTGTTATAATTTTTTTTCAATTCCATTATAACCTCGTCTGGAGTAAGCGATGGCCTATAAGGTCTGTCTGTGGTCATTGCATCAAAGGAATCTGCAACAGTCATAATCTTAGATCCCAATGAGATTTCATTGCTTCCTAAACTATCCGGATAACCTCTCCCGTCAACCCTTTCATGATGGTTGCGAACCATTTTTGGTATACCAGTCCACGGGAACTTTACTTTAGAAAGTATCTCATAACCTATAACAGGATGGGAATTCAGCTCAACAAACTCATTATTTGTAAGAGGACGATCCTTATTTATTATCGATTTATCGATAGCAATTTTACCAATATCATGGAGAAGCCCTGCTATCCTAATGCCTTCTGTTTCATCCTGCGACCACTTCATCTCGTTTGCGATAGCAGCACAGTATGCAGAAACCCTGTGCGAATGCCCTTTAGTATAGGCATCCTTAGCATCTATAGCCGTAGCAAAGGCATGTATAGTATCGTAATAGATACAGATTAGATTCTCATAAAGCTTCTTGTTTTCATCATATTTGCCCATAAGCTTTCTTAAAAGAGATTGGTTATGTAAGCTGACCGCAATATGGTGAGCAATGACAGACAGGAGTCTGAAATCATCTTTGCTATAAACCTCTCCAGAAAACTTCTCACCTATGGCTATAAGACCAAGAAGATCCTCTCTAACTACCAAAGGCGCCAATATCCTTACCTTTATCTTCTCTAAACCGGTTTTCCCTACCCCTAAAAAGGATGTTGCTTTTTTGTTGCTGCTAATGTCTATCGGGGTTTTTAAAGCAACTAACTCCTTAATGGTTTCTTCCTCCAACTTAATGACGCAATCATTTATATCCCCAATTCCTTTAGAAGCTATCGGCTTTGCTGTCTTTTTGCCATGATCAAACTGGAATATCGCCCCTTTAAAGGCTGAAAAGTTTCCCATAATCATATATAAAGACGACTTTACAATCTTATTAAAGTCCTTGGGAGACGTCAGTTCTTCACCCAATTCAGCCAGGGTGTCCAGGTTAAAAAGCAATCTCTCCAACCCATACGTCACATCGTTCATTGCATACCCCCTTTCTATAAAACGCAATCGGCTATTCTATTCATGAGCAAGCATCTTTCCTATTGCCTCTTCCTCCGTTTGAAATATGGAAATATGTTTTGTAAGTCCCAGCATATTAAAGATATCGTGATTTACCTTTTTGAGGCTGGAGAAAAAAAGAATGCCGTTTCTTTTCTTAACCTTCTCCATAATGCCTACCAAAATGGATATGCCAATAGAGTTGACCAATTCTGTATTAGCGAAGTCTATAACAATTTTTTTCTTTCCTCTGTTGAGAAACACATCGCATTCATCCTCTAATTTTACACCCTCAATATCATTTAGATAATTATCCGTATAAATAACAACACAGCCTTCCAATTCTTTAAAGTTTTTAACTTTTCCGCTCATATACATTCTCTCCATTTCTTTTTATATACTTAGTCATAACAAGCTTGACGCCGCCATGCACCTTTTCAAATCTTACTTCATCCATCAGCTGTTTCATCAATTCTATCCCCCATCCCCTATTAGAAGGCCCAACAAGTTTAAGAACATCGCTGGTTTCATGTTTAAAAGTTGGGTCAAAATCCTTGCCTTGATTTGTGATATTAATCACTAGTCGGTCGCCGCCGGCAATGACCCTGCAATAGACCTTGCCATTCTTGACCTTACTATGCTCAAATGCATTTATACATGCCTCTACCAAAGCGGTCTTTATCTGAGCAACAGCATTATTATCAAAACCCATATTTATCCCGATCTCTTCCACAGCTTTGGCAGCAACAAGCTCGGCCCTTGTTGACATAGGTAAAATTATCTCATACTCTTTTAAAGGGGTTAAGCTTTTCATATCATTTGGCGGGTTTACCGCCGCATTGCTATCTTCAATAATATTTTTTAAAATATTGAGTTGAACGGCATCGGTTGTATAAATAGCCTCAACACTCAGTCTCTTAAGGGCCTCGCCGGTAAACCCCTCTCTGGCGATTATCCACCTTTTTACAGCAGTGGTTTTAGTATTGCTTGTTATAATATTGCACTGCCGTACAAACCTTTCTACATCGATTATGCTCACAACAGCAGGAGTTTCTTTCATTCCAACAATCCATACAATTTCATTTTCATCGTCATATCTGCTGTTATTAAAGCCATGTCCAACAATTATTGAAAATCCTTTTTCTGCCAATCCTACCATATTGAAACAACCCACTATCTGTGGCAATGATATCTTATCATTTTCTTTGATAGCGCCTTCTTTTCTGTAAGCTTCATAATTATTGTGTTTAGCCAAAAAGTCCTGATTGCGAAAAAGAATTTTAGGAATCCATTGACCATTAAACTTCTTCAATAGGCACAACAATTCTTCCTTAATTTTCCCCTTAATCTTTATGCTCCGTATGTGGAAGCCTTCCTTTAGTTTTTCCTGTGCTATTTTTGTCTTTGCCTCTGCCAATGAATTCCTTTTTACCTCTTTTTCATAAAGGTAATGAATGTAATCTGCTGCAATACTATCACCAATCCATTTTATCGAACCGCAGTCTGCGTCCAATAAATAAAGTTCACACAAGTTGGATATTAATTTACTGGTCTCATCATTGTCCAATGTCGTCTTTTCCATGATATCTTCCTCTGAAACCCCGCTTTTAGAATTAATACAGGCACGCAATATCCGTAAGGCATTCAGACTCTTTATAGAGATAACTGAACCAAGAGAAAAACCTATACTGCCTTCCGTCAGTTCCGTCATATATATATCTACAAAATCCTTTAGAGTTGTTAAACTTTTTTCCTCTTTCTTGGCAGCCGTCATAATGCTTTTAATATAGACAGGATTCCCATCCAGTTGTCTTGCAGCAACAGCAAGTATTTCGCTATCACAGTTTATATTATACCTCTCACTCACTGCTTCCATCATTCTAATAGAAGACTCTTCGCTTAAACCTGTTAGCTCCATAACCTTTATTGAACTCGGGGATATCCCATCTTCAAATAACCTTCCGGCACAGCCGGTTATCAGGTAAGAGACAGAACCCGACATCAATGTTTTAATATACTCTTTTGATATTATAAGGCTTTCTTTATAAAGATTTGTCCTTGCTGCGGGATTAAAATCATCAAGCATCAAAAAGATAGGAGTATTATGATCAACAGCGATCTGGTGAGGGGCGCTTATGGCATTTCTCAAAATGGCTATTTTGTCGCCATATTTTATGCCTTCACGGTGCAGGGTAAGAAATTTGGATATATTGCTCAATTCCATATCTTCAAGCAGATGCTCTAATTTATTTATGGAGATATTTTCTGTTACTATTTCAGGTCTCTTCGTCAGGAAAGCAACATATTGTTTTATGAAATCCATTATATAGTCAGCAGAAAAATCTTCTATATTACATCCGTATTTGAATCTGTAATATATAGGCACTATTTTGTCCTGGTCCCAAAAAAGCCTGTGATAAATGCGTCTTAACAGCTCTGTTTTGCCTATCCACCGCTTGCCCGCAAGGTATATGCCGTAAGCCTGTTTCGGCATAGAGGTGGCGTGATTATAGATTTTATCTATCTCAACCTCTCTGCCAAAGAACTCGCTATCCTGACAGACATTAAATATTATCTTATTATTGTCCATAGCCTACTACCCTGTTTTTGCCTCCGGCCTTAGCCAGATACATTGCCTGATCCGCCTTATCTATAATATCTTCCATACTATCAGCATCAGCTGGGAATTCAGCGATACCTATGCTTATTGATACCACCTGACCGGGAGGGGTTTTATTTCCTATAAATCTTATATCTTCAACATTCCTCCGTATCCTTTCCGCAATAACGTATGAATTTGCCTTGGTAGTATAAGGAAGTATCACACTAAACTCTTCTCCTCCAAATCGCGCGGCCACATCGATAGAACGTACAGCATCCCTGATAGCATAAGCAATCCTTTTTAGAGCCTTGTCTCCGGCTATATGGCCATAATTATCATTGAACGCTTTAAAATCATCTATATCCATCATAAAGATTGTAAATGGCTCATTATGGCGCTTGGAGCGCTCCATCTCTTCAAACAACCTTTCCTGAAAATATCTCTTGTTAAAAAGTTCAGTTAAGGAATCTGTTATAGAAATCTTTTTCAGATCTTCTGTCATTCTGTAATACGTCCCCCTTTCCAAGGCTATGGAAGCATAGCAGGCAAAAGACAGTAAAAGCTGTAAATCATCTTCAGAAAAAACTTCTCCGGTTATCTTGTCCGCTATATTTATAACACCAATGGTGCGGGAACCAATCTTTAATGGTATGCTTACCAGGGATTTTGTCTTATATCGCGATCGATTTTTTCTGCCAAAGGTTTCAGATTCGATGTCTTTGGCAATAATCGGGATGCCCTTTTCTATTACCATCCCTGATATACCCTCCCCGGTCTTAACCTTTACGTTTTCAAGTATGCTCTTGTCTATTCCTTTTGATGCCTTAACGGTCAAGGTCGTATCTTCGCCGTCCAATAGCATAAGAGAACCTTGCTCTGCGCCAACTAATTCTGCGGATTTGTTTAAGATAGCGTTATATAACTCTTCTTGATCCAATATTGACGCAATTGTCTTGTATGCCTCTTCCGGGATATTAATCCCTTTAGTTTTTTCCATTACATGCCGGTCAACTTTCATGCCTTCCAGCACAAAAGAAAGCTGGTTTGCCAAGAGGGTAAGAAGCTTGATAGACTCTGTGGGTATTTTAGTATTAAATATGCATAATAAACCAAAAACTTTATCCCATATTGTCATAGGGAAAATATGAATAGATGTTATCCCCAGCGGCAGCCCCATATCTTTAATATCTGGAATACTATCACAGGCCGCAGGTTTTTTTGATTCCCCAACCTTCTTAATAATATCCAGAGAATCCGAAATTGCCAAGTTGGATATCAGGTTGCTTTGACGCCCAAAAGCAGCAACTGTATGATAAGTCTGCTTATCATATTTCTCCATGACACAGACAGTATCCACATCGAAGAGTACGGCCATTGCGTTAAAGATATGTCTATATCTATCTTCACCTTGTTTACCCGGCAACAAATTAGGCGTGGCAGCATCTATGACGCTCTGCATCTGGTAATATTTTTTCTCATAGAAACCCTGCAAATAAAGGCTCCTTAAAAAAGGGACAGCCACTGCATTCACGATATGAGGCTTTGTAAAGAAGTCTTTAGGCTGAACTATCTTGACTCTTCTTTCCAGTTCATTGATGGTAACTTCATCTAAGCCAAAGCCGGCAGCCCTCTTTATAAATTCCCTAAAGTCATCCTCTGAGAGATAAACATGGCCTCCAATGACAGCCATAGACATATTTCTATCCAGGATTATCGGAATGACGAAGATGTGTTGGTTTGTATAACACTTGTAAATATAAGGCTCCGCTGTTTGTATAGCCTTTGCTATAGCCTTTTTATAGGAATCTCTGTAAAGTTCCATGCCTTTTGTTGTCTGCTTTTTTATAATCTCGCATATTTCATTTTCTTTGCTTGGAGGAGAAAGAACAAAACCATCTTTATCATAGATGGCTATGGAGACATTTAAAAGAGCAGAAAGACTGTTCTGGAATTCGTTCCAAAAAGATAGGTTTATATACTCAGATGGTTTTATAGAGGCAGTATCTTCCATACTTTTTGTGCTTTTTTCTTTACCACACCGGTTATGTTTTTCTATGCCATGAAAATACCATAAACCCCGGGAAACAACAATCATTATCTAAGGGCTATCCGGGGTTTAATCTTTACAACATCTTTTTTTCGCTCTCAATGGCCTTCTTTATTTTTCTTTTTATAATATCCCTTTTTAATTTAGAGAGCCTGTCTATAAATAATATTCCGTCAAGATGGTCTATCTCATGCTGAAGGGCAATGGCAAGAAGCCCTTCTGCCTTGAGCTCCACATCGTTTCCATCTTTATTAAGACCCTTTACAGTTATATTTGCAAACCTTTTTATATCTGCGGTAAAACCAGGAATACTCAAACATCCCTCCTCATATTTTATCTCCCATTCATACGCTGTTATCTCCGTGTTTATCAGGACAATCAGAT